>ERZ842401.4078-NODE-4078-length-17373-cov-5.795704_pt1 | contig 17373 bp, 13 predicted proteins | sample MGYA00521270_ERZ842401 | MGnify/ENA primary metagenome ERZ842401 (study PRJEB31892, sample SAMEA3878208) | bioreactor metagenome | biome: Moose rumen | place: Sweden | collected 2011-10 | study: EMG produced TPA metagenomics assembly of the PRJEB12797 data set...
GACGGCAAAACAGGCACACGATTTGAGGCAAGCGGTTAAGGCGGCGTGCCAAGAGCGAGAGGGTTTAACCGTCAAAAGCGAGGCGATTGATGAACTTAACAAAAAGGTAGCCGAGGCGGTTAGGTTTTACCGCTGACACCGCCGCCGATGTTTTTCAAATTGCCTCTATATTAAGTTGTCACAAATTACTAAATCGGTAACACTTCCAGCCGTCACCGAGGCTTATTTGTGGCCGTCTGTCGGTGCAATAATTGTTGTTAACAAAGGTGTGGTTTCATGTGAGGTTAAAAACCGAATGAAGTAGGAATGAGGTAGGGCATAAGTATGACAAAACAGCGGGCTTGAACCCCGAATGAACCCCGAACAACGGTAAGATTACGGTAAGGGTAAACACGTAGATAGCACGGAATGAATAGGGGTGAATAAGTGGGAGATGACCACAAGGTTACAACAAGGTTTTGCCGACCCACATTTGCACGGCTAACAGGGAATGAACAGGGAAACAATCTGACTTTGAACTACGGATGAACAACGGAAACAGTTAGCGAGCCGATGAGGTTTTGCCCTGTTTCTTTTGTGCCTCGCCGTCACACCTCGCCACAGGTGGAAAGCAGCACCCCAGCACCGACAGCCGCCCCGACCTCAACACCTCAACCCTCGCCGAGGCGATGAGCCGCCACCCTCAACCGCTGGCACAATCCACCGCCGCCGATGTTGAACCCAGCGACCGCCACAAATGAGGCAATTTGAGGGCAAAAATGAGGTATTGTGTTAGTTTTTGCTTATTGGTTGCTTATTGAAAAATAAAAATAGACTGAAAATCAAGCGATTAACAGCCTATTTTTGTACCCAGAGCCGGGGTCGAACCGGCACGGGTGTTACCCCACTGGTGTTTGAGACCAGCGCGTCTACCGATTCCGCCATCTGGGCTCGAAAAGCGGTGCAAAGGTAGTTCATTTTTTTTAATTGGCAAAGACTTGTGATAGATTTTTGTTAAAAAAGCGATCAAAGCAAGCCGAAAATTGCGGTTTTTTGTCTTGTTGTGCCTAAAATCGAAAAAAACTATGTAAATTTGCGAGGTGAAAATGAAATCATTCAAGTTCCTAAAGTTATAAAACTTTATAAACTTGAAGTTTAGAGGTTATTGTTTAGTGTTTAGAGAAGAAAACCTGTGCAAAACCGAGCCCAGCGTCATGCCTGAATGAACATTGCCGAGGTGTAGTCAAGTATATAAAAGAATTTTTCAAAATTTCAATGTTTCATACTGATTATCCACTAAACGCTAAGCACTAAACATTAAACTTTGAGTAAGTTAACAACTTGCGAGACTTGAAGAAAGAGTCCACTTGAAAAAATAAAAAACAACGAATTAAACTAATTTTAGCAACACGGGGCATGCCGTGTCCCTACAATCGCATTTTTAAATAAAATGTTCACGCTCGAAATACTTGTGCAAGCTCAGTTCTTTGCTCGCTTAATCGCATTTTTGTTGTTTTTGTTTGATTTCATCATGGCGGTCACTTTTTTAAGTGGACTCAAGAAATTACATTGTCAATAAAAAACGTTCTAAATACTTTATTTACTATGACTCAATATGATTTTGACACTATAATTGACCGCAGTGGCACTCATTGCAAGAAGAATGACCAGCTCTCGTCCTTGTTTGGCCGAGACGACCTGTTGCCTTTGTGGATTGCAGATATGGACTTTGCTGTGTGCCCAGAGATTAGAGAGGCATTGGTGTCGCGCTTCGGCGACCATCCCATTTATGGTTACACACTTCCATACGACGAGTATTGGCAATCGATTATCGATTGGCAGCAACGTCGCAACGGTTTTGAGATAAAGCGTGAGGAGATGACCTTCATGCCCGGTGGAATGCCCGCTTTGGGCATGGTCCTCAATTTCTTCACTCGTCCTGGCGACCGCGTGGTGCTACAGGAACCGGTGTATTATGACTTTAAGGATGTGATTGAGGGAAATCGCCGCTTGGCGGTGCGCAACAACTTGGTGCCCACCGGCGACCATTTCTATCGCATGGACCTCGGCGACCTGGAGCGTGTCTTCATCGAGCAGAAACCTAAGCTGATGGTGGTGTGTAATCCTCAGAACCCTATCGGCATTGTGTGGTCAAAAGAGGAGCTGCAACAAGTGGCTGCTATGGCTCGCCGTTATGGAGTTATTCTCTTCAGCGACGAGGTGTTTGGCGACATCACGCTGTTTGGTCACAAGCACATCCCGCTAGCTACCGTGAGCGAGGATGCAGCGGCGGTAACCATCACCTGCGGCTCGCCGGGAAAGACGTTCAACATTCCCGGGCTGAAGAGCACTTGGCTGGTTATCAAGAATCCCGAGTTGCGCAGTGAGTTTTATAGATGGGTGGAGGTTAACGAGTTGTGCAATGCCAACATCCCTGCGTTGTTAGCCACCGAGGTGGGTTATCGTCATGGAGAACAATGGCTTGAGGCCTGCAAGCAATATGTTGAGCAGAATGTGCTATATGTGGCGCAATACTGCAAAGAGCACATTCCCGGCATTTATGCCATCAAGCCGCAGGCATCATTCCTGATGTGGCTCGACTGCCGCCGCTTGGGTCTTGACCATGCCGAGCTGGTGCGGTTCTTTGCCAATGAAGCTCATCTCGCGCTCAACGACGGCGAGATATATGGCGTGCCCGGCTATTGCCACATGCGCCTCAACGTGGGCACTCCGCGCAAGCGCCTCGAGCAGGCTATGGAGCAGCTGCGCGATGCCGTGAGCCGACTGTAATTAACACACGAACTATCCCGAATAGCTAACAAATATTCCTAAAAACAACCTATCGCCGCCTAATGACCGATTTGGGACAAGAAAACGATAGCATATCATTAGTGAGTATCAAAAAACAGTCAACTGATAACTGATAACTGAAAACTATTTACTATCTTTGCATCTTGTTTTTTGTGAAAGTTGGATATATGGAAGTCAACTTTATGACACAGGGTGTTGAGATGCCTCGCATTGACCAAGTGAAGGTTAGCGCTTGGATCGAGGCTGTGGCTCGCAATCATGGCAGGGCAGTGGGTGCGCTCACCTACGTGTTCTGCGATGATGAGTATATCTTGGCGACCAACAAGCAGTTCCTTCAGCACGACTACTACACCGATATTATCACCTTTGACTACAGCAACAGCCACCGCATAGCTGGCGACATGGTGATTTCGCTCGATACGGTGCGCAGCAACGCCGAGCAGCTTGGCGTGGACTACGATGGCGAACTGCTGCGCGTGATTATCCACGGTGTGCTGCACCTGTGCGGAATCAATGACAAGGGTCCCGGCGAGCGCGAGATAATGGAGCAGCACGAGAACGAAGCATTAGCGATGCTTAATTCAATGCATAATCCATAATTCATAATGCATAATTTTTTAGCTATGAATTCTGAACTCTGAACTGATGAGATACGACTATGACGTCATAGTGATTGGTGCCGGTCATGCCGGCTGCGAGGCGGCTTGCGCTGCCGCACGGCTGGGGTCCACTACCCTACTCGTCACCATCGACATGAACAAGGTGGCGCAAATGAGCTGCAACCCTGCCGTTGGCGGCATCGCCAAGGGGCAGATAGTGCGCGAGATTGACGCGCTAGGCGGCCAGATGGGCATCGTCACCGACCGTTCGTCAATCCAGTTCCGTATGCTCAACCGCAGCAAGGGACCGGCGATGTGGAGTCCGCGCAGTCAGAGCGACCGCACACGTTTCATCGAAAACTGGCGCAAAATCCTTGACGCCACACCTAATCTATATATGTGGCAGGACAGTGCCACCAGCCTCGTTATTGAAGACGGCACGGTAAAAGGCGTGAAGACTGCTTTTGGCGTCACTTTCAATGCTAAGGCGGTAGTCCTCACGGCAGGCACTTTCTTGAACGGGCTGATGCATGTGGGCAGCGTGCAGGTGGAGGGCGGCAGAGTCTCGGAACCCGCGTCACACGGCATCACCGAGCAGCTGGTGGAACTGGGCTTCAGTGCCAACCGCATGAAGACCGGCACGCCCGTTCGCCTCGATGCCCGCACCATCGACTACAGCCAGGCGCAACGTCAGGACGGCGAGAGCGACTTTCACCATTTCTCCTATCTTCCTAACATCCGCAGCGAACTCAAACAACGCCCTTGCTGGATAGTATATACCAACGAAGAGGTGCATCAGGTTCTTCACGAAGGACTCTCCTACTCTCCTCTCTACAACGGTCAGATTCAGAGCGTTGGACCACGTTATTGCCCCAGCATCGAGACCAAATTGGTGACTTTCCCTGACAAAGACTCACACCAGCTCTTCATCGAACCCGAGGGCGAGACCACCCAGGAAATGTATCTCAACGGCTTCTCGTCGTCGATGCCCTGGGATGTGCAGATTGAGGCTCTGAGCAAGATTCCCGCGCTGCGCAACGCACAAGTTTATCGCCCCGGCTATGCCATAGAATATGACTTTTTCGACCCTCGCCAGCTCACCCACACGCTTGAGACCAAACTTGTGAAGAACTTGTTCTTCGCTGGTCAGGTAAACGGCACCACGGGCTATGAGGAGGCGGCGGGACAGGGACTCATGGCGGGCATCAACGCCCACCAGAGCATCAATGGCAAAGAGCCGTTTGTGCTCAGCCGCGACGAGGCATATATTGGTGTGCTTATCGATGACTTGGTGACGAAGGGTGTTGATGAACCCTACCGCATGTTCACGTCACGCGCCGAGCACCGCATCTTGCTGCGTCAGGATGATGCCGACATGCGCCTCACGCCACGCGGTTATGAGTTGGGTCTCGCCACGCAGGAACGCTATGACCTGATGCTGCGAAAAAGAGAACAAGTAGAAGATTTAGTGCAGTTTGCCCGTGACTTCTCGGTAAAGGCAGCAATTATAAATCCTGCATTAGAAGAGGCTGGTTTACAACCACTTAAACAAGGTTATAAACTCTATGACCTGCTTCTGCGCCCACAGTTTGACATTCAGCAACTTGCGCTGTTCATTCCTGCACTCCGTGACAAGATCGACTCCCTCGAGGAGGCACGCCGCGACGAGATTGTGGAGGCTGCCGAGATAAAAATCAAGTATCATGGCTATATCCAGCGCGAGGAGATGATAGCCGAGAAGATAGGCCGACTCGAACAGGTGAGGATAAAGGGTCGATTTGACTACTCCACCATCCTGCAAATCTCCACCGAGGCACGGCAGAAGTTGGCGAAGATTGACCCTGAGACCATCGGTCAGGCATCACGCATCCCAGGCATCTCGCCGAGCGACATCAACATCCTGCTCATCCTCATGGGGCGATAAATGATGAAAATGTTTCACGTGAAACAATCCACCACTCCCCTATCGCCATCCCAAATATTCAACCTCTCCCCTACTTAAAGATGAAAATCAAAAAACAAAATAATTCACCGTTATGGAAAAAGAAAAAATAGAATTAGTAAAAAGTAAAGTAAGGAACATCCCCGACTTCCCCGTGAAAGGCATACAGTTCAAAGATCTCACCACAGCGTTCAAGGATCCTGAAGCTCTAAGCATAATGTGTGACGCGTTGACCGAACTCTATAAGGACAAAGGCATCACCAAGGTGGTGGGCATCGAGGCGCGTGGATTTATCTTTGGAGCCATCCTTGCCGAACGCCTGGGTGCTGGTTTCGTGCCGCTACGCAAGCCCGGCAAACTCCCCGCAAAGACCATCAAGAAAACTTACACTAAAGAATATGGCGAGGACACCATCGAGATTCACGAGGATGCCATTGGCGAGAACGACGTAGTGCTCATGCACGACGACCTGCTCGCGACAGGCGGCACTATGGCTGCTGCTCTCGACTTGGTAAGAACCATGAACCCCGCAAAGGTTTATATCAACTTCATCTGCGAACTCGTGGACCTCAAAGGTCGTGACCTCTTCCCAGATGTGGAAGTTACCTCACTCTTCGACTTCGAGGGAGAATGATTTAATGCACAATGCATAATTCATAATGCACAATTTGGCTGCGCCTTTCTTTAATGCATAATTCATAATGAACAATTGATATCTAGAATGTCTAGAAAATCTAGTATTTCTAGAGGGTCTAGAAAAAACATATAACTGAAAAAATCGTTTCTGTGCGCGACGAGTTGAAGATGAAAATATCGCTGTTGCCTCCCAGTCCAGGTGTGTATCAATACCTGAACCGTGAAGGCACAGTCATCTATGTGGGCAAGGCCAAGAACCTGAAACGGCGAGTCAGCTCCTACTTCAACCGTGTGCATCCGGTGGTGCGCACCAATCTGCTGGTGCGTAACATCTGGGACATGAAATATATCGTCGTCAATAGCGAGGAGGAAGCTCTTGACCTTGAGGCAAACCTTATAAAAGAATACCAGCCGCGCTATAACGTGCTGCTCAAAGACGATAAGTCCTATCCCTGGATTTGTGTGACAAAGGAGCTTTTTCCACGCGTTTTTCTCACCCGTGAAAAGCACACTAAAGGCGCAAAATACTTCGGACCGTACCCTAAAGCTGAGGTAGCACACACATTGGTTGACACTCTTAAACAGCTCTACCCTATCCGCACCTGCCGGCATCAGCTCACGCAGGAAAATGTGGAAAACCGCAAATACAAACTCTGCCTGCAATACCACATCAAGAACTGCGAGGGATGTTGTCAGGGAATTGTTTCACATGAAACATATTCGGGGTATATCGAAAACATCACCAAAATCCTCAATGGCGACACCAAGCAAGTGAGCGATTTCTTGATGCAGGAAATGATGGCAAGAGCCGAAGAGCTGAAATTTGAGGAGGCCGAAATCCTGAAACGCAAGTTCCTGTTGCTTGAGAATTATCGTGCGAAATCGGTGATTGTAAACCCCACTATCCACAATGTGGATGTATTCTCGATAGTGCGTGACGAGGGTGCAGCCTACGTCAATTTTATGCATGTGCGCAACGGGGCGATTGTGCAGAGCATGACGGTGGAGTATAAATTCCAGGATGCGGGGTCGGACGAGACTGCCGAGGAGATTCTTTCCACTGCTGTGCGAGATATGCGGGAGCGCTTCAGCGACACCTACAAGCACGACCGTGTGAAGGAAATTTTGGTCAATATTGTCCCAGATTTTGAGATTGAGGGCATCGACTATGTGGTGCCGCAGCGGGGCGACAAGCGCAAACTAGTGGCGATTTCGCTGAAAAACGCCGAGCAATACCGCACCGAAAAACTCAAGATGATGGAGAAACTAAATCCCGAGCAGCGTGCCACACGCACCCTAACCACCATGATGAAAGACCTGCATCTGAACGAACTGCCGCGACACATCGAGTGCTTCGACAACAGCAGCATATCGGGAACCAATGCCGTGGCATCGTGCGTGGTGTTTAGAAACGCTAAGCCATCGAAGAAGGACTACCGACATTTCAACATTAAGACAGCCGATGGCTTAGATGATTATGCGCAGATGCGTGAGGTGATAGGGCGGCGCTACACACGACTTCTCAACGAGGGTGCAGAGTTACCGCAGCTGCTTGTGGTGGACGGCGGAAAAGGCCAGCTTAATGCCGCTGTTGAGGTGCTCGACGAGTTGGGATTGAGGGGCACAATCGCCACCATAGGCATCGCCAAGCGACTCGACGAGATATTTTTTCCAAGAGACTCGGTGCCTCTTTACATTGACAAAAATAGCGAGACGTTAAGAGTTATCCAACGACTTCGTGACGAGGCTCACCGCTTTGGCATCACGCATCACCGCAACAAGCGCAGTAAGTCGCAAGTGCGCAGCGCCCTCGATGACATCAAGGGAATTGGTCCTAAAACTCGCGTGGCGTTGCTCAAACATTTCAAGAGCATGAAACGCATCAAGGCGGCTAGCGAGGATGAGATTGCACTCGTCATTGGAGCAGCCAAAGCTAAGATTGTAATCAATGCACTATTGTCAGTTGAGAGTTGAATCCTCTGCAAAAAATAAAAGCACACGAATTAAACGAATTTTAACCTATTTAATGTCTCCAAAATCAATTTGTTGATGTTGTGTATTTTTGTTGTTTTTGTTTGATTTCACCTAAAAACGACTTTTTAAAGTGGACTCAGAGTTCATAGTTGGCAGTTTAGTTAAAAGTAGGGGAATGGTGCATTTTTCTGTTTTTCTGAATCATTTTTTTAACTAGAATTTTTATTGCTTAAATGTTTGGTTTCCAGCATTTTCTATCATTATTTTCCATTATAAATAGCTTTTTGATGGCTTTATTTTGAGTTTTTTCTCGCTTTTCGGGTAAATATACGGTTCTCGTGCACTTATTTTGGGTGGTATTTTCAAAAAATATCGTCGTTATTTTTTCAATTAAGAAAAAAACGCTATCTTCGTGGAGAATTTTAAAATAGGGGAGTTGTACTTCTCTCAGACTTAAAAGCGCATTATCATGATAAATGTTTTCCACATAGTTTCAAACAAAGTGTGGGGTGGGGCAGAGCGATATGCCAGCGACCTGGTGGCTCACATGCGTCATGACCCGAATTTCTATGTCGAGGTAGTAAGTGCCAAGCACGACGACATCATCGAACAGTTTCAAAAGATGGATATCCCCGTTTCCATCTTGCCGTTGAAAGGCATCAGAGATTTCGATAGTCCCGTTCGTCTTGCTCGTATGCTCAAGAAAGGCAAGAACATTGTGCATGTACACACCTATCGCGACGCACTCACGGCGGTAATGGCGCGCATCATCAGCGATAACCCCAACACTAAGGTTGTCTTCACGCCTCATGGTCTGAAACGTCCAACTCTCAACTACGTGTCGAAGAAAATTTACCGCAGCATCGACCAATACGTCTTTGTGTCGCAGTTTGCCTACGATTACTTCTTGATGCATGCTCCTCGCATCTCTAAGCAGCAGTCTCAGGTCATACCCGAGAGTGTCCTCAACACCGATACCAGCGCACATGCGCAGGTTCCTAATTTGAGAGGCGAGCTGAAAATGAGCGAAAACCAAGCGCTAATCATGTTCCATAGCCGTTTATGCCGTGACAAAGGCCTTGACGTGCTGCTTAAGTCATTGACACTCATCGACCGAGATTCCTATAAACTTGTGCTGCTTGGTGATGGGCAGTCAAAAGCAACGTCGCGCATCAAGAGTTTTATTATTGAGAATAATCTCGTCGAAAATGTAAAGCTACTTGGTTTCCAGCGTAATGTGCATGAGTATCTTAAGCAATGCGATTTCGGGGTGCAGCCGTCAACTATTGCCGAGGTGCAGGGTATAAGCAACCTTGAGTACATGAAGCATGGCAAACCAATCATAACTACCAACAACGGAGCCCAGCCCGAGTACGTCGTTGATAAAGAAAACGGCCTACTGGTGAAACCCAATAATCCCGAGCAGCTCGCTGATGCAATAAAACTGCTGTGCAGCGATATGGAACTGAGACTTAAACTCGGCAAACAAGCCAAACTAGATTTTGAGACAAAACTCAATTACGAAACCTTCTACAATAAAATCACAACCTTATATAACAGTTTGTTTGATTGACAAATAGAGTGGGGGAGTGCTGTTGTGACACAGTTAATCTACTGTGGCGAGCAGCTCAAAGGGTAGTGCATTGGTGATTTTTGCGTTGTAGAAGTTGCCGGGTGTGAGTGGAGTGGTTTTGGTGATGAGGACTTCAGGGTCTACTTCGGGGGAGTCGTACTGTGTGCGACCCACATAGTATTCCTCTTCCTCGCGGTCGATGATGACTCTTTGCACAGTTCCCACTTTGCTCTCTTGAATTTCCATCGAGATGTCTTCTTGCAGAGCCATAAGGGCCTCAAGGCGAGCTTGTTTCACTTCTTGTGGGATGTCATCTTCGAGATTTTGTGCCGCCCATGTGCCGGCTTCCTCGCTGTAGGCGAAGGCTCCCATGCGCTCGAAGCGTGCCTCGCGCACGAAGTCCATCAATTCGTCAAATTCCCTGTCGCCCTCGCCCGGAAATCCCACCATGAGGGTGGTGCGCAAGTGCAGTCCCGGCACCTCATGGCGCATGCGCTCAATGAGTCGCAGCGTGTTGTCGCGGGTGATGTGTCGTCGCATATTGGTGAGCACCTTGTCGCTGATGTGCTGGAGGGCGATGTCGAGGTAGTTGCACACGTTGGGGTGCTGCGCCATCACTGGCAGGATGTCCCACGGGAACTGGGTGGGGTAGGCGTAGTGCAGCCTAATCCACTCCACGCCCTCGATGGCCGCCATGTGCTCCACCAGACTGGGAAGCATCATCTTGCCGTAGAGGTCCATGCCGTAGCTCGACAGGTCTTGCGCAATGACGTTAAACTCCTTCACGCCACGGCTCACGAGATTGCGTGTCTCGTCGAGCAGCAGCTCCATAGGCACGCTCTTGTGGCGGCCCGTGATGAGCGGAATGGCGCAGAAGGCGCAGAAGCGGTTGCAGCCCTCCGAGATTTTCATGTAGGCGTAGTGGGGTGGGGTGGTGAGGATGCGGTCGCTGGCGAGGTCGTCGCGGTAGCTCTTGCCGAGATCGGCAAGAATCTGTTTCCAGTTGAACTTGCCGTAGAAGCAGTCCACCTCGGGGAGTTCCTCGGTGAGTTCGGCAAGAAATCGCTCGCTGAGGCACCCCATGACAATGAGTTTCCTGATGCGTCCCTGACGCTTCGCCTCGCCCAGCTCGAGGATGGTGTTGATTGACTCCTCTTGCGCGTCGGCTATGAAGCCGCAGGTGTTGACCACCACAATCTCGCCGTCGATGTGGCTGGGGTTGTGCTCCACAGTGTAGCCGGCGGCATGCAGCTGACGAATCAGGTGCTCCGAATCCACGAGATTCTTAGAGCACCCAAGGGAGATTATGTCAATCTTGTTGCGTCTCAAGGAAATAACTATCGAGCAGTCGAATAGTCGAGTAATCGAGAACTCTAATACAATATTAATTACAAAAAATAATTCACTGTTACTTTCCGAAGAGGGATTTCACGAATTCTTCTTTTCGGAAGATTTGGAGGTCTTGCATGCGCTCGCCCAGGCCTATGTATTTCACAGGAATCTGGAACTGGTCGCTGATGCCTATCACCACGCCGCCTTTGGCGGTGCCGTCGAGCTTGGTGACTGCTAGGGCGTTGACCTCGGTGGCGGCGACAAACTGCTTAGCCTGCTCAAAGGCGTTTTGGCCTGTGGAGCCGTCTAGCACGAGCAGCACCTCGTTGGGAGCGTCGGGCAGCACCTTCTTCATGGTGTTCTTGATTTTGGTGAGCTGGTTCATCAGACCCACGTTGTTGTGCAAGCGTCCAGCGGTGTCGATTATCACCACGTCGGCGTTCTGCGCCTTGGCGCTCGCCACGGTGTCGTAGGCGACTGATGCCGGGTCGGTACCCATCTTGTGCTTGATGACTGGCACACCCACACGCTCTCCCCAAATCTCAAGTTGCTCGTCGGCAGCGGCACGGTAGGTGTCGGCGGCGCCTAGCACCACCTTGTTGCCCGCTTGGGTGAACTGGTAGGCGAGTTTGCCTATGGTCGTGGTCTTACCCACGCCGTTCACTCCCACCACCATGATGACGTAGGGTTTCTTGTCGTCATCGACGGTGAAGTCTTCGCGGTTGGCGTTGTCGTTATCGGCGAGCAGCTGTGTTATTTCCTCGCACAGCATGTCGTTAAGCTCGTTGGTTGTGGCATACTTGTCGCGCGCCACCCGCTCCTGAATGCGGTCGAGGATTTTCAGTGTGGTGTTGACTCCCACATCGCTGGTGATGAACACCTCCTCGAGGTTGTCGAGCACGTCGTCGTCAATCTTCGACTTGCCCGCCACCGCTTTCTTGAGTTTTGAGAACAGCCCTTCCTTGGTCTTGTTCAAGCCATTGTCAAGAGTCTCTTTCTTCTCTTTGTTGAAAAATTTGAAAAAAGCCATTATGTAAGTGTAAAGTGTTAAATTTTAAGTGTTAAATGAGGAGGGTGTTGAAAAACTCCCACAAAATAAAAAACTACGGATTAATCTGATTTTTCTGATTATTTATTCAACTGATTCTCAAGAAACTGTATTTTATGTTTTGCAACAGCCTCTATAGGGGACGTTCCCCGATCCTCGATCTTCGATTAGGGATAAACCAGGTTTTGTGGCTGGATGTTGTTGAGGATTTCCACGAGGAATTTGCGGGCTTCCCATTTTGCCATGGGGAGGTTGTTGAGCATGTAGTTGCCGCATTCCATGGCACTGCAGCCAGGAATCTCGCTCTCGTCGTAGTTGGCGATAAAGGCGAACAACTCCCTTATTAGCGGCACGATGTCGCTCGACTCGAGGTCGCCTTGCAGCAGCAGGTAGTTGCCTGTGCAGCATCCCATAGGTCCCCAATACACCACCTTGCTGCCCCACTCGGGGTGGTTGCGCAGCCAGGTAGCGGCGAGGTGCTCGATGGTGTGGAGGGCGCTTTGGCTCACCGCTGGCTCGCGGTTAGGCAGCTTCATGCGAATGTCGAAGGTGGTGATAGTTCCCCCGCCCTCTATCTTGTCTTTGCGCGACACATAAATGCCTCGCAAGAGCTTGGTGTGGTCGATAGTGAAACTTGCTATTTTTTCCATAGTGTGAATGTTGTTAATCTAATTTTTGCAGCAGCTCTTTTACCACAGCGAGGGTGTGGGCAGGAGCATCAACCCAGAAGTCGCTGTACTGCTGGCTGTTGTCGTTGCTGGCGCCTGGCGAGTCGCTGATGATGCGCATACTCACAAACGGCGTGTTCCTCACGTGGCAGGTGTGGGCTATGGCGCCACTCTCCATATCTACCGCGAGGGCTTGTGGGAAGTGGCTGATAATAGTGTTGAGGTCGTCGATATTGTCGATGAACTGGTCACCGCTCACAATAAGGCCGCAATGCACATGGGGGTCGTCATGGATTTTCTCTATCACGCTGGCGGCGCCGTCGAAGTAGAGCGGCAAGCCCTGCATCTGGCCGTAGCTCACGGTGTCGTCAAATCCTCCGCACCACACGTCGTGGTAGCACACCTGGCTGCCCACCACGAGGTCCATGATGCTCACACTCTTATTGGCCCCTCCAGCAACTCCGGTGTTGATGATGAGTTGTGGGTTATAGTTGTCGATCATGGTCACCGTTCCGATGGCGGCGTTCACCTTTCCCACGCCACACTGCATAGCGGCAATCCTATGGTTTCCTATTGAGCCACAATAGAATGTGATGCCGTTTTTCTCAACAACTCTCAGGTTCTCAAGTTGTGGTTTAAGCAACTCGAGTTCTTTTTTTAATGCTACAATAATTCCTATTCTCATAACTTTATGCTTTTAAAGCACAAAGTTAAGACAAAAAAATGATAATGGCAACTTTTTTGCCATTATCATTTTTGGATCTTTTAATTAACAAGCTGACGCATGCACTACACAACACGGCCGATACCCCACTTTACTTGGTGAGGAACTTGCTGTTGATGTAGGCGTTGAACTGGTCGCGGTAGCTGTCACCGATGGGCACGTCGATGTCGTCGCCAATGACGATGCGGTTTTTACTCACCTCTCTAATCATCTTCAGGTTGATGATGTAGGAACGATGCACGCGCATGAAGGTGCGGCTAGGCAGGCGCTCCTCCATCTTCTTCATGCTCAGCAGCACGATGATGGGGCGGGAGGAGTCGGCGAGGTAGATGCGCAGGTACTCGCTCATCGCCTCCACATAACGGATTTGGCTGATGTTGATGCGCACTATCTTGTATTCTGTCTTGAGGAAGATGGCGTCGTCCTCGTCGATTTTGCTCACCTCTTGCAAAGTGCGCCCGGCATCGTAGCGTCTTTTTATTTTCTCGGCGGCGCGCTTCATGTCTTCGAAGCCGAAGGGTTTGAGCAGGTAATCAATGGCGTTGAGTTGAAAGCCCTCGACGGCATACTCGCTGTAGGCGGTGGTGAAGACCACCATAGGAGGATTGTCAAGCGACTTCACGAAGTCAAGACCATTGAGTTCTGGCAGGTTGATGTCGCAGAAGATGGCGTCAATCTTGTCGTTCTCAATGATTTCTTTAGCTTCAAGAGCGCATTGGCAGCTTGACACGAGTTCGAGGTAAGGTAAATTTTTGATGTAGCCCTCCATTTGCTGCAACGCAAGAGGCTCATCGTCAATAATAATGCAACGTATCATAATTTTAGGAGGATTTTATGTTGTTATTGTCGGTATTATCTTCACACGGTTTTACTGGAATGTCCATAGTAGCGGTAAACTCTTTCTCTCCATCATTGAAGTTGAGGGTGTAGTTGTCGCCAAAGAGCAGGTTAAGGCGGTGGCGAATATTGGGAATTCCCACGCCACTCGACTCGCTCACTGTGGCTTTGCTGGTCTTGGGGTGCTTGCTGTTGCGGCATTCCCAGCGCAATCGCTGCTCGCCATTGTCGTTGGTGTAACGCTCGGTCTTGATGTGGATGTAAGACTGCTTGTTGTAGCTCACACCATGCTTGAAAGCATTTTCCACCATCGAGATGAACACCAGCGGCGGGATGCATATCTCGGTTCCGTCGTCGGAGTTCTCGACAGAGAACTCCAGCTTGTCGTTATAACGCAAGCGCATCAGGCTCACATAGTTAGCCATGAATTCAATCTCCCTTGATGCTCTCACAAAACGGTGGTTGCTCTCATAGAGGACATAACGCATGAGTTTCGATAGGTCGATGATGCACTTCTGCGCCTTCTTGGGGTCGATATCAACGAGAGCGTGGATGTTGTTGAGAGTGTTCATGAAGAAATGCGGGTGCAGTTGATACTTCAGGTTCACCAGCTGCTGCTCGGTGTTTGCCTTCTTCAGTTCCTCGAGTTTCTGCTTTTCACTTAATGACCTCACATAAAGCTTCACGCCAAGATTGGTGCCGAGTCCAAACAGCAGCATGATAAACGACACTATATCTCGACGTTGAAATGGAGGTGGCGCCTCGGTGGGTTTCTTTAGTTTCTCGCCCCCAGAAACATTTTCGGGCATTAAGGGCATTTCTTCGGTTGGTGGTCCCGACGGTCCCGGTCTCATCGCTAATGGTGGCGGCGGAGTCTTGTCGGGGCGCTGGCTGCATTGATAGAATTGAAATATTCCTATCAGCACTATCACCCCCACTACATAGTACCAAGGCCGGTGCTTATATACGAGCCACGGTGCCAATATCACGTCGTGGATAGCGAATGCCACCACATAGACGATGAAAATCTTCCAGCTACTCAGCAAGTCGTTCTTGAGAAATTCGGTGTCGGTGATGTCATGACCGTGAAACAAGGCACTGAAAGTGGGCGCCAGGAAAATCATTATCAGCAATAACGCATAGACGCTATATTCATATTTGTTGAAACGGCTCTGAGTTGTCATGTCTTGTTGCAGATGAGAGTTTTTTCTATAATTCACACAATAATTCACAAAAGTAGTGATTATTATTTTACCTCCCAATCTTTTTCAGTAGAAAATCAGTTTTATTCAATGAAAATAGAGTTTATCGTGGTACGATTGTTGTTTTCTGGCGACGGCTGCCAAAAAGCGGGTTATTTGCCCATAAGGAGGTTGAGTGGTCGCGAAAAAATGCCTTTTTGCAAGTTTTTTTAAATTAATTTCGCAAATTGTTTTTATATTAGACAAATATCTATTACTTTTGCACCGCAAAATTTAAAAACAAGATTTTTACATACAATTTCACATAATATTATGGCAAAGAAAAAAAATCAACAAACCCGTACCAAGCTTGAAGAAATCAATGATTCGCTGTCGGGTATCGAGCAGAAATTCGAGCAACACAAGAACTTGATTTATATTATTGTTGCTGCTATTTTAGTTATTGCTTTTGGCCTTTGGGCTTACGTCAAATTCGGCTATGGCAAAGAGATTGAGAACTCAAATAATGAGATAGCTAAAGCCGATGCAATTATGGTTAAGCCACTTATTGCTCAACAACAAAGGCAGCAAGTGGTGTTGACATCGCAGGATTCGACAACAGCGTTGCAAATTTATGAGAGTGTTGCTAAGAAATATGGCCACAACATGCTATTCAAGAATGGTGTTGGCAATCGTGCGAAACTGCAAGCCGCTCAAATTCTCTTAGGACGAGATAAAACCGCTGAAGCTCAACAGTATCTTGAGGACTATTCACCTAAAGGAAAGGTTTTAGGTCCTGTGTCACAAGTACTTCTTGGCGATATCTATGTGGATCAAGCAGTAGATTTTAAAGATAGCCAGGCAAATGTTAAAGACAAAGATTTACTCGACAAGGCCCTCAAGTCGTATGATAAGGCCATAGACCTCTCGAAGGAAACGTTCTGGGAGCGCATAGGTTGGCTTGATATTGTTCTCTTCTTGCTGGCACTTGGTGCTCTTGCTGCAATTGTGTATTATGCACGCAAGAAAGATGATCCCAAGCTCCGTCGCCTGATATTAATTATCTCTGCTGTGGTCTTTCTGGCGTCGGCCGGCTTCCTTGCCTATCGTTTAATCAGTCATGAAAGTTATGAGAATAAGTCTCTCATGATCCAAGTAATGATGAAGAAGGCTACCGTTCTTGACGCTCAAGGCAAGTATGACGAAGAGCTCAAAATCTACGAAGAGATTGAAGCTAAATACGCTGGTCCTGGCAGCATGACGATGCAGATTGAGCGTGCTAAAGCTAAGAGTGGTAAATAAGAGTTCTCATATTGTGACACATAATTTTTCAAATTAAAAGTTGGACATGGCGACTTGTCGCCGAGTCCAACTTTTTTCCTTTTAACTCCTTAAACCCTTTTCAAAAATGGAAACAAGATACAAGCGCATACTTCTCAAGCTCAGCGGCGAGTCGCTGATGGGCAAGCAGGGCTACGGCATCGACCGTGAGCGGGTTGACGACTATGCCGAGCAAATCAAGGAACTCGTGGATGCCGGCGTGCAGGTGGCTATCGTGATAGGCGGCGGAAACATCTTCCGCGGACTCTCGGGCGCCACACAGGGCTTCGACCGCGTGAAGGGCGACCAGATGGGAATGCTCGCCACAGTAATCAACTCACTGGCACTCTCGTCGGCTCTCGAGGCAAAAGGTCAGCCGGCGCAGGTGTTCACCGCCATCGCCATGACACCGGTGGGCGAGCACTACACCAAGTGGCGCGCCATCGACGCCATGAACCAGGGCAAGGTAGCCATCATGTCGTGCGGCACCGGCAACCCCTTCTTCACCACCGACACTGGCAGCACCCTGCGCGGCATCGAGGTGGAGGCCGACGTGATGCTAAAAGGTACCCGCGTTGACGGCATCTACACCGCCGACCCCGAGAAAGACCCCACCGCCACCAAGTTCGACACTATTACCTACGACGAGATTATCAGTCGCGGCCTCAAAGTCATGGACATGACCGCCACCGTGATGGCAAAGGAGAACAACCTCCCCATCACGGTGGCGGTCATGTCAGATCGGAAGA
>ERZ842401.4079-NODE-4079-length-17372-cov-6.739620_pt1 | contig 17372 bp, 17 predicted proteins | sample MGYA00521270_ERZ842401 | MGnify/ENA primary metagenome ERZ842401 (study PRJEB31892, sample SAMEA3878208) | bioreactor metagenome | biome: Moose rumen | place: Sweden | collected 2011-10 | study: EMG produced TPA metagenomics assembly of the PRJEB12797 data set...
CCCAAGGGCGACTGCACTCGCGGCCAGGTGGTGACCTTCCTGTGGCGGGCCCAGCATGAACCTGCCCCCGGCAGCACAAGCAATCCTTTTGTGGATGTGCCCTCCGGCCAGTATTACTACCAGCCGGTGCTGTGGGCGGTGAACCACGCCCCACAGATCACCAACGGCACGGACAGCACTCACTTCTCCCCCAGCAAGACCTGCACCCGGGGCCAGATCGTGACCTTCCTCTACCGGGCCATGAAGTAACGCAAGAATAAACAGCCTCCACGGACCGAGATATGCTCCCTTTGTGAGAGACAGAGTAAAAAATCTCTGTTGATCTTAAAGGGAGCCTTTTCTTAGCACACTCTCCTGTTTGTATCCACAACCGGCCTCCGACCAAACTCTGCGCCGCCAGAAACAAGGAAAAGCTCACACCCAGTTCTCCAGCGCCAGGCAGAGTACCAGCTCATACTCTTGTTGTTTGCGTTCCATAATAGACTAATAAATATTATTCTATTATATCAGTCTTGACAATCCGTTCTCCCCATGTTAAACTTCAAGGTGAGACCTTAGTCTAATTTCATGTTCTAATTAGACTAAAACAAGGCACACAACGAACCTTGACAACAGCATATACAGCGGATCTGATCCATCCTCCACGAAGGGCGAGCCCGAGAGGGCCATGACACCCGGTGGACAGTGAGACTCCGTCCAGTCACAGCCCGAGCGGGAAACCGCCGCACGCAATGAGGACGGCCGGCAGCAAACCGGGGGGTGAGTGAGCGCCGGTGGCGCTCAAGCTACGAACCGACCGACGCGACAGCGGAGACCAGGTGAGACTGGAAGCCTCGTCAGATCCGTTCCCGAAGGGAGCGATCCCTTCCGCCGAGGGGTGCGTGGCAAATATCGGCAAACAGAAGTGAGGGACTCCTATTCCTTCCGCAGCCACTCCAGGTATTCCTCCCAAGTGATCTCGCCCCGCTCGCAGGCAGCTTTCTTCTCCCGGGCAGCCGTGCCCCAGTCCGTCAGTTGCCGAGAGGTAATGCGCCCGTTCCTGGTCCAGGCAAAGCGCCGCTTGTACTCCCGACGGTACAATCGAAACAGCTCATCGTCCTTTTTGTTTTCGGCCCAGGTCTGAATGGCTCCAATCTCCTTGCAGGTGCGGCCCTTGGCGTCATGCGTCAGGTCACAGTACTCAGCGCTGCTGCGGCCGGTGAGAGCAAAGAACTCCCCGCAGTGCTTGCAGACCTTCACCCGGACCTTCCGGGCCAAACACTGCCGCAGGCAGAACTCCACTACCTCCTGAATGGTGGTGGGCCGCAGGACCTCGGTCAGCTCTCCGTGGCAAAGCTCAAAGCCGGTGGCAAGGGTGCCGAAGGGAAACCGGTTCTCCAGCTTGGCATACTGGGCCATGGTGACCTTGGCTTCCGTGTCCAGCAATGCCAGAAACTGCCGGATCTGTCCCTGGAGCTGCTCCACCTGGGCAGGCAGCTCCCGGAGCGCAGCCAAGGAAATAGGTTGACTTGTGTATTCCTCCAGCCGGTCTAGCTTCTGGAACCACTGTATCGCCAGCGGGGTGAAGAACCAGTGGAGCTCCACCAGTCGGTTTATACTGACCCGGAGCTTCCGGACTGTGGCCTGGCAGGAATGATTCAACAGTGCCTGAGCCTGATCCACCAACCGGTCCGTCAACCGCTGCACCTGGGAAGCGTCCAGTCGCAGGAAGGTCAGCAGACCGGTGGGAAAAGCCTCGCTGCCCGTGCCGAAGGGTTTGGCCTTGCCGTTTTCCGTCAGGCGGTGGTGTTCCTTTCCCCCGGCGATGCAGAGGGTGAATTCCCACTTGCTCATTTTTTGTCCCTCACTTCCGACATACTGTAACTAACATCTGTGGTAAGTCTACCATGGATCAGAGCAATTGTCAAACTGAAAAACGAACAGGAGAATGTGATGAAAGAATCCCACTACAAAACCTACGAAGACCTGCCGCTGTTCCTCAACGCGGAGACGGTGGCCCGGGTGCTGGGTATCTCCAACGCCGGCGCCTACGAGCTGATGCACGAGCCGGGCTTCCCGGTGCTCCGGGTGGGAAAGCGCCTGGTGGTGCCCAAGGAGAAATTTCAGCAATGGGTGGAGCAGTCCACCCGGAGAGGTGCATGACCAAGACCGAGGATCGGAAGAAATATGCGGCCGGGCACTATTACCTGGTGCCCAACGCCGTGTTCGTGCTGGGCCTGAGCCCGGGAGAGTTGGCCGTGTACAACTACCTCCTCTTCAAGGAGGATCGCCAGACCTACGAGTGCATTGCCAGCTATCGGGAGATCGGCAAGGCCATCCATGCCGCCAAGAACTCGGTGGCCAAGTACGTGCGGGGACTGGAGGACAAGGAATTGATTTCCACCGAGCATACCACCATCCGCCGCAGGAGCGACGGCGCTCCCCGCAACGGCTGTCTGCGGTACCGCCTCCACCACATCGACCACGCGGTGCAGGCCTACTACCAGCGGCAGCTCATCGCCGCTGACAATGCTGCGGCCCTGGAGCGTCTGCGCCAGCGGAGGGAGGAACCAGGAGAAAATGCAGAAAACTAAAAGCAAGCAGGAAAAAGGCCGGGGTCTCCCGGCCGCAGGAGTTCGCGCTGCGAACTCCGCGACATCACCCGGCAGAGCCGGTTGTTCGGGCAAAACGGACATCGGGCTGGGTGGTCTGTGAAAAATGGAGGAAACTGTGTCTGAAGTGTGTTCAAGCAAGAAAACCCGGGAAGATATCTGGATGGACGACGTCATGCGCCGGGAGATCGGCGAGCTCATGGGAAAGGCCAACGCCACCTCCCGCTCCGACTTCGTGCGCCAGGCGGTGAAGTTCTACTGCGGCTACCTCCGCTCGGGCCAGGACGTGAACTTTCTGGCCCCGGTGATTTCCCAGACGGTGAAGGGGGAGGTCCGCACCCTGGAGCGAAACCTCTCCCGGATGCTGTTCAAGCTGGCGGTGGAGGTGGGGATGAACAGTCACATCACCGCCGCCACCAACGAGATCACCCAACGGCAGATGGACGCCGTGCGTCGGCTCTGCGCCGAGGAAGTGGCCGAGACCAACGGAGTGATCTCCTTCGAGAAAGCCTACGACTTCCAGGACGGAGGTGTGGATGCCTAAGATCATTGTCAGCAGCCGGTACATGAAGAACAGCCCTAAGAAAACTGCCTCCAACCTGGTCAAGTACATGGCCACCCGGGAAGGAGTGGAGCTGACTCAGCAGGGGATCGACCGGAGCAGGATCCCCTGGTCCACCCTGGAGCTGGTGTTCCAGCTGGCGAGGAGGTATCCCGAGATCTACGACTACCCGGAGCGGATCACCTTCGAGAACACCCTCACGGTGGACACCGCCAACGAGCTCTTCGACGCCTTTGTCGAGCGCAATGCCGACCGCTGGGGCGACATGAAGGCCCTGGTCAACTACATGGCCAAGCGCCCCGGGGTGGACAAGCTGGGGACCCACGGCCTCTTCTCCCAGACCGATGACAAGATCGATCTGGAGAAGGTGGCCGAGGAAGTGGGGCAGCACAAGGGCAACATCTGGACCCACGTGGTGAGTCTCCGCCGGGAGGACGCGGAGCGCCTGGGCTACAACAACGCAACTGCCTGGCAGGATCTGGTGCGGCGAAATGTAGCCGAGCTGGCGCAAGCCATGAAGATCGACATAGACAACCTGCAGTGGTACGGCGCCTTTCACAACACCGCTCACCACCCTCACATCCACCTGCTGGTGTACGCCAAGGACGCCAAGCAGGGCTGGCTGACCAAGGCCGGCATCGAGCAGCTCAAGCGTACCTTTGGCCGCGACATCTTCCGCAACGAGCAGTACATGCTGTTCACTGCAGAGACCCGCCAGCGGGATCTGCTGAAGGAAAAGGTGGACCAGCTGCTGGAGCGCGAGCACCTGTGGCGGCCGTCCTTGCAGCAAAGCATGGTGGAACTGGCCCGCCGGCTGCTGGAGCACAAGGGGAAGAAAACCTACGGCTACCTGAAGAAAAAGGACAAGGAGCTGGTGGACAGCATCGTCCGCCAGCTGGCAGCCGACCCTCAGGTGGCCGATCTCTATCGGGAGTGGGATCGCATCAACCGGGAGAAGCTCTCCCTGTACTACGAGAAGAGAGGAGACCCCACCCCGCTGGAGCAGAACAGGGAATTCCGCTCCCTGAAGAACGCCGTGATCCGCTCCGCGGGCCTCCTGCTGATGGAGGAGGCGCCCACCAGGACGGCCCAGCACGCGGCAGTGGGGAGGGCCCTCACCCGCATCCTGGAGAGCTTCTGCACCCTGGTGCAGGACAGCGGCCAGCGGCACCAGCAGAAACTGCAGGGCCAGATCGACCGCAAGCTCTGGGAGAAGATCGCCGAGAAGCGCGCCGCCCACGGCTGGAAAGTCGAGAGCCTGCGGGAGTACGACGATGGGGAAGAGGAAATCGGTCTGCGGATGTAGTCAAAAGCTGCACCGCCAGAAACAAAGAAAGGGGAGATCCACCGCGAGAGAGAAAACAATCATGGACATTGCATCTGTTGTGGTGATACTGTTTCGGTTGCGGAATGGAGGTGACCACCATGGCAGGTAAGCGTCCGGACGGAGATGGGCTGGTGCGTAAGCGTGCAGATGGGAGATGGGAAGGCCGCATCGTCATCGGGCATAAAGAGAGCGGCGCTCCCATCTATAAATCCGTGTTTGCCAAGACCCAGAAAGAGCTCATGCCCAAGCTTCATGGAACCATCGACAGTTACCGAGGTACGGAACTCACGGAGAGCAGCAGCCTCACCTTGGGACAGTGGATGGACCAGTGGCTGACCTCCTATGCGGAGCCCATTCTGCGCCCCAGCACAGTTGAGGGGTATCGTAGTCTGATCAATAATCACATTCGCCCAGCGCTTGGGGAGAAGCCGTTGAGATCCATCACTCGTGGAGACGTGCAGAAATTCTACAACGCTCTTCGGCAGAAAAAGGCACTTGTTCATGGAGAAGAGAGCGAAAAGAATCTTGCCGATTCTATGGTGCGTGGCATCCACATGCTCCTTCACGAGATCCTCGACAGTGCGCAGCAGGCCAGACTCATCGCCGAAAATCCCACCCAGGGTACTGCCATCCCCAAAAACAATTACCCGCCCATGAAGGTGCTCAACGAAGAACAGCTCGAAAAATTCATGGAGGCGATCCAAGCTGAACCCATGTGGCGTGACTTCTTCTATACGGAGATCACTACCGGGCTTCGCAGAGGCGAGCTCTGCGGACTGAAATGGGAGGACTTGGACGAGACCACAGGCAAATTGATAATCTGCCGTTCCGTCCGCGCAGCCCCTGGTGGGGAACTGGAGGTGGGAGAAACCAAAACGGAACGGGGAACCCGGAGCATTTTGCTTCCAGCCAGTACCCTCCATCTGCTGAAGGAGCGGCGCAAGACTGCAGTGACGGAGTGGATCTTTCCCAGCTTGCTGTCTCCGGAAAAGCCCACGTCACCCAATGCAGCCTACCATCGGCTGAAGGGGATTCTGAAAGCTGCCGGTCTGCCGGACATCCGCTTCCACGACCTGCGCCATACCTTTGCCACCCACGCTCTGGCCAGCGGAGTGGACGCCAAAACGCTGTCGGGCATTCTGGGCCATACCAACGCCAGTTTTACGCTGGACACCTATACCCATGTAACGGGGGATATGCAGAAAAATGCAGCTGTGATCGTGGGAGATTTTATGGAGGAGCTGTTTGGAAAGGAGCTGAAACCATGGCAGGAAAACGAAGGGCCGGAGAGGGGACTCTCCGGCTGAGAAAGGACGGCCGCTGGGAAGGGCGAGTGGTGATTGGCTACGATGACAGGGGCCTGCCTAAGACCAAGAACGTTACCGCTAAGAGCAAATCGGAATGCCTGGAAAAACTGGAAGCCCTGAAAGCGGAGTGCGGCAATGTCACGGGAAAGGCCAGACCGGACATGTCCTTCGGTGACTGGCTGGACCTCTGGTATAAGACCTGGTCTAAGCCTGGCCTTCGCATCACTACTCAGCGGTGCTACGAAGACAGGATCTACCTACACATCCTCCCCCGCATCGGAGACATCCCTCTGAACAAGCTGACACAGAACGATCTTCAGCAGTTCTACGCAGAGCTGAAACGAGACGGTCGGCGTAGCCGTCGTGATCTTTATGGTCCCGGCCTGTCCGACCGCATGGTGCGCAGCTGTCACACCACCTGTCGCACAGCGTTGGAAAAGGCGAAGACCGAGGGACTGATTCCGAATAATCCGGCAATTGGATGCCGTCTACCGCCCAAGAAAGCCCGAGAGATGCAGGTGCTAAGCCACGAGGAAATGCAGCGGTTTTTGATCCAGGCCAAAGAGAACGACTTCTACGAGCTGGCGCTTCTAGAACTGGCCACCGGCATGCGCCGGGGCGAGATTTGCGCGCTGCAGTGGGACGATCTTAACTCAAAAACCGGGGAACTGCACATCTGCCGTCAGGCCATCCATGTAGCGGGGCAGTTGCGCATCTCCAAGCCGAAAACCAAAAGCTCCGACCGCACGGTAATCCTGCCGCCAGCAGTGTTGAATGTGCTGATGGAGTACCGCCAGACAGTGGATTCCCCATGGGTCTTTCCCTCTCCGGTAAAGGAGGGGCACCCCCTGGATCCCCAGAGTGTTTACCGAAAGCTGAAGAAAGTGCTGGAGCGAGCACAGTGCAAGTCCATCCGCTTCCATGATCTGCGGCACCCGTATGTCAAGCACACGACAAAAAAATATTATCTGCAAAAGCAGAAATCTCAAGTTACCATTACTGATAACCTGAGATTTCTGTTTTTCTCTATTCAAAGAGGTCCTGCACCTTGTACGCGATTTCGATCCTGCTTCCAGGGTACACCCGCACCTTGTCGATCAGCACATCGGTCAATGCGGAGGTCAGGCCGGTGGCTGCGGTCAGCTCCTTTGTGATACTCTTTCGCTGGGCCTGCTTCTCCTTTGCCTCCTGCTCCTGCTTTGCCTGTGCCGAAAGAGCGGCATAGGCGTTTTTGACCTTTAGGAGCTGGGCATCCAGCGCCTCCTTTTGCGCCTTGTAGGTGTCCAGGTCGATTTCCCGAAGTTGGAATTGTTCGTACAGATGCAGCTTGCCATCTTCCAGTGCCTCAATCTGACGCTCAAACTCCGGGCGCTGAGAAACAGCGGCTTTCACCATCGTTGTGCCGTCATTACTGACAGCGCCCAGCACGTCCATCTGCTTTTTCAGCGATTCAAATACAGCCTGTTCCAGCGCCTCCGCCTCATACCGCATCTTGTGACAGGGCTTGTCCTTGTCTGCGTCGGAGTGACGGCAGAAATAATATGGCGTTTTGTTGGACGTGCGGGAAAGGGCGTGGTCGCAGCACCCACAGAAGATTTTGCCCTTTAGCGGGTAGTCCCGTTTCTTCTTGTTGGGCTGTGGATAGCGGAGCTGCTTGGCCTTGGCCTGCTCAAAGATTGCCTGATCGACAATGGCTGGGTGGTGGTCGGGAATGATATACCACTTGTCCCGATCCTTCATGCGGCTGCGTGTGCCGCCTACCTCCAGCACGGCGCGTTTGCCGATCACATAGGTGCCGATGTATCGCTCGTCCTCCAGCATCCGCAGGACGGTAGAACTGCTCCAAATCCCATGTGTTCGGGAAATATCGTGGGTATGGTTTCCATGCGCGGCCTTGTACTCGCCGGGGGTAGGAATACCGCGCTGGTAAAGCTCCCTTGTGATCTCTGCGGCGTTTACGCCATCAGCAGAGAGCTGAAAGATCAGCCGCACCACTTCGGCGGCTTCCGGGTCCGGCTCCATTCGGCCATCGGCGCTTTTGCGGTAGCCGTAGGGACATATCGTGCTCTGATATTCGCCGCGCTGCATCTTGGCATACTTGGCGCTTTTCGTTTTGATGGACATATCCCGGCTGTAATATTCGTTTATGAGATATTTGAAAGCGACATCCATGCCGCCGGTATCTCCCTTGTATTTCTCGCTGTCAAAGTCGTCGCTGACGGAGATAAACCGGGTATGGAACAGTGGAAAAACGCGCTCAATAAAATAGCCGGTTTCAATGCTGTTGCGCCCGAAGCGGGAGAAGTCCTTGACGATGATACAGTCGATCTGATTGCTCCGCACCATTTCTATGAGCTTCTGCACCTGGGGCCGCTCAAAGTTGGTGCCGCTGTACCCGTTGTCGATGAACTCCAGGACCTCGGCGTGAAGGGCCTCCGGCATGGAGGCGGCGTACTCATGGAGGACAAGGCTCTGATTTTCGATACTCAGACTGTCGTATTTGTAGTCCTCCAAGGAGAGACGGATATAGAGGGCGATTACATAGCTCTGCATTTCTCTAAAACCTCCCCATAGCTGTCATATTCACTCTGGAATTTCAGACGTACCGTGATCTGCTTCTCCGGCGTGATGTCAATGCGCTCGATCAGGCGGTCAATCAGCTCTGCCGTCAGCGCCCGGTCCTTTCGGATGCTCTGCGCGTCCCGCCTGATGGACTGATACTTTTTGATCTGTGCATCCAGCGCAGCAATTCCCTTATCAAGCTGCTGAAGGTCCTCGTTGACCTGGGCGAGCTGTGCGTCATACCTCTCTCGCAGGGAAAAGTAATCGTCTTTGGTGATGTGGCCCAAGGTCAGGCTTTCATAGAGGCCGCGGCTGAGATCACCCAGGCGGGTCCGCTCTTGCTTCTTAAAGATGATCTTCTGCTCCATCTCCGCACGGGCCTCTGTCTGCTGTGCCGGGGCCTCCATGCAAAGGGCATATTTACCCAGCGCGGCGTCCAGGTTATCCAGCATGATATTCGTAAGGGATTCAAGCAAAGCGTCCTCCCGGATGGTGACGCCATCACAGGCGTCGTGATCTACGCGGCTTGGGGTCAAGCAGTGGTACAGGTACACATCCGGCATCGTTTTTCGCTGATTTCGCTGCCGGTGCAGCTTTCCTCCGCAGCAGGCACAGAACACCTTGCCTTTGAGAATATTGGGAGTATAGGGCTTTACCGTGCGGGCCTTGCTTGCCTGGGCTGTTGCCTCCAATATCTTCTGTACTGCGTCGAACAACTCCCGGCTGATAATAGCCTCATGGGTGTCCCGCACGATGGTCAGATTATCCGGGCCTGCCTTGACCTGCTTGTGGTCGATGATTTTGGTATGGCCTTGCACCAGATCGCCGGTATAAACCTCGCTGTGCAGCATCTTTGCAACGGTGAAGGTCTGCCATTTGCCGTTGCCGAGCTGCTTTTCATTACTGATTTCCCCAATGCCAAACTTATAGTGGCTGGGAGCTGTGATACCGGCCTCATTCAAGCGCACGGCGATGGTGTTCAGCCCCGCGCCCTCATAGGCCCACTCAAAAATCTGACGCACCACAGGCGCGGCTACCGGGTCAATCACAAGCTGGTGGCAATCATCCTCGGCCTTCAGATAACCGTAGGGCGTCCGCGCTCCGATAAACTTTCCGTCCTTCATAAGCTGCCGCTGGGAGGCTTTGATTTTCCGGCCTATATCCAAAGCGTAGGCTTCGTTTATCATGTTCCGCAGCGGGATTAGGATGCCGAAATTAGCGTCATCCGGGTTGGCGGTGTCGTAGTTTTCATTGACCGCGATAAAGCGGATATTCCGCAGCCGGAAATAGTTTTCGATATAGTAGCCGGTGTCGATGGTGTTCCTGCCCAGGCGGGAGAGGTCCTTCACGATCACGCAGTTTACAAAGCCTGCCTCAATATCGGAGAGCATCTGCTGAAAGCCGGGGCGGTGAAAATTTGTGCCGGTGGCCCCGTTGTCGATGTAGGTATGATAGACGCTGATCTCCGGGTAACGCTCCAAAAACTGCACGATAATAAGCTGCTGCGTTTCAATGGAGGCAGTGCCGCTCTGCTTGTCCTCCACGGAAAGTCGGACGTAGATTGCCGCCCGACAGGTCGCTTCAACCTCCGGCGCGGCGGAGGGGGTGGTTTTCCTACTCTTTCTTGCCATGATTAGCCCGCCTTTCTCTCTACCTGCTGGGCCTGGAGGATAAGGTCCAAGGCTCGCTGGTATTCATCTTCGTGGGTAAATGTGATCTTTAGCTCCTGCTTACCGAGAACGTGGATGCTCTGGACCATGTGAATGAGGGCCTTTCGGTCTATGGTTTCCAGCTCCGAAAACTGCGTGAAATGCTGAATCCAGCGGTTGCGCTCACTTCGGTTTTCCTTGACAGCCTCCAGCTTTTCTTTGAGAAGCCGGATACTCTTTTTGATTTCCTCGGCCTGCCGGGTGTACCGCACCTTGTAGTTGGCGTAGTCCTCTTTGGAAATCTGACCGCTGACAAGGCTCTCATAAAGATGGGCCTTGAAATCCATGACCTGCTCCAAACGGCGCTCATTGTCGGTGATATGGTCGCTGTATTCCTTTATCAACGCCCGGTTGAGGCTGGATTGGTCGATGTTCTTTAACAGCGCCTCCAGGGAGGCCACGTTGTCGATATAGCCCTTCACCGTCTGCCAGACGCAATCTATCAGCGCATCCTCCCGGAGCATGACCGGGCTGTGACAGCCGTTTTTCTTTCCTGTGGGACAGTAATAGTAGTGATATTCTTTGCCCTTCACGCGGTTGGTTTTCCGGGTCATACGAGCGCCACAGCAGCCGCAGATCAGGATGCCGGAGAACAGATACACCGTATCCTTATGTGGCGAGGTCCGGGTGTCCAGACCGCTGACCCTCTGGACCAGTTCAAAGTCCTGTTTGGTGATAAGGGCTTCATGGGCGTCGGTCACGCGAATCCACTCAGAGGACGGACGCAGCTCTCTTTCCTTAATTTTATAATTGCTTGTCCCGCGCTTGCCCTGCACCAATGTCCCCATATAGGTTTCATCTTTCAGAATACGGATAATGGTGGTAGCAGACCATTTGCAATCCGCACGGTCCGTATAGCCCTTCTTTGCGTAGGGAAAACCGTTGTTGCGCTTATATGCCAGCGGAGAGAGAATCCCCAGCCTGTTCAGCTCCGATGCTATATGCGAGGCGCTGGCCCCGGCCAGACGCATACGGAAAATATCGCGCACCACGCGGGAGGCATAAGGATCGGGAATAAGCTGGTTTTTGTTGTCCTCGGATTTGATGTAGCCATATACCGTGAAAGCTCCCACAAAGTCACCGTTCCGGCGCTTCACATCCAGCGCCGTCCGGGTCTTGATGGAGATGTCCCGGCAATAGGCTTCGTTCATAATGTTTTTGACCGAAACGGTCAGGTCGTCGCTGCTGTTTTCCTGGGCTGTGTCGATGTTGTCCGTGATGGCGATGAAACGGACGCCGTATGTCGGGAATACCCGGCGCAGATACCGGCCTGTTTCGATGTACTCACGGCCAAGGCGGGACAGGTCTTTGACGATGACACAGTTGATGTTGCCGTCCGCGACCTCCTGCATCATTTCCTTGAAGGCTGGCCGGTCAAAAATGATTCCGCTATACCCGTCGTCGATCTTCTCCATGACGATCTCAATGTCCGGGTTACGTTCCGCAAAGGCTTCAATCAGTCTGCGCTGGTTGCCTACGCTGTCACTCTCGCTCAGGCGATCATCGGTATAGGACAGACGGATATAGGCAGCGGCTTTATATTTGGGCATGAAAAAAACACTCCTTCCGTCCCGGAAGTTCCCGCGACAAAAAGAGTGGGCTATAAGGCTTCGGCCTGTTTGATCCTTTTCCAAAGTCATTTTACCGCTCTATGCGGAAACGTGCAAGTTTGTCGCTCACCGTAAAATCCCTTTCAGGCAATCCTCTATCGACGCACCGCCGGAGGCGAAGCAGGCGTTTATTACAAAGTCACCGCAACGAAAACGGTAGGGATTCTTGATCTGCTCCACGAAAGCGGCGATCCGTTCTTCTTTGGGTAAGTCTTTGTTGACCGAAACATCGCGGATGTCCACAAGAGCATCACGATCTTCGGGCTGCATGGCATAATTCATAGCGATCTCCTTCCTGGTATTTTCATCAAAGTCACATGAACGCGCTGGCAGCTTGCGCCGCCAGCGCGTGGTATCTGACTTTGATGGGCCGCTGTGCCGGTATGGTGGGTATCTTCAACATAGAACCGGGTTGACACGGCTGGCCTTTTGTCATTTACCTGTGGTTCGCCGTATTTGCCACGCGGCCCCGGCGAAGGGGATGCCATAAGCCGCCTCTGGCGAGGCTGTCATAGCTCCGCAGCTTCGTACACAACGTGAGCCACAGGGCTTCCCCTCAAGTCCGTGGGAGAGCGTGAGCAAGTTTCATTATCCCCCGCGCTGTCGTCGCGCCCGATTTGCCACAATCGGGTCTGGAGCTACGGAGGTCGCTCGGACAGCTTTTCCTTCACCTCCCAAGCTGTCGTCTTGGCGTCGCGCCCCATGTCGCTATCACGCGGGTTTTGTGCTTATAACACCGTATATTCAGTTTTCAAGCATCAGTGAAGAATCGTGGAAAAGCATCCTTCACCTATCGCCGCTAAAAAGCCGGTTTTAGCCTTACCCCTGGCCGTCAGCGGAAAAGAATTTTTTGATTCTTTTTACCGCCGACGTGATAGATGTGGAAATGCGCCGCTGGCCTACTTCCTCCGCGTCCGCGATCTGCTGCTGGGTCAGGCCGACAACGTAGTACATCCAAAGACGGCGAAACTGCTTCTCAGTAAGCTGGCCCTTGACGCGGATCACTGTTTCAGCGATGTACCGCTCCCGTGCCACCTTTTCAAACCGCTGCTCGATGATGACCTCCGGCCCATCCGCAGCTCCGGCTTCCTCAGACAGCTCAGACAGGGGGATTGTGTGGTTTGCCTGGATGTGATCCTGTTTTTCCTCGTCATGGTAGTCCTCGTCGGACCATGCCTTCCATTTGAGGAAGTCGGCCTCCGTGTCAAAGTCCTCGCGGGTCAGGCGGATCGTATGCTTATCGGCATCGGTATAAACGATTGCGTCCGGGTCTTTCTTGTTCAATGCGTAGATGCTCTTTCTGTCCAGCATCGTAAGTACCTCCATTCAGATTTCTTTGGTGAGAGATCTGAATGGAGCGGTGGGCCTCGGCACCCATCACTAAAGATGAGAGTACCGCGCCCACAAACTGCGGGCAGCAAAAAATCCGCGCAGATACATTGATCTACACGGATTTCAAGATAGGTATATTCAATTCTGTTGCAGAGATATGAAATCTCTACTTCAACGGTGTAAATATCCCATGCGGCAACATGGATTTTTTTGGCGCATCAGGGGGCGGTGAGGAAAGACATAAAAGTACCACGGCAGTCTCCTAAAACCGCCGTGGTGTAGATTGAGGCAACGACAATAGCCCTGTCGCACGACGGTTTTTTTCTTTCTGCCGTCGTGCGGCAGGTTGCGGGGAAAACAAATGAGCCGATGGACTATGTGATTGCTCACAAGTTCATCGGCTCCGCGGCTATGCGTCTGGCTTTTTGATGACTGTTATTTGTAAATTCTTTGTTTCAATCAAGCACTCCTGTTTACATTTAGGACAATAGAGAGGATAATTTTTCAGCACCGTATCGTCCCGTATTTTGTCACGGGTTTTATTGCCACAGACAGGACAGCGTATCCATTCGGTGTTGCTCATTGCTGTCCCTCTTTTATGTCGGCATAGTTGGATGTCAGTTTTGTCAGCAGGTTGCCAATCTTTAGTGGGAATAAATAGCAACCCATCGTCTGAATTTTTTGACCGAGACTATGGCAAATAATAAATCGCTTTGACATGATATGTTTCGCAAGACCGTGCCCGACATTTTCCGGGTTAGCCATAAACTCTTTCGGAACAGGCAAAGGATCGGATGATTTTGTACGGGTCAAGGGTGGGTGGAAAATGTGAAAAGTAATATTATTCTTTGCGTATTCGATTTTAAGACACTTTGCCAACGACTCTATGGCCCCCTTTGAGGAAGCATAGGGCGATATTCCAGCAAAACCAGTAACGCCGACCCCTGAGCTTGTGAAAATGATCCGTCCCCTATTTTGTTTGACCATATACGGCAATACAGTCTTTGCTACATTCAATGCGCCAAAATAATTTACATTCATTACACTTCTATAAGTATCAATGTCTGTATTTGCCTCCATTTCAAATGTGCAAAGGCAGGCGTTATGTACGGCAATATCAACCGTGTGAAAACAAGCGACCATTTCTGCGATAGCCGTTTCTACTTGTGCTTGTTCACGCACATCGGCAATAAAGCACAGAAGATTGTCCTTGTACTTGTCTTTCAAAGATTGTATGTTTCCGATTTCTAAATCTAAAACGGCCACTTTATGTCCCGCTTCAAGAAGCTGCTCGGCCATGTAATAGCCAATTCCTTGATTTGCCCCGGTAATTACAATGCTTGCCATTATTTCACCTCAATCTCACAAAAGAATTTTTGAATGTGTAAATTCGCTTCCCTTCGGAACATATTTTTCCGCATTTCGGACAGCTCACCGCTGAACAGCCATCTTTGTGCATAGAGAAATATCGGCGCGTAAAATTTCGCTGCCAGATAGTCGGCGTCAGTATTTTTTATGACATTCATTGACATCAGCAGAACAAATACTCGGCTCTGAAATGCAAGCGGCTCCGCGAACATCCAGCGATCATATATCATTTGAATTTCTGTGTCATTGAATTGCTCAATCAGCAGCAGACGCATGATTTTATTGCAAAAGTCGTCCATAAGATAGCGAACAAAGAAGTAATCAAAAACCAAGGAAAAATCACTATCAGAGGAAAAATAGCTGTCAGACAGCGCCTTATCAAACATTGCCATCATACTTGTTGCTTTATCTTGAAACTGACAGACCAATTCATCAAGGATGGCTTGCTTATTTTTGAAGTGATAGTAGATGGAACTTTCTTTTATCTTGACCCGTGTGCAAATGTCTCTGATTGACACGGCAGAAAAGCCTTTTTTTGAAAATAGGTCTAATGCCATATCCAGTATTCTCTGTTTTGTACTTTCCATTATATCTGCCCCCTAACCTAACGATTGTTAGATTATTATACCTAACAATCGTTAGATTGTCAAGGGACTTAATAATACAGTTCGACAGGAACGAGAGGCGACGACGGCCCCGTTTTCTTCGTTTCCTTATTTCAAGTCCTCTCGCCGGAACACAAAAATGCCTCCCGCCGTCGCAAAGGCCATAATAGCAAGGTCATATATGACAAACCGATTCGTATGTCCGATCACCTGTTGGCTTTCCAACTGCATGATCTGCGAGCTGGGAAGCGCGTCATTCAAGAATGCGAACACCGTGCGCTTTATTCCGTCAATATAGTAAGGATTGCGGACTAATTCTGCGGAAACGCTGTCTGTGACATATTCAGGCTGGAGCAGCGTTTGAAAGAGAATCAGGCTTAACAGAGAAACTGAAAAGACAAAAAGCAACGACACGATGGCGCTGGTACTTTTTGAACGTGAAATCATGCAGACTGCTAAATAAACAGCGGTAAAAGCATTGACCGCCAGCATATCCAGCAGAATGAGTGAAATAACCTCATTCGTGGTAACAGTCAGATCGCGGAACAAAAACCATCCCGGCATGAACAGGGAAAACAAATGTATCGCCTGCATAAGAACAGCCGCCGAAACACAGACAATCAGATTGGCAAGAAAGATACTGCCTCTGTGATGCCCCAATGTGATTTTGTTTCGTATCGTCCCGTCGCTGTAATCCGTCCCGACAAATACGCTCACGAAAACTGCCATAACAACGGACAAGCGCAGCGCGCCGTCATACAGCAGAGAATCCAATACAGACGCCGGAATATTTCCGGCTCCCGTTAATTGCTCGATTTTAGATGATACAAGCTCACTTACCGAGACAACGTACATAAAAAGCATACCGCCCCAAAAGAGCCGGCTCTTAAACAACCGCTGGTAATTCGCACGGATCAGCTCACTCATGGCTTTCACCTCCGACAAGACTGATAAAGTAGCTCTCAAGGCTCTCAGTCTGCTCTTTCATAGAGAAAACCGTACAATTCTCCGCGTCAAGAGCGTGGGTCAGTTCAGAAATGCCGATTGCATCGTAAATATCCGCCTCTTTCTCTGAAATGACGGAGTATTCAAGATTCCGCTTATCAAGTACCTTTTTCAGCGCGGTCATGTTGCTGACGGTGACGTGGAGATATTGCCTGCAAACCGCGTCCAATTCCTCCGCGCTCATTTCTTTTACGATCCTGCCCTGGTCGATAAAGCCATACCAGGTTGCAAGCCGGTGAAGCTCATCGAGTATGTGGCTTGAAATCAAGACCGTGATCCCACGCTCCCGGTTGAGCTTCTGAATCAATTCCCGGATTTCAATGATCCCCTGCGGGTCAAGACCGTTCACAGGCTCATCCAGGATCAGAAAGTCGGGACTTCCGGCAAGCGCAATCGCGATACCCAGCCGCTGCCGCATACCCAGCGAGAAATCCTTTGCCTTTTTCCTGCCCGTATCAGAAAGCCCGACCAGCTCCAGAAGCTCCCGCAGCCCATCATAAGAGGAAAGGCCGAGAATACGGTACTGCTGTTTCAGATTGTCCTCTGCGCTCATGCCAAGGTAGATTGAGGGTGTTTCCACAACCGCGCCCATTCTGCGGCGTATTTTCAAAATATCCTTTTGGGTGCTATGTACGCCATCGAGCGTAAATGTGCCGGAGGTCGGCTTTTGCAATCCGCAGATCAAGCGAATCAAGGTGGTTTTTCCAGCTCCGTTTCTCCCTACAAAGCCATAAATGGAGCCGCGTGGAACGTTCATGGTAAGCCCGTTCAGCGCGTGATAGTGGCGATAGGTTTTACAAAGCCTGTCTGTTTGTAATGCGTAGTCCATTTTTTACTCCTTGTTCTATTCATATAAAAATCGAGCCGATGGACGTGTGATCGCTCACAAGTTCATCGGCTCTGCGTCTAAGCGTCTGGCTCTATGGTATGTAATTGGGTTTTGTTATGCTGTGCTTTACATATTCTATAATCTCCGTGGATGTCAGATAATCCTCATGTGCAATTCCTGAGAAGATCATCAATTCCGCATCGGCATAGCATCCCGTCAGTTTCTTTTGCAGCTCCGCAGGGAGCGTTGTATCCGCGTCGGAGCCGATCACGGTCACAGGGCAGGTCGTCTTTACGGCATACCGATCCACCCGGATATTGTTTTTGATAAAGACTTGAAGCGGCCCCCAATAGAACGGGAGAATGCGGTTATACATATCGGCGCTCGTCCGATACCCGGAGAGCAGGATCAACCGGCTGCAATCGCGGACGCTGGCCAAATAAGCTGCCATTCCGCAGCCGTAGCTGTGTCCCATCACGATAAGCTCCCTACCCGGATACCGCATCGCCGCATAGTCATACAGCGCCTCGGCGGACTTCTGCATCGTTTTCAGATTCATCCTGCC
>ERZ842401.4080-NODE-4080-length-17372-cov-5.881561_pt1 | contig 17372 bp, 13 predicted proteins | sample MGYA00521270_ERZ842401 | MGnify/ENA primary metagenome ERZ842401 (study PRJEB31892, sample SAMEA3878208) | bioreactor metagenome | biome: Moose rumen | place: Sweden | collected 2011-10 | study: EMG produced TPA metagenomics assembly of the PRJEB12797 data set...
TCATCTACGAAGGCCACAAGGAGTGGCAGGGCGTGTCGGCCGACATCATGGGCTCTACCAACAAGCGGCTCACCGACTTCATCTTTGCCAGTGATTTGCTGAAAGAGATGCGCCAGGCCATTGTGCATGAAACCATACAAAAAAAGTGAAATAATGGTGCAAAGCGATAGATTTATACGGAAAATGTGTATCTTTGCACTTTGATTATTAAAGGAAAGAGATTGGAAATGGGAAAAATTATTGCATTAGCCAACCAAAAAGGTGGTGTGGGAAAGACGACAACCACCATTAATCTTGCCGCTTCGCTTGCCACACTGGAGAAGACTGTGCTGGTGGTCGATGCCGATCCTCAGGCCAACGCTTCCAGCGGTTTGGGTGTGGATATCAAGGAAGTGGATTGCTCTATCTATGAATGTATTATCGACAAGGCCGATGTGCGCGATGCCATCTATACCACCGATATCGACGGGCTTGACATCATCCCCAGTCATATAGACTTGGTGGGTGCCGAGATAGAAATGCTGAATTTGGAGAACCGCGAGAAAATCATTAAGCAGCTGCTTGACCCACTGCGTAGCGAATACGACTATATACTGATTGACTGCTCACCTTCGCTGGGACTGATTACAGTTAATGCGCTGACAGCTGCCGACTCGGTCATCATTCCTGTGCAGTGTGAGTATTTTGCACTTGAAGGCATCTCGAAACTGCTGAATACCATTAAAATCATCAAGTCGAAACTGAACCCGAGGCTTGAGATAGAGGGTTTCCTGCTGACCATGTACGACTCGCGCCTGCGTCTGGCCAACCAGATTTATGACGAGGTGAAGCGCCACTTCCAGGAACTGGTGTTCAAGACCGTCATTCAGCGCAACGTGAAACTTTCTGAGAGCCCCTCACACGGTCTGCCCGTCATTCTCTACGATGCCGATTCGACAGGCTCGAAGAATCATCTGGCTTTGGCCAAAGAAATCATAAATAAGAATAAGTAATGGCTGTACACAAGAAATACACGAAGACCTCGGCTGTGCTGGGCCGTGGCCTTGACGATATAGGCAACGGCCGTGGGCTGGACGCACTCATAGATACCAGCGATGTGAAGACGCAGGGCTCGTCAAACCTGAACGAGATACCCATTGAGCAGATAGAACCCAATCCTGATCAGCCTCGCCGCGAGTTTGACCCTACGGCTCTGCAGGAACTGGCCGCCAGCATACAGAACATGGGCATCATCGCCCCCATCACCCTGCGGCAGGTGGCCACCGACCGCTATCAGATTATAGCAGGTGAACGCCGTTGGCGAGCCTCGCAGATGGCTGGCCTGACAACGATTCCCGCCTATATCCGCACCGTGGAAGACGAGAACGTGATGGAGTTGGCACTGGTGGAGAATATCCAGCGCGAAGACCTGAACGCCATTGAGATTGCACTGGCCTACGAACATTTAGCCGAGACAACCGGCATGACGCAGGAGAAAATATCAGAGCGTGTGGGTAAAAGCCGAACGGCCGTTACTAACTACATGCGTCTGCTGAAATTGCCTGCACAGATTCAGATGGCCTTGAAGAATCACGAAATTGACATGGGACATGCTCGCGCGCTGCTCTCTGTCGACTCGCCCTCCATGCAGCTGAAACTGTTCAAGGAGGTACAGAAGAATCAATATTCCGTGCGCAAGGTGGAAGAGATGGTTCAGATGCTGAAGAACGGTGAGGACGTGCAGAGCGTCAATAAGAAAATTGCGTCGAAGACACCGTTGCCAGCTGAGTTCAATGTACTGAAAAAGCGGCTCTCCGACCTGTTCCAGGCCAAGGTGCAGATGACCTGCTCGCCCACAGGAAAAGGTAAGATCAGCATTCCCTTTGCCAACGACGAGGAACTGGAGCGCATCATGAACGTGATAGACCGACTGAGAAATTGAGACAATACCTTATTTATATTTATACGCGCGTGAGACTGACAGCCGCTGTTCTGTTCTTGATGGCAAGCAGCGTGGTTAAGGCTCAGACAGTAGCTACCGACTCGGTTGTGGCTGCTGTCGACTCGTTGTATGAACAAATGGCCGTCGACTCGCTATCGGAAAAAATGATTGTCGACTCAGTCGTCGTCGCTGCCGACTCGTCGGTCTCGCTGATGGTTGCCTCAAAGCCTCTTAAGAAGATGCGCGAGCAGCGCGACTGGAGTACTTGGCGGCCCGATCCGCAGCGGGCACTGTGGCTGGCACTGGTCTTCCCCGGGGGCGGACAAATTTATAATCGCAAATACTGGAAGCTGCCGTTAGTCTATGGAGGCTTCATCGGATGTGTCTACGCCATGTCATGGAACAGTATGATGTACAAGGACTATCAGCAGGCCTATCTGGACATCATGGATGACGACCCGAACACGGCCAGCTATAACAAGTTCCTGCATCTGGGCCGGCAGATTGACTCGTCGAACATGGAGCATTACAAGCAGATTTTCAAAAGCCGTAAAGACATGTACCGACGTTGGCGCGACCTGAGCTTTTTCGCTATGGTGGGTGTCTACGCACTGTCGGTCATCGATGCCTACGTTGATGCAGAACTGTCGGAATTCGATATCTCGAAGGAACTGTCGATGAAGGTGCGACCGGCTGTCATCAGTAATGGACAGTCGCAGAATCCCCTCTATGCCGCGTCGTTAGGCGTGAACTGCAGCTTGAATTTTTAAAACTGAACGAAACGAAAATGACCTACAAACGACTGATAATAGCCGCTATGCTGCTGACTGGAGTCTGCTCGATGCAGGCCCAAATCAGTGTTGATGACGATGAAGTGGTGATCAGCAACTCACAGGGTGACGAGGAAGAAATAGAATTCCCCGAAGCCATGAATGAGGATGTTGACAGCCTGTTGAAACTCTATCATGCCAAGACCTATCTGATCGCTAACGACGACTGTGAGATGTCGGGTGTGAATCCTGTCTATAGCCGCGAAGTCTATATCGACCGGTTAAAGCGTATGCCCACCGTGATGGAGATGGCCTACAACGATGTGGTGCAGACTTTCATTGACCGCTATACGGGGCGTCTGCGCCGTACGGTCAGCCTGATGCTTGGGGCTGCCAATTTCTACATGCCAATCTTCGAAGAGGCCCTTGAAGTCTATCAAGTGCCTTTGGAACTGAAATACCTGCCCATCATTGAGTCAGCATTGAACCCCAATGCCGTGTCGCGTGTGGGAGCCACGGGTCTGTGGCAGTTCATGTTGTCCACGGGGCGCGATTATGGGCTGGAAGTGAACTCACTGGTCGACGAGCGTCGCGATGTGCTCCGCTCATCGTATGCAGCCGCCCACTACCTAAGCGACCTCTATAAGATTTTCGGCGACTGGAATCTGGTGATTGCCGCTTATAATTGTGGCCCGGCAAACATCAACAAAGCCATCCACCGTGCCGGTGGTGAGAAGGACTACTGGAAAATCTATCCCTATCTGCCCAAGGAAACACGTGGTTATGTGCCGGCTTTCATTGCTGCCAACTATGTGATGACTTACTACTGCGAACACAATATCTGTCCGATGCGGTGCGAACTGCCTCTGAAAACCGATACGGTGATGGTGAACCGCAATGTGAATCTTGGCCAGATAGCCGCTGTTTTAAATCTGGACGTTGACATGCTGCGCGACTTGAATCCCAGCTATCGGCGCAGTGTGGTGCCAGGCGATACCAAGCCCTTGCCCATTCGTATGCATCCTGATGATATTGTGCGCTTCATTGATCAGCAAGACTCTATCTATAATTATAATACAGCCACAATGCTGCCCAAGCGCGATGTGGTGCCGGTCGAAGTGCCCATTGCCTCGTCGCGCAATTCCAAGGCGCGCAGCAGGAGCAAGTCGCGTGGTGCCAGTTCGGTCACTGTTCGCCGTGGCGACACCCTCGGTGCCATAGCTAAGCGCAACGGTACGACGGTTGCCAAAATACGCCAGTTGAACGGCATTAAAGGCAATAATATCCAGGCAGGAAAGAAACTGAGAGTGAAATAGCAGAACAGGTCCACCCCAACAAAAATCCTTTACGACTATGGACGAAGAGCAGAAACAGCGGGAAGCAGCCGACGAGAAAATGATCAACGATGCGTTTCAGGAATTGTTGAACAACTACCTGAACTCACGTCACAGAAAGAAGACCGACTTGATTACGAAAGCCTTCAACTTTGCCAAGCAGGCGCATAAAGGCGTTCGCCGTCTGTCGGGCGAACCCTATATCATGCATCCTATCTCCGTGGCACAGATTGTATGTTCGGAGATTGGTCTCGGCTCGACCAGCATCTGCTCGGCACTGCTCCACGATGTGGTGGAGGACACGGAATATACCGTCGAGGATATCGAGAATATCTTCGGGCCGAAAATAGCGCAGATTGTGGACGGACTGACCAAGATTAGCGGTGGCATCTTTGGCGAGCAGGCATCGGCACAGGCCGAGAACTTCAAGAAACTGCTGCTGACGATGAGCGAGGACATCCGTGTTATCCTCATCAAGATTGCCGACCGTTTGCATAATATGCGCACACTCGACTCCCAACCGGCTAATAAACAGTACAAGATAGCCGGTGAAACGCTCTATCTCTATGCTCCGCTGGCTCACCGCTTGGGACTGAATAAGATCAAGTCGGAACTGGAAAACCTTAGTTTCCGTTTTGAGCATCCTGAGGAGTATGCTGATATTGAACGCAAACTGGAGGCTACTCGCGTTTCGCGCCATCAGTCGTTCGACCAGTTCACGGCCCCCATCGAAGAAATGCTGAAGCGCATGGGGCTGCACTATGAGATTCGTGAACGTGTGAAGACCCCTTACTCCATCTGGACGAAGATGCAGAACAAGCATGTGTCGTTCGATGAAATCTACGATATTTTGGCTGTCCGCATCATCTTTACGCCTTCCAGCCGCGAGATGGAGGCCAAGGAGTGCTTCAATATCTACGTGGAGTTGAGCCAGCTGTACAGGAGCCATCCTGATCGCCTGCGCGACTGGGTGAACCATCCGAAGTCGAATGGCTACCAAGCACTCCATGTAACCCTTATGTCAAAAGAGGGACATTGGATTGAGGTACAGATACGCTCCGACCGCATGGACGAGATAGCGGAGCAGGGACTGGCTGCCCACTGGAAATACAAGGAGGGCGGCGAGTACACCGAGGATGAGAACGAACTGAACGAATGGCTGCACACCATTAAGGAAATTCTGGACGATCCGCAGCCCGACGCAATGGACTTTCTCGATGCCATTAAGCTGAACCTCTTCGCCAGCGAGATATTCATTTTTACGCCGAAGGGAGAAATCAAGACAATGCCAGCCGGCTGTACGGCGCTCGATTTCGCTTTCTCCATCCATACCTTCCTGGGCAGTCATTGCATTGGGGCCAAGGTCAACCATAAGCTGGTGCCGCTGAGCCATAAGCTGCAGAGCGGCGATCAGGTAGAAATTCTCACCTCGAAGTCGCAGCACGTGTCGCCCTCTTGGATAGGCTTCGTTTCAACAGCCAAGGCCAAGGCGAAGATACAGGCTATTCTGCGCCACGATAACCGCGAAGTGTTGAAGCAGGGCGAGACCATACTTCAGGAGTGGATGCGGCAGAACGGACTGGAATCATCGCTGACCCTGACCGACCAGTTGGTGGCTTTCCACGACATGCAGCGTAGGGAAGAGTTCTACAAGGCGCTGGGTGAAAAGACCATCCTGCTGGGCGAGAAAGACCTGGAGGAACTGAAAGGCACCAGCAAGAAGCAGACCAGCAGCGGCGGCTGGCGCAAATACGTGCCTTTTGTGAAGGCTAAGAAAGAGGAAGAACAGCAGCCCGAGTTGTTCGTGGTGCCCGAGAAGTTCAACCGCAAGAAGCCCATTTATATTACTGACGATAACCTCACGCAGTATAAGTTCCCCTCTTGTTGTCATCCCATTCCTGGCGATGACGTGCTGGGATATATTGACAACAAGAACCAGATAGAGATTCACAAGCGTGCCTGTCCGGTGGCCAACCGATTGAAGACCAGCTACGGTAATCGCATCCTTGATGCCAAGTGGGACATGCACAAGAAGCTCTTCTTCGATGCCACCATCCGTCTGGGCGGTATTGACCGTCGCGGTCTGGTGCACGAGGTGACCAGCATCATCTCTCAACAATTGTCTGTCGATATCCGTCGTCTGACGTTTACAACCGAGGATGGTGTCTTCGACGGAACCATTGATTTGCGCGTTCATGACCGCGAGGATGTAAAATCAATTATGGACAGTTTGAAACACGTGAGTGATTTGAAGGAGATTTCACAAATATTATAATATGAAATACAATTTATTCTTGACCTTGTTATTGTTGTGTTGCAGCCATTTTGTTTGTGCTGCCAACAAGTACGACAATCCTGATACCATCGTGGTGGCGCGCGACGGTACGGGCGAATTTCGCACCGTTACCCAGGCCATCGAGGTGTGTCGTGCCTTCATGGATTATCATAAGGTGATCTATGTGAAGAAAGGCACGTACAAGGAGAAGGTCATCATGCCCCAATGGCTGCAGAATGTTGAGATATGTGGTGAGGACCGCGATGAGACCATCATTACCTACGACGATCATGCGAACCTCAGCATGGATGGCTACTACTGGTCGGCCCAGCTGAAAGAGCAGCTGCTGGCCATGGGCAATCGTCCGATACTGGGCACGTTTCGTTCGTTCACGGTGCGTGTCGATGCCAACGATATCACGTTCAAGAATATCACTATCGAGAACAATGCCGCCCGACTGGGACAAGCAGTGGCCGTGCATACGCAAGGTGACCGCATCGTGTTTGTGAACTGTCGTCTGCTGGGCAATCAGGATACTGTCTATACAGGCATGCCGAACACCCGCGTGTTCTTTGACCACTGTTATATAGAAGGTACTACCGATTTTATCTTTGGTGCCGCTACGGCTTGGTTCGAGCAGTGCACTATTCACTGCAAGCTGAACAGCTTTATCACTGCTGCCTCCACACCGCAGGAGGCTGAGTTCGGCTACGTGTTCAACCAGTGCACGATTACGGCGGCTGAAAATGTCACCAAGCTCTATTTGGGTCGTCCCTGGCGCGATTATGGCTACACGCTGTTCATGCATTGCACGCTGCCTAAGCAGATACGTCCTGAAGGATGGCACAACTGGGAGAAACATCGTGAGCAGACTGCACGCTATATGGAGTTCGAGAACACTGGCGAAGGTGCCGATACCAGCCAGCGTGTCGCCTGGAGCCGTCAGCTTTCTAAGAAGGAGGCTAAGACCATTACCCGTGAGCGTGTCTTCCAGCGAACCGATGGATGGAATCCTCGTTGATAAATTATGGCCATTTTTTTTGAATTATGGCCATAATTGATTTTGACTACAGGTTCTTTTTGAAGAACTCTAATACGCGCTGTTGTGCTTTTAGCGGACAACTATGTGGCATGTCCCATAGTTCTGTCTCCAGATTCTCGTCGGCTCCCTGGCTTTTCCATACCTCGTGCATGATGTTGAACGCCTTCTCTGCACCGGCTTTGGGGAAGAGCTTGTCCTGACTGCCGTTGATGAAGAGCATGGGTTTCGGACAGGCCATCGAGGCTATGTGTGGATAGTCGAGCCAGCGGCGCAGGCCTGGCAGGCAGTTGGCAAAGCCGCCGTTCTCTGTCCGCTTGTATTTCAGCGACATCTGTTCGTCGGTGGTCACCATCCAGCAGATGGCAGCTCCGGCCTTGATGCGGTCACTCAAGGCTGCCAGCATCCATGCCCGATAGGCTCCCATTGAACATCCCATGCATCCGATGCGGCTGGCATCTACTTGGGGCAGGGTGGCCAGAAACTCCGTGCCGCTGAGGTCGTCGTAGGTCATGTAGGCACTCAGGTCGATGCCATACATCATCATGTTGCCGGCTGTCATGTCGTAGCGGTCGCGCCGAGGACCTTCCTGCTGGCCGCGTTCGCCCCACATGGGGGCATCGGCCGAGAAGACCACAAAGCCCTGACGTGCCAGGTCGTCACCCACGAAGTGGCCTTCGTAGAGCGTTGCTGCCCACGCTTCGGCATCGGCCTTCACCAGCGAGTCTTCGCAGGCCAAGGGCCGGATCATTTTCTCCTTGCCGATGAACAGGTGGGCACCATGATCATGTAGCACGTTCACGGCAGGGAAGGGGCCCTCGCCGTCGGGTATCAGCACATAGGCAGGCACCGTGTAGTAGCGCGACAGACGCACTTCCAACTTCAGTGCCCTGTAGCCCTCGCGTTGTTCCTCAAGTAGGGTAGTATAGACAAACTTCCCTTTCTCCTCTTTTCCCTCGCCACTCTCCTCTAAGCGAGGTGGTGGCATCAACATGCAGTCGAACACCTTCTGTCGGGCGGCTTGTCGCCACTCATCGAAGTCGCTAATGCTGCTATTGCCCCATGCTAAAGGGTAGGTGAGGTCCTTTAATAGCGAGTCGGCATAGACGGGAAGATTGCGCGTGAACTCATATTTGTCGCGCTTCTGAGCAACTGCACAGAAACTGAATGCCAACAGCGCGATGCCAACAGCTAACAGTCTCATTGTATATAGTCTAACTGCTTCTTGAGTGCCTGCAGGTCGTCGCGCACACCAATCAGCCGCGTCAGCACGTCGGCCCGGCGGTCGGCACCATCGCGGTTGGCATTGATCATTTTCTTGGCGGCAGCCAGCTTAAAGCCGCGCACTTTCACCAAGTTGTGAATCAGTTTGATCTGCTCAATGTCTTTCTCCGTATATTGGCGTACCTTGCTGGGGCCGGCAGTCTTAGGCTTCAGGTAGGGAAACTCGGTTTCCCAGTAGCGAAGCGTACTTTCGTTCAGGTCAAACATCTCAGCCACCTCCTTGATGGAGTAGTAGAGTTTCAAGTTCTTGTTCAGATTCAGTGCCATATCCGTATTGTTTGATGGCAAAATTACGAAAAAAAAGCTAATCCGATAGTCATTGACTGTTAATTTAATGTTAAATTCGCAAAGTGCTCATTGTTGTATGCTGAATAATACATATCTTTGCGATATCAAAATGATATTATTTTATTTTTAAATGCGTATGAATATGGAAACAAATGAGAAGAGATTTGACGGTAGCGTTTGGAATGGATTCCTGATGCTGTTTGTGTGTATGATTCTGACTGTGGTCAGCCTTGCAGGGACCATCTGGGGTATCGTTGTTCTTTCCGACGAGGCTGGCAGCACCGCATTGGGCTCGTCGTTGCTCTGTGGGGGCTTGGTGCTGCTTGTAGTGAACATTATCATGTGGTGCGGCTTTATGATGTTGGAACCCAATGAGGCCCGTGTCATCAACTGGTTCGGCAAGTATGCCGGCACCTTCACCGAGACGGGCTACTACTGGATCAACCCTTTCTACTCGCTGAAGACGGTGTCGCTGCGTGCACGCAACCTGGATGCAGAGCCTATCAAAGTGAATGACAAGGTGGGCAATCCGGTGATGATCGGTCTGGTGCTGGTATGGAAATTGAAGGACACCTATAAGGCTATCTTCGAGGTTGACTCGCAGACGATGGCAACCACGGCGCAGGGCCAGATAGGCACTGACGTAAAGAGTCTGATGAAGGCACTGGAGAACTTCGTCAAGGTGCAGAGCGATGCCGCCCTTCGTCAGGTGGCAGGTCAATATGCCTACGACGATACCGACGAGAAGACCAACGAGCTGACCCTTCGTGATGGTGGCGATGAGATCAACCAGCAACTGGAGGCCAAACTGACCGAGCGTCTGGCGATGGCCGGCATCGAGGTGGTCGAGGCTCGCATTAACTACTTGGCATACGCTCCTGAGATTGCCGCTGTGATGTTGCGTCGCCAGCAGGCATCGGCCATCATCACTGCACGCGAGAAGATTGTGGAGGGTGCCGTGTCGATGGTGAAGATGGCTCTCGACAAGCTCTCCAACGAGAATATCGTCGAACTCGATGACGACAAGAAGGCTGCCATGGTGAGCAACTTGCTCGTGGTGCTCTGCGGCGACGACTCGGCACAGCCTGTTGTGAATACTGGAACCCTGAACCATTGATAATATGACAAAACCGACGAAGAATTTCATCCTGCGCATGGATGCCGACATGATGAATGCCATTGAAGCCTGGGCCGCTGACGAGTTCCGCTCAACCAACGGCCAGCTGCAATGGATCATCACCGAGGCCCTGCGCAAGGCTCATCGTCTGCCCAAAAAGAAATCGAACAATGAAAAACTTGATGAAAAATAGACAAGGACGAACGCTGGAAGGCACCGTCTTTGAAGTGGCCTTTCTGGTGCTGGCTGCACTTGTGTGGGGGCTCATTGCATGGCTCTATGTGCGTGCACCAGAGTCTGTACCTACCCATTTCAATGCTTTGGGCAATCCTGATGCATGGGGCCATCCGTCTAACATGCTGGTCGTCTGCGGACTGATGACGATTCTCGGTTTCCTCATGCTTCTTGGTGCCTATTTCCCCAGCACTATCAGCATGCCTTTCGAGATTCGTACTCCGCGGCAGATAGCCCTCGGACAGCGCCTGCTGCGCATCACGGCCTTGTTGTTCCTCTTGCTGACGATAGCCATCGCTTTCGGAGCCATGAAGCCTCCCTACACCCTGTGGCCCCTTTTCGTGCTTACCGGTGTAATCATCCTTGTCGTTCTGGTGTTCGCGGTATTGATGTGGAAGGCTCGCTGACGGTCCTCAGTTGTCATTTGACGCAAATTACACCCTGTTTTTTTGTTGAATTCAGAAAATAATGTGTACCTTTGCGCCCAAATTATAAATAATAAATAGTCAAATTGTAAATTAAGAATGATGACTGCAAAAGAAATCCGCGACTCCTACAAGAAGTTTTTCGAGTCGAAAGGACACGCCATTGTGCCTTCTGCACCGATGGTTATCAAGGACGACCCTACGTTGATGTTCACCAACGCCGGCATGAACCAGTGGAAAGACATTATCCTCGGCACACGCGACCCTGAGCCGCGCCGCCGTGCTGACACTCAGAAGTGCCTGCGCGTTAGCGGTAAGCACAACGACCTGGAAGAGGTAGGCCACGACACCTATCACCACACCATGTTCGAAATGCTGGGCAACTGGTCGTTTGGCGACTATTTCAAGCGCGAAGCCATTGCCTACGCTTGGGAGTTCCTCACCGAGGTGATGAAAATAGACAAGCAAAGCCTCTACGTCACCGTCTTTGGCGGCGATGAAAAGGAGGGTCTCGAAAAAGATATGGAAGCCTACAATTTCTGGAAAGGGCACATCGCCGAAGACCGCATACTGAGCGGCTCCAAAAAGGACAATTTCTGGGAAATGGGCGACCAAGGCCCTTGCGGACCCTGCTCCGAAATACACATCGACCTCCGCAGCGACGAGGAGAAACAGAAAATCCCCGGCAAGGACATGGTGAACAAAGACCACCCGCAAGTGATAGAAATATGGAACCTTGTGTTTATGCAGTACAACCGTTTGGCCAACGGCACCCTTGAACCCCTCAAAGCCAAACATATAGATACCGGCATGGGTTTCGAACGCTTGTGCATGGTTATGCAAGGCAAACGTTCCAACTACGACACCGACGTGTTTCAGCCTCTTATTCAGGAACTTGCGGCCAAGTCGGGCATAGCATACGGCAGTAGCGAAAAAAGCGACATCGCCATGCGCGTGTGCGCCGACCACCTGCGTGCCGTGGCTTTCTCCATAGCCGACGGACAGCTGCCTTCAAACGCCAAGGCAGGCTACGTGATACGCCGAATACTGCGCCGTGCAGTACGTTACGGATACACTTTCCTTGGTTTCAAAGAGCCGTTCATCAATAGCCTCGTGCCAACACTCGTGTCGCAGATGGGCGCGCAGTTCACCGAACTGAAAAAACAACAGGAGCTTATACAACGCATAATCACCGAGGAAGAACAGGCTTTTCTGCGCACCTTGTCCAACGGAATTATTAAATTTGAAAACTATATTGCTAAAAATCAGGGCAATACCATCGACGGGGCTTTCGCTTTTGAGCTGTTCGACACCTACGGTTTCCCGATAGACCTTACCCAGCTGATGGCCTCCGAAAAAGGCTGGACGGTGGATATGGAAGGTTTCCAAAAAGGACTCGACGAACAGAAACAACGCTCGCGCAACGCCGCCGCCGTAGATACCGACGACTGGGTGCAAGTGCATCCCGAACAGGAGGAGAAATTTGTGGGCTACGACACACTCTCTGCTGACATTCAGATAGTTAAATACCGCAAGGTGAAAACCAAGGACAAGGAGTTTTATCAAATGGTGTTCGACCAGACGCCTTTCTATGGCGAAAGCGGCGGACAGGCCGGCGACAGGGGCTACATTGCCTTCGGCGACCAGAAAACTTTTATTTTCGACACCAAAAAGGAGAACAACCTTATTGTGCATCTTGCCAAAGAGCTGCCAGCCGACGTTACGGCGTCGTTCACCGCACAGGTGGATGAGGTTAAACGCCACAACACAGAAAACAACCACACCGCCACCCACCTGCTGCACAAGGCTCTGCGTCAGGTACTTGGCACTCATGTGGAACAAAAAGGCTCCTCGGTGGACGAAAACCGCTTGCGTTTCGACTTTTCGCATTTTGCCAAACTGAGTGCCGAAGAGATGAAACAGGTGGAAAGGCTTGTAAATCAGGATATTCGCAAAAACATACCATTGGAAGAACATCGCTCGATGCCCATTGCAGAAGCTCAGAAACTTGGCGCAATGGCACTGTTTGGCGAGAAATATGGTGAGTTTGTGCGTGTGGTGAGATACGCCGATTCGGTGGAGTTCTGCGGTGGTACGCACGTGTCCGCCACGGGCAACATAGGCAGTTTCCGCATTGTGGCCGAAACGGCTATCGCCGCCGGAATGCGCCGTATCGAGGCCGTTACGGGACAAGCCGTGGAGCAGCAGCTCGACAACCTGCAGCAACAGATTGATACCCTGAAAGAAATGCTCAAAGGTCCGAAAGACATAGCTTCCGCAGTGCAGAAACTAATCGGCGAAAACGCCGAATTGCGTTCGCAGATTGCTGATTTTCAGAAAGAAAAGGCAAACTCCATCTGTAAGGACATCGCTGACAAACTCTCGCAGACCACTGTGCTTGCAGAAAAAATGGACTGCGACATCAACCAGCTGAGGGACAGTTTGTTGGCACTCCGTACTGCCAATCCCGACAAGGCCATAGTGCTGGGCAGCGTGGCTGGCGGAAAGCCCGCTCTGATGGTAATTTTGGGTCAGGCACTTGTAGATGCCGGAAAAAATGCCTCGAACATTGTGCGCACCGCCGGCAAGGAGATACAGGGTGGGGGAGGCGGACAGCCGTTTTTCGCCACGGCAGGCGGCAAAAATCCCGACGGATTGGATAAAGCTATGCAAGTGGCTGAACAGATGATAGAAAGTTGAAAGTTGAAAGTTGAAAATGAAAGTTGACGTTCGATATTGAAATGAGTATAACCGATAGAAAAAATGAAGTGCCGACTAACGTTTTTGGGTGTTGTGTTGTGTTGCATAACAGGAGTTTATGCGCAAAACTATGAGCCTGAGCTGCCCACGCCACGCCCTAAGATTGGTCTGGTGCTGAGTGGTGGCGGGGCCAAAGGTTCGGCGCACATTGGCGTGCTGAAAGCCCTCGAGGAGCTGCAAATACCTATCGACTACATAGTTGGCACCAGCATGGGCTCCATTATGGCGGGTATGTACTCCATCGGTTACACCTCCGAGGAACTAGAAACCCTTATCTCCAACCTTGACTGGAGTGTGATACTTAGCAACGAGGGGAGTTGGGAATCAACTACTTACGATGAAAAGCGGCTGAAAGAGAAATTCCTTTTCTCCATCCCTTTCAAAGGAACCATTCTCAATCCCAAATTTGAAGAAAAGAAAAGCAAGGCACCCAAAAAAGAGGGGTACAACCTGTTCAACGACATGCCTTCGGGAGTGTTCAACGGGCAAAACGTGATGGACCTTTTCAAAAGTCTTACCATCGGCTATCAGGGACACCAAAATTTCGACTCGCTGCCGATACCCTTTGCCTGCGTTGCCGCCGACATTACGCGCAACGAGGAGGTGGTGATGCATTCGGGCGAACTGTCGGAGGCTATTCGCGCAAGCATGGCCATACCGGGGGTGTTCGAGCCCGTAAAACACGGCGACACAGTGCTTTGCGACGGCGGCGTGATGAACAACTATCCTGCCGACGTGGCTATCGACATGGGTGCGGACATAATTATTGGCGTACATCTTGGCATTGACCTGCAACCCGCCGAAAAACTCGACAATATGTTGGGTATTTTCAGTCAGCTGTTTGGAATTTTGCTGCACAACAAAATCGATGACAACATACGGCACACCGATTTTATGATATATCCCAATATCGAAGGGTTCAACATGCTGAGTTTCAGCAAAAAGAATGTTGCCGAGCTTGTGGGGCGCGGCTACGAAGCCACTATGGAGCAGCGCGATTTCCTGCTTTCGCTGCGCGACATGCTCGACAGCTGCGGATACGACCCTTGCGAAAACGACATTCCCCCCGACCGCCATGCTCGCAACGCCAACGTGGACACCTTTGCCATAAACACCATAACATTTACCGGCGAAGGCGCCAAATACACCTCCATGCTTGGCAAATTGGTTGACATTGAGATAAAACCCAACACCCGTGTGGCAGGAACCGACATACGCGAGGAAGTATCGGCACTGTATTCGTCGGCGATGTTCGACAAGGTTGATTATCAGCTGCTTGGCTCGCAGGAACCTTACGATTTGGTTTTCAATCTGGAACCCAGTTCGTCGCACTCGCTGAGCGTAGGCGCACGGTTCGACCTTGAGGAGTATGCTCAGGTGATGCTTAGTTTTTCGCTTAACCGCTACCGCCTTTACACCCCCAAAATAGCCACCAGTCTGGTGCTGGGACTCAACCCTTCGATAGATGTGGAGCTTTCGTACCCTGTTGGCCGCAATTTCAAAGTGGCGGCATACGACATTTTTTCGGGCAACAACTTTCGGATGTTCAGCCCGAGGTCGGCAATGCACGACATCAATTTCAACTACAACACTTTGCAGGTTTATATGTCCACGTCGTCGTTCCGTAATTTTTTAGTGGAGGTTGGCGCCGAGATGGACAACTTTTTCGTGAAGTCGTTTTCCGCCCCCGGCAAAATGGTTTCGGGCAGCGATGTTATGACTTCATCGAATTTCCTCGATGCGTTCCTCAACGTGGAGTACAATCCGAAAAACAATACCGATTTGTCTTCCAACGGTCTGAACCTCAAGTTTATAAGCGACTATTATTTCTTCAGCTCGCTGTCCGATTTCTACCATTTCGGCACCGTGCAGCTCAACCTCAGCTGGCAGTTCGATTTGTCGCCCAAAATGCTGATGAACACGGCTTTCTTTGCACGCTCCATCTTTTCGCGCGATGTGCCGGCATTGTATGGCAACATAATGGGCGGCTTGTATGCCGGGCGCTATGTGGAGCATCAAATACCGTTTATCGGGCTCAACTATGCCGATTTCTTCGAAAAGAACCTTACGGTGTATCGTGTGGATTTGCGTTATAAACTTTTTGAACGACAGTATGTTACGCTTATGACCAACTATGCCGTGCATACCCACGACATAAAGGATTATTTCTACAGTAGCGATGCCTTTGGCGTAGGTCTGAGCTACACCTACGACATACCCATCATCGGTCCTGCCTCGGTGCTGGCTCAGTGGTCCACCACCCACGGCATGAGCTGGATGTTCAGCCTCGGATTTTTCTTTTAAAAAAGTTTCAATAGAGAGTTTGTCGTTGTGTCCAAGCCCAACGTCAAACATTCAATTGTCAATTTTCAATTCCCAATTCTCAATTTATCTCATGTCCACCACTTCGTAGCCTTTGTACTTGGCGGCGTCGTGAGTGTTTTAATTTTTTTTTATGTTTTTTTTGACGAAAATGTGTGATTTTGCAAGTCGTAATTTATGATATGTCAAATCTCAAAAAAAGGTAACATTATGAATATAAACACCTTATTTAGCCCATCCTTAAAAAAAACTGTTTTCGCCACTTTTGACCTCTGAAAAATTAAATGGCTGAATTTTAGCAGAAAAGCTCCTGAAAATTTGGATTTTGGGGTGTCCCGTGCTATCTTTGCAGCATGTTTGTACGCAAGAAACCCAACAAGTCAGGCTCGGTCAGCGTCCAAGTGGTGGCAAAGACCAGGAGCCGCAGGCAGAAGGTCATCAAGTCCATCGGTTCCAGCAAAGATCCGAAGGAGATAGAGCGCCTTATGGCAGAGGGGCGCGACTATATCAATGTTGGCCACCAACTTCGCGATATCAACGATGCCACAAGCCAGAGCTATCCCCGCAACACCTACACCAACAACGATTGGGCCGCCATGGAAGAGGCTGGTTGCATATTCCTTCCATGCGCTGGATACCGATTGGGCAATAACACACAGTCGGCAGGCAATTCCGGAATGTATTGGTCCGCCAGCCGCAACTCCTCAAAGACAGCCAAGTATGTTCGTTTTAGCAGTATGGCTCAGCTGCAAACCGGTTCGCGTTGCAGTGGTCGCTCTGTACGTCTTGCGAAAGACTTGTAAAATTCGAAAATCTGTTTTTTTATCTAATACATTTGGCGGCTTGTGCTTGGCACAAGCCGCCTGTTTTTTTGTCGGCACAATTGTTGATTGATATCTGGCTATTGGCAAAGACACATGCAGCCCGGTGTAGGGAGGCGATGTCGATGAAATAGCTGCGTGAGATGTTACCCTTAGGGGACAAATGAAAAAAATTTTTTTGTTGTTTGTTGTTTTTTTATTGTTTTGTTCAAATATTTTTCTTAACTTTGCAGTCTCAAAAACAGACAGTGTTTTTATGAAAATAACTAATAATCAATATGATAGCAGGTTTGCACATTTGTTGAAAGTGTGTAAGTTGTTGATTATCAGTCTTTTACCCCCCCCCAGTGGTTTTGGCGATATAGTAATGATTATCAGTTAGTTACAGACTTTCTTCTTGCCTTGTCAGGGTGGGAAAAGTCTCTTTTTTTCCGCGTCGATATGTCTCGGCGCTCAGATTTTTGCATCCGTTTTTCCGGATTTTTCAAGAAATATTCATTTTTTTGCATGGAAGAGAGTCGTCTTTGCACTGAGAACGACTCTGTTTCATTAATTTCATTAATCGGGCAATCCGCTACTGGCGGATTGCCTTTTGTTGCGACAATTAATATTTTTAAAAACAAATAGTTAAAATAAACAAATGATGAGACAAAAATTCAAAACAATCAGAAACATGGCGGCAATAGCCGCCGTAGCGGTACTTGCCGCCTCGTGCACCAAAGAAATGCTGGACGACCCTCAGCAGATGCTTCGCACCGGGGTGAAAAGGCATATCAGCGCCT
>ERZ842401.4081-NODE-4081-length-17365-cov-19.819469_pt1 | contig 17365 bp, 15 predicted proteins | sample MGYA00521270_ERZ842401 | MGnify/ENA primary metagenome ERZ842401 (study PRJEB31892, sample SAMEA3878208) | bioreactor metagenome | biome: Moose rumen | place: Sweden | collected 2011-10 | study: EMG produced TPA metagenomics assembly of the PRJEB12797 data set...
CAGAAGGCCCGTTACCGTCAGCTGTTGTTTCATCTGGCGTCGTAGCAGTTCCAGTCGTGCCACCGCTGCCACTACTGCCACTTCCTGTGGTTGTAGTGCCGCTGGTTGCATCCTCCTCCCAAATGACTTCCGCAACCCAAATTCCGCTTTCGGTCGCGCCAAGGCGGACTTCCGAGCCTTTTGTCACCGTGAATGTTTCGGACATAAGGTCGCCGTTCGTGCCGTCAGTCTTGGTTGTTTTTATCGTTCCTACCGTTTTGGTATCTCCAGAAACAACTGTTATCGTTCTATCAGTATTCGTATTGAAGAACTTCACGGTCAATTTCGTGCTGGGAGCAGAATCGAATTTCATGTAGACATTGTATTTGCCACCACTAGTATATAATGCACCCCCAAGATTCCAACGGTTTTCCGTCTTGGTTTCCGTTCCCGTGTTGTATTTTCCAGTGTCGAAGTGCTTCTTTGTTCCGACAGAATATGCAATCGGGGAGGTGAACTTGTACTCAACGACGCTCGTTGTGTCAGTGTCAGTTGGATATGCCGGCGAACTTCCCTCCGTGGTCGGCTTTATTGAGAGCGGGAAAGTAATTGCAGTCGCACTCCCCGGGTCGTCAGAACCTCCCTTATCGGTAGTAATCGTTAAACGAACGCCGACCAATAACAAAGACGACGAGATTCGTCGTCTTTGTTTTGTAATCTACGAATTGGCGGGGTTGTCGTTGAGAATGGAAACGTTGATTCTCTTGTATGTGTAGTCGATGTCGGGGTTTTCGCTGCAAAGTTTTGTGAACGCAATGAACACTTCGTTTTTTACGGTAATCAAATCTTGCCGTTTGAACCATACGTTCAAACTTATCTCAACGCCTGTGTCGCCAAAGCCTGTGTACACGGCGACTGGCGCGTGGTCTGGGTCGTTTTTGATAACGCTTGGGCATTTTGCAGGAACCGTCATAAGAGCCGTCAACGCTTTTTCCAAATCGCACTCGTAACTCACTTCGAGTGGGAAACTAAATCGCCGAAGGTCAAAAGTTGCGTAATTCATCAATTTTGTGTTGATAATCGTTGAGTTTGGAATGCGGATAAGTTGATTATCGAGCGTGTGGATTTTTACGGAAAGAAGGCCGATTTCGTCCACCGTTCCAGAAACGCCGTCAACTTCAATAAAATCGCCGATTTTCATCGTTTTTTCGGTAAGAACAAAAAGCCCCGAAATCAAATTGCTCACGCTCGTTTGGGCGGCAAAACCTACGGCAAGTCCCGCAACTCCCGCCGCTCCCCAAATCGCGCTCACGTTGATTCCAAATAAACTCAAAATGTAAACGCCGATTGCAACATAAAAAACGTAACTCACGAATTTTGTGATAATGCTCACCGTGTGCGCTTCGAGTCGTTTTTCCGCGCCTTTTTTGATAATCGAGCGAATAACTCGATAAACGATGTAAAAAATAATAATGGCGATTACCGCCGTTACAAGTTTAACGATGTTTCCGACGGTGAAAAATTTTGCCACTTCGTCAGCCAAAAAAAGCGAGCGCGTTTGATAAATCGCCTGCTGAAACGCAGTTTTTGCTTCTTCCGCCGCTTCCGCTGATGATTGCGAAAAGGCAAACGCAGAAAGCGCAAACACTCCCGCTCTGCCAATCATTTTCTTAAAATTCATTTGATTTTCTCCTTATCCAAAAAGGTTTTTCTTTGGAATTTTTCGCTCTATTTTATTGATTTTTCGCGTTTTTGTCAGATGTTTTGGAAATGCCGTTTTTGGCGCAAACGTCAAAAATAAAACATTCTTTGCATTTTGGATTTCGCGCGGTGCAAACGTAACGCCCGTGAAGCAAAAGCCAATGGTGCGCCCTGTTCAAAAATCTGTGAGGAATGCGGTCAAGAAGCCGTTTTTCAATTTCCGTTGGAGAGCCGTCCTCGCAAAGCCCCATTCGCGGGCCAACTCTTTGAATGTGCGTGTCAACGGGCATCGTCGGCTCGTTCCAAACAACGTTCAAAACAACGTTTGCGGTTTTTCGTCCCACGCCAGGAAGCGTTACGAGCGAATCAAAATCGTGCGGAACAGAGCCGCAAAAGTCCAAAACGAGTTTTTCGCTCAACGCGATTATATTTTTTGATTTTGTGGAAGAAAGACCGATTGGGCGAATGAACTCGATGAGTTTTTCGCGTCCGAGTTTTAGCATTTTTTCGGGCGTGTCGGCGATTTCAAACAATTTTTGCGTGTTTTCGTTTACGCTTTTGTCGGTCGCTTGCGCCGAAAGAACCGTTGAAACAAGCAGCGTGTACGGATTTTTCCAAACAAGTTCGCATTTTGGCTCTGGATTTTTTTGAAAAAAACGCTCCATTATTTCTTCGATTTTTTCGTTTTCGAGTAAATTCATGTTTCCTCTCGATTGGTTCGATTTTTTTCGATAAAAAACGCCCCCGTTTGGGAGCGTTTCATTAAAATCTGTTCAAAAACTCAAAATTAGTTTGACGCTTCGACTTTTATGATTCGGTGTCCGTTTCCAAGAATCGTGTACGTTCCTTTTGGAGCGTTTGTAACCGAAATCTGCGTTGGTGCTTCGTCCTGCGACAAATTGTTGACAGAAGCAAGCAATGTTCCAGCCGCATCGTAAATTGCCACACAGCGCGCAGGCGATTTTCCGCCGTTGCCCTGAACTGTAAGCGTAATAGTTGCCGCGTCGTTAATCGTCACGGAATATTCCGCTTTGCGCTTTTTTGCCAGATTTTCGACTCTCGCAGAATCCGCGCAGTTGTGATACAGTGCCGTCTGTCCGTTTTCGGTCTTGAACTTGCACTCACCTTTTTCCAAAGCAAACTGAGCACCTTTTGACCCTGCCACTGGCTCAAGAACGATTTGCTTTTTGAAATTCATTATGTCAGGACCGATTTTTGATTTTGGTGCTTTTGCCCATTCCCACGTTGCTTTTACGCTACCTGCTTGCGCTGGAGTTCCGCCTCCGTTTGCCTGCGCCTGTGCGAAGAGAAGTCCTCCGCTCAACAAAAGTGCCGCTGCTCCTGCAATAAATCCTTTGAACATTTTGTTCTCCTCCTTGTTTGGAAATCTTTACTTTTTATTATAACGCGAGGTTAGAAAAAAGAAAAAGAAATTTCCTACCGCAATTTGTCTAATTCCGCACTTTAGCTTTCTGAGATTTTCTCCGCGAGTTTTTTTGCAAGCGCAGGATTTTCCATTGCAAGTTCCAAAAAGTAATTTTCATACATAATTTCGAGCCGTTCGCTTTTTGAGCCTTTTGAATTTGCGCGTTGCTTCCATTTTTTTGCAAATTCTCCCATAAGCGACTCGGCATCTTCTCCAAACGCCCACTCAAACTCCGCTTGATGAGAACTGTAGTCCATTTTTTGCAGCCCGCCTTCGAGTGGATAGGGCGCAAAAATCTCCGCCGCTTCCAAAGCCATTGCAACTTTGGGAACGACCGCTCGCTCAAAAACAAGTTTGCTTGCGCCAAATGCTCTAAGTTGCGCGTTTAGCGTTGGCGCGTGTCCTGCCAAAAAAAATCGCACGCCTTTTTTGTTCAATTCTTCCCAAAGTTCCACAAGTCGCTCCGAAGCGGTTGCATCCACGCTCGAAATTCCGCTTGATTCTACGACGATGACTTTTGTTTCTTTTTGTGCGGATTCTATTACGTCAACGAAAAATTGCTCGATGTTTGCGTAAAAAAGCGGAGCGGAAAATTTGTAAATGACAACGCCTTTGACTTTTTGAGCCGCGCTTCCAAGCCTAGAAAGCGAATACCAGCCGCGCATTCCTGGAATTACGCCCAAAAAATCCGTGGAAGGTCGCGCTTGCCGAAACATAAACGTGGCTGCAGAAAGAAATGCGCCAACCAAAACGCCGTAAATCGTTCCAAGAAAAAGAACCGAAAAAAATGCTCCGTAAAAAATAAAAAATTCTATTTTGTCGAGTTTTCTTAGTTTTGAAGCGAGTCGAAATTCGAGCGTGCCTAAAAGCGCGGCAACCACAATTCCAGAAAGCACGGGAATGGGAAGATACGCAATAAATCCCGTGCCAAATGCAAGAATTGCACACATTGCCGCCGCCGCAGAAATCGAAACAATTTGAGAAGACGCGCCTAATTGCAACGCGATTGCGCTTCTGGAAACGCTACCGTTTACGGGGCAACAGCCAGAAATCGCGGAAGCCGCATTTCCTGCCGCGTAAGCCAAAATTTCCCGCCGATTGTCGATTTTTTCGTTTTTCTTTCGCGCAAAATTTTTGGAAGCAAGGAGCGTTTCCGAAAAAATCACCACGGCAATCGAAAAACTCGGAACGATTATTCCGTGAAAATCGAGCAAAAGCGAAAAATCAGGAAGCGCGAATTGTGGCAGCCCCGACGGAACGCTCGGAAGCGTTTTGACTCCGTGTTCGTCTAAATGAAACAAAAACGTTATTGCCGCGCCAAGAAACATCACAAAAACTTGCACGGGGATTTTGGGCGCGATTTTTTTTGAAACAAGAATGAGCGCAATCGTTCCCGCTCCAAGAAAAAACGACAAAGCGGAAAAATGAGCCGTCTGCTCAAAAAGGTGTGAAATGAGTTCAAGGGCATCTCCTCTGCCCGCGTCTCCGCCAAACAGTTTTGGAAATTGCATGAGGATAATCGTAGTTCCGATTCCAGAAATAAAGCCGCCCATGACTGGCTCTGAAATGAATTTGAGCGCGCGATTTGCTTTGAGCGCGTAAAACGCGAGCAAAAAAAGCGAAACTGCAAAAGACACGGCGGGAGAAATTCGCAACGCCTCGCGAGAAGACGGTAAAATCGCAAGCGACGATAACATTCCTCCAACTAAAGCCGCTGGAGCGGCATCAACTCCAAAGATAATTCTTTTTGAAGACGTGATGAGCGAAAAGCAAAAAATTGGAAGAAGCGAGCCGTAAAGCCCCGATTCTGGTGGCAAACCCGCAACAAGCGCGTATCCAATGCTGATTGGAATTGAAACGAGCGCGATGACGATTCCCACAAAAACGTCGCGAGAAACCGTTTTTATCAAAGGCGAGCGCGGTTCAGTTTTCAAAAAAATCATTCAAAAATCCTCATTTGAAGATATTGCAAAATGTATGCTTTACCTTTTCAACCTTGGGAAATGTTACGGAAAGTATGCTGGAAATGGTGATTTCGACAGGCTCAACCACCGCACATTTTTCTTTAACACTCCTCATTTTTGTAAAATCTGTTCGATTGTGCTAAGGATTTTTTCGTCGGCGGGAAGAAAGCGCACGGAGCGAAGCGTTTGAGCGGAAAGCCAGCGCGATTGAGCGTGTTCTTTTAATGTGAGTTCGCCGTCCAAAATCGAACAAAGAAAAACGTGCATCGAAAGAAAAAATGTGCCGTAATCGTGTTCCACGTGTGTAATTTTTCTTTCCACACAAATTTTTGCACCGAGTTCTTCAAAAATTTCCCGTTTGAGCGCGTCCTCCGCAGATTCGCCGATTTCGATTTTTCCGCCAGGAAACTCCCACCAGCCTTGCCACTCACCGCTTGCGCGTTCTGCCGCAAATACAAAACCGTTTTGAACAAGTATCGCTGCGGAAACTTCAATTTTCTTCATGGCAAAAAGTATAGCCTAAAAGCATTTGAATTGTGTTAAAATTATAATTGTTTTTTTGGAGGTTTTTATGAAAAAATTTTGTGTTGCATTTTTGATTTTTTTGACTGTTTCGGTTTTTGCCGAAGAACAAAAAGACTCAACAAGTCAATCTTTGGAGGAATCGCTTGCGCCCATAAAGGAAGCGGGAAAAAATGCACTTGGAATCATTGGAAACGCAATCGGAGAAGCGGGCGATTTTTTTGGCGAAAAGGCGCGGTCGTTTTCTGCAAAAGCGTGTATTGGAACGTGGAAATTCAAAAACGGTAAAGCGGAAACAACAATAACGTGCAAAGAAGATGCAACGATGACCGTAATGCAAACGTCGCGCGGGACGGAACACGTTTGGCGTGGCTCTTTTTCGTCTACGCCGCGCTCAATTTCTTTTAGAGCGATGACAAAAAACTCAAAAACCTGGTTCACTCGCTCAACGGAGCAAATTGACGAAACATGGGAAATTTCTTTTCGCGCGGGAAGCAACGAACTTCGCGTAACGTCTGCTTCGATTCCAAAAGATTCAAACGGCTACGATTTTTTACAACCAACGATTTTTGTCCGCGAAGGCTCGGCAGAATAAAAAGCGCGAAAAGCAACAAAAATTGCCACGATTCCGCCTGTCAAAAACACAGTTGAATCGTGGCAATCAAAAAAAACGCTCGTTTTGAAAACCTTAAATTGCGTCTTCGTCTTTTAGGCGGTCGTTAAATTCAAGGGTGCTACCGAGAAACCATTTGAGCGAATCGTTTAGATTTACCTCGTTTATGCCGCCTTCAAACGTAATGTAAAAATCGAGCATTATGATATTTTTTTCGTCCGTTTTCCAAAAATACGCGGTCGAAAACATTTTTGAATTATTCCAAACGTTCATAATGCGAGCCGCTCTGTTTTCGGAAAGAGTATCCGCTGCTTGCCACCGTGTGTTAAATCGAATTACAGATTTGTCTTCGTCAACCATAACGTAAAGATGAACGCCGTCCACATGAATTGCAAGGTCGTTGTCTTCGTCGATTTCGTTATCCTTGAATTTTTCATCCAAGAGTTCTTGAATCGTGTCCACAGAAACGTCTTCTTTTTCCAGAGTTTTCATTTGCAAACCTCTTTTTGTTTTTCTAAAAAATAAGTTCGAGAATTTCCATTTCACAACAAATTCCGAACAAATTTAGTATATGAGAAATCGGAGTGTTTGTAAAATTGCAAAACTCTTTTGATTTTACAATTTGAGTCCGATTCTCGCACGGAAGTTCAAAATGCGTTATAGTAAATCGGTATGGTTCTACATTCTTTTTTGCCGCGAATTTTTTTTGCCTCACTTTTTTCTTTTCTTTCGATTTTTCGAGTTTTTTCGCTTTCTCCAAAAACTGAAAAAATAATCGACGGATTTTTGATTCTTCACGCGGAGTTGACGGCTTCAAAATCAAACGAAGAGGCTCGAACAAAAATCGAAAAGTACGCTTTGGAAGCAGAAATTCCAGAAGAAGACGCGGAGCAAGGAACGTTGATTTTGAACAGTCTTCGCCTTATGGAAGCCGAATCGTATCTTCTTGAAAGCGACGACAAAAAGGCTCGAAATCGCGCATTCGGCGAGCAAATGCGTCTAAACGAAAATTTTATAAGTGCCCACGAAAAAGACGGCTCGGTGAGCAAATGGCTCTATCTTTTTACGGGCGACGTTACTTCGTATTATATGACGCGCTCCGTTGCTTCTACGCTTCGCCACGGAATGCGCGTCAAAAAACTCTACGAACTCGCGCTGTCCGTGGACCCGCTTCTTACAAACGCGAACATAAATATTGGAAACTGGTTTTTTTACGCGCCGCGCGTTTTTGGTGGCGGGCTTTCAAAAGCAGGCGATTGTTATGAAATTGCGCAGTTGGGCGCAAGAACAAAAGGCGAGCGGTATATGTCGGCTCTTTTTTTGTCGCAATTTTACTTTTGCTCAAAAAAATCCGCAGAATGTGAAAAATATCTAAAGGAAGCAGAAAAGGAAGTTCCAGAGAGCGCGGAAATTGCCCGTGTTCGCCGTTTGAACGCGGCAGGAATTTCGCTTTTTCAATACAACCGTACAAAAAGCGGCGTTGACGAACATCAAGAAGACGAAGATTAGATTGCATTTTGCGGTTTCGATAAATTCAATCGCCGCTTTTAGAGTTTGAAAATCACCGCAAAATCAGCGTAATTTTTATAAAAATATTCGTTTTTGAATTGCGTCAAAAATTTTGTGCGCCACGTCGATTTTGCTCATAAGTTCAAGTTTTTCTTCTTTTTCTGGAAAAATCAGCGTTACGGAGTTTGTGTCGGTCGCAAATCCTGCGCCTTTTTCGCAAAGCGAGTTTGCCACAATCATGTCGAGATTCTTTTTTTTGAGTTTTGTGCGCGAGTTTTCCAAAAGATGTTCCGTTTCCATTGAAAATCCGCACAAAAATTGCGATTTTTTATGTGCGCCAAGCCAAGACAAAATGTCGTCCGTGCGCTCAAGTTCGATGTTCGCGTTTTCGCCCGTTTTTTTGATTTTCTCCGAAGCGATTTTTTTGGGTCGATAATCTGCGACGGCAGCCGCTTTTACCACGATGTCCGCAAAATCAAATTCGGTTTTGACGGCAGCAAACATTTCCGCCGCGCTTTCCACATTCACAACGCGAACGCCTTTTGGCGGCAAAATTGAAACTGGTCCAGAAACAAGAACCACGTCCGCGCCTCGCTCTTGCGCTGCCTCTGCCAAAGCGTAGCCCATTTTTCCCGTGGAAAAATTTGAAATAAAACGCACTGGGTCGATTTTTTCGCGCGTGGGACCTGCCGTAACAAGAACGCGCTTTTTCAAAAAATCCTTTTTTGCAAAAAGCGTTTGCTTGATTTCTTCAAAAATCTCTTCGATGTTGGGCAGTTTTCCTTTTCCTTCGTCGCCACACGCCAAATGCCCCGTCGCGCTTTCAGCCACTTTGATTCCAAACGAGCGGCAACGCGCTATATTTTCTTGTGTCGCTGGATTTTCGAGCATTTGCGTGTTCATTGCGGGAAAAATGATTTTTGGACAACTGGACGCAAGAAAAGTCGTGGTGAGCATATCATCAGCAAGACCCGACGCAATTTTTGCAATGACATTTGCGGTCGCGGGAGCAAGCACAAAAATGTCCGCCTTTTTTGCAAGCGAAACGTGAGCCACGTTAAACTCAAAATTGCGGTCAAAGGTGTCAATAAGGCATTTTCTTTTTGTGAGCGTTTCAAACGCAATCGGATTTATGATATTTGTGGCATTTTTTGTCATTATAACGTGGACTTCCGCACCTGCTTTTACAAGAAAACTCGTTAAATCCGCAGCCTTATACGCTGCAATGCTTCCAGAAACACCGAGTATAACAGTTTTTCCTTTGAGCATGATTCCTCCTTTTTTTTTGTATTTTAGTTGCCACTTTTTATTTTTTCAAGAATGAAGTAGATTTTGACCTATTCTAAACTTGCGTTTTTGAATATCTTTATTTGATTTTAGAGGACATTGTGGAACAGACTGAATCGCGACTGACCGCGCTTGAAATAAAAATGACGTATCTTGAAGATTTTGTGCACCAAATGCAAGAAGTCGCCGTAGAAAATGCGCGAGAAATCGACGCGCTCAAAAGAAAAAATCAAACGCTTGAAGCAAAAATCGAAGAACTGTTGGAAAACGAAGAAATCCCAAACCGCCGCCCTCCGCATTACTAGGAAAGAAAAATGGAAAAAACGCGCGTTTCAAAAAATCGCCTACGGATTTTGTACGAAGACCGCTGGATTTGCGTTGTTGTAAAGCCCGCGGGATTGCTTTCTTGCGAGTATCCAAAGAGCCGTGAAAAAACGGCGCGAGAAGTGCTTTCGCGTCATCTTAAAAAGGACGTGTTTGTTGTTCATCGGCTTGACCGCGAAACGAGCGGCGTTATGCTGTTTGCGCTTTCGGCGGAAGCAAAAAAGAAAATTATGGACGATTGGCAAAAAATCGTACACGAGCGGCTGTATCGCGCTTTGGTAGAAAATCCGCGCTCTGTTTCAAAATCGCTTCCTAATTCAGGGAGAATCGCAGAGCCTTTGGCGTACAATGCGTTTCATCGAGCGTTTGTTCCTCGGAAAGAAGACGCAAAAAAGTTCAAAACGGTGAGTGCGCTCACGGATTTTCAATTTATTCTTCGCGGAAAAACACATTCGCTTGTGGAACTTTCGCTTGAAACGGGACGAAAAAATCAAATCCGCGCCCATCTTGCGTTTCATTCGCACCCAATCGCAGGCGACCAAGCGTATCGCGCAAAAACTGACCCGTTTCATCGCCTGTGCCTTCACGCACGCTCGCTCGTTTTTGAGCATCCGTTTACGAATCAAACGCTTTCGTTTTTGTGTGAAGAAAGTGCGGCGTGGGAACAATTCGTTTTGGGAAAAGAAAAATAAAATGTCGTCAAAAGTCAAAACAAATTGCTCGATTCGTGCTACACTCTTTTTATGCTCAAAGGTAGAAATCTTATAAAACCGAACGACCTTTCGGTTTTGGAAATCGATGAATTGTGTGCGCTTGCGGAACAAATTATCGTGGATTCGCAAGCGTTTTCAGATGTGTGTCGCGGAAAAATCCTTGCAACGCTTTTTTTTGAGCCGAGTACGCGAACGCGACTTAGTTTTGAAGCGGCAATGCTTCATCTGGGCGGAAGTGTGGAAGGATTTTCTGACGCAGCGAATTCGAGTACATCAAAAGGTGAAAGTCTTGCTGACACGATTCGCACCGTGTCAAGTTACGTGGACGTTATTGCAATGCGAAGTCCAAAAGAAGGCGCGGCTTTGCTCGCTTCAAATTATTCGGAATGTCCCATCATAAACGCGGGCGACGGCGGGCATTTTCATCCAACGCAAACGCTCACAGATATGCTCACAATTCGTGCGCTCAAAGGCGGATTTGAAGGACACACAATCGGTTTTTGCGGCGACCTCAAATTTGGACGCACCGTTCATTCTCTCGCGGAAGCGATGAGCCGTTACAAAAAAAATCGCTACGTTTTTATTTCTCCCAAAGAACTTGCCGTTCCAGAATACATCACGCGATATTTAGACGAAGCGGGAATTGAGTATACAACGGCGGAGCGACTTGAAAGCGTTATCGGCGACCTTGATATTTTGTACATGACGCGCGTTCAAAAAGAGCGTTTTTTCAACGAGCAAGATTACATTCGGCTCAAGGATAGTTACATTCTTGACCGCGAAAAAATGACGCTGGCGCGGCAAAATATGATTGTGCTTCATCCGCTTCCCCGCGTAAACGAAATCTCTCCAGAAGTCGATTCCGACCCCAGAGCCGCGTACTTCAAACAAGTAAAATACGGAATGTACGTACGCATGGCATTGATTGCCAAAATAACGGGCGCACTGTAAAAAACGGCGGTTGCGTTTATCGCCACCACCCCGTTTTGAGCAAGGGACTTTAAGTCCCTTGTTTTTTTGTGGTTTCGCTGAATCACAAAAAACGGGCATTGAACTTGTCGAAATGCCAAACTGCGGATAGCGTGGTGGTTTCGACACGCTCAACCACCGTGAAGATTTGTTCAACCACCGTGAAGATTTGTTCAACCACCACGGATTGAAGAAAAAAAAACGACGGTTGCGTTTATCGAAACCTCCGCCGTTTTTTAGTTTTACTTTAGAGCGGGCGTAAAGCCGAGGATTTTTTCGTTATTTGAATAAAGCGCGAGTTCTTCGGCGGTCAAAGCGGTGGACTTTGACGCGATTTCCGCTCCATCGCCTTTTGCGCCGTGAACTCTAAAGAACGCTTTTTTTGCAGTATTTACGGCATCCCAATCGTTCCAGAGTTTTGTGTTTACGGCAGGACCAAAATCGCAATTCAAATACACGATTTTTCCAACCGCGCTGTCTTTTGTTGCGCTTCCTCCAACCCAAGTTCCGCGACCAAGCGTTACTTTTTTTCCATCTTTTTGCTCTTCTTGCTGCTCGTCTGCGGTGATTAAGCAATTTTTGAAAACGTAGCCGTTCGCAAATTGCGCTGTGGAAGCGTATCCCGTGTCCGCGGGCGCGGCTGCAACGATGATTCCGCCGTTTGCGTAAGGAAGCGTGTGAATTTGGCAATGGTCAAATACGGTCGTAGCACCACCGCAAATGTAATCAACATCGCCTTCGATGTAGCAATCTTTGAGATACGCGCGTCCAGAGCGGAAATAAATCGTGTCTTGCTGACCGAGGAAAACGCAATTTTCGATGTACGACGTGTCAACGCCTTTGAGCGCGAGCGTTTCACTCCGCCGTTCAGAACCGCCCCATTGTTTGTTCCATTCCGCGCCTTTGTTGTAGAACGTCAAATTGACCGCGTTAAAGTACGCATTTTCCACAGGCTTTTCAGGAATCGAAGAGGCAGCTCCCGGCTCGGTTTTTGTTCCCTTTGGAAGATAATTCACTTCAACCAAAATATTTCCGTCAATTCCGCCCGTGTCCGCTTCGTAGCCAAAAATTATCGTATTCGCAGGATTCGTTCCCACGAGCGTAATTCCAGGCTTTGTGATAACGAGTTTTTCATAATAAAGACCAGGTTGAATTAAAATTGCAGAGCCTTCGCTGACCGCTTCGATTGCCGACGAAATCGTTTTGTACTGCTCGTTTTCGCCGACTTTTGCCGCAAAGTTCAGCGCGGGGACTTTCGGATTTGCGTTTGTAACAAGAGATTCATTTTGACTGTACGGCAAACAAGTCAAATCGAGCGTGCCGTTTTCGATTTCGCTTCTGTCAATGTAAGAATCGTCTTTTCCAAGTTCAGATGCTTGCATATTGATTCCAGCGGGTTTTTGCGCGGGACGTTTGCTTTTTGGACCTTCGTCTTTTGTTGCGCTCGGCGTTTTTGTTAAATCGTAGCCGACTTTTTTTCCAAGTTCAGAAAGCGGCGTGTCGTCGATATTTTCGTCAAGCACCACCAAAAGCCAAGAATATCGCCCAAATCCGTTTGTAGAGCCATCGTTTTCGCCAAACTCAAGATAATTTCCGTCTCCCAAAAGATATGAAGCGTCCGAAGAAAAATCGAGTGCGCCGTCGTTGTTCGTCTTTTTGCAAATATCTTCGTGGCGCACAACGCCGTCGATTATCATTTTTGCGGTCATCGCCTCTGGATTTTCAACGTCAAAAACCATGCGATATTCATGCCAATCCGAAACGATGTTGATTTTTTTGCCACTTGCCGTGCCGTCTTCGGTTAATCGGCTTTGATTTTTTGAGCCTTTGATTTGATTTGAAGAATTGTGCCTCAAAAGCGTTTGATACCCGCCTTTTTGAACAAAGCCAAAAAGGATTCCAAACGGCGTGGACGTTTTGTCGGGGTCAACCGCGCCTTGCGCTTTGAACACGAGCGAAACTCGCTTTTCGTTTCCAGAAAGCGGCAAAACGAGCGCGTCGTTCACTCCGTCAAGCGTATTGAGTTTTAACAGTTTTCCGCCTTCGTCAGAATCGATGAGCGTAAAATGCTTTTCGTAGCGGTCGCCCGTAAGCCAGCCCGATTTTGCAAGGTCGTCTCGCACATCGCCTGCGTTGTTGCTTCCAGGAACGTACAGATTCCAATTTTCCGTGGGAGTAAACGCTTCGCGCGTATTTGCGACCTTTTTTCCTTTACAAGAAGATAAAATCGCGCCCGCAGCCAAAACGCACGCGAGCGCAACGCAAACCTTTTTCATTTTTTCCTCCAAAAATAAGGTTTCTCATTTTACACCACCACCGATTTTTTTTGTAGTAGAACACAATTTTACTCATCAAAAATGCGCTTTTATTGCTTCCAAAACGAGCAAGTCTTTTGTTGCATCTTGAAGCGTTGAGCCAAGAGCCGACGTGCCATCAAGAAAATCCACGGCATTTTGAATCATTCCAGAAAAATACCCCGTCTTTTTTGGAAGCGGCAACTCGACGCTTTCGAGCGAATAAAATCCCGTGTAGAGTTTTGATTCTTTGCGCTCGTAGAATTTGGCGTAGCCGTTTCCAATGCAGATTTTTCCGATTGTTCCAAGAATTTCCACGTCGAACGAAAAAAATCGACTTCTGCCGCTCATCGAAAATTGAATTTCGCTGATTTTTTCAGTTTGGTAATGAGCGGAAAAATTGCGAACGATTCCTTTTTCGTCGCGAACGATTCCCGTTACAACGGGCGTTTCTTTTGACAAATCGACTCCGAGCAAAAAGTGAACAATGTCAACAAGATGCGTGCCGTCGTGCAAAAGCGAATACGCGCCGTCATTTTCAAACTCTTTTGCCCAAACTCGAAGTCCCGAACAAAGAGAAGCGCGAACGCTTTGGATTTCCCCGATTTTTGAAAGAAAATCCTTTGCCGCTCGATAATCCGCCGAAAATCGCCGCTCGTGGTTCACCATTACGGGAACATTTTTTTCTTTTGCCGCTTGCTCGATTTTTTGTGCTTCAAGCGAGTTCAGCGCAACAGGTTTTTCAAGAATCACAAGGCGCGGGCGAGCGTTTATGGCACAAAGACATTCTTCTAAATGCGCGTCTTCATTTACGGAAACCACAACGATGTCTGGAACGTGCGCGGAAAACAGTTCCAAACTTGTTTTGTAGATTTTTACAGAAGGATTTTTTGAGAGAACGTAATTTTTCCATTTTTCAAGATTTTCCGCGTTTGTATCCGCCGCCGATTCCAAAAAAATCCGCTTGTTTTCAAGAATCGCCATCGTGTGACTTGCGGGCTGTTCTCGTTTTTCGTCAAGACCAAGCGAAAATCCAATTCGCCCCGTTCCGATTATCGCCGCCGAGTATGTTTTTTCTTCCATAAAAAAATTATCGGCACAGAAAAATCGCTCAGTTTGAAAACGAGTGTGCGTTTTTCTCCAAAAATATTTGGAAATGTGGTATGATTTTTTTTTAAGAGGTACAAAAATGGCAGAGGAAAATTGCACGCACAACTGCTCGTCGTGTTCGAGCGCGTGCGAAAAAAAAGACATAAAAGCGTCGCTTCGAGAAGGGAGTTCTGTAAAAAAAGTCATTGCGGTTGTAAGCGGCAAAGGCGGAGTCGGAAAATCGCTCGTAACGTCGCTTCTTGCGGCAAAAATGAGCAAAAAAGGATTCAAAACGGCGATTTTGGACGCAGACATTACAGGTCCTTCGATTCCAACGAGTTTTGGAGTTGGAGACGAGCGCGTGCTTGCGGGAAAAAACGGCGAAATCCTCCCCGTTAAAACGGAATCTGGAATTCAAATTATGAGCATGAACGTCATTTTGGAACACAACAACGACCCTGTTATTTGGCGCGGTTCTTTGATTTCTGGAACGGTTTTGCAATTTTGGCGCGACGCACTTTGGGAAAACGTTGATTTTATGTTTGTGGATATGCCTCCTGGAACAGGCGACGTTCCGCTCACCGTTTTTCAGTCGCTGCCGATTGACGGAATCATCGTTGTTTCAAGTCCGCAAGGACTCGTTCGCGTAATCGTGGAAAAAGCGGTCAAAATGGCAGAATTGATGAACATTCCGATTTTGGGACTTGTGGAAAATATGAGTTTTGTTCGTTGCCCCGATTGCAAAAAAGAAATTCATCTTTACGGACAAAGCAACATAGAAAAAATCGCGCGTGATTTTGGCATTCCGCTTCTTGCTCGCATTCCGATTTCCGAAGAAATTTCTCGTGCCGTGGACGAGGGCGAAATTGAGTGCGTGGAAAGTCCATTTTTGGACGCAGCGATGTCTTCTCTTGAAAATCTCTGATTTTTGATTTTTTTTATAAAAATGCGTTTGAAAACACTTTTTTCGATTTTTGTTTTTTTCTCAGTTCCGTTCATTTTTGCGTCAAACGTTTCGTCATCGCCTGCGCACCATGCGCCAAGCGACCTTTTGCTTTTTGAAAAATGCTATCCCGACGTTTCGTTTTCAAAAAAATGGGACGAAGAAAAAAACGATTGGAAACTGTTTCTTTCGATTCCGTCAAAATCTGAAAAAAAAGAAGATAAAACGGCAGTTTTTTATTGGGCAAACGGAAAAATGCTTCCCGAATCGGAACTCTCGCACAAAGAAAAATGGTGGTCGCTTTTGTATCATTACGACAAAACGCTTCGAGACCCCGCGAATTTTTCCAAAGAAGAAATCGAGCGAATGCGAAAATTCGGCTCAACGCAATCTCGGCAAGAAAAAGCGGGAAGTCCGATGTTCTTTTTTGATTTTTTGTACGACGCTTGGAGCGAGCGCGAAATTGAGCGGCATATTGTAAAAACGACTTTTCTTGGAAAAAACACAAAAGTCCACGAGCGAATTGCCCCCGCTCTTTCTCGCGTAGAAAAACGGATTCTTTCAAAAAAAGACGACGAAGCGGTAAAATCGTTCATAGACACGCTCACAAGTGCAGACGCTTATTATTGGCGACAAATTGCTGGCACAAGCAGAAAATCGTTTCATTCTTACGGAATTGCGATTGACGTGCTTCCAAAACGGCTCTACGGAAAAGAAACGTACTGGAATTGGGCAAAAGAAAAGCGCGGCGAAAATTGGATGCTCACTCCTTTGAACGAACGCTGGTCACCGCCACAATCCGTAGTTGAGATTTTTGAAAGCGAAGGCTTTATTTGGGGCGGAAAATGGGCAGTTTGGGACACAATGCACTTTGAGTACCATCCCGAACTCATCGCCTGGAACAAAATCGCGCCAAGATGAATTCTTTCTTGGAGCGTTGAGTCACGTCTGGCACGGTCGTTGAGTTGTGTCTGCCTGACCTGTCCATCCGACAGGTCAGGCAGACAGGTCAAAACCACCGCGTTATCCGTGGGCTGGCATTTCGACAGGCTCAATGCCCAGAAACTTCGGTGGTTAAGCCTGTCGAAACCACCGTTTAACACAACGCCGACTTTCTGTCGCGGAAGGGTCGGCGTTCATTTAGTGGTTACTACCGATAAGGGAGGTTCTGACGACCTTGCCACAGTCAAGTATCTTACGCTGTCAAGTTACAGCAGTAACTCATCGAAGGTAACGCCGGACTGGAAGGCAGAGGTTTCTAATACGAGCCTTGTTACTGCATCAGACCTTACTTGGACACTTGACAGCCAGCTGACGCACTCACAGTGGGATGTAAAACTTAATAACAACGGTGTTGCGGAAGCAACGCTTGAAGAGCAGACTACGGGCGCGTTCAAATACGACGCGACTTCGCACAACGCGTTTGCCTCCGTTTCGTTCACGATTACGGCACTCAAGGACATAAAGCTCAAGAAGATTTCAGCAATCACTTCGGGCGGAAAATCACCGACGGGAATCACTTGCTATGTTGACGACGTTTCAAAGGCGACGGGCGTGCAGTATTCTTCAAGTACGACAAAGGCATGGAAACTTGCGGAAGCGGATTTGGGCGACATTGAAATCGCGAAAGGGAAAAAGGCGACAATCAAAATCACAAGCGACAAGAACGCGGACGCAACCGACGGTGCAAAAATCGACTTCGGGCAGATTTCGCTTCTGGTGATGAATGCGACGGCGAGCGAAGTTCCCGTTACGGGCGTAACGGTTTCAAGCGCAGACAATGTGACCGAACTTGAAAAAGGCGCGAGCACCACGCTCACCGCAACGGTAACGCCCGGCAACGCGACGAGCAAAACCGTCACATGGTCGATTACTGCTGCGGACGGCACGAGCGCGACCACCGCGGCAACGGTAGAAAACGGCAAAGTGACGGCAGGAACTGTTGAGGAAGACACCGTGGTAAAAGTGTTTGCCACCGCAGGCGGCGTAAAGAGCGAACCGTACAGCATCACGATTAAGGCACCGGAAGCTC
>ERZ842401.4082-NODE-4082-length-17363-cov-5.412584_pt1 | contig 17363 bp, 16 predicted proteins | sample MGYA00521270_ERZ842401 | MGnify/ENA primary metagenome ERZ842401 (study PRJEB31892, sample SAMEA3878208) | bioreactor metagenome | biome: Moose rumen | place: Sweden | collected 2011-10 | study: EMG produced TPA metagenomics assembly of the PRJEB12797 data set...
CAAGGCCATCCGCAATGAAATCATTGAAAACAACCGGTTGGAGGCCGTGATCTCCATGCCCTCCGGCGTGTTCAAGCCCTACGCCGGGGTGAGCACCGCCGTGCTGATCTTCACCAAAACCGGCCACGGCGGCACGGACAGCGTGTGGTTTTATGACATGCGGGCCGACGGCTTCTCCCTGGATGATAAGCGCAGCCCCGTGCAGGAGAACGATATTCCCGACATCGTGGCCCGGTTCGGAAATCTCCCCGCCGAGAAAGAACGCAAGCGCACGGAACAATCCTTCCTGGTGCTCAAGGATGAAATCAAGCAGAACGATTACGACCTCTCCATCAACAAATACAAGCAGACGGAGTATAAACCAGTGGAGTATCCGCCCACCAACGAAATTTTGGCCGAGCTGAATGCCCTCGAACAGGAGATTCAGCAGGGGTTGAAGGAATTGGAGGGGATGATGTGATGGCGAGATTAGGGGATATATTTGAAATCACATCAGGAGGAACACCTGATAGAAGCAAAACAGAATATTATAGTGGAGGAACAATCCCCTGGATCAAAACAGGTGATTTAAAGGGAAAATATGTTTCAAAAGAAATTGACCACATTACTCCTGAGGGCTTGAACAATAGTTCTGCAAAGTTATTTCCGGTAAATACAGTTCTTGTCGCAATGTATGGGGCTACAATTGGCGCTTGCTCTATACTACCCTATGAAGCTGCAACAAATCAAGCCTGTGCAGCTTTCTTGCCCAATGAAAAGGTGCTTCCTGAATATCTATACTACTATTTATGTGGAAAAAAAGAAAAATTCATTAAAGATGGTGTGGGAGGAGCGCAGCCAAACATATCTGCTGGATACCTAAAAAAAGTTGATTTTAGAATTGTAACTTTAAACAAACAGAAAGAAATTATTGCTTTGCTATCAAAGCTCGACAATATAATTACCCTACGACAAAAGCAACTGCAAAAGCTGGATGATCTCGTCAAAGCCCGATTTGTCGAGATGTTTGGGGACATGGCAGACCCTGCTTGTAAATGGCCCGTTTGCAGACTCATTGAAGCATGTGAGGAAAGCGACGACATCAAGTGTGGGCCGTTCGGAACCCAGCTCAGCAAAGATGAGTATCAAAAATCAGGGATACCCGTATGGGAGATCCCACAAATCAATAGTGCTTTTGCCATTGCTCCTGAACATTATCTATCAATTGAGAAGGCTCAACAGTTACGTGCATACTCTTTGTCAGCTGGCGATATTGTCATGTCTCGTAAAGGCAACGTCGGCAAGTGTGCGATATTTCCAGCTGATAAGCCTGATGGTATTCTACACTCAGATGTCTTAAGAATCAGAGTATCCAGTAAGATAACGAATCCTTGTTTTATGATGTGTCAGTTGCATTTTAGTCGGGATATTATTCGACAAATTGAGAAGGTTAGTTCTGGGGCAATTATGGCTGGTGTGAACGTAACAAAGCTGAAAGACATAGTTGTCAAGATGCCGCCTCTGGAGATTCAAGACCAATTTGCCGCCTTCGTCTCCCAGGTCGACAAATCAAAATTGTCCATCCAGCAAGGGCTGGAAAAACTGGAAACCCTGAAAAAATCCTTGATGCAGCAGTACTTTGGATAATAATTTGGAGGGAAAAACAATGGGTGAATTTGAAAAAGTTGCAAAAGTATTGGTTTCTCCTGCAGAAAAGCTCATTGATGGTATAGGAAAGGCATTGGGGAGAGTATATGAACCTTTGCATTTAAAAAGGATGGCTGATGCACAAGCATATCAGGTGAAAAAAATCGGGGAAGCATTAAGGGAGAACAGTGATATTCCAATTAATTACGAAAAAGAAGGTGTATCATTATCAACAAGCGATTATGATGAGTTTGTCAAGCGAACACAAAACAGAATGGCTTTTCAGGAATTGAGGAAACAAGAGAATATTGAAACAGTAGCGGGGAAGGCTCTAAATCTTTTAGAGGGGAAACCCCAAATAGAGAAAGAGCCTGTTGATGTTGATTGGTTAGTTAGGTTCTTCAATTCTGTTGAGAGCATAGGAAACGAAGAAATGCAAGATTTGTGGGCAAAGCTTCTCGCTGGAGAAATTCAGAATTCAGGCACGTTTTCTTTACGAACGATGGATAAGATTTGTAGTATTTCTCCAAAAGAAGCAATAGTTTTTCAAAGATTACTTAATCACACTTTACGAACAAATACCAACCTGTTTTTGCTAAATAATGGAGATAGCATAATAAGGTATTCCTATGATGATGTCTTGTTGATGAATGAATGTGGCCTAATCAATTCTACACCACTTTTATCAACAAAAATACAGACCACTTTTGCGTTTTCTTTTCCGATTCTTTGGACGGATAACAACGTGATTATGGCAAGAGCTAAGGAAGGACAAATTACAATGAGGCTACAAATCTATCCCTTAACCCAAGTTGGTAAAGAGCTGGCACGGGTTGTTGGACTAAATATGGAAACACAAGAAATAGAGGAAATAGCCTCAAACCTTAGTAAAAAGAACCCAAAAATCATTTTTACAGTAAGAAAAGTAATGGAACATGATGGAGATCAATTTAGTTTTGAAGCCGATGAAAAAGAACTAACGGAATTTGAAAGCTTTCTCAATACAAGCAATAACCCAGAAGATGGAGAATCCCATGACCAACTTTGATTTCCTCCTATCCTGCTCGGATTTTGCGGCCTTTGGGGAAGCGGCGGCGGGAAACTGCACGAAAAGTACCCGAAAATTACACGAAAATAACACTTTTTCTCCCTTGTGACAGGCACGGGATCATGATATGCTGATTCCGGAAAGGAGGCGAGGCAGATGTATGATCCCACCTATCGGCAGAACGACGACGGCGAACGGCAGTATCACATCGTCAAAGAATCTCTCAAAGCTACCATGAACATGTTTGAGCATTTGCGGCCCGATCAGCAGCAACGGCTTTTGCAGGAATTGGCGCAGGAAAAAGTTATGCAAGAATTGTGGCGCAGAGCGCAAATGCTTTTTCCTCAACAGTAACGCACTGCATCAGAGGCAAATAGTAAACCGTGTAAATAACTGTCTGCTTTTTCTTGTTCTCTTTTCCAAAAATATGAATATAATATAATTATTGGCGGATACTACCTTAACACTACCCTAAAGCTACCCTAAAATACCCTAAACTTTTTATGGCGGTGAAAATTATGGAAAGAACAGTTGCTGACCAGTCCCTCCGGCAGTGGAGAACGGAAAAAGAGGGTCAATTTTTTGATCGAAAATCAGCAAGAATAGCTCCTAAGGACTTGGCAACAAATATTTGTGCTTTTGCCAATGCTTCTGGCGGCTCTATTATTGTTGGCATTGAAGACGATGGAACGCTGACTGGCGTTTCTCAAAATCAAGAAAATGAACTCCGGCAGGCAGTGCTTGATTTTTTAGTTTATATGCCAGAAGTGAAAACTGAAGTTGTTTTCGCAATAGCGGAAGACTGCCCGAAAGGGTGCCGCTTACTGACATTTGAGATAGAACCAAGCTATGATTCTATAATTAAAACAAAGTCCGGCGAAGCTTATTTACGCGTTGGTGACAAAAGCCGGAAGTTGAGTGCCGCGCAATTAATGGAATTGGAATACTCAAAAGGAACACGAAGCTATGAAACAACCATTATACCAGACGCATCATGCAGGCTTTCTTTTTGGAACCACCTATTTACCAAGTTGTAAATCGAAATACCGTATGCCTTACATTGAAAAATAATATAGCGATGCGATCTCTGCGCAAGCTGGAAACGGGTTTCCCTAATATAGGGGAAGTATGGAATAATATGAAACCAATAGAAAAAGATATTTCATATTATTTAGCAAACATCTCTAAATGCACGCCTAAAGACCTCATGGATCTTACGGGCAAATCAAGGCCAACAATACTGCGATACATAAAAAAACTGATTGAAGCAGGGATTGTTGAGGAGCATGCTGCATCAACCAGTGATCCAACAAAATATTACTCCCTCAAGGGTGCTACCCTAAAGTTACCCTAAAATACCCTAAAGCTACCCTAACATTTACGAACGCATGCTTGAAATGAGGAAAACGCTATGACCAACTTCGATTTTCTCCTGTCCTCCCCGGATTTTGCGTCCTTTGGGGAAGCGGCGGCGGCAGCGGAAAAGATATACAGCATTGACCCGGCGGCCTGCATCATCAATTGCCGCAGGGCTATGGAGTTCGCCGTCAAATGGATGTATTCCGTCGATTCGGCCCTCACCCTGCCCTGGGACGATAAGCTGGTCAGTCTGCTGAGTACCGAGGAATTCCGGGACATCGTGGACGAGAATTTGCAGCGGCGGCTGGACTACATCCGGCGCGTGGGCAACAGCGCCGCCCACGACGGAAGGAAAATCACCAAAGAACAGGCCATGCTGTGCCTGCAAAACCTGTGGGTCTTTTTGGATTTCGTGGCTTATTGCTATGGGGACAGCTATACCCCCGGCCAGTTCGATCCTGCCCTGCCGGAGCAGCAGGGCGCGCCTGTGTATGCCGTGCCCCCGGAAAAGGAAGCGGAGCTGAAAAAGCTTTTGCAGGAAAACGCCGCTTTGCGTGAGGAGCTAACCGCCCGCCGCGCGGAGCAGGCCCAGACCTATACCCCCAAGCCTCTGGAAATCAGCGAATACAAGACCCGGAAGCTGTATATCGACGTGATGCTGGAGGACGCGGGCTGGACGGAGGGCCGAGATTGGCTGAACGAAGTGGAGCTGCCCGGCATGCCCAACAAGAGCGAAACGGGCTATGCCGATTATGTACTCTATGGCGACGATGGCCGGCCCCTGGCCGTGATCGAGGCCAAGCGCACCTGCGCGGACGTGGCAAAGGGCCGCCAGCAGGCCAAGCTATACGCCGATCTGCTGGAAAAGCAGTTTGGCCGCCGCCCCGTGGTGTTCCTGACCAACGGCTTTGAAACCCGGATCATCGATAACCAGTACCCCGAGCGCCGGGTGGCCGCGATTTACAGCAAGCGGGACCTGGAAAAGCTGTTCAATCTGCAAAGGATGCGCCTGCCCCTGCGGAACATCCTGGTGGACAAGAAAATCGCCGGGCGGTATTACCAGGAGGAGGCCATCAAGGCGGTGTGCGAAAGCCTGGATGAGAAGAACCGCCGCAAGGCCCTGCTGGTGATGGCCACCGGCAGCGGCAAAACCCGCACGGTGATCGCCCTGTGCAAGGTGCTGCTGGAAAAGGGCTGGGTGAAAAATATCCTGTTTTTAGCGGACCGCAACAGCCTGGTCACCCAGGCTAAGCGCAACTTTGTGAACCTGCTGCCCGATCTGTCCACGGTCAATCTATGCGAGGATAAGGAAAATTACGCCGCCCATTGCGTGTTTTCCACCTATCAAACCATGTTCAACTGCATCGATACGGTGCACGACGAGCAGAACGAAAAGCTGTTCACCTGCGGGCATTTCGATCTGGTGATCTGCGACGAGGCGCACCGGTCCATCTACAATAAATACCGGGATATTTTCAATTATTTCGACGCCCCGCTGGTGGGCCTGACCGCCACGCCCAAGGATGAAATCGACAAAAACACCTACGAAATATTCGAGCTGGAAAGCGGCGTGCCCACCTACGGCTACGAGCTGGCTCAGGCCGTGAAGGACGGCTACCTGGTGGATTATATCAGCGTGGAAACGCAGCTGAAATTCATTCAGCAGGGCATCGTGTACGACGATTTGTCCGACGCGGATAAGGAAGCATACGAGGAAACCTTCGAGGACGAAAACGGCGATCTGCCGGAGAGCATCGCATCCTCCGCGCTGAACGAGTGGATTTTTAACGAGGACACCATCCGGGAAGTGCTGCGGGTGCTGATGGAAAACGGCCTGAAGATCGATTACGGCAACAAGCTCGGCAAAACCATCATTTTCACCAAGAACCACACCCACGCGGAAACGATCCTGAAAGTGTTCAATAAGGAATATCCCCGCCTGGCGGGCTGGGCCAAGGTGATCGACAATTATATGACCTACGCTCAGAGCGCCATCGACGAATTTTCCGAGCCCAGCAAGCTGCCCCAGATCGCCATTTCCGTGGATATGCTGGATACCGGTATCGACGTGCCGGAGGTGCTGAACCTGGTCTTCTTCAAAAAAGTGATGAGCAAGGCCAAGTTTTGGCAGATGATCGGCCGCGGCACCCGGCTGTGTCTGGGGCTGATGGACGGGCAGGACAAAAGCAAATTCTATATTTTCGATTTCTGCGGCAATTTTGAATTCTTCCGCATGAGCAAGGGGAAACCCACCGCCAATATGCTGGCCCTGGCGGGGGCCCTGTTCAGCCTGAAAGCGCAGATCGCCTTCAAATTGCAGGATATCGCTTATCAGACGGAGGATTTGATCGCCTTCCGTCAGTCGCTGGTTGACGATATGGTAGGAAAGGTGCACGCATTGAACCGGGAAAACTTTGCGGTTCGGCAGCATCTGAAATACGTGGAAATGTTCAGCAGTCCGGAGAATTATCAGGCGCTGACATATGAAAACACGCTCATGATGGAGCAGGAATTGGCTCCGCTGGTGATCCCGGATCAGGACGATCCCAAAGCGCTGCGGTTTGACGCGCTGATGTACGGCATTGAATTGGCCTATCTGGCGGGGAAAAAGTACAGCCGGGCGCGGCATGATTTGATGGCGAAGGTGTCCGCTGTGGCCGGGGTCGCCAACATTCCGGAAATCATGGCGCAGAGCGAATTGATCCATCAGATTCTGGAAACGGATTATGTGGACAACGCCGGAATCAACGAATTTGAAAATATCCGCGAGAACATTCGTGATTTGATCAAGTATATCCCTGTGAGCAAGATCATCTATATGACTAATTTCGACGATCAGGTACTTTCCATGGATTGGAAAGAAGCCGAGCTGGAAAACGACGATCTGAAAAACTATAAGGCGAAGGCGGAATTTTACGTCCGCCAGCACCAGGATCAGGCCGTGATTGCCAAACTGAAAGGCAATGTTCCACTGACGGAATCGGACGTGCACGAGCTGGAGCGCATCCTCTGGAGCGGAGTCGGCACCAAGGAGGACTACGAGCGGGAAATCGGCTCCGTGCCCCTGGGGGAATTCGTCCGGGGCATCGTGGGCATGGATATGGCCGCCGCCAAGGCTGCTTTCGCAGATTATCTTGATAGCACGCAGTTGGACAGCCGGCAAATCTATTTCGTCAATCAGATCGTAGAGTACATCGTCCATAATGGACTGATGAAGGATATGTCCGTGCTGCAGGAGCCGCCGTTTACCGATCAGGGCAGCATCGTGGATGTGTTTTCCGATCTTTCCGTGTGGATGGGGATCAAGAAAGTGATCGATCAGGTGAACGCGAATGCGTTGGCAGCGTAACATAGAAGGATTCCCGCTCTAAGACACCATGTTTTGCTTTGACCTGGGCGATATACAGGCAGGACACTTTCAAGTCGGTTTGCTGGAACACATAATCCATAATTTCGCCATAAGACGCCTTGGCTTCGGCAGGTGTAACATCCATGTCATCCATGTCAAGTCCTACCTGGATAATATCATCTGGTTCTTTTTTGGGGACATAGCAAGCACCGTTTCAACCCTTATTGCCAATGAATAACCCATTAACCGCCGTTGTTGCTGCCCTGGCGGGAAACAATGCCGGCTTCCTTCATCGTATCAATCGCGCGTTGTACAGTAGCTTTGGAAAGACCTATTTCTATTCCGATCTTAACGGCGGTGCTGTGGGGATTGCGGATCATGCAATCGAGAATCACGCTGGACCGGTCACGGTTCTTTTCGGGCAGAGCGGTGAGAATCACCTGTATCTTTTCTTTTTGAGCCTCATTTGATGCTGAACTCGCATCTTTAGCATCATGTTCAGCCTCATTTGATGCTGAACTTTGACGTTCAGTGTCATTTTTCGGCATCACCGCCCTAAAAAGGATGCGCTACACGTTTCAATGCCTGCCAGATTATTGTTTTGAATATTCCAGCAATTTAGGCTCCTTGCCGCCGCTGCGATTCCATAATAACACATTGCAAGGGGGGATAACACAAACTTGTAGTAAAGACTTTACGGTGAAACCCAAACTATCAGTTTGTATTATGAAAAAAATCCCGAACGGGAAGATTCTTTGGCGCTTGTTTGAAATCTTCCCGTTCGGGTATAGTCCTTATTTTATCTCCCGCTGATAAACTGCGGTTATTTCAATTCTTCCGGATGATACACCGTGACGGCCCGCAGGTATTTTCGAGGATCACCGTTCAGGATCAAATCCGCGTAGGCCGTCGGGTCATTCCAGATCAGGTAATCCAATTCCGTTCTTTGATACAGGTTATCCGCCTCCACATTCTCCACGGCGGTGCAGTCGATGGCAACAATGTTCCGGTCCGATTGCCAGGCGTACTTTGCAAGCAAAGTAGTGTGCCACGAAACCGCCGGTTTCTTTGGATTCTTCCAGGCAAGGAGGGTGCTTCCCTCCTTTGGAAACCTCCCCAAAAAGCAAAATGGAATGTGCCGTCAGTTGATGCACATTCCATTTTGCTTTTGCCGCGAAGAAAAGAAGAAACGATTCCGATTCGCAACCGGATTTGAAGCAGATTTCAGACCGCTTCTCAATTATCCGAAATGCCGATCCACCAATTCCCCCAGCGTCCCGTCCTTCGCCGCTTCCGCGGTATCAGCCTGAACAAAGTTTTTCGTTTTTCAGCTTCAAAGTATCGTCAAAACCCAGAATTTAGTTGGTAGCGATCAGGTAGATGATGCGAGTGGGAGCCATGCCGTACACCTGCCTGGTCATGATGTACCAGATAAGGTCTTGATCTTAGGGGGACATTTCCTTCGTGCGCGAGCTCTGAAACAGGCACTTTCCGATGAAGCATAGTTAAATGTATGGATATTTTATGCGTCAAGCCAGAATGATCCAGGAACAATGGATTTAAAATAGAATATTTGGCATCAAAACATACATCTTTGTAAATAAATCTAAGCTCTGATAACAGACATAATACCATATAAGCCCAACATTATTCCATAGACGGAGATAACATAAAACCATATAATAATGCCATCAAACACAGCGAAAAGCTGTCAAGGAGGAGAAACCATGAAGAAGCTGGTTGGCCTGATGCTGGCTGTGATGATGGCTTTGACCGTCATGCTGCCTCTTACCGCTCTGGCGGAAGAACCCGTTACCATTTCTTTCTTCGACAAAAACTCCGGTGTGCGCACCTTTGATGATCCCATCGCCAAGGAGCTGGAAGCGCGTACCGGTATCAAGCTGGATCTGATCAGCCCCTCCGGCAATCCCGGTGAAAAGCTGAGTCTGATGCTGGCCGGCCTCAACTATCCGGACATCGTGCTGATGGATCGTTCCTCCGATATCGTGAACCAGTACATCGAAGCGGGCGCTCTGGTGAATCTCTCCGATTATCTGGATCAGATGCCCAACGTGGTGGCCATGTACGGCGATACCCTGAACAAGACTCGTTATTCTGACGGAAATAACTATTACCTGTCCAACTGGTACGGCTACGATCCCGATCCCGTGAACGGCTTCATCTGCCGCTATGACGAAATGATCGAGCTGGTGGGTCAGGAGCGGGCCGACAGCGCCGAACCCTTCACCTGGACTGAATTCAAGGCCCTGCTGGAAAAATACCAGGCTGCTCATCCCGACACCAACCACACCCTGGTGATTGGCGAACCCGGCACCGGCAGCATCAACGGCACGTTTGCCGGTATGAATGATCTGTATCCTTATTATGTGCATGAAGGCAAGCTGTACTTCTCCGTTCGCGATCCCCAGTTCATGGACGCCATCCATCAGATGAACGAACTGTACCGGGAAGGCATTCTGGACCCCGAATGGACCAGCAACAACAGCGAACTGCGCAACCAGAAGCTTTCCAACGAAGGCGCGTTTGCCTTTGCCGGTGCTTTCTGGGACACCTGGACTCCCTCCAACACCCTGATGGCCGGCGGCAATGCCAACGGTGAATATCTTGCCTACAAGGTCATTCCCGATGACGCTGCCTCTGCCGATCTGCCGCTCTCCGGTCGTTCTTCTCTGGGCTGGGACGCTATCGCTATCACCAAGAATTGCAAGAACATTGAAGCCGCTATCCGCTTTGTGGACTACTGCGCCTCCCAGGAAGGCCAGGACCTGCTGCTGTGGGGCATCCAGGGCCAGGATTGGGACTTTGTGGACGGCGTGCGCACCCCCATCGGTGACATCATCGAACGTTATCAGGCCGACAACAGCAACTTTGTGGATCAGACCGGCATCACCAAGTGGACCTGGTTCGTCAAGAACAGCCCCCACGAGGACGACAACACTCCCTGCCGCTTCTGGGCCAGCGTGAGGGACCGTTCCACCACCTACGCCTATCAGAACTTGACCAACGGTTACTATGACAGCGCTGAATTCGCCGGCCTGGAGCCCGCGGGCAGCACCCTGGAAGCGCTGATGTATCAGGGCGTCATCGACGTGTTCGATCAGTACTATCCCCGCATGGTCAACGCTTCCACCGTGGAACAGTGCGACGCGCTGTACGCTGAAATGGTTTCAGCCATGGAAAACGCCGGCATGTCCGACATTGAAGCCTACATGACGGATGTATACTTTGCCCGCCTGGCGCTGTGGGGCCTGGAACCCGTTGCCAGCAAATAAAGCCTGACCGTTTCATCTCTTCCAAGAGATAAGCGAGAGAAGCAGGATTGGATGATGTTGCTTCCGGGTAACTTATCTGATCCTGCTTCTGTTTCTGTGAAGGAGGAAATGCCATGTCTAACCTTGCTTTGGACGGCAAAAAGAAAAAACCTTTGATGAGCAGGCTGCGGGATCAGAAATACCTGTTTCTGCTGATGGTTCCCGGCGTCATCTGGGTGCTGGTGATCTGCTATGCGCCTATGACTGGCCTGTATATGGCCTTTACCAATTACCGACCCTCCCAGAACGGATATTTCTACGATCTGTTTAACGCCAAATTCGTTGGCTTGCAATGGTTCCAGTATTTCTTCACCAAGGATTTCGGCATGATCATGCGGAACACGCTGGCAACCAGTCTGCTGACATTGCTGTTTTCCTTCCCGGCGCCCATCATCCTGGCCGTAATGCTCAATGAACTGAAAAACGTCCAGCTGAAAAAATTCATCCAGACCGCTTCTTATCTGCCCTATTTCATTTCCTGGGTTATCGCAGCCAACATTTTCCTCACTTTCCTGTCCGGCGGCGGCATTGTGAACGACTTGCTGATTAGTTTGGGCCTGATCAAGGAACGCATCCTGTTCTTCCAGCATGGCCCCTATTTCTGGTGGATCATCGCCATCGCCAACACCTGGAAAGGCATCGGTTACAACGCCATCATTTACTTATCCGCCATTTCTGGCATTGACGAACAGCTCTACGAGGCGGCCTCCATCGATGGCGCCAGCCGCATCAAGCGCATCTGGCATATCACACTGCCCACCATCCGGCCTACCATCGCCACCCTGCTGATCCTGGCTGTAGGCGGCATCCTTTCCACCGGCTTTGAACAGCAATTGCTGATGGGCAACAACGCCATTCTGAACTATTCCGACGTGCTGGACACCTACGCTTACCGTTACGGTCTGGCAAAAGGCATGTACTCCTACGGTACTGCCGTGGGACTGTTCAAATCCATCGTGTCCTTCATCCTGGTGATGAGCGCCAATAAGATCACCGCCAAGCTGAACGACAGCGCACTGTTCTGAGAAAGGAGGAGAAAATCATGACTGCGATCACGAAAAAAGCGATTTCCAATCGCATCAAGGAAAAAAGGACGCCCGGCGACTGGGCGCTGGATATTTTCAAGGTTCTCTTCCTGGCGGTGATCACGATCATCACCGTGTATCCTTTCTGGAATATCTTTGTGGTGTCCATCAACGACGCCACGGACGCCGTGCGCGGCGGTATCTATTTCTGGCCCCGTGTGTTCTCCACCGCAAGCTACGGAGAAATTCTGGGGCGCTCCACCTTCCAGCATTCCATTCTGGTCACGCTGGCCCGCACAGTGATCGGCACGCCTCTGGCTGTCATGTGCACCGCCATGCTGGCCTATCCCCTGAGCCGCAAGGATCTGGTGGGACATAAATTCTGGAGCCTGCTGTTCGTGTTCACCATGTACTTTGGCGGCGGTCAGGTGCCGTACTACATGGTGCTCAAGAACCTGGGACTGCTTGACAACTTCTGGGTGTTCATCCTGCCCAACGTGATGAGCGTATACAACATGATTCTGATCCGCTCCTACATTGATTCCATGCCGTCCTCTCTGTTTGAGGCGGTGCGTATTGACGGCGGCAACGATCTGGTGATTTTCTTCAAGATCATCCTGCCGCTGGCCAAGCCGATCCTGATGACCGTAGCGCTGTTTGTTGCCATCATGCAGTGGAACAGCTGGTTTGACGCTTATTTGTACACCTCTTCCCAGAATCTGAAACCCATGCAGTCCATCCTGGTAGAGATCCTGAACCAGTACCAGACCGGAGCCTCCACCTCCCAGCAGATGGCCGCGGGAAAGACCGGAGCTGCTGCCGTGACCCCTGACTCCATCCGCATGGCTGCCACCATGGTGGCTACCCTGCCCATCATCATGGTGTATCCCTTCATTCAGAAATATTTCGTCAAGGGCATCATGCTGGGTGCGGTTAAGGGCTGACATGATTCTACTGGGTATGCTATAATGCAAAGAGGCACAGTACAGTTGAGACGGAAAAGGCTTGCTGTGCTGTGCCGCTTTTTCATACGCATAGGGACCCGGCAAAGGAGGGCGGAAGATGACTGACAGACAATGGCTTGAAACGCCTTCGATCTTCAAAGGCACCAATTATCATGGCATCGAATACCTGCGCAACAAGGACAGTACGTTTTACATGAAAACCTGCGGTGTCCAGCGCTGCCTGCCGGGCTATTTCTATCCCCATGACGCCAGGGAAGGGTATCATTTGCATGTGGTGCTTTCCGGGAAAGGCGTTCTTCGGGTACGGGGACAGGAGTATCATATTCACGACGGGCAGATGTTCCTGCTGAAAGACCGGGAAGACGCATTTTATCAGGCGGATATGGAAGAACCTTGGTATTATACCTGGATCAACTTCTGCGGGGATCACGCGGGACGGTATATGCAGTACGCAGGCTTTACCGAGGGGGTTTATGTGCGGGACTGCAACATTGCGCCGACAGAATTTTTTGCCATTGTCAAAGAAATCCTGGAGCGTCCGCACCTGAATGTGTCCAGCGAATTTTACCGCATGAGCTTCGCGATCCGCTTCCTTTCTCTGGCCATCGAATCCTGGGAGATGAGCAACGAATCGCCCCGGCAGAACAGCGATATGACGGTGGACGATTATGTGAATTACGCTGTGCGCTTTATGGAAAGCAATTATTCCGGCATCAAGGTGAGCGACGTGGCGGATTACATCGGCATCAACAGAACCTATCTGACGGCTATTTTCAAAAAGAAAATGTACATGTCGCCCCAGGAATACCTGATGCAGGTCAGGATGACCAAGAGCAAGGAACTGCTGCGGAAAACCGATGTGCCGATCTATGTGATCGCCAAAGAAGTAGGTTATGATGATCAGCTGGCTTTTTCCAAGATGTTCAAGAAAAAATACGGGCTCAGCCCCGAGCAATACAGAAAGAAGCATGACGATGAGCATACTGCACAATGAACAGACGGGCATCTTTTCCCTGGAAACCGCCCACACCCTGTACCAGATGAAGGCCGACGCCACCGGGGTATTGCTGCACCTTTATTATGGAAAAAAAACAGGCAGCGATATGGATTACCTGATCCGCTATACCGACCGGGGCTTTTCCGGCAATCCTTATGAGCTTTCCAGCAACCGGGGCTATTCCCTGGACACGCTGCCCCAGGAATACAGCGGGAACGGCGTGGGGGATTTCCGCTTGCCCGCGGTGCAGGTACTCAGCGAAAACGGTAGCCGCAGCGTGGATCTGAGGTTTGTGGGCTATGCCATCGCGAAGGGGCGGCGGCAGCTTTCCGATCTGCCTTTTGTGCGGGAAGCGGAGGAAACCGAAACGCTGACTGTCATAATGCGGGATAGCGTAATCGGCTTGGATCTGGAATTAAAGTATCATGTTTTCCCATCCCAGGATGTGATCGTCCGCTCCGCCCGTCTGATCAATACGGGGAATCAGCCGCTGGTCATCGAAAAGGCTGCTTCCGCCTGCGTGGATTTTTTGTACGGCGATTTTGACGTGATCCACTTCCATGGCCGCCACTGCATGGAACGTATCCCGGAACGGCTGAGCCTGCCCCGGGGCGTTGCGTCCTTCGGCTCCCGCCGGGGCATGAGCAGCCACCACAGCAATCCCTTTGTGATCCTGTGCGACCGTCACGCCACCGAAAACACCGGCGATTGCTACGGCTGTATGCTCATGTATTCCGGCAACCATCTGGAAGAAATGGAAGTGGATCAGACGGGCAGCACCCGGCTGGTATCCGGCATTCATCCGGATGGCTTTTCCTGGACGCTGGTCCCCGGCGAAGCGTTCCAAACGCCGGAAGCTCTTTTGTCTTACAGCGCAAACGGCCTGAACGGGCTGAGCCGCCATTACCACGATATCATCCGTCATCAGGTGATTTCTCCCCGCTGGCAAACGGCCAAACGGCCTGTGCTGATCAACAGCTGGGAAGCGGCGTATTTTGATTTTGACGCCGAAAAAATCCTGCGCTTTGCCCGCTCCGCCAAAGAAATGGGCATGGAAATGCTGGTGCTGGACGACGGCTGGTTTGGCAAACGGGACGACGACAACGCAGGTCTGGGCGATTGGGTGGTCAACGAAAAGAAACTGGGTTGCTCTATGCAGGAATTGTCCGACCAAATTCATGCTCTCGGCTTAGAATTCGGCCTGTGGTTTGAGCCGGAGATGGTTAACGAGGATTCCGACCTGTACCGGGCCCATCCCGATTGGGCGCTCGCCGATCCGGACCGAAAGCCCATGCTGGCCCGGAATCAATTGGTGCTGGATATGTCCCGGCAGGACGTGGTGGATTATCTGTTTGACGCCATGTGTGCCGTGCTGGATCACGCAAAGATCGAGTATGTGAAGTGGGATTTCAACCGTTCCATCGCCAACTGCTATTCCCATGCCCTGTCTGCTGACCGGCAGGGCGAAGTGGCTCATCGGTTTATGCTGGGCACTTATCAGCTCTTGGAGCGGCTGCTGACACGCTATCCCGATCTGATGATCGAGGGCTGTTCCGGCGGCGGCGGGCGTTTTGATGCGGGCATACTGTATTACTGCCCGCAGATCTGGTGTTCCGATGATTCGGATGCTGTAGAACGCCTGGAAATCCAACGCGGCACCTCTTATGGCTATCCGGCGTCCACCATGGGAGCGCATGTTTCTGCTTCACCCAATCACCAGACAGGCCGTATGACGCCTCTTTCCACCCGGAGCATCGTTGCACAGTCGGGAACGTTTGGGTATGAGCTGAACCCGGAAAAGCTGACCGACGCAGAAAAAGAGGAGATCAAAAAACAGATCAGCGATTATCACCGCTTTGAACCACTGATTGCTGAAGGCAGCTACCACCGTCTGACGGAGCTGGACGAAAACAAGGATTTTGAGGCCTGGATGTTTGTATCGCCCGATCAAAAGGAAGCGCTTGTCAATCTGGTAATGACGCATGTTCGCGCCAATGGGCCCTTCCCGCATATCCGGCTGCAAGGGCTAAATCCCCAATATCACTATCGCCTGGAAGGAGAAAACATCGCCCATTCCGGCTTGGCGCTGGTGAACGGCGGTTTTGCGTTTCCGCAAATGCACAGGGATTATCCAGCGGCGCAGCTGCATTTGGTCGCAATAGATGAGGCCTAATCGGTGCTGTGCTTATATCAATAGGGAGCTTACGTCATTTGCCCGGAAAAATAGACCGTGACGGTTTTCAAGTATTCTTGAGGCGCGCCGTTCAGAATCAGTTCTGCGTATGCCGTTGGATCGTTCCAGATCCGGTAATCCAGTTCTGACCTTTGATACAGGTTATCTGCCTCCGCATTTTCCACAGCGGTGCAGTCGATGGCAACAATGCTCCGGTCCGATTGCCAGGCATATACCTTGTTTGTGTCCATATCATAAAACGCAAAATAGATATCCATTTTCATACCCCTTTCAGCCTTGAATCTGCGTGATAACCTGACCGAAAGAGGCGCAAGGCAGCTCGTTTTCCGTACCCCAACGCTTACCCCAACCCGTACCCCAACCGGGGTTGTAAGAGGTTGTTTTTCATTGTTCGTGGTTTTCAGAAAACCCTTGAAAAATCTACATTTTTGGCTTCAGTTGATTTAAGAAAACAGACCCATTTTCTCTTCGAGTCCTGTTGCGACCACCAACCCGAAAAAGTCTTGAGAAATCAAGGCTTTTTCTTTTTGCCCTCTCCCCCTGAGAGGGTGCATTTTTCCGTGCCGACAGGGTGCAATTCTCGATGTGAACGAGTTGAACAAGCAATCCGTTCACGCGAGTCGATGTGAACGAGTGCCCGGCGTCGATGTGAACAGCTTGCCAGTTTCGATGTGAACGGCTTGCTGGTTTCGATGTGAACGGGTACCCTGCTCGATGTGTACGGTTTGCCGGGCAGACACACTTCCTATAAGATTACGGCACAAAAAAGCAGGGCCATCGCCCTGCAAAAGGTTTATTCTGAATTATTATGCCGTTTCCTCCTCCTTGGAATATACTTCATACTTACATGTAGGGCAAACACAAACGCACACCCACCCTCTATCCTTTTGCAAATCCCGTCGGTATTCACTGCTATCGGCTTCAAAGATACATCCGCAGGCTTCACATTCAAATCTGAAAACCTTTCTGCATAGGCGAACATTGCCTTCCTTAACTATGATCATTTTCTTCCTCCCACCACAGATGTGCTACTTTCTTTTCCTTACTGCTATCGTATCGACGAAGCTGTATATCGACATGACAAGCGCGCCTGTCAGCGATGGGATCAGAAGTTTCCGATAGAGAGTTTTTACGTCGTCATTGATAAAGTCCATGCCAGCGCCTCCTTACCTATTCGGCATTTTGGCATAGAAAAACGCCGAACAAGATATTCAGGCCATCAACCTTTCTCAAACGGTATCGCCTCTTACGGCTGCGATTCCCTCGTCAGGTTTCTTTGTCCTGCATCTTATCCGACGTGTCAGTACGGCTCACACATCTCCGATGAACTTAATTATTGTAGCATTTTCTTGTTAAAAAATCAAGAAAAGTTCGAAAAATGAACATTCTATAAAATCCCCCGATCAGGATTACTCCTGACCGAGGAACTGTTTCAGTGAAATCTTGAATTTGATGTGCAGCTTGTATC
>ERZ842401.4083-NODE-4083-length-17362-cov-4.940429_pt1 | contig 17362 bp, 13 predicted proteins | sample MGYA00521270_ERZ842401 | MGnify/ENA primary metagenome ERZ842401 (study PRJEB31892, sample SAMEA3878208) | bioreactor metagenome | biome: Moose rumen | place: Sweden | collected 2011-10 | study: EMG produced TPA metagenomics assembly of the PRJEB12797 data set...
CCAGCGTATGGCCAGCATTGGGGCCTCCCTGGAAGCGGGCTATCACATCATACTTGGGGGTCAGCACGTCGACCACCTTGCCTTTACCTTCGTCGCCCCACTGCAATCCGAGCAGGACGTCAACTTTTCCTGTTTTCATATCTTATTCTGTTTTTTTGATTTTTCCGTACTCTTGTTCTTGAGCCTTGTCATTTTAGCTGAGCAAGTGCTGCAGATGCCATAGATATAGAGCGTAAAGCCATCTTTGCGGAAACGCTTCAGATGGATGCTGTCGATGGCATTGGCAATCATGTCCGACTTAATCTCAGTGACCTTTCCGCAAATGGTACATATCTGATGGCAATGGCTGGTCTTGTCATAACAGGCCTCATAGACCGTGGCTCCCTGAAAGCGGTGGCGGATGACAAGACGGAGCTGTAGGAACAGGTTGAGCGTGTTATAGAGCGTGGCCCTGCTCACGGGGAAGTTGTAGTCCCTGACCAGTTTCTCGCCTAATTCATCCAATGAAAAGTGCCCATCAATATTGTAGATAGCCTTAAGGATTGTATAACGCTCTGGTGTCTTGCGATGATTATTCATCTCAAGATAGCTATCAAGGATGCGGAGAATATCCTTCCAAACGTCAACTTTTATCATATCTATGCTGGTCTCATCCTATGAAAACCGCACAAAGGTACAACTTTTCAGAGAGATAAAAGAAAGATAATTTATAAAATTTCTAAATTAGTCTGTTTTAATGCGCTTTTGGCTATCCGCTCATAGACAAGACCAAGTCCGGCAAAGCGCTGTATGGCCGCTGCCGCAGCCTTCCTTACAGGCAGACTGGCCCCCTCTATGGCCGCTATGGCCTGGTCGATGAATTCGTTGATGCCCCGCTCGTTAGGTTCCTGTCCATTCATGAATAAACGACTCAGGATATGAAAACCACACAGTTGATAGAGCTCCTGACCGGAGGCCATCCAACAATAGGCTTTCTCTGGTGCATAAGGCAGATACTGGAACAGATTGAAGGCTGCTTGTTCCGCAATCTCCTGGGTGCTGATTTGTTCCATCCAGATGTCGATCACCTCAGGCAGCACCTCGTCGGGAGGCATCAGCATCGTTGCCAGGATCTTGCATTCACGTACATCTTCCTTAAAAAGGGCAATGGCCAACTCGTAGTTTTTCCCGATTCCATCAGCCATTTCCCTTAAACGGGGCAAGGTGACTCCCCAGTTCAGTCTATATCCGACTCCCTTAGTGCGCATGGACTGGGCAACGGCGCCGTCCATCAGCAGTCGGAACGACTGCTTTATCTCCTTCACTTGATCAGCGGTATCCATTCCCTACTCCATTAAATTAATGTACCATACTCCTGACTATAGCGGAGCATCTGATGAGCATAGCTTTCACCATAATAGACCTCGACGTCAGTGATATTGCCTTCCTTATCACAGACAGGAAGGAGCATAGGATTGATAAAACCTTTGTAGGGGGCAAGATCCAGCCGTTTGTACCGCTCCAGAACTTCCGCATGAATCTGTTCATCCACTTTTACGGCATAGCGCTCCACAAGCTGGCGGGCTGCCTCATAGTCGCCCTCACTTTTGATGCGCTGGATCTCACCCAACAGACGGGCAAAAAGGCTACGCAGTTGAACATAGTCGGTGATCTCTACATACGTTTTCCCATCTCGCTTGACAAGCTGCACCGCACTACCGTTCTCGTAGCACCAATGAGCGATAAGCGACCTGTTACGCATGTGGGCCTCCTCTATCTGATGGCCGGGGGTAATACGGATGAGTTGGGTCAGCAGTCCGTTCATCATATATGTGTAATACTGTGACTTGTAGGCCTCATTGTCAGGCACCAATCCCAGTTCTACAAGTTTTGCATCCGCTATATAGTATAGCCCAAACAGATCAGCCCTCGCCTCTTCGATGGTGTTACCGTAGGCTTTGAGCGCATCAGGGTCAACACCAGGCAGGAGCTGTCCGCTCCCATGTCCGAGACACTCGTGGAGATCGGTATGCAGGTCATCACACACATCGCCATATTTCTCAATCAACTGAAGCGTTGGCTCATCGATGACAAATTCTTCCTTGAAGCCGCTACCGTGAGCAGCCTTGTTGTAGGCTTCCGTTATATTGCTGATGGTGATACTCTTTGAACCATACTGGGCCCGAATCCAGTCGGCATTGGGCAGATTGATGCCGATGGCCGTTGAGGGATATTCCTCACCACCCAGCATAGCAGCACAGATGACGTTGGCAGAAACACCCTTCACAACCGGTTTACGGAAACGCGGGTCGACGGGCGAATGGTCTTCAAACCACTGGGCATTGCCGGAGATGGTCCTTGTGCGATGTGTTGCTTCATGGTCGATATATTCTACAAGTCCTTCCCATGAGCCTTTCAGCCCTAACGGGTCTCCATAGACTTCTATGAACCCGTTGATAAAATCAATGGTGGCATCATTCTCTCCAACCCATTCTATACAATATCTATTAAATATTTCCAAATCTCCTGTCTGATAGTAACTGATCAAGAGGGAGATGACCTCCTCCTGATGCTTGTTCTCGGCTACGAGCAATGCCTTCTGGAGCCAAGAGACAATATGACGAATGGCATTATCATAGAGGCCACCTATCTTCCAGACACGTTCCCTTAGCGCTCCGTTTTCCTTCACCAACATGGAGTTAAGTCCGTATGACGGAGGAGTTTCCGGTCTTGCCTCTTCCTCTTTCATCCGATTATAGAAGTCCTCGGCCTCCTGTTGCGAAACCCCTTCATAGAAATGACAGGCAGATGTTTCGACAAGGTCTTCACCATCAGTCTTATTAACACGCCGGGGAAGAAGCTGCGGATCGAACATGACGGGAAAGAGCTCGTCGCACATTTCACGAATAGTCTCACCATCCCTCAAAGGCAGCCTACAGGCTTCTACCTTGCCTAACATCTCACGCAGCCAGTCGGGAGAAAATGCCGGTTGGAATTTCTCGCATCCATAATGATGATATATGCCGTTGGAAAACCAGATACGCTTCAAATAAACCTCAAAGGCCTGGAAATTGTCATTGTCATGAGGCACGCTCACATCGGTGTATACCGTCTCCAGCATCTTGCGAATGCGAAGATTGTACTTTCCGTTCTGGTCAAAAGTAATATCCCTTCCAAAAAGAGTCGCCTGAGACAGATAATACACTAATATTTTCTGTCTAAGCGACAAATTCTCAAAACCGTTCAGCCGATACCTGAGCAATTGCAAATCAGCAAATCGCTCATTCTTATAATTGAAATCCACAAACACGCCTCCGTTTATTCTTCCTTCTTGTGATAGGCCCGCTTGTTGCCCTTCTTCATTGCTGGATGCTGGGCCAGGTGATTCAAGCGATACTCACGGGGAGTGATACCCATCACCTTGTAGAATGAAGCATAGAACGACTGGCGATTAGCAAAGCCCACCATATCACTGACTTCCTCTATGCGAAGCGACTGGTAACGCTTGTCAACAAGAATCGTCATTGCTTCGTCAACACGATACTTGTTGACAAAAGAGGTGTAGTTCATGTGGAACCTTACATTAACAACAGCAGAGATGTAACGCGTGTTAGTGCCTAAATCTTCTGCAAGTCTCTTGGCGGAATAGTCTTTGTCACGATACTTTTTCTGCATGACAATAATATTCATAATCTTCTCTTGCATCTCATCCATCAGTCGCGGACTGACAAGACTGCGATATGCCGCCTCTTTCTCTTTTTTCTCTGTGATATTATACTTTGCCATAAAACTTGTAGAGGTTAAAGTTTATATTAAAATTTCTGCAAATATACAAAAAAAATCCGAAACAATCTCCTTTGTTCATGTTTTTTTGAAAAAAAACACTAATTTTGCAGGAAATTAGCATTTTATGACAATACAGGAAGCATTAGAACACTATTATGGCTATCGCCATTTCAGGGAGAACCAGCAGGAAATCATCACCAACGCCATGGAAGGGAATGATTCACTTGTCTTGATGCCTACGGGTGGTGGGAAGAGTATCTGCTACCAGATTCCCGCCCTGATGCTGCCAGGCACAGCTATTGTCATATCGCCCCTCATCAGTCTGATGAAAGACCAGGTAGAGGCTCTGAAAGCCAACGGTATAGAGGCAGAGGCACTTAATAGCGGTAACGACCTGACTGCAGACACCGTCATACGCAGGAAATGCGTCAACGGGATGCTGAAGCTACTGTATCTCTCACCGGAGAAGGCGCTCTCGGAAATTGAACACCTGCTGCAATATACAAAAATCTCGCTTTTTGCCATCGATGAGGCACACTGCATCAGCCAGTGGGGTCACGATTTCAGGCCTGAATATACCCAACTCGGCACATTAAGAGACAAATTTCCTGACATTCCCATGATGGCATTAACAGCAACGGCTGATAAAATCACACGGCAAGACATCATCCGTCAGCTAAAACTGGACAACGCCAGGGAATTTGTCAGCAGTTTTGATCGTCCAAACCTGAGTCTGTCAGTAAAGAGAGGCTACAAGGGTACTGAGAAATTACAGTTCATACTCAACTTCATCAAGGCGCGTCCTACAGAAGCAGGAATCATCTATTGCCTGAGTAGGAAGAGTACTGAGAAGGTGGCCGAGGACCTCAGGAAACGAGGAATCAATGCGGCTCCATATCACGCAGGACTATCTTCCGCAGAACGAAGTCAGACGCAGGAGGCTTTTAAGCGTGACGACCTGCTCGTAGTATGTGCTACAATTGCCTTCGGTATGGGAATCGACAAGAGCAATGTGCGGTGGGTGATCCATTACAATATGCCTAAAAGCATAGAAAACTTCTATCAGGAGATAGGCCGGGCGGGAAGAGACGGTGCCCCTGCCGACACCGTACTTTTCTATTCGTTAGCCGACATCATCCAGTTGACGGAGTTTGCCCGTCAAAGTGGTCAACAGGACATCAACATGAATAAACTCAGGCAGATGCGTGAATATGCGGAATCAGGAATCTGTCGGCGCAGGATCCTGCTCAACTACTTTAGTGAACAGACCGGGCACGATTGTGGCAATTGTGACGTTTGTGCGAATCCCCCCAAACGATTCGATGGAACCCGATATGTACAGATGGCTTTAAGTGCGGTCAAGCGCACAGAGGAAACAATACGAATCTCTACCATTATCGAGATACTGAAAGGCATGCGCTCCACGACAGTCGTCAAGAAAGGCTACGACCAACTGAAGACGTTCGGTGTGGGAAGGGATGTTGCATCAAACGACTGGCAAGACTATCTCCTGCAAATGCTTCAACTGGGATTCATCGAGATTGCGTATAACGAGGGAAACAAGGTCAGGATTACCGACCTGGGCAATGACGTGTTGTACGGTCGCAAGACGGCAGAACTATGCATGATCGACCGTAGCGTGAAAGAAGTACCCAAGAAAAAGCCTAAACTACATCTGGAGATTCCCACGCTCACCATAAGCGGCCTACCTTCGACAGAAGGCATCGAAGACCCGAAACTTTTCGAAGCACTTCGGCAGCTGCGTCTACAATGTGCACAGGAGGAAGGATTCCCGCCCTATATCGTTTTCAGTGACAAAGTGCTCCATTCACTCGCAACCGTCAAACCTGCCACATTAGAACAATTCGGTTTCATCGCCGGTATCGGCGAACATAAGAAAGGGAAATACGGTGAGCGCTTCGTATCGCTTATCAAGAAATACGTTTAGCTGGAGAGATTAACATTTTTATTATTAAAAGTTTGAAAATTCGGGGTGAAATGTGTCACTTTTTGCTAAAATCCCGACAGGAAAAGCGGTTATCAACAAAATTTTTTGTAACTTTGCCGAACAAAATCATCAAAGATGGGAAAAAAGAAGATATTATTCATTAATCAGGAGATTGCCCCATACGTGCCCGACACAAATATGTCGCTGATGGGTAGAGATCTCCCTCAGGCAATTCAAGAGAAGAGTTACGAAATACGTACATTCATGCCTAAGTGGGGAACCATCAACGAGAGAAGAGGGCAGCTACACGAAGTCATTCGTCTGTCAGGTATGAACCTGATTATAGATGATACAGACCATCCTCTGATCATCAAGGTAGCCACTATCCAGTCGGCTAAGGTTCAGGTCTATTTTATCGACAACGATGACTATTTCAGCAAGCGTCAGATGGAGCAAGATGAAAAGGGGGATGATTATCCCGACAACGGTGAGCGTGCCATCTTCTTTGCAAGAGGTGTGCTGGAGACCGTCAAGAAGCTCCGCTGGGTACCTGATATTATTCACTGTCAGGGATGGATGAGTGCTGTAGTTCCGCTCTACATCAAGACGGCGTATCACGATGAGCCCTCGTTTGCAAACACGAAGGTCATCACCTCACTCTACACCAAGAGTCTGAAGAGTGATCTTGGTACCAACTTCAAACGTTGCGTGGAATTCAGAGAGGCTACCGCAGATCTTCTCAAACCCTATAGTGACAATTTCAACTTTGACGAGCTTGGCAAGCTGGCCATTGATTATAGTGACGGTGTGGTTCAGGCCGACAAAGCCGTCAGCAAGGACTTGCTGAATTATACAACCCAGAAAGAAATACCACTTTTAAAATTCCCCAAGGAGAACTTTGCCGACGCTGTGGAGCAATTCTACAATACGATTTGCCCCAATGCGCCTGAAGAGGCAGAGGATGAATAATAATCGACACAGGATTAACAATGAAACTCAAGTATCTTACAGCGATTGCACTTACTGCAATGGCGTTAAATTCTTGCGATGAAGACACTGGCACGATAGGAAGTTCGTTGACCGGAGATAATGACAACCTATTGGTATCCGCATCAGAGTATGATGTGCTGACGCGCTCTTTTGTACCAGATTCCGTTTATTCGTACAACGAGGAATGTTATCTCGGGAAGATTGTGGATCCGGAAACAGGTACCATGGTGACAAGCAACTTCATGTTCCAGTTCAACATGATGGAAAACAAGCATCTCCCTACTGAAGATAAGATTCTGGGGAGGGACAATAATGGAAAGGTCGTTGCAGACTCATGCCATATCCTGCTCTTCTACAATCGAAGCCAGAGCTTTGGCGACACGCTGGCAGCCATGAAGATCAAGGTGTCAGAACTTGAGAAACCTGTTGAGGACGGCATTCACTATACCAGCTTTAATCCCGCAGAGAGTGGATATCTACGAGATAATGGCTTGAAGAAATATCAGACGTTTGTCATGCACGACATGACGAATACAGATAGCCTCTATACCTTATATCCCTACCTTCGGGTCTGTCTGAATGATGCGTATACCGACAAGGATGGCGTCACATATAACAATTACGGCACTTATATCTTAAGAAAGTATTACGAGCATCCCGAATTCTTCAAGAATTCCTATGCTTTCGTGCATAATGTCTGTCCGGGCTTCTATTTTGAAGTTGCCGACGGCGAAGGCTATATGGCAAAGTTTGAGGATATCTCACTGAGAGTGTTTTACCACTATCAGAACGATGACAAGACCTATAACAGCTACCTGGCAGCCGCTTCAACCCAAGAAGTACTGCAGACCATCACCGTCGAGAACGATAAGGAGGCACTCAACCGACTGGCTGCCGATGAAGGTTGCACCTATATGAAGACCCCTGCAGGAATATTTACTGAGGTAACACTCCCTGTAGACGAGATCAAGACTTCTCACGACAGTGACTCATTGCTCTCTGCAAGCGTAGCATTCAATCGTCTGAACAACCAGCAGAGCTTGAGCGACTACACGTTTAAGGCTCCGCAGAAGGTCATGCTGATCCAAAAGGACAGCCTGAACAGTTTCTTTGAGAACACGCGTAACTATAACAACCTCTACGCATTCTACACCACACTCAGTAAGAATGCCTATTCATTCACCAGTAGCAGTGACATCAGTAACATGGTGGTCAGAATGTATCATGCCAAACAACAAGGACTGAAGAATGATCCCGCTTGGGTCGAGAAACATCCCAATTGGAATAAGGCACTTCTGATACCCGTACAAACCATCACTTCAAGTAGTAGTACAACGACAAGTACCGCCACCCCGATAGCACTCGTTAACGAAATGGGAATGACGAGCACACGACTGGTAAGAGGAACTGCTGACAGTCCGATTAAGATAAAGATTATCTATGCAAAATTCAATGACTGATGGCAGACGGATATTTAGAGAAACATCATGAGGATTATGAGGCGCGAAAGGCTGCTTGGCTCCGAAAGAAGCGCCATATACCCGGCAATAGCAAGAGACAATTAGAGCGACCAGACGATGAGTCGCTCTAATTTCTTATCCGATTATCTTAAACTTCGCGAATTTCAGCAGTAGCTGCTTGGTGCCTGTATTGCGGAACTCAACGGTTGCCTTCGTATTCTCGCCAGTTCCCTCAATCTTGATGACAGTACCGATGCCAAAGCGCTGGTGCTCTATGGTCATTCCCTCTCTCAGGTCGCCTGCACTCGGCTCTGTAGCCATCTTCCTTGGGGCTACCGCATTATATACACGCTTAAAGTTTGGTCCGAAGGGATCGACAGGCTTCTCCGGCTGACGAGGCGCTACCACACGAGGCTTGGGATCAGCCCTGAACTGTGTGGCCACTGGTCTTGGATTCTGCATCCATCCGCTGCTGCGACTGCCACCTTCGAAAGGCAATGCTTCCCCACCCTTCTCGCTCTGGACATCCAGCAGCTCAGGGTCGATGTCACGAATGAATCTCGAGGGGGTATCATACTCCATACGTCCGTATCGCCAACGATTCTGCGCACAGGTCAGGATGCAATGTTTCTCAGCCCGTGTAATCGCCACATAGAGCAGTCGCCGCTCCTCTTCCAGCTCCCGCATCGAATTGGTACACATCGGACTTGGGAAAATATTCTCTTCAAGCCCCACAACAAACACCGTCGGAAACTCCAGGCCTTTTGCCGAGTGGATGGTCATCAGCGTCACCTTATCGTTCGAGTCTCCCTCGTCGCTATCGAGGTCGGTCAAAAGTGCTACCTCCTGCAAGAAGTCGGGCAGATAGATCTGGTCGCCCATATCCTCTTCCCTGCGACTCTCCACGAAGTCCTGCATACCAGAGAGGAATTCCTCGAGGTTCTCCTGCCGCGAGATATCCTCAGGGTTGCGACCGCTGTAGATATCCTTGCTGATGCCGGAGTTCATGATGATATCGTGCCCCAGCACATAGGCATCCTCCGTGTTCAGTCTTGCTATCCAGCCCTCTATCAGTTCGCGGAAGTTCTGCAGCTTCGTCATCGTGCCTTTCGAGACATCCATCGGGAACAGCACAGGCTCCTTGATCACCTGCCACAGACTCACCCCATAAGTCTGCGCCGTCTGGACGATCTTGCCTACGGTCGTATCGCCGATACCACGTGCCGGATAGTTGATGATGCGCTTGAAGGCCTCTTCGTCCTGGGGGTTGGCCACGAGTCGGAAGTAGGCAATCACGTCCTTAATCTCCTTGCGCTGATAGAAGCTCAGGCCACCGTATATGCGATACGGAATATTGTCCTTGCGCATCTGCTCCTCAAACGAGCGGCTCTGCGAGTTCGTACGATAGAGGATTGCAAAGTCTGCCCAGTTGCAATGGTCCTGCCTCCGGATGCGCTTGATGTCCTGCGTCACAATCATCGCCTCCTCCTTATCCGAATAGGCGGGTTTCAGTTGCAAGCGCTCTCCGTGCTCATTGCGGGAGAAGACATTCTTCGGAATCTGCCGCTCATTGCGTCGAATCAGCGAGTTTGCTGCCTGAACAATCAACTGCGTGCTGCGGTAATTCTGCTCCAGCTTGAAAAGCCTTGCGTCGGTATATTGTTGTTGGAAGTTGAGGATATTATCAATATTCGCACCACGGAAGCTATAAATGCTTTGCGCATCGTCGCCTACGACACACACCCGCTGGCGTTCCTTGGTCAACTGATAGACAATGGCCTGCTGGGCAAAGTTCGTGTCCTGATACTCATCGACGAGCACGAAATGGAACTTCTCAACGTATTTCCGTCGCACATCCTCATGGTTCTGGAAGAGCACCCACGTCTGAACCAGCAGATCGTCGAAGTCCATCGCATTGGCCTGTCGGCACCTCTCCGCGTACCTTATATATATATTAGAGACCTGCGGCCGCTTCTGCTGGGCATCGTCCGAGGCCCAGGCGCTCTGCTGATAAGCCTGAGGCAACAGCAGGTGGTTCTTAGCCATCGAGATTCGGTCGGCTACGCTAGAGGGCTTATACACCTTATCATCCAGTTGCATCTCTTTGATGATCGCCTTCACCAGAGAACGGGCATCCGTCTGGTCGTAGATGGTGAAGTTCGCATTATACCCGATCTTGTCGGCCTCTGCCCTCAATATGCGTGCAAAGACAGAGTGGAACGTGCCCATCTGGAGATATCTGGCATCGTCCTGCCCCACGAGTCGGCCTATGCGTTCCTTCATCTCCCTTGCCGCCTTATTAGTAAAGGTCAACGCCAGAATGTTCCAAGGCTTCAGGCCTTGCTGCAGCAGCCAGGCTATCTTGTAGGTCAGCACGCGGGTCTTTCCCGACCCCGCTCCTGCTATGACGAGACTCGCCCCGTCGCAATAGAGTACTGCATCTCGCTGACTGTCATTCAGTTGTTGTAATATGTCGTTGTTCATCTTTCTTCGTTGTTTGCAAAGGTAACAAAAAAATGTTGTGCGGCTGTCGTTTTTCACCAAAAGTTGCGTTAAAAGTTGCAAATCACCGGATTGGCATCCATCAGAGAGCCGTCTTGTCTTCAGTTCTCTTTTTCGTTTTGTCAAATTCAGTCTGCGAAATATTTGGTCGTTCCAGATTTTATTTGTATCTTTGCGCCATACTAATCAAAATAATATTAACGTATGACGATCAAAAGACTAACATGGATGACCGCAATGCTTATCACTATGATAGGCACTGCAAGTGCTGAGACCGAGGCCACAACAGAGGCCTGTACAGGAACCGAAGCCCTCGAGGAGGCTCGCGCTGAGGTGGCTGAAGTGGAGGCAACGATGGAGAAGGCTGCCATCGAATTGCCTGCATGGGTGAAGAATATCAAGTTCAGCGGCTATGGTATGCTGCAGTATCAGGGTGTTGACAAAGAAGGTGCTCATACCAACTCCTTCAACCTCCGACTGGCTCGTTTCATCTTAGACGGTAAGATTGGTGACTTCGACTGGCGTGCTCAGATTCAGGGCACCAATGCTAAGGGACCCGGTGAGCCGACAGTACAGTTGGTAGACCTTTATGCTGAATGGGTGAAGCACAAGGAGTTCAAAATCCGTGCGGGACAGTTTAAGCGTGCCTTCACATTTGAGAACCCCACCCACCCTGTCACACAAGGATGGAGAGGCTATGCCGACGTGATCAATCGTCTGTCTGGTTTCGGAGACCGCGCAGGTGAGAAGTCCAGCGGCGGACGCGACATCGGTATCCAGCTTGCTGGTGACATCTTGCCAAACAGCAACGGTCGTGCCCTGCTCCACTATCAGGTAGGCGTCTACAATGGTGAGGGAATCAACCGTAGCGACAAGAACAATCAGAAGGATATTATCGGCGGTCTGTGGGTGATGCCTATCAAGGGTGTGCGCATTGGTGCATTCGGATGGCACGGTAGTCATGGTGGAATGATCACGAAGGACGGAACGAACGAGAACGTACCTCTGAACCGCTACTGTCTGTCAGCAGAGTACGACAAGGACCAGTACACATTCCGCGCTGAGTACATTCACTCTCAGGGCTGGGGAACAGGCGTCATCGGCAGCAATGAAATCAACTACGCCTTAGGCGACAAGGCCGACGGATGGTATGTGTTCGGTATCGTGCCCCTTATCAAGTCGAAGCTCCATGCAAAGGCCCGTTATCAGACCTACCGCGTATCTAAGGAATGGGGCACTTCAGTCAATCAGTTGGAGTGTGGCCTGAACTATTTCTTCACCAAGAACCTGGAACTCCACCTGGAATATTCGCATGTGAACGACCGTAACCTGGCGAAGCACAACTACAATCTGATAGACATGGAGTTTGATTTCAGATTCTGAACACCTGACGGAAGCGCTTCACCAGCGCTTCCCAAAGTCGGGTCTTCTGGTGGAGGATCAGCAATGAAAAGAGCGTACTGACGAGCATCAGGCCTATTCCGAAGACCCAATACACATAATCGTCGACCGTAATGGTGGTAAAGAAGGCCAGCAAGCCTAAGAGGATCTGGATGGCTGAATATCGCACTACGGCCGACGATATTTTATAGCCGTAGGAATAACGGGCCACAAGGTGAATCATCAGGAAGTCGAACACGTTGGCTACTGCAATGGCGATACCGGTTCCGAAAAGTCCCCATTTGCTGTAACCTATCATAATCAGCAGTATGAAGACGACGAAATAGGCCGACTCAAGAGCAAGATACATCAGCGAATAGCCTCGGGCCAGGGTGATGTAGGCTGCAGGCATCGTGATGGCCTTGAAGAACATGGCCAGCACAGCTACTTGCGTCATCGAGATCACGGGCAGGAATTCATAAGAGAAGAGCAACGGTATCAGCACGGGCAGGAAGATGATCAGACCTACGAGCAGCGGTGAAGATATCAGGAGCGATACTTCCATCTGCTTATTGACTGTCTCGTTGGTTGCTGCAATGTCGCCGTTGACGGCTGAAAGGCGGGGGAAATAGTCGCTGTCCATCGCTGAAAACACCAGACTGGCATAAGTGACGGTTATCATATAGCCGGCATTGTAGAGTCCCAGTACGCCAAGATTGCCTGTCACATTGAGCCATGAGCGGATAAACATCTCCGAGCCGCTGCCCACAATACCCGCCAACGTGAAGGCAACCCCCAGTCGCACCATCTCCATACCGTCGCCAAGGATACCCTTTGCCCCATTCAGCTGCAAAGGGAAAAGACGATAGGAATGACGCACTGTCAGCAGCATGACAACCAAAGCCATCAGCACAATGACAGGCACGATGCCCGCTTCACCGAAGACATAGTAGATAGGGATGGAGATGACGAGGGCGGCCAAGACGGAGAATATCTGCACCATTGCCAGCGCCCCCAGCCGACGCATACCCTTGAGAATGGCTGTCTCTCCCCCAGTGATGGCCATCATGCCCACAGCAGGGGCCAGCAGCACGAAGTGGAGCGTATGGTCACCCCATGAGAAAGTGGTGTTGCTCAGGAATGGTCCGACAACCACGCACAACAGCATTCCCAGCAGCGCCGTCAGCAGGCACCACCCACGTATCACCTTGACGAAATGAAGGATTTGAGCCTCGTTGCCTGAATCATAGCATTCCGAGATATGACGGACGGCACTGAATGAGATGCCCAGACTTGTGGCCTGGGAGATGAAGCTGACCGTTGTGTTGAAGAGCGATACCAGTCCCATGCCGGAAGGGCCCAGCAGCAAGGCCACAAACTTATTGCGCACAAGGCTCACTAAGATGTTGAGGCCCTGTACACCGCCGAAGACACCTGTATATTTCAGTACGTGTCCGTAGTCTTCCTTGTCTTGCTTGTCCATTCTCTATTATTATAACGATGTCTTCACCTATTTTATTTTATCTGACGCTGAAATTCAAAGATACCCACGCTCGGAAAATTGCAAATAAATTTGCATTTTCGCTCGCTTATTCGTATCTTTGCAGCCGAATATGAACGAAAGGAAACCGCTGGTCAGTTTCATCCTGACGTATTACAACCTGCCTGTAGAACTGCTGACAGCATGTATCAACAGCATCCTGGCCCTTTCTCTGCAACCTGCGGAGAGGGAGATCATCGTTGTGGACGATGGTTCGGACTCAAGTCCGATGAATGAGCTGATGGCCTATGGCAGCGACATCATCTACATCAGAAAAGACAACGGCGGACTCAGCACCGCCCGGAACAAGGGCATTGAGATAGCCAGCGGTGAGTATATTCAGTTTGTGGATGCTGACGACCGGCTCCTGACGGCTCCTTACGAGCATTGTCTCAACATCGTGCGTGGCGACAAGGAAGTCGACGTACTATTATTCGACTTCACGCACCAGCCAACAGTTGACATGATGCCCACTCAGGAAACTCCCAAGGTGATGAGCGGAGCAGAGTTTATGCGGCATCATAATCTTCACGGTATGGCTTGCGGCTATCTCTTCCGCCGTTCCACCTGTGGCGACTTGCGCTTCACGCCGGGAATCTATCATGAGGATGAGGAGTTCACCCCTCAGCTGTTGCTTAGGGCAGAGAAGGTCTGTGCTACCAGCCAGAAGGCATACTATTACAACAAGCGACAAGGCTCCATCACCACTCATACGGACGAGGCTCATGCAGAGAAACGCCTGAAAGACCACCTCTACGTGATCCGTAGTCTCGCGGCTACTGCCGACCATCTTCCACATAACGACAGGCTGGCAATAGAGCGCCGCATCCACCAGTTGGCTATGGACTACATCTATAAGAGCATCGTGGAGAAACGCTCGCTGCCCTCTGTTGAGGAGCATCTCGACGAGTTGAAGAGCCTCGGCCTCTATCCCCTGCCCGACCGCAACTATACGGCGAAATACAACTGGTTTCGGAGAATGACTAACAGCAAGATAGGACTGACCCTGTTGACCCAGATCCTTCCACGCATAAGAAAAGAACGATGAAGATACTCTATTTCGGTGAATATAGCGGACTCCACACCCTGCTGGCGAAGGGCATGAGAGAGTTGGGACATCAGGTGACGCTGGCGGCTGACGGCAATATGTTTCACGACTTCCCCCGCGACATCGACATCCGGCGCAGCGACGGTCCTCTGGCCGGCGTCCGCCACATGGTGAGGATGGTCAGCCTGTTGCCGCGCTTCAGAGGCTACGACATCGTACAGCTGATCAATCCTGACTGCTTCGGTTTCAAGGCAGAACGCGAATACCCTTTCTACAGGTTCCTGCGCCGCCACAACCGCAAGATAGTGACAGGCGCATACGGCTGCGACTGGTACTGGGTAGACGATGGACTGAACCACAAGACCTTCCGTTACGGCGACTTCTACGTCGGCAACGAGATGCGTACCGACGCTGCGGCACAGGTGTTCATCGATGAATACAAGGATACCCCCAAGGGCGACTATACCCGCTACGTGATGGAGGACAGCGACTGGATTCCCGCATGCCTTTACGAATACCAGGCATGCTACTCCCGTTATTTCCCTGATAAGACTGAGTTCATCCCCCTGCCCATCATGTCGCCCTACGATCAGCCTGTCCATGCTTTCGACAACCGTTGTGTGCGGTTCTTCATCGGCATCGATAAGGCCCGTAGCCGCTATAAAGGGACTGATATCATGCTCAGTGCGCTCGAACACGTCGCCAGCCAGCATCCAGAAGAATGCCAGATGGTGAAGGTGGAGAGCCTGCCTTATGTGGAATATGAGAAGCTGATGAACGACTGCGACGTCATGCTTGACCAGCTCTACAGCTATACGCCCTCGATGAACTCGCTGCTGGCCATGAGCAAGGGCCTGATCGTGGTGGGGGGCGGCGAACCCGAGAACTACGACATCATCGGTGAGACGGAGCTGCGGCCAATCGTCAATGTTGAACCGAGCTTTGATAGTGTCTGCAGGCAACTGGAGTGGTTGATAGCCAACAAGCACCTGACTCCCCAGTTGCAAGCCGACAGCATCGCCTACGTGAAGAAGCATCATGACTACAGAAAGGTTGCACGACAGTATGCAGCCATGTATGAACGACTGCTGAACACCTAACCTTTCAGCACCTCAGAGAAGATTTCGTCTATCTTCCTTCCTACAATCTCGGGAGAAGCCAGCCGACGTACGGCTGCTGACATGCCTCGTCCATCGTCCACAGGCTGGCGTACGGCTTTCAGCATCTCTTCAGCCAGTGCTTCCGCATCGTCAACAGGCACATAACGGAAGCCGCAGTCTGGTCGTACACTTGCGGGAATGCCTTCCGTCGAGATGGCGGGAATACCCGTACTCATCGCCTCCAGTAATACGAGTCCCTGCGACTCGCCCCGCGTGGCCAGCACCAAGGCGTCGCTCTCATAGAGCATCTTGCGCACACCAGCCTTGTCGAGTGGTCCGCGACAGACTATCCTGTCCTGACAATCAGCCGACTTTATGAGTCGTCCGAGAGCCTTACCATCTGTTCCGAACCCAGCAATATATAATTGAGCATCAACCTGTTGCAACACCTCGCTAAAGGCACGAATCAGCACGTCATATCCTTTCCGTTCATCAAAAACAGCGGGACAACAGAAGCGGAAAGGGCGCCCCTCCAGCGGCTCGCGACTGCGGTAGGCAAAGAAGTCCACATCGATGATGTTCGACACAGTCTGGTGGCGATAGTTCTTCCCGAAGTAGCAGGCGAGTTCATCCACCAGCTCTTCCGACACCGTAATCACCATCGCTGCCTCATGATAAGCCTGCGTGAGCAGAGGTATCTGCCATGCTGAGGAAGGCGCTGTTCCTAATTCTTGCGCCAGGATCTCCTTGGGCAGATGCTCGGTGATAACATAGGGAATCCGGTAGTTCCTGCTAATCTGCATGGCGGCATAGCCTGCCCACTTGGCACAATGGGCGTGCAGGATATCCGGCTGTCCGTATTTCACGACATAGTCCGCAAACATACTGCCGACGATATCAATCCAACGCCTGACATTATAGCGCACCATCAGGGGGAGGCCCCGCTGATACGACTGACTGACGGCGATACCTTCCACAGTGTGTTCATAGCGTCGGAAAGGCAGACGGAGATAGTCGCCAATGCCGATGGTTGCACCTAACTGCACATTACTCAAGATACGCACTTCGTGGCCCAAGGCCTTCAGGGCCTTGGACTGTTCCAGGCAGAACTCGCCGCCATAGGGTGTGAAGAATGATGGTATCTCGAGGATATGCATAAACCGATAAGAATAAAAATAGGGACGGATATCCTTAGTTACCCATCCCTATCATGTACTGTGTCTGAAGATTATGCCTCAGCGGGAGCTTCAGCGGCGGGAGCCTCTGCAGCAGCTTCCTCAGCAGCCTTTGCGGCCTCGGCCTCAGCCTTGGCGGCAGCTTCAGCAGCCTTCTTCTCTGCAACCTTCTTGGCGATGGCCTCGTTGACGGCCTTCTCAGCCTTCAGGGCCTCGGCAGCAGCATCCTTCTTAGCCTTCTGCTCAGCCTCGGCGATCTTGTTCAGCCCGTTCTGCTTGTCAGCCTTCCAGGCGTCGAACTTCTTCTGGGCAGCAGCCTCGTCGAAAGCGCCCTTCTTCACGCCACCACGCAGGTGCTTCATCAGGTAAACGCCCTCACGGCTGAGGATGTTACGTACGGTGTCTGTGGGCTGGGCACCAGTCTCAACCCAATAGAGTGCACGGTCGAAATTCA
>ERZ842401.4084-NODE-4084-length-17361-cov-6.196637_pt1 | contig 17361 bp, 13 predicted proteins | sample MGYA00521270_ERZ842401 | MGnify/ENA primary metagenome ERZ842401 (study PRJEB31892, sample SAMEA3878208) | bioreactor metagenome | biome: Moose rumen | place: Sweden | collected 2011-10 | study: EMG produced TPA metagenomics assembly of the PRJEB12797 data set...
ATCAAATCTAAAAAACGGATACTTTTGCAAAAGATTCATCGGACACCAATAAAAATGGAAAACCATTGTTTTACCACCCCACCCTTCGGGCACCCCTTCCACAATAGAAGGGAAAGGTTTTTTTGTGATTCTTGGCGGATTTGAACCGCCGACCTCTTGCCTGTCAAGCAAGCGCTCTAAACCAACTGAGCTAAAGAATCGTATTCCCGTTTGGTTTTGCAAAGATACAATTAATTTTTGGATTTTCAAAAAAACACGTTATTTTTCAACTGCCTCGGCGAGGCTGAATCTCAATAACCCCACATGAATAAAGGCCCGATGAACCTTTCGATAGCCGATGGCAAAGAACAGAAAAGGAATTATGGGGATTCCTGTTGCAACGGAAAAAACACTCACACTTTACACTGAAGCGTTAGCAATAAACCAACAAAAAACATATCATAAAAGCACTCCATTGCTTTGGAATAAAAAAAATTTGACATTATTTTTCATTTTTATTATAAAAAAAAAACGTATCTTTGCAAAACAAAAACAATTGCACAAGGCAATGACAAAATTATATAACTCATTGATAATCACCCCCCCCCACTGCGTTAGCCACACGCAGACGTGCAGTTTGTAGCACAGCCACACTCACGGGCTCTGCCACAACAGAAATCGCCCAACACCACTTTTTCATCACCCAACGGAACAACTCCCACTGTAAAAAAAAACATTGGAAGTAGCAAACGTATTACCCTGTAATTCAATTTATTAACAACCAAAAAAACAATACACATCATGAAAAAAGTATTTTTATTAGTGTTGTCGATGGCCGTGGTGGCCATGACCACAATGGTGGCTTGCGACAAAAAGACCACCGACAGCAACAAACCCGGCGGCACGGAGCAACCCGCCGGCGGCGACGAGCTTAACATCTCCGGCCAAAACTGGATGACGGATTATGCGCAAGGTCCTGTGTACGGAGTAAATTTCACATCTACCAACGGCACACACTCGCCGATTTTGGTGGACGATGTATGGCTGCGCCGCATCGAGGTGCTGCCCAACGGCGACGAAACCGAGCCTCAGGACTGGCTGGGCAAGTTCACCTACAGCGGAACAGCCACACAAGGCAGCGGCGAAATGACCCTGAAGGTGCAGGGCAGCGGAGAGGACGCCGGCAAAGCCACCTTCAGCATCAACGGCCGCACACTGACGCTGAACTACAACGGCGAAACGAGCATTCTGAATAAAACAAATTAAACCATAAAAAAGCGCCATTATCATGAAAAAAGTAACAATCTTTTTCGCAGCTGCAGCCCTTATGGCCATGACTGCAATTGCGGCCTGTGGCAACAATGACGACGACACCAACGCCACACAAAACAACAACGGAAACACCAATCCGCCAGCCCAGCAAGGGCACGGAACGGTAACACGCGGCGACAAAACCGCCACCCTGACAAAAGGCGATAGAGCGCATAACCAAAAGGGCATAACACTCACCGACGAGTATGCAACCGCCGAAGCGGGCTTCAGCGCCGCCGACGAAATACGCACTTTCACCTACACCATCTCCACCTTTTCCGACGAACATCTGCTGGACGGCGGCAAGGCATGGGGCCAGGTAAGAATTCCTAACGAAGCGCAGTCAACTCTTGTTTCCGGCACTATCGATGTTGTGAAAAACGGCGACAACTACAAAATAACTATCAACGCCATCGATGAGCAAGGCCGCGAGGTAACTGTGGATTGGGATGGACCATGCCCCGAAACAGACTCACCCTACGACTACTAAAAACCAGACTATTACAAACACAAGCAAGCCACGGTGGGAGGAGTTTCCTGCCGTGGCTTCGTTTCTTCTACATCTGACAAACAGAAATTCGTGACTAAAAATCATCCGCCCCCAACTCTTAACTCCTTAACTCTTAACTTCTTAACTCCGAATTAGATCCGCCAGCTCCCGTTAGTGGGATTCAAACTTCGACAACAACGTAAATTTCACAGGATTGCAAATCCAAAAAAACGCTGCTGTTGCGGATTGCAAATCCGCAACAAAGGAAGACGCCTGTACTGACGTTCCTTTTTCTGTTTCATTCAATCTATTTATTTATTTAGTTTTCAATAAATTACGTGCATTATTCAGCACTTCGGCATCGAAATGCAGCATTTCGGCAATGCGCAAAGCCTCGTGCGGCACATTACCGGCGTTGTCGTCGGTGAGGGTGTAGTCGATAAGGCCAACGATGTTTTCGGGCGTTATCATGGCCGGCATCTCCACATCGGGACGCAAGCCCTTCACCCTAAGCCGTTTGCAAGGAGCACCCAAACCGCTGTAGTGGGTGGTGATGAGCGAAAACGACGCTTGTGCATTGAGGAACTCCACAAGTGCATCCACAATGGCCATACCCTCGTAGGGATTGGTGGTGCGGGCCGGCTCATCGATGAGCACCAGCAGGCTGCGGGTCTTTGTCTGCTGTATTATATTATTGATTTTCAGCATTTCCGATGCAAACGACGAAAGTCCGCTCATTTCGTCCTGCTCGTCGCCAATGCACAGTAGCACGTCGTCCACAGGTACAATCTGCGCACTGCTGGCGGGCACGTAAAAACCGAACTGTGCCATCAGCTGGGCCACGCCCAACGACTTGAGCAGCACCGTTTTACCAGCCATATTGGCACCCGTTATCACACATGCACCATGCCCGAAACTGATGTCCACCGGCTGGCAAAGTCCCCCTTTTTCAGTTAGCACGTCGTGCAGACGGATGTTGAGCAAACCCATGTAACTCACTGTTTCGCCGATGGTTGGCTTGCAAAGCGAGTAGCGTTGGTTCAGGCGGCATTTGGCCAGAAGTATGTCGAAGCAGGCAATGGTATTCAGTGCCGAAATCATATTGTCGGCAAAGGGCGACAATCTGTGCGACAGCGAGTTGCGCACTTCGTTTTCCACTTCGGCATTTTGTTGCCACAGCTCGGCAATACGTTTTTCGGTTACGGCATCAGGTTGCTGTTTTGTCTGCAAAGCCCGCAACTCCTTGCGCAATTGCGGCAAGCGCGGGTCGTAGCTGTCGTACACGTAGAAATGCGGCACACCGCTGCGGTCGGGGTCGAGCAGGACCACCACATGCGAAAGGTCGGGTAACGGGGCTATCGCGGCAATGCCCAAAGCCGACACCTGCTTGGCGATGTCGCCTGCAAGCATGGCAAAGTTCTTTATTTCAAACAGTTGAATATCGTCGAGGATCACTTTTTTCTGGCAGTTGGCAAGGGTTGTGAAAATGTCGCGCACCTGCATAAGGTCGTGGGCGAGGTCGGCAACAGCCTGAGCGTTAGCCACTTCCGCCACAGCGGACTGCACGGTGGCCACCTCCTGCCATTGCTGTTGCAGAGCCTCTGCCGAGGTGCAGAAAGGCGTTTGGTTAAGCATCGGCCTCGACACGCCGGAGAGTAGCTCCAGCTGCTCCACCACGTAACGGAAACCGGCGTCTTGGGTTGTATAGTCTTTCAGGGTCATATCGTTACAAGGTTTTATTGCTTCATTACGTCGTTAAATGAGAGAAACAATTATTTATACAATGCTTTGGCGATTTTTTGGGGCAATCAACTATGAATTTCCAAAAATTTGTAACCATTAAAGTGTATCATGTGTTCCGGACTTTCTGCAATCCAAACTTCGGTTTCCCAAGCAATATCATTTACCCATTTGCGGAAGTCTTTCTTATTTAGAAAAGATGTTATGAACACGGGGGTTGCAACACATTTCTCCAATTGTTTTTTCAATTTACTCACACGGATCTCACTCATTGGTCCAGCACTATGAACAGCCTCTATTAAAAACAAAAGATTGTTTTTCTGACAATAGGCAACAACATCGGGCAATTCTTCGTGTACCAATGCAAAAAAACCTATTTTAGCAAGCATTTCATCATTCCTGAAAAGGAACTTATCTGACGTGTCGCCAATATACAAGACTTCTGCTCCCATACCAAATCTTGGCAAGAAATCCTCCACTACCTTTTTCTGCAACACATTATGCTCACCTGCTGACAGTTCCAATTTCACACCTGTAGGCAACTGCACCAGAATCTTTTCCAAATTTCTTTTACGCGCAAGTTCATCCTTGAGAGATTTCTGTTTTTTTTGGTATTTAGCCAGCTTTCTTTTCCATCCAACTGAACCATAAAACTTTATCAAATCGGCAAATAGCGGATTTAATGCATAACCACGTGTTGGGTTATTTGTTGCCTGAGTATCAAAAAAAGACGAATTAAGTACTATTTGAGCTTGTACTGGAAGAAGCAAATCCTTTCTTCGGATATCGTCATACGAGCCGGACGAGATGTTTTCGCCATAATTAGCGTTCTCATATGCAATTATTTCACGCGTGGTCAAAAAACGATTGTCTGCGGCTGACATAGCTTCTGCTAAAGTCGTTTTGATGCCACCAACTGCTAGACAAGCCATCGCCATTTTTTCTAATCTTCTTGGTGTTCCATTTATTGGAAGCCCCACTGCTTCTAATATATCCAGCATTGAGAATATCAACAGCCTGACATTATCAGTTTTATTTCCAGTCAATGATATTTCCATAATTAATCAAATAATGATAAAGCAACTTTTTTCGATTTCATTTCATCTGGACTCGCCACCGGCAAACTATAAGTTTCCTTGATTTGCAAAGCAATTTTATAAGCCATCAAGGGCGGCACGGCATTTCCAATCTGGTTATATTGCTTTGTTTCAGTTCCTGTAAACTCAAACCAGTCCGGGAAACTCTGAAGCCGAGCAGCCTCTCGCACAACCAGACGCCTTCTCCTGCCATCTTTGAGCCTAACACGTTGCATATCGCTTGTACATCCGGCAAGATTTCGACAAGTCAACGTTCTTGCGGGGCGGTCCGTATATAAATCACGAGGGTTCACGCAAGATGATTTTTTTTCGTATGCGGATATATACTCGTCCATTCGTGGAGTAAGTATCTTGCTTTCATCAATAACAGTGTCTATCAAATCTCCTATCGCCTCCCCCACTGTAACTTTTTCAAATTGAATTTTGGGAAAACGAAAAGAGGATTTGTGTCCAACCACAATCATTCTTTCTCTATTTTGTGGCACTCCATAATTCACAGCATTAACGCACTTGAAATCAATAAAATACCCTAAATCAACCAAAGATTTTCTTATCAAATCGAAATACCACCTATGAGAATATGCTAAATTTCGCACATTTTCAAACATAAACACTTTCGGCTGAACTCGTTTTATCGCATCTATAAAGATTGGAAAACCATCCCTTGCGTCTTCCATCCCCTTTTGGTTCCCAAACACACTAAAAGGCTGACACGGTGGTCCTCCAATAACAATATCCGCTTCTGGATAATCAAAACCCACCTCTAATTTCTGCAAATAGCATCTTCCTTTAAGGTTTTTATTGTAGGTATTAACCGCATTCTCTTCAAACTCATAACCTATAGTTTCGTACCCAGCCGCCTCGAATCCCAATGACAACCCTCCACAACCAGCAAAAAGATCAATAACTCGAGCTGGTTCAGTAATTTTCGGACACAGCACTTCGTTAATCAAGTTCGGATATGAATTGTTTATAATCATTTTTAATATAATGGAGTTGAATAATATTTAGTTTTGCAAAGATACACATTTCCCATCTTACTCACAAGTCAAAGAGAAACCTTTTTATCAACAGCACAACCTAAATATCTCATTTTTATTGCTTCATCACGTCGTAAACGGGTATGTGCAGCCTGTCTTCGAGGGCGTGGCAGATGTCGTCGGAGTAGAGCCTGTAGCCCTGCGGCGAAGTGGGGTTCACCGTAACGGCGATGAGCGACGAGCGTTGCAGCACCTCCACCCTGCCCCCTTGCTTGCAGAAAGCGCGGTAGATTTCGGGCGTTACGAAAATCTTGGTAAAGTCCTTCACAACAAGCACAACATCGGTCTTGCCCTGCGCCATCAAGTATTTGAGAAACACATCGTTGAGGGCTCCGGCCACAAACACTTTGCTGCAGTGCCGCAGAAAATCGCCTTTTAGTGAGTTTATCATAAACGCAGACTGTAAGGCAAGGTCGTGGAGCTGGCCGTCGGTGTCCACATACCACACTCCCGAATGTATGGGCGAGAGCATCTGTTTGGTGGCAGCGCCGGTCTCGCCAAGGTTGATAAGGTCGAACACAAAAGCCGTTTTGCTCACTATCTGCTGGATACTTGGCGACAAGGCGCCCCCCGTGGCCAGAATCATGGCTTCGGTAACGGTGGGCGATGCCAGGCTCAGCCGCGACAGTGCCCCGTCAACAATGGTGAGGTCGGTAGTGGGCGCAAGGTGGGCTATCTGCCGGCGCAGTTTGTCGGTGGTGGCAGCGCCGGAGAGTAGGGCCTTGCCTGTGCACAGCACCTTGGCGGTAACCAGCCGGCCAAGCGAGGTGCGGTAGCTGTCGATGAAAGTGATTTCGGAAAGGAGCTGCCGCTGCAGGTAATGCTTTTCGGAAGTGATGAACTGCATGCCCTCGTAGAGCACTATCTCCGGCTTGGCACTGCCGTACACTTGGTCGGTGCGCTCGCCGTCGATGCCTATGGAGGTTACGGCTACCCTTGTGCCCTCGTCGTGCAAACGCCGCAGCACATAGTTCAGACACACGGTTTTGCCGGTGTTTTTCTCCATACCAACGATGGACAAGCTGCGATGTTCCAGAATCTGGTTTATAAAAGGCATAATTAAAAATAACGGCAAAACAGTGCTTTTGTTGTGCCAACGGCAGGTAAAAGTTGCTTTATCCGCAAAGGACATATTGCAAAACCGTGTACCCAAAGTCATCATTTGCATGACAAAAATAACAGAAAACCCACATCCTCAAGACTTTGGACAAGTACTTCGGACATCTTCACAGTTTTCAAAACCATAATTTTCAAAATAAATCGTATATTTGCACGTTGAACTTTTTCATCTTTTTATTTGAATAACGAAGTATAAATCTGAAACACAAATATTTATGACCCTCAAAGAATTTCAAGACGAACTGCGGCAGGGCATCCCACCGGAACTGCCCCAGCCCCAACCCTACGACACAACGGTAAACCACGCCCCCAAGCGCAAGGACATACTTACCACGGCCGAAAAGGAACTGGCCATCCGCAACGCTCTGCGCTATTTCGAGCCGCGCCACCACGCTATGCTGGCCAAGGAGTTTGCCGACGAGCTGAAGAAATACGGACGCATATACATGTACCGCCTGCGTCCCACCTACCCCATGTACGCCCGTCCCATCGACGAATATCCCGCCCGTTGCCGTCAGGCCGCGGCAATAATGCTGATGATTCAGAACAACCTCGACCCCGCCGTGGCTCAGCACCCGCACGAGCTTATCACCTACGGTGGCAACGGCGCCGTGTTCCAAAACTGGGCCCAATACCGTCTTGTGATGAAATACCTAAGCGAGATGACCGACGAGCAGACCCTTGTGATGTACAGCGGCCATCCCATGGGACTCTATCCCAGCCACAAAGACGCCCCACGCGTGGTTGTAACCAACGGCATGATGATACCCAACTACAGCAAACCCGACGACTGGGAACGCTATAATGCCCTTGGCGTAACGCAATACGGCCAGATGACCGCCGGCAGCTACATGTACATCGGTCCGCAGGGCATAGTGCACGGCACCACCATCACCGTGCTCAACGCCGCACGTAAGCTCGGCGGCGGAACGGCAGGCAAGCTATTCATCACCGCCGGACTTGGCGGCATGAGCGGCGCACAGCCAAAAGCCGGCGACATAGCGGGTGTGGTGTCCATCACCGCCGAAATAAACCCAGCCGCCACGCAGAAACGTTACACACAAGGCTGGGTTGACGAGGTGCACGCCGACCTCGACGAGCTCTTCACCGCTGTGAACAAAGCCCGCACCGAAAAGATAGCCCGCAGCTTCGCCTATCAGGGCAACGTGGTGGACCTTTGGGAATACTGCGCCGAAAAAGGCATACAGGTGGACCTCGGCTCCGACCAGACCTCGCTGCACAACCCGTGGGCAGGCGGTTACTACCCCGTGGGAGTAACTTTCGAGGACGCCAAAGTGATGATGGCCGAAAAACCTGAACTTTTCAAGGAAAAAGTGCAGGAAAGCCTGCGCCGCCACGTGACAGCCATCAACAAACTCACTGCCAAAGGCATGTATTTCTTCGACTACGGCAACGCCTTCCTGCTGGAGAGCAGCCGCGCCGGCGCCGACATCTGGAACGCCGACCACACAGCTTTCCGCTACCCATCTTACGTTCAGGATATTATGGGACCCATGTGTTTCGACTACGGTTTCGGACCTTTCCGTTGGGTATGCACCAGCGGCAAGCCCGAAGACCTCGACAAGAGCGACCACATTGCCATGGAAGTGCTGGCCGAGATAGCTGCCACGGCTCCCACCGAAACACAGCAGCAGATGCACGACAACATTCAGTGGATACGCGGTGCCAAGGAAAACCACCTTGTGGTGGGAAGTCAAGCCCGCATACTCTACGCCGACTGCGAAGGCCGCACCAAGATAGCGGCACGTTTCAACGAAGCTATCCGCAAAGGCGAAATCTCCGCTCCTATCGTGCTCGGCCGCGACCACCACGACGTTTCGGGCACCGACAGCCCGTTCCGTGAAACCAGCAACATCTACGACGGCAGCAACCGCTGTGCCGACATGGCTGTGCAGAACGTAATAGGCGACAGTTTCCGCGGCGCCACATGGGTGAGCATACACAACGGCGGCGGCGTTGGCTGGGGCGAGGTGATGAACGGCGGCTTCGGCATGGTGCTCGACGGCAGCGAAGCCTGCGACCGTCGTCTGCGCATGATGCTCCACTGGGACGTGAACAACGGCATAAGCCGCCGCAGCTGGGCACGCAACGAAGGCGCCATGTTTGCCATACGGCGCGCCATGGACATCTGTCCCGAACTGAAAGTTACAATGCCCAACCTTGTGGACGACAGCGTTTTGGAAGGACTTTTCTAATTAGTTTGGAGTTGGCAGTTTGGAGTTGGCAGTTAGTTGTAGAGACAATGTGTACGTCGTCTAACGAGTTAGGAGTTAGAAATTATAAATTTACATATTAAATAAAGGTTGCTGTGAATTGGTTATCTGCCGCAACATTAAAAAAAAACACAATACAATGAAAGCTCGTTTTTTTTGCCTTTGGCGGCATTGGCCATGACGGTGATTTGCAGTTGCAACCATAACTCAGGCAATACGATAGAAGACAAGCCCTTGGGCTGTAACATAGTCTCCTCCGAGGTTTTGGGTGGCAACTACACCGCCGCCGACCTCAAGTTATACCGTATAGTGGATTCGCAGGACGAAGTGTGGGATATGTATCTACGCTGTGTAGGCCAACTACCTGACAGCCTTCTCATTACAGTTTCAGAACAGGGCATAATCAGCACCCATGCGAGCGACACCGCAGCCTTTGCCGAACACTCCAGAAACATCTGTAACCAGATGTGCAACGACGCCAACGAATACATCGCCCTGTGGCAACCCTTCCAAGTAGATGGCGATACCATTTTCGAGCTTGTTATGATGAACCGCAAGCCGCTACCCGCAGGTGGCAACGACGTGGCGGAAGTCTATGCCTTGGAGTCGGCATACAACGGCGAACCTATATTGAATATGACTTTCAACGATGAAACCGCTAAAACGTGGGCAAAGATAACCGATGAGAACATCGGCCGCAGGATTGCTTTTGTTTTCGCCGGAAAGGTGATTAGCTCGCCGATGGTGAACGGGAAAATCGAAGGCGGAAGATGTTCCGTATACGGACTTAGCACCGAAGAGACCTGCGCTCTGGCGAAAGTGCTGGGGAAAGAGTAAGGAGATAGTTGGCAGCATTCATTTGTCAGTAGCGACGCCAGCAGTGCGTCCGAACTATTTATGATTGAAAAAAAACTTAGAGCCGCAAGTGTTGTGGCTCTAATTTATAGCCAAATGCCGTTTTTCAAAATGGCCACTCCGATTATTGACAAAAAAAACGTACCTTTGCAAAAGTTTTTTTACGCAGACAAAACATTATAACACATTATAAAACAATAAGAAAGATACAAAAATAATCATGAGCATAATCAGCACAAAAAACCTTAAAGGAGATATTTTTGGAGGCATCACCGCGGGAGTGGTGGCGTTGCCTCTGGCTTTGGCTTTCGGCATACAGGCTTTCGGCGGCATCAACGACCCGGCAGCCAACTCGATAGGGGCTTTGGCAGGACTGGTGGGTGCCACCATGCTGGGATTTTTTGCGGCCATTTTTGGCGGTACGCACTCGCAAATCAGCGGCCCCACCGGCCCGATGACCGTTATCACCGCCGGCCTCACCGCCGGGGCTTGGGCTTCGATGGAGCACCCGTCGTTTTCGATGGTACTGCTTACCATGTCGCTGGCGGGAGTGTTCTGCGGACTGTTCCAGATACTGTTCGGCGTCATCAAAATAGGCAAATACGTGCGCTACATCCCCTACCCCGTGCTGTCGGGATTTATGAGCGGCATAGGCATCATCATCATCTTGCAGCAGATTTACCCGCTGATAGGCCTCAAATCGCCGGTGCTGGTGGTGGACATGATACTGAAATTCCCCGAAAGGGTGGCCGATGGCATCAGCGTTGCCGCACTGCTCATCGGACTTGGCACAATTGCCATTATTGCCCTTTTTCCGCTGATTACCAAAAAGATACCCGCCACCCTTGTGGCCCTTGTGGTGATGACGGTGGTGTCGCTCTTTATCAGCTACCCCGAAAAACTTACCATCGGCGACATACCTGCCGGTTTTCCCATGCCTTTCTTTGCCAAGGAGGGCATCTCGCTTGCCGGAATCGACTGGCTTGCAATGCTTAAGATGTCCATCATTCCCGGCCTAACCCTTGCTGGACTGGGCTCGATAGACACCCTGCTCACCTCCGTGGTGGCCGACAATATCACCAAAACGCACCACAACAGCAACCGCGAGCTTGTGGGACAGGGCATTGGCAACCTTGTGTCGGGACTTTTCTGCGGCATATCGGGCGCCGGCGCTACCATGCGGACCGTGGTGAACGTAAAAAGCGGCGGACGCACACAGCTCTCAGGCGTGGTGCACTCGCTGTTCCTTCTGGCTGTATTGCTTGGATTGGGCAGCTTGGTGAAATACGTGCCGCTGAGCGTGCTGGCCGGCATACTTATCTCCGTGGGCTGGGGCATCATCGATTTCAAAGGACTGAAAGACCTGCTCAAAATACCGCGCGCCGACGCCTTTGTTTTGGTTGTTGTGCTGCTACTCACCGTTTTCGTGGACCTGCTCACCGCCGTGGGCATCGGCATGATAATAGCCTGTGTGCTGTTTATGAAACGCGCCGGAGACCTTGTGGAAGGCAGCTATCAGGCAGGCGAGATAAGCAATTTCGACAAGGAGTCGCCGTGGGCCGACGAAGGCGGCGTACCCGAAGAGATAAAGCACAAAATCTACATCCAACGTCTGAACGGACCCATTTTCTTCGGCTCCATCACTCGTTTTCAGGAAGTTATGCACGACATTCCTAAAGATGTGAAACTTGTGATAATACGTATGAAACTGGTGTCGTTTATGGACCAGTCGGGACTGTACGCCATGGAAACCGCCATAAAAGACCTTCAGGCTCAAGGCATTGCGGTGTATATGACTATAATCCAGCCACAGCCGATGTATATGCTCAAGACTATGAACCTGATACCCAACGTGGTACCCGAAGAAAACACTTTCAAAACCTTCGAGGACTGCACCGACCGCTTGCGCAACATTGCGGCAACGCTGTAGGCACCGCCTCTCATTTACATAATACAAACACACTATGGACTGCGCAACACGGATAATCTGTCGCTTATTGCGAAGGAGACTATCGTTAGTCAGTGTTTTGGCAATGCTTATTGGCAATTTATGCCTTGCGCAGAACGCCGGCCGTGTTATCGACGCCAGCACCAAAGAGCCGATGCCTTTTGTAAACGTGTCGTTCTACACCGGCGGACGGTTTGGCGGCACCACCACCGACGCCGAAGGCAACTACGTGCTTGGCCCGCTTTCGCAAATCGATGACACTGTTACCTTTCAATGCGTTGGTTATCAAACTGTCAAAAAACACAAAAACGAGCTGAAAGGTGCACGGAAAACGGTAGTGATGACGCAGACGACAACCACGCTGAGCGAGTTCCGAGTTGTGGACAAACGCTCACGCTACCGCCGAAAAAGCAATCCTGCCGTGGAGCTGATGCGCAACGCCATACGCCACAAGGGAAGCAACAGCATACAAAACGCCGACAGCTACAGCTACCGCAAACACGACAAAATGGAGGTGTCGCTCTCCAATCTGCACGACAGCATGCGCTACCACAGGCCTTTCCGCAAGATAGGCTTTATGTTCGACAATCTGCAAGAGTCGGAGCTCAACGGCAAAGGCTATGTGCCAATGTATTTTATGGAAACGCTGAGCGAAACCTCGTTCGACAAGTCGCAGAGTGCGCCGCGCACAACCATCACCGCCAACCGCGACGTGGAGCTTAACAAATTCCTCGACCAATACAGCCTTGAGCAGGTGATGGACGAGGTGTTCGGCGACATCGACATATACGATGACCGCATTCCACTGCTCAGCAACGAGTTTATCTCGCCCCTGTCGGAATACGGCATCCTTTTCTACCATTACCACATCACCGACACAGTTTTTTTCGACGGCGACACCTGCATCACAGTCCTATTCTCGCCCGCCAACCCGCAGGACTACGGCTTTTACGGCAAGATGGCCATAACCAAGGACACCAATTTCGCGGTGCGCCGTGTGCAGCTCAACCTGCCGCACAACAACTCGGTGAATTTTGTGGAGCAGATCCGGTTCGAACAAGACTACGAACGCATTGGCGGCCGGCTGCTGGTGTCGTTAAAAAACATTGTGGTGGATTTCAGCGTTCCAGGGGTGTCGATGCACGGACGCAAACGCACGTTGTACGCCGGCTACCAGTTCGACAGCGCCACCACCTCCAATCTACGTCCCACAGCCACCAACACCGATTTCGCCCCTGGGTTCAACACCCGTTCCGACGAATATTGGGCCGAGAACCGGATAGAGCCCCTTACCCCCAACGAGGAGTCCGTTTACACCGACGCGCGACGGCTGGAAAACGTTACCCCATACCGCATTCTGATGAAGACTGTGATGGCCATTGCCGGCGGATACGTAGATGTGGGAGCGGTGGACCTTGGGCCAGTGGAGAACACCATCAGCTGGAACGATGTGGAAGGCATTCGTCTGCGATTGGGCGGAAAAACCAACATGCAGTTCCACAAACATTTCTTCCTTTCGGGATTTGTGGCATACGCAACCAAGTCCAACGCACTGAGGTGCGGTCTGAAAGCCATGTACTCGTTTGCCGAAAACAAATATCACCAATACGAGTTCCCGCACAACCTGCTTTCGGTGGCATACGAGGAGAACACAGCCATTCCCGGGCAGGAGCTGATGATGGGCACCCACGACAGGTTTTTCCAGTCGTTTAGCCGCTCAAGCATACAGCGCATGACTTTCGACCGAAAAACCACCCTGCAATACGACTACGAAAACCATCACCATTTTTCCATTGTAGCCAAAATGGAGCACCTCGAGCAATGGCCGCTTGCCAAACTCAGCTTTGCCAGCCACGACGGAGCCACCACCTACAGCCCACTGCAGAGCGACATTGTGGAGGTGAGCCTGCGCTACGCTCCGCGCGAACGGTTTTACCAGAGTTACCAATACCGCATGCCGATAAACAACACCTCGCCCATATACACGCTCACCTACACCTACGGCACACGGCTGCTGGGCTCCGGTTTTGAGTTCCACAAACTGGAAGCCGAATGGCAGAAACGCTGGTTTGTGCTCTCCATCGGGTTTCTCGACGTTGACGTGCAGGCAGGCAAAATTTTCGGACAAGTGCCATACCCGCTGCTTTTTGTACACCACGCCAACCAAAACTACACTTATCAGGACCGGTCGTTCAACATGATGAACTACTTTGAGTTTGCCAGCGACCAGTACATCCAGCTGATAGCCAACTACAATTTCAACGGGTTTATTTTCAACCGCATACCGCTGATAAAAAAGCTGAAACTGCGCGAGGTGATGGGTGCCAAAACAGTGTGGGGCAGCGTTTCCAACCGCAATGTGCCGTCGGCCGACAATCCGCACCTCATACCCTTCCCCACCGAAACCGAAAGCTCCGGCGGAACTTTCACACTGCAAGAAAAACCTTACGTGGAACTGAGTGCGGGTGTGGACAACATTCTGAAACTGCTGCGCCTCGAATACGTGTGGCGCCTCACCTACCTCGACAACCCCAACGCGCCTCGCCACGGCCTGCGTTTTGGCATACACATCGCTTTCTAACGTAGGGAGGAATAACAAAAAATCTCAAAAAACCTTGATTAGCAACGGATTACCCCTTTCGTTGCCTCAGCACTTCGTACATAAACACACCGGCCGCCACCGAAACGTTGAGCGACTGCACCGCGCCCACAATAGGCAGTTTGGCACGATGGTCGCAGAGTTTCAGCAGGTCGTTGGAAACGCCCGTTTCTTCGGCACCCATAATAAGCAGTGTGGGCTTGCAGAAATCCACGTCGGTGTACAAGCTGTTGCCTTTCTCGGTGGCGGCGCACACCTGTAATCCCGACTGTTTGGCGAAGTTCACCACCGTTTTCAGGTTGTCCTCGCGGCACACCGGCACCCTGAGCAGCGCCCCCGACGAAGTCTTGATGGCATCCTCGTTTATCTGCGCACTGCCGTGGGCCGGCACTATTATCGCATCCACACTCGTGCATTCGGCAGTGCGGGCTATGGCACCGAGGTTGCGCACGTCGGTAACGCGGTCGAGCATAAGCAGCATAGGGGTGCGTCCCTGCTCGAAAACGTATGGCACTATGTCGTAAACGCTCTGGTATTCGATGGCCGAGATTAGCGCCACCACACCTTGATGGTTGACATCACGAACAGTGCGGTTCAGTTTTTCCACGGGCACAAACTGGAACGTCAGTCCATGGGCTTTGATAAGCGCCCGCAGTTCGCCGATAAGGCTGCCCGAAAGGCCGTTCTGCAAAAGTATTTTGTCTATCTGTTTGCCCGATTCTATGGTCTCCATCACCGGACGGATGCCGTAAACGGCCTGCTGTTTATTGCTCTGTGCTTTGCCCATCTTTCATAACTATTTTACGGTCAGCCATCTGTGCGAGGCTTTCGTTGTGGGTAACAATGATAAAAGTTTGGTTGAACTGCTTGCGGAGGTCGAAGAAAAGCTGGTGCAGCTCCTTGGCGTTGTTAGAGTCGAGGTTGCCCGAAGGCTCGTCGGCAAGCACCACTTTAGGCCTGTTTATCAGTGCCCGTGCCACTGCCACGCGCTGCTGCTCGCCCCCCGAAAGCTCGGAAGGCTTATGGTGGGCACGGTTGGCAAGATTCAAAAAATCAAGCATCTGCACAGCTTTGGGAGTAACATCCTTTAAACTGCGGCCGCCTATAAGGGCGGGCATACAAACATTCTCCAGCGCTGTAAATTCCGGCAGCAGATGGTGGAACTGAAACACGAAACCGATATGGGTGTTGCGGAACTGCGCCAGTTTGTTGCCCGAAAGGGTTCCAACATCGGTGCCATCGATAAAAACCGTGCCGCTGTCGGCCTTGTCCAAGGTGCCGATTATCTGCAGCAGGGTGGTTTTGCCCGCTCCCGACGCACCAACTATCGACACCACTTCGCCCTCGGCCACATGCAGGTTTATGCCCTTGAGCACCTCCAAATTGGCAAACGATTTATGTACGTTCTCGACCTTTATCATCTTTGAATTTGAAAATTGAAAGTTGTTTTTATTTTGTAGTTTGGAACAGATTATTACATATCGATTATTGCAAATTACTAGCTACCAATTTCTAACTACCAACTCCTAACTCCAAACTCCAAACTACTAATTACTAACTTAATAGTTTTCCGTTCAGGAACATTTTTTCCACTTTGTTGCTGCCGTAGGAGTAGGGCATAAACTCGCAGGTTGGTATTGGTTTGGTTATGAAGAAGTTGGCTTTTTTTCCAACGGCAATGCTTCCCAGTTGGTCCACCACATCCATTGCGTAGGCACTGTTTATGGTGGTAGCGTTGATGGCCTCTTCGGGGAGCATTCGGTAATTTACGCAGGCCATGCTCAGTATCAGCTGCATGTTGCCCGACGGCGACGAGCCCGGGTTGCAGTCGCTGGCCATAGCCACCGGCAGACCGGCATCCATCATTTTGCGCACCGGAGCATGCACCATGTTGAGGAAGAAAGCCGCTCCGGGCAACACCGTGGGCATTGTTTCGGAACCTTTAAGGGACTCTATCTCGGCATCGCCGGTATATTCCAGATGGTCGCAGCTGAGGGCGTTGTGCCGCACGGCGCACTGTATGCCGCCGCTGTACGCCAGCTCGTTGGCATGAATTTTGGCACGAAGGCCGTATTTGGCACCGGCTTCGAGCATGCGGTCGGTATCCTCGACGGTGAAAAAGCCTTGGTCGCAGAACACGTCGACGAAATCGGCCAAGCCCTCGGCGGCAGCCTGCGGTATCATCTCGCTCACCACAAGGTCGACAAACTTATCCTGCCGGCCGCGGTACTCCATTGGTATGCCGTGAGCGCCCAGCAGAGTGGCTTTTATCGTAAGCGGGCTGGTCTCTTTCAGGCGGCGTATCACACGAAGCATTTTAAGCTCCGCCTCGGTGGTCATGCCGTAGCCGCTTTTTATCTCCACGGCTCCCGTGCCGTAGGCGGCCATCTCGTCGAGGCGCTGCATGGCATCGGTGTAGAGTTCATCTTCGGTGGCCTCCTGCACGCGTTTGGCGGAGTTGAGGATGCCGCCGCCGCGTTTGGCAATTTCCTCGTACGACAGTCCGCGAATTTTGTCGCAATATTCAATCTCCCGGCTGCCGGCGTAAACAAGGTGCGTGTGCGAGTCGCAGAAAGCGGGGAACACCATGCGTCCGGCGGCGTCTATCTCGCTGTCGAAAGTACCTTCGGGCAGTTCCGACATAGGGCCGAAAGCGACGAACCTACCGTTTTCTACCACAAGGTATGCGTCCTTAACGGACTCTATCTTAGACATTTCCGCACCTTTCACCATGCGGCGCGGCGTGCGTTCCACCTGCACAAGCTCTTTTATGTTTTTTATCAGTGTTTTCATCTGTAAAAAGGGGGCGTTTTTCCGAAATCCAAACAAATATAACGTAGTTCGGGTGCAATTATTGCCTTTGCCGACGTTCTGACTGTTTTTTTTCGGTCATATCCCAATAGTGTCCAAAACGTTTTTTCTAAAATATAGTTGATAAAATAAAATGGG
>ERZ842401.4085-NODE-4085-length-17359-cov-4.662043_pt1 | contig 17359 bp, 15 predicted proteins | sample MGYA00521270_ERZ842401 | MGnify/ENA primary metagenome ERZ842401 (study PRJEB31892, sample SAMEA3878208) | bioreactor metagenome | biome: Moose rumen | place: Sweden | collected 2011-10 | study: EMG produced TPA metagenomics assembly of the PRJEB12797 data set...
CTTTTTTCATAACCCTATTGGTGCCTTTCGCAGAAAGGCGGATTATAAAAATGAACAAAAAAGAGATAAACGAGATCAAGAAAAATTTCAGCGACGACTGCGGTTTTTTTACCGTCAACAGGGTGATCACCGCCTTTGTTGACAGCGAAAAAAATATCAAGTGCAAAACAAATCAGCTCTATAATATCATACCCCAGGACGAAAGCGAGCTGATAATGATAAACTTAAAAAAGGTGCTCAGCGGCAGGATAGGCGCAAATCTGCTGGAATACGGCTTCCCCAAGGACGCCTACCTGGAGGGCGGCTCTCAGCAGCTTTTATACAGCACCCTTAAAAGCAGGCTGAACGATGATGAAGCTGTGGATAGCTTTTTAAACGCCATTGTCGAAAAGGTTGAGTATGTATCTACATATACTATTTTTGCAGCCCACTGCACCTACTCGGTGCTCAATAAAAACAGCACGGGTGAGCTTGATGATGAAGCGGACAGCGACTATAACTTCATAATAACAGCCATTTGCCCTGTTGACCTGCGCATAGACGGTCTTATCTACAATGAGGAGCTCAACGCTATCGCCAAAAAGGAGAGCTCAGACAGGATAGTGGGGCTGCCTACCGACGGCTTTTTGTACCCCCTTTTCAACGACCGTGCTGCCGATGTCAACGGCGTGCTTTATTATACCAAAAACGCCAAAAAGCCCAACACCTCTGTTATTGAAGAGCTGTTAGGCTGCGAGTTCGTTATGACAGGTCAGAACGAAAAGGCGGTGTTTCACTCAATACTCGGCAATGTTGTGGGTGATGAGCTCGACTATGACCTGATAACCACCGTGAACGATAAGATACAGGACCTTATCGCCCAGTCAGCCCATGAGACTGAGGTGACTACCGTTGATAACGTTAAGCTGTCCTCTATCCTCTGGGAGGCAGGCGTCAGCCAGGATAAGCTGGAGCACCTGCCCCAGGTGTATGAGCAGGCAATGGGCGATAAGCCTATGACCGCCGTAAATCTGGTGGATAAAAAGACGGTGGTATCTGTGCCCAGCATTACCGTGAACATCGGCAAGGACGCCGTTGACAAGGTAAAGACCCGTATGGTAGACGGCAGAAAATGCCTTGTTATAGCCCTCGATGACCCCGAGATATCAATAAACGGTCTTGAAATGCAGCTGGGCAGTGTTGATGAGTAGCCTTGCAGTCTGCCCATAATTTGCAGCTTACCGCGAAGTATCAAAAAGGCACTTCTGTTTGTTGTTTAACAGAAGTGCCTGAAATATCATATTCTATTTGCCTGCTTTTTTGTGCAGCGAGCGGAACTCGGCAGGGGAGAGCATTTCGTGCTTTTTGAAAACTGCGCAGAAATAGCTGCAATCGTTATAGCCCACGCTGGTGGCTATCTCGTTGATATTCATCTTGTCCTCCAGCAGAAGTATCTTAGCCTGCTGTATCCTCTTTCGTGCTAAAAACTCAAAGGGTCTGAGGTTAAGGCATTCTTTAAAAAGCCTGCACAGGTACTGGGGCGACAGGTCAATAAGCTCTGCCAGCTCCACAAGGGTCAGCTCCTTCTGGTAGTTCTTCTCGATATAGTCGATAACAGGCTGCAGCTGGTTGAGCTTCTGCCCCTCCTGGCTGCCGTTTTGCAGGTTCACCACCCTGTGCAGCTCGATAAGGAACTGGTAAAGGTGAGCCGAGCACTGATGACCGCAGTAGTAATAGTTGGTTTTCATAAGATAAAGTATCTTCTTGAAGATAGCGTCAACAGCGTTTATATCGTTAATGTGTACCACCTTGGCTTTGTCCAGCTTGATATGCTCTAAAAGCGCAGCCACACCCTTGCCGTCAAAGGCGAGCCAGTGTGTCTCCCAGATATCCTCAGTGGGATAATACTCATGGGGCACATCAGGCGGCAGATATATAGCGTCCCCTGCGTTTACAGGGTAGGTCATACCATCCACCTTCAGCACTCCCGCACCCCTGGTGCAGTAGATTATCTGATAGTTGGGGTAGCCCTCTTCTCTGATAAAATGCCACTCTCTGTCTCTGGCGCCTGCGCCAAGTACATAAAACGGCAGCTCATATTCGTCATTAAGAATAGGATAATAGTAATCAGTCATTTCTATTTCACACCCCATCGAGCATATTATTAAACAGGCATACAAGCCGTATATTAACTTATTACATTATATCATAATATTAGCAGGTTGTCAAGAGTTAAACAGCGTTAATTGTAAAAAACTGTATCATATTTGCCGATGTTATCAAAAAATATCAAAAAAAGTGTTGTATAAATCTGAAAAATATGTTATGATAAGGTAGGATAGTTATATTTGCATATCGGGAGGTAGATGAATATGTTGAAGAAGATCGCAGCCTTTATAACAGCTGCCGCTGCCGCTTTCTGCTGCTGCTCATGCATGAAGTTCGAGAAAACTGTTGAAAAGCGCAATGAGGTTGACGTTCCGCCTAAAATGGTGTTTATGGGAGACTCTATCGCCGCAGGCTATGGTCTGGAGGGTTATACGGCTGATGATAACTATAACTGCCGTTCATACTCAAATATTCTTAAAGATGAATATACTGACGAGCTCAAAAACAGCTGCGGTCATGAAATGGTGAATGTGGCAGTATCGGGCGATACCTCGACCCAGCTGCTGGAGCATTTAAACAGCGGCGAGTTTGACACTGCCCTTAAAGACAGCGATGCTGTGGTCATATCTATCGGCGGTAATGATATACTGGAGATATTTTTGCAGTTTATGGCTGATAACCTGGGATTTATACAGGAGGAGAGCTCATTTGATATCTCGGATATAAACCTGCTCTCGCTGGCGTCGGCATTTTCAAGCATGGATAAGGATATCGACACTGCCCTTGACGGCTTTGAGGTGAACATCAAGGAGATAGCCCAGACGCTAAGGTCAAAGACCAACGGCACCATATACGTGCAGACCCTTTATGACCCTATGGAGTATTTTGATAAGGTGGAGATATTGGTGGACTTTGCCGACGAGAAGATAGGCAGGCTCAACAAGATAATCGCCGATAACGCCAGCTACGGTCAGAAGGAGTATTATAAGGTGATAGACGTTGCCCCCGAATTTGTGGGCAAGTGCGGCGATGTTACGACCATCAAGCAGTATGATATACACCCCAATGCCGAGGGTCATGAGATAATCGCCAGAACGGTGGACAACGCATTAAGAAAAAACAAGTTCTACTATACCACTACAGAAACAGTAAAGGATCAGAAGGCGATCAATAAGCTTATAATTATCTGCATTGCAGGCGGCGCAGTTGTCATAGTGCTGATAGTTATTGCCGTGATCGCTGTTAAAAGATCTCATAAAACGAAAGGATAATTTTAAATGAAGATCTATCTTATAGACTTTGAAAACGTAAAGTCAAAAGGCTTAACAGGTGTGGACCACCTCACCGAGGAGGACAGCGTAATAATTTTTTACAGCGAGAATGCCGATACCATCAGCTTTGAGATGCACCAGAAGGTGCTGAGCTCAAAGGCTGAGGTGGAATACTTCAAGGTACACGTCGGCGGCAAAAATGCGCTGGATTTTCAGCTCTCGACGCTGCTGGGATATCTTGTGGGAAAAAATGCATACAGCCATATTTTCGTTATAAGCAACGACAAGAGCTTTGATTTTCTCCATGATTTCTGGCACGGCAAATATGTTGCCTCCCCCGACTGCGTGGTCTACAGGTCGAGAACTATCGCACAGGCTATAACCTATGCAGGCGGCAAGACCAAAACGGCGGAGCTTGCCGACACAGCCGATGATACAAGCGCTGAGACAGCAGCTGCGGAGATACCGCAGTCTGTTGAAGAGCCTGCTGCTGCCGAAGCTGTTGAAGACGCTGAAGAAGCTGCCAAAGAGCCTGCCGCTGTGCAGGAGACAGCTGCCGAAAATACAGAGCTCACTGCCGAGGAAGCACCTGCGGAAGTTTCTGCCGAGCCTGCCGTGACCGAAAGCGAGGCTGTAACTCAGGAAGCTGCGGAAGCTATGGAAGCTCAGGAAAATATCAGCGAGGCAAAAACTGAGGCAGCAGAAGAAGAAAAGCCTGAAAAGCCCGAAAAGCCTGCACGCAGGTCGGGTGCTAAAAGCTATTCTCAGGCGCTTACAGCTGCACTTGCAAAGGCTAAGTGCTCTGCCGATGATATTGCGCTGATAGGCAAGCTGCTTGCAAGCTCTGATACCAAGGAGGAGTTCCATAATTCTCTGGCAAAGGAATACAAGCAGGACGCTACTGATATCTACAAGCTGCTAAGACCTAAGTATTTAAGGCTGAAAGAAATGTATGTCAGCGAAAATAACGGCGGCGAGACAGCAAAGGAGCAGCCCGTGGCTGAGACTGTGCAGGAGACCAAGGCTGCTGACACTGCGGCAGAGACTCCCGCTGCGGCTGAGGAGCCCGGGGAGGAGGTCATCTACCAGGACACCGTCAACAAAAGGTTAGCCGAGTTGCTTGACGGTATCTGCACCGATGAGGAGCTTGCCACCGTTACCCGGCTTTTTAACGAAGCCGAGACCAAGCAGAAGCTTTACATAAGAATGGTAAAGGCTTTCAGAAAGTCAAAGGGCTGCAAATTCTACAATGCCATAAAGGGCGAGTATTCAGCCATTGCAGCAGGAAAGCAGGGTGAGTGATGAAGCTTTTTATAGCCTCGGATATACACGGCTCGGCATACTGGTGTGATAAAATGCTGGCAGCCTTTGATAAAAGCGGCGCCCAAAAGCTGGTGCTGCTGGGCGATATACTCTACCACGGACCCCGAAACGACCTGCCCGATGATTATGCACCCAAAAAGGTGATAGCTATGCTTTCGCCTTATAAGGACAGGATACTTTGCGTAAGGGGCAACTGCGATACCGAGGTTGACCAGATGGTTCTGGATTTTCCAATTCTTGCAGAGTATGCGCTTATCTGTGCCGACGGTGTGACTATTTTTGCCACCCACGGTCATAAGTTCAACTGCGATAATCTGCCGCCCCTTTCTGAGGGAGATATACTTCTCCACGGTCACACCCATGTGCCTGTTATAAAGGACTGCGGCAGCTACACCTATATCAACCCCGGTTCGGTATCTATCCCCAAGGAGGGCTCTGCACACAGCTATCTTATTTTTGAAAACGGTGGATTTACCTTCGGCAGACTCGACTGAGCAATATAAAAGCACCTTTGCCTGCATGACAAAGGTGCTGTTTTTTGCATATTTTTATCCGTTATACTCAGCTATCTGCTCGTTAAGGGTCTTTAGCTCAGACTCAACAGTAGCGGAATACTTCTCTCTTACCTGAGTCCAGGTCATCTGGTTGCCCTCGCCGTCGAGTGATGATGAGTAGCTGTAAAGAGCGTCAACCAGCTTGATGTTGCCGTCAAAGCCACTCTCGTCGCCCAGCGCTGTAGATACACCGAATGCATAGTCGAAGATCATCATGTAATCCTCAGACTGAACGTCCATTTTAACGCCGTACATCTCCTCGGTCCAGTAGGGGTTGTTCTCAAAGAACTTGTCCTTGTTGGTCTGCTGATACTCGGGGTCGGAGTATGCCGCTCTGTAGCACTCGAACCAGGTCTTAACAGCGTCAGCCTTTTCAGAACCTCTTACCCACATGAATGCTTTCATGTCAGATGTGGTTATCTTCTGGGGGTTATCGGGGTACTGTGGGTGAGGAACTATGCCCCAGTTGTCGCCCTCGGCAGGACCGTTGTTGCCTGTGTAAGCCCAGTCGCCCATTGCATAGAACAGGCAGCCCTTTTTGAATGCTTCTCTTGCAGAGCCTACCCAGTCGTTGTAGAACAGACCGCTCTTCATCATCTCATACAGCTGCTGCTCGCCCTTTTCGATATCGGGGTCTTTCAGGTTAGAGGTAAATACAACGTTATCCTGATCGTAGTTTACCATGTTCTTGCCTGTCTGCTGTATAAAATGCTGTCTGAAAAATCCGTTGATACCGTAACGTTCAACGCCGTCGTCAGCATTGCCGCAGTATTCCTCCATAATATCTCTGAAAGCATTCCAGTCCCAGGTGCCGTCAAGATAAAGGTCATATGGGTCGTCAAGACCCTCAGCCTCGATAACGTCCTTATCGTAGCAGAGCATTGATGATGCGATAAAGTTAAGGGGAGCAACATAGTGCTTGCCGCCCAGCACGAACTGGTCAGCGGTATCCTTAACGCCTACCCACAATGGGTCGTTGAAATCAACTATCTCATCTATCGGCTTATACATATCCTTAACCACCTGTGAGGGGAAGGAGAGCCACTCATAATTGAAGATATCGGGAACGTCCTTGTTAGCCATGATAGCGTCAGCCAGCTTATCAAATCTTTCAAGGTGAGCTGTCTGTGTGAACTCGATAGCGCCGCCCTTTGACTGGAACAGGGTCATCTCTGTGCTCATCTCAGGGTTGCTTCTGGTGGGGTTGAGGTCGGCAGTGCCCAGATAAAGCAGAGTTCTCTGGTCCTCGGGCAGGTCCTCGATCGACTCGATCTCCGCAGCGTCAGCTACCTCAATATTCTGCGTAGCCTCAAAGCTGTCGTCATTTTTCTTCTCGTCCTTTTTGCCTGAGTCCTTGCCGCAGCCTACAGTGCCGAAAACCAAGCCAAGCGCCAGTGCTGCTGCCAGATATTTTTTCAGGTTTCTCATTATGTTTCCTCCTTATACATATAGTGATATTTTTGATTTATCTGATCGTTGGTTAATATTCTCATACAACTTATATTATACATCACTTTGCAAAAACTGTCAATCATCATATTTACCCATAAATGCGCCCTTGATTTGTTACACTTAACTATAAAAATATGAAATTTCAAATATTCATATTTTATAACTTTTCTAATTGTCGATCACCGAATTTATGTTGCCGATATATTCATCTAAGCTGTCGGAATACTCATTCTGTATCTCCTCCCAGGTGGGGGCGTTATCTGCAAGGGTGAAATATGCCGAGCCTATAAGCTTATCGGCAGCTGTCAATGAATATTCGTCAGGCTCTGCAAGCTCACCCGAAATGCCGTTTACATACTCGAAAACAGGGGAGTTATCAAAGCTTGAAGCCTCTGTGAGCACCTCATACATCTCATAGTTCCAGCCGGGGTTATTCTCTAAAAACTGCTCTTTTCTCACAGCCTTGAATTCTTCGTCGCACTCGTATACTCTGCAGCATTCCAGCCATGTCTTAACAGCATCGCTTGCCTGCGAACCGTTGACCCAAAGAAAGCCCTCAATATTTGCAGCGGTGTGCATACTGTCTCCCATAGGGTCACGGGGTATGGGCACCATCCTGTAGTTAAGCTCACCGCTGAGACCGTTTCTGCCCACAATGCCGCTGTAGGTGGAGTCGGTCATTGCCCATGTGCCCATGCTGTAAAAAAGCACATTGCCGCCTTTAAGCGCATCATCGGCATTGCCGTACCAGCTGTGGTCTATCAGCTCATCATCGTACAAGTTTCTTAAAAACCGGTGAGCTCTGGCGATATCAGGGTCGGCAATGTTGCTTATAAAGCTGCCGTTCCGGTATCCCACCACCGACTTGCCTGTCTGCAAATATAATGGCTCTGCAAAAAAGCCGTTTACGCCGTATCTGCCTTCGCCGCCGCTGCAGAACTCCTCCATAAGGCTGCCAAAGCTGTCCCAGTCCCACTCGCCGTTTAAATAAAGCTCATAGGGGTCATCAAGCCCCTCCTGCTCGATCACATTGCCGTCATACATCACCAGCGCCATAGGTTCAAGAGAAATGGGCGCTGCATAGTGGCTGCCGTTGAGCGCAAAGCCCTCTGCCACAGACTTTGTCTCAGCCCACAGGGGAGAGTCAAAGTCAACCAGACTATCAACAGGCTGGAATATCTCCTTTATGGCATTGATAGGAAAAGCAGAGCTGTCAAAGCTGACTATATCGGGAATATCAGAGTTTGAGATGATACGCACAGCCAGCTCGTCATACTTATTATTTCTATCAAGACCCTCAAACTTAATATTACCGCCGAAGGCGCCAAACATTTCAGCCTGAGCTGACGGCTCTCTGCGGTCGCTGAAATTCATAGTGATGTCGATATCGCCAAGGTAGGTTATCTCATTTACAGCCTCCTCGGGGATAGGGGTGATATCGGGATAAGCGTCATTGACCTCCACCTTGTCGGTATCAGGCAGTGAGCTTTCATCGGCAGCGCTGTCCTCCTGCGAGCTTTCATCAAAAGCTGCGTCATCACTGCTGTCTGCTTCGGTCTCTTTGGGGCTTTCCTCACGGCTTTCGGCGGCGGTGACGGTCTTATCCTCATTATCGGTAGGCGTTTCATCGCCTGTCATTTTGCCGCAGGCAGCTGCCGATATCATAAGCAAGGCTGCCGCAAATATTGCTGTTGGTTTTGCTGCTTTCATCTTATCTCCTTTCAGTTTTGCCGACTGTATCTGTATTTAATTTAACACAAAATCTGTAAGCTGTCAACAAATATTCGGTTACAAAAATTATTACCTGAGTGACACAAAAGCGGATACACCCGAAGGCATATCCGCTTGGTGAGTAATATTTACTTGGTGTAAGCAGCCACAGCCTCGTTGATGGTCTTGAGCTCCGAGTCAACAGTTGCCGAATACATCTGTCTGAGCTCTGTCCATGAATACTGCTTGCCGCTCTCGTCCTCCTTGTTGGTGAACTCATAGAGCTTTCTTGTAACGCAGTTGCCGTCAGCATTAGCGTTATCGTCTGACATGGTGGAGGAAATACCGTAGCCGTAGTCAAAGATAAATCTGTTCTCGTTGCTGGAAGCGTCAACGAAAACGTCGTACATCTCGTCTGTCCAGCAGGGGTTAGCGTTCAGGAACTTTTCTCTGCCGTTAGCTATGTACTCTTCATCGGTGTTAGCCATTCTGCAGCACTCGAACCAGGTCTTTACAGCCTCGTTCTTTGTAGAACCTCTTACCCACATATAAGCCAGCATATCTGCGGTCATTACCTTTTCATCGTTGTTGGGGTCTGTAGGAACGGGAACGACTCTCCAGTCATCGCCCTCAGAGGGACCGTTGTTGCCTGTCATAGCCCATGTGCCCATGCAGTAGAAGAGTATATCGCCGTTTTTGAGTGCGCCCTTTGCGTTGCCCAGCCAGTTTGCATTTACATAGCCCTTCTTGCCGATGTCATAAAGCATCTGCTCAGCTCTCTCGATATCGGGGTCGTCAAGGTTTGATACGAACTTGCCGTCCTCATAGTTGACCATTGTCTTGCCTGTCTGCTGTATCACCTGGGTCTGGAACCAGCCGTTTATGCCGTATCTTTCCTCCTCGCCCGAAGCGCCCTCGCAGAACTCGGTCATAACGTCTACCCATGTATCCCAGTTCCAGTTGCCGTCGATATATTCCTCATAGGGGTCGTTAAGGTTGTTAGCCTCAATAACTGCGTAGTCATACATCATAAGAGTTCCTACCGTGAAGTTGACAGGTGCAACATAGTGCTTGCCGTTCATAACGAACTGGTCGGCAGAAGCCTTGGTATCAGCCCACAGGGGAGCGTCAAAATCAACGATATCGTCAACAGGCTGGTACATATCCTTAAGCACCTGTGCAGGGAAAGCCATCCACTCATACTTGAATATGTCGGGAACGTCCTTCTGCGACATTATAGCGCTTGCCAGCTTGTCAAACTTCTCGCTGTCAGATACCTGGTTCCATACCACCGTGCCGCCCTTGTTGTTGAAAAGGGTCATCTCAACGGTCTTGTCGTCGCCCTTTCTCACATTGGGGTTAAGGTCATAGGTGCCCATCCAGATTATCTCTTTCTCAGCGTCGTCGGGGATATCTGCGATTTCCTGAGTGTCCTGCACCTCTACCTTTTTAACGGTAGATACCTTGGAGTCATCATTGCCTGTGCTGCCGCCGCAGGAAGCGATACCCACAACAGAGAGAACAGATACTGCCAGCGCCAGAGCCTTCTTTATACTTGACATAATCATCACTGCCTTTCAAAAGTTTACATGAAAACATATTTGTATAATTTTATTATAGTACAATATGAAAACGTTGTCAATTCTCATTTTTTACAAAGCTAATGGTCACATTTGTATATTTATCACAAAATTATGTGTCAAAATTAGCTAATATGCTAAAAATATTACAAATTATAATTTCTTCATACCGATGATAATACCGCATTTTTGATCATCTGGCGGCTCGCTTATCAAAAAAAATAAAAATATTGCCCTCGGGTAATGACAGACAATAAGCTTTCACAAATAAAGTAAACTGTTTATAAAAACACTTGAAAAAAACTGACATATGTAGTATAATAAATTATATTATTCTGATATGTAAGGTGAGAATATGAAAGAGATAGAGATATATACCGACGGCGCCTGCTCGGGAAACCCGGGTCCGGGGGGATACGGGGTGATCTTAAAGTATAAAGGTATCGAAAAGGAGCTGAGCGGCGGCGAGGCTGAGACCACCAATAACCGCATGGAGATGACTGCGGTAATAGAGGGGCTATCTGCGCTGAAAGAGCCCTGCTCGGTGAAGCTCTACAGCGACTCAAAGTATGTGATCGACGCTGTTACCGAGGGCTGGGCAGTCAAATGGCAGGCTAACGGCTGGGTCAAGGGCGATAAAAAGCCTGCTCTCAACAGCGATCTCTGGGAAAAGCTGCTGGGGCTTTTGAAGATACATAAGGTAGAGTTCATATGGGTGAAGGGTCATGCAGGGCACCCCGAGAACGAGCGCTGCGACAGCATGGCAGTGGCTGAGTCGAAAAAGTTCAGATAAACTCCGAAAGGTCGGATAGTATGGAAAAACGTTTTGTATACGCAGATAACGCAGCCACCACGAGGGTGTCAAAAACGGCACTTGATGCGGCTATGCCTTTTCTTACCGAAAGCTTCGGCAACCCCTCCAGCATATATTCTCTGGGGCAGAAAAGTGCCAAGGCGGTGCTTAAAGCCAGGCAGGATACAGCAGCTGCACTGGGGGCTGAGAGGGCTGGTGAGATATATTTCACCGGCGGCGGCTCTGAGGCTGATAACTGGGCGATAAAGGGCGCTGCCGAGCTGGGTGCGGCTCAGGGCAGGCGGCATATAATAACCACGAATTTTGAGCACCACGCTGTGCTGAATACCTGCGCATATCTCCAAAAGCACGGCTTTGAGGTAACTTATCTGCCTGTAGATGAAAACGGCTTTGTAACTGCGGCTCAGGTGGAAAAGGCGCTCAGGGAGGACACCTGCCTTGTAACGGTGATGTATGCCAATAACGAGATAGGCACTATCCAGCCCATCGCCGATATAGGCAGCCTGTGCCGAAGCAGGGGAGTGCTGTTTCATACCGATGCGGTGCAGGCGGTGGGTCATGTTGATATCAACGTCAGGGAGCAGAACATTGATATGCTCTCACTTTCGGGGCATAAGCTCCACGCGCCAAAGGGTATCGGGGCGCTTTACTGCAAAAAGGATATCATTCTGCCCAGTCTTATACACGGCGGTTCTCAGGAAAGGGGCAGACGTGCAGGCACCGAGAACGTTGCAGGCATTGCAGCACTGGGGGCAGCTATCACCGAGGCTGTGGGCAGCATGGCTGAAAATAACGGGAGAGTTTTAAGGCTCAGGGAAAGGCTCATTGACAGCATACTGGAAATTCCCCAGTCAAGGCTCAACGGCAGCCGCAGCAACAGGCTTGCTGGCAATATAAACGTGTCCTTCAAGGGGGTTGAGGGTGAGAGCCTGCTGCTTACTCTTGATATGTACGGAGTATCGGCGTCCTCGGGCTCTGCCTGCACCAGCGGCTCGCTGGACCCATCACACGTGCTTAAAGCGCTGGGTCTGCCCGATGCATTTGCCTACGGTTCGCTAAGGCTCACGCTGGGCGATGAGAATACCGATGAGGAAGTTGACTATATTACAGAGATACTGCCGAAGATAGTGGCAAAGCTTCGCAGTATGTCGCCCTACTGGGACAAGCTGTGCAAGGCTGAGGGTATTTATGATTATGTTAAGGATATGGAATTTTAGTACAATTTATTGTACAGTTAAGGGAGCTATGTGATGACTTACAGCACAAAGGTATTAGAACATTTTGCAAACCCGCGGAACGTGGGTGAGCTTGATGATGCAGACGGCATAGGCGAGGCTGGCGGCGCAAAGTGCGGCGACCTCATGCGGCTTTATATAAAAGTCAGGGATAACGTGATAAGCGATGTGAGCTTCAAGACCTTCGGCTGTGCTGCGGCTATCGCTGCATCGTCGGTGACTACCGAGCTTTTAAAGGGGCGCACACTTGAAGCTGCGGTCAAGCTTACAAATGATGAAGTGAATGAAGCGCTTGACGGTCTGCCCGAGGAAAAGCTGCACTGCTCGGTGCTGGCTGAGCAGGCTGTGAAAAGTGCTGTCGAGGATTATAGGAAAAAGCATGGCACACGCCCTGAGAACGGAGCTGATAACAGATATGAATAACAAGGTCCTTGCTGCCATGAGCGGCGGCGTTGACAGCTCGGTGACGGTGAAGCTGCTGCTTGATGAGGGCTATGAGGTGGCAGGGGCGACCATGCACCTTTACAGCAATGAGGATATAGGTATCGAGCGTTCAAAGACCTGCTGCTCGCTTAACGATGTTGAGGACGCAAGGCTGGTGGCTTTGAAGCTGGGCATTGATTTTCATGTGTTCAATTTTTCACGGGATTTCTCGGAAAAGGTGATAGATAACTTTGTTGACACCTACCTGGGCGGCGGCACGCCCAACCCTTGTATAGAGTGCAACAAGCACCTTAAATTTGACAGGTTTTTAGAAAGGGCAAGGCTGCTGGGCTATGACCGCATTGCTACGGGGCATTATGTCACTAAGGAGCTTGACGAGGGCTCGGGCAGGTGGCTTTTAAAGCGCTCGGCAGACAGGGCAAAGGACCAGAGCTACGTGCTTTATGCTCTCACTCAGGAGCAGCTTGAAGCGACACTTTTCCCCGTGGGGGAGCTTAGCAAGGATAAAATAAGAGCCATTGCCGAGGAGAACTCGCTGGTCAACGCCGCCAAGCCCGACTCACAGGATATCTGCTTTATTCCAGACGGCGACTACGTGAGATTTATAACCGAGCGTGCAGGGCAGCAGCCCGAGGGTGATATAATACTCACCGACGGCACATTGCTTGGCAGGCACATGGGGCTTATAAATTACACCGTCGGTCAGCGCAGGGGTGTTGGGGTATCCTACAGTGAGCCGCTTTTTGTGACTGCCAAAGATATGGCGAACAATAAGCTGATAATGGGCACTAAGGAGCAGCTGTTCTCTGATGAGCTCACTGCCTGTGATGTTAATTTTATCCCCTTTGATGAGCTGACACAGCCCCTTAAATGCACTGCCCAGACCAGATACCACCAGCAGGACGCAGCCTGCACGGTATACCCACTTGAAAACGGCAGGGTGCGTGTGGTGTTCGATAAGCCGCACAAGGCGATATCAAAGGGTCAGGCAGTGGTGTTTTATGACGGCGAATATGTGCTGGGCGGCGGCAGGATAGAGTAGATCATTATGAGCGGCGATATTAAGACCGACCGCTTTATATGGCATTACAAAGGCACTTATGTTGGTTTCGACATAAGTGCCTTTATTTTTTTCATTGCACCTGCGCTTTAGTGACCGACCATTTCTTAGTGTAAAATGATCGTAGGCAAACTGCTTATTTCTGTAGGCGCACCAATACATCATTTTCCAAAGTTGGCGCAGCCATCAAAGCTCTAGCGGTCACAAAAGCGCCCCCAGCCATTAGAGGCAAGATGTCAGAGGCAAGAGGCAAGAAATTTTCTACCTCCACAAAGTCTGAAAAGGGGACTCTTGCTTCTTGCTTCTTGCCTCTTGCTTCTTGCTTCTTGCATCTTGCCTCTTGCTTCTTGCTTCTAGCGGCACAGGTGGGGGAAGCGAGCCGTCCGCCCGAGGACGTTTATATTTGACAAAACCATAGAAAGTGTGCTATAATAATTTAATATGGAAAATTATACTCTTAAAGGGGCTTATGTAATGGATCAGGATAAAATTCGTAATTTTTGTATAATAGCGCATATCGACCACGGCAAGTCTACGCTGGCTGACCGTATACTGGAGCTCACCGATACGGTGGAGCTGCGTGAGATGGAGGACCAGCTGCTTGATAATATGGATATCGAGCGTGAGAGAGGTATAACCATAAAGGCACGTGCCGTAAGGCTCACCTATCATGCTGAGGACGGCGAGGACTATGTTTTCAATCTCATAGATACCCCCGGTCACGTTGACTTTAATTATGAGGTCAGCCGTTCGCTGGTCGCCTGCGAGGGAGCTATACTTATAGTTGACGCTTCTCAGGGCATTGAAGCCCAGACCCTTGCAAATACCTATCTGGCTATCGAGAACGACCTTGAGGTAATGCCTGTTATCAATAAGATAGACCTGCCCTCGGCAGACCCCGAGCGTGCCTGCAACGAGGTGGAAAACGTCATCGGCATACCTGCTATGGACGCTCCGCGCATTTCGGCTAAAATGGGCACTAATATCAAAGAGGTGCTGGAGCGTGTGGTCACCGATATACCTGCACCCTCGGGAGATGAAAACGCACCCCTTAAAGCCCTTATCTTCGACAGCTACTACGACCAGTACAAGGGCGTTATAATCTATGTAAGAGTCAAGGAGGGGCATATAAAAGCAGGCGATACCATTCGCCTTATGGCTGCAAATGCCGAGTTCCAGACGGTCGAGGTGGGCTATATGGGGGCTAAAGACCTTGTATCGGTAGGGGAGCTCCACGCAGGCGAGGTGGGTTATATAACCGCTTCTATCAAGGATATTGGCGATACCCGTGTGGGCGATACCGTCACCAATGCGGAGAGACCCTGTGAGGAAGCTCTGCCGGGCTATAAAAAGGTGAACCCTATGGTGTACTGCGGCATTTATCCTGCCGACGGCGCAAAATACGGCGATCTGCGTGACGCTCTTGAAAAGCTCATGCTAAACGATGCGTCCCTCTCCTTCGAGCCTGAGACCTCCATAGCGCTGGGCTTCGGCTTCCGCTGCGGCTTTCTGGGGTTGCTGCATATGGAGATAATACAGGAGCGCCTTGAAAGGGAATATAACCTCGACCTTATCACCACCGCCCCCTCTGTTATTTATAAGGTAACTATGACCAACGGCGAAACGGTGTATATCGACAACCCCACCAACTATCCCGAGCCCGGCTCTATATCATCGGCTGAGGAGCCTGTGGTGAATGCCCATATCTATACCCCCTCGGAGTTTGTGGGCAATATCATGGAGCTTTGCCAGGACAGGCGAGGTACTTTTGTGGATATGCAGTATATAGACGAAAACAGGGTAGACCTGCACTATGTGCTGCCCCTTAACGAGATAGTCTATGACTTTTTTGACGCCCTCAAATCACGAACCAGGGGCTATGCTTCATTTGATTATGAGCTAAAGGGCTATGCGCCCTCTAAGCTTGTGAAGCTGGACGTGCTGTTAAACGGCGAAATGGTAGATGCGCTTTCATTTATCGTCCACGAGGATAAGGCTTATGCCAGAGGCAGAAGGCTCACCGAGAAGCTGAAAGAGAATATACCCAGACAGCTTTTCGAGGTGCCCGTTCAGGCAGCCATAGGCGGCAAGATAATCGCAAGAGAGACCATAAAGGCACTGCGCAAGGACGTGCTCGCCAAGTGCTACGGCGGCGATATAACCAGAAAGAAAAAGCTACTTGAAAAGCAGAAAGAGGGCAAAAAGAGAATGCGCCAGCTGGGAACGGTAAGCGTTCCGCAGGAAGCATTTATGAGCGTGCTGAAGCTTGATGACTAAGATACTGTAAAACAGGCATGAGGTGACTGCTGTGGAAATACTGATAATGCTGATAGTGATAATAGTTCTCGCCGTGATGATAGGGGTCGAGCCGTCAACAGTGCTGCTGGGGGTCATGCTGCTCATGGCTCTCATGCTGATATTGATGACGGGATTTTTCATCATATGCTCACTGTGGCTCATAGGCTCAAAAAAATGCAGCGGCAAGCTCAGCAAGGTGGACGACCACCCGAGATTTAAGTTCCCTGCTGCCTATTATGAGATCGACGGCGAGGTCTATCCCAATATATTCCCCTGTGAGATGATACTGAAAAACTGGCTTTATGCTCCCGACAGACAGTGCAGGGTAAGGCTCAACAAGAAAAAAAGCATAGTTTTTGACGGCAATGCATATTTCTGCGTTATTCTGGGTATAATACTTGGGGCGGCGTCTTTAGTATTCTTAGCCGCCGAGATAGGCTATATCTGGCATTTTTAAAGGAGCGGCAGCATGACAGACTTAAAAAAAAGCATGAAGCTTTCATTGATATTCGGCTTTATCGGCGCAGCGCTGATGCCTGTTATCTATGAGATATACGCAAATGTTTCCATGACGGCAGGGCTGGTATTCACCGCTGCGTGGGTGCTCTATGCAGGGGTGAGATTTTCTTCTCTCGGCTTTAAGGAGGCCTTTGTGGGCATAACCTGCACCATCGCCTACAGCGGCATACTGGGTTGGGTCTGCTCGCTGGCGATACACCCTTTTATCATGGATATGCTCATAAAGCGCTCGGTCTATTTTCAGCTCACCCTTTCGGCACAGGTGTATTTTGTGCTTTATGCTTTTCTGATATTTATTTGTATGTATGTGATATGGCTCATACGCTTTGGCATGAGAAAGGCGGCGCAGAAGCTTAAAAGCAACCGTGAAAAGGCAGGGCTCTACATAGATAACGCCTTTGATGACAGCTTTGACGGGCAGGATAAGCCATGACGGGAATATACATACACATTCCCTTCTGCCTGAGAAAATGCCCCTATTGCAGCTTTTACTCGGTCAAAAACGATGATGAGCTTAAAGAGCGCTATACACGGGCTCTGGTGAGAAATATCCTTAGCTTTCAGGGGCAGGAGATATCTGCCGACACGGTGTATTTCGGCGGCGGCACTCCCAGCTACTACGGCGCCAGGCGGATCGCGGAGATTTTGGCGGAGATCAAAGCCGCCGGCCAGCGCTTGAGAACCGCGGAGATCACCGTGGAGGCGAACCCGGATTCTCTGACGAGAGCCGACCTTAGAAGGCTGCGGCACGCGGGGGTCAACCGGCTGAGCATCGGCATGCAGAGCGCCAACAACGACATTCTGAAAATGATCGGCCGCCGCCACAACTTCCAGCAGGTGGAGATGGCCATGAAGCACGCCCGGATGGAGGGGTTTGACAACGTCAGCCTTGATCTGATCTACGGGCTGCCCAGCCAGAGCACCGGCGACTGGGCCGAGACCCTCTCGCAGATCGTGGAGCTGCACCCGGAGCATATCAGCTGCTACGGTCTGAAGCTGAGTAGTACCCTC
>ERZ842401.4086-NODE-4086-length-17349-cov-4.129178_pt1 | contig 17349 bp, 10 predicted proteins | sample MGYA00521270_ERZ842401 | MGnify/ENA primary metagenome ERZ842401 (study PRJEB31892, sample SAMEA3878208) | bioreactor metagenome | biome: Moose rumen | place: Sweden | collected 2011-10 | study: EMG produced TPA metagenomics assembly of the PRJEB12797 data set...
CGTCTTGTAGCCCATCGGCTGAAGATGTTGATTATTATGGCTATACGGTGTCGGACAAAAAGTATAAGGTAGGTTTTTCACAATGCACTTTTAGTAGTGAATACAGGCAATCGATGAATCGTTCTATTCAGAGCAATGCTATGCAAAATGGACATTTGGAAATTATTATCACCGATGCCAATGATGATAGCCAAAAACAAATTGAAGATATAAAGTATCTATTAACGCAAAATATAGATTTACTTATAGTAGTACCAAATGAGGCAGATGCTTTAACTCCCATTGTTACAGATATTTATAAATCTGGGTTACCAGTAATACTTCTCGATCGTCGCACGGGAAACGACCAATACACCTGTTTTATTGGTGCCGACAACAATCAGATAGGATCAGAAGCAGCAACTTATATTTTAAAAAACTTACCTAAACAACCAAAGATACTTGAAATTTTCGGTCAAGAAGAATCTTCAGCAGCTATGGAACGCTCTGTTGGATTTCATAAAGTTATCGACCCTGTGGTTGCACAAAAAAAAGTTAGTTTGGTTGGTGCCATACATAATTGCGAATGGTATAGAGAAATAGCTAAGGATTCAACAAAAAAATATATTAAGGAGCATGGCTTAAATTTCAATATTGTGTTTTCGCACAATGATGTTATGGCTATAGGATTTGCCGACGCTTTGGCGGATTTATACGGCGACAGCATACCTGATATTTTTATTGTTGGTATAGATGGGTTGCCTGGTCATGGCAACGGTATTGAAGCTGTCAAATTGGGTACTATTGATGCTTCTTTTCATTATCCCAATGGTGGTGAGGTTTGTATAGATGCAGCATACAAAATTCTTACTGGCAATTCTGTTAACAAAGATATTGGGCTTGGCACTGTTTTAATTGATCAGAACAATGCTCTTGGATTGTACGAACAAATGCAAATGGCTGAAACTCAGCAAAAAAGAATATTGAAGCAAGGTAGGCAACTAAATCTTCAGACCGACAAAATATCGTTTCAAAAATTTGTAATAATATTTGTTGTTATACTATTGCTTGTTGCAGTTGGTCTATTTGTTTGGGTAATGAAACTTTTGGTTAACAACAAACGAAAAAACGTTATGCTCAATGAGCAAAATACAGAAATAAATGCTCAAAAAGAGGAACTTGAAGCACAGTCAAATTATCTTCGTGATATTAACGATGCATTAAAACGTCAACGCGAGGCTATGCTTGGTTCTATTGTTTATGCCCAAACTATTCAAAATGCACTATTGCCAACAGAGGAAGACCTTAATTATTATTTCAATGCCTTTGTTATATTCCAACCAAAAGATATTGTTAGTGGCGATTTTTATTACTACGCACGTACATTTACTGGTGATCATGAAACACATATTATCGGAGTTATAGACTGTACTGGACATGGTGTTCCTGGTGCTTTTATGAGTCTTATTGGCATAAATTTGCTTGATCAAATAATAAAACAGCAACATATACATAGTCCAGCCGAAATTCTTGACAACCTTAATTCGCTTGTACGTATGGCGTTGCGTCAACAAGAAACCAATAACGACGATGGTATGGAAGCTATTTTTGCTGTTATAAGACAAAACGAAGATAAAAAAATTAGTCTTGTATATGAAGGTGCTAAATTTCCGCTTTACCATTACAACCATTTGACAAATGAGATAACTTCTTATAAAACAGCTCGTAAGGGAATAGGTGGAAAATTTCGCAATAGAGAATCTTCTGTTAAGTTTGAAGATCACACTATTGAAGTGTCGCCTGGTGATAGAATCTATTTGAGTTCTGATGGTATAGGAGATGCAACCAACGCAGAAAGAAAACGTTATTCTACCCATAGGCTTGCCCAAGTGTTGTGTGCATCTGCCACATTTCCAATGAGTCAGCAAAAAGAATATGTTTGGAACGATTTGCTTTCGTTTAAGGGTGAGATTACCGACCAACGCGACGACATTACAGTTTTGGGTTTAGAAATCCTTAAAGCGTAGTTTCTATTAAGATTTTTTTTTATAATTTGTATAAAAAAGAGTGATAAGTTTGATTGGATTTTTTTGTCAACTCTTATCACTCATTTTTTATCTATTATTTATCAGTATGAATTTTGATTTTATTTTTTTTCAAAAGTTTTATAAATCAATAGTTTGCTTTTTATCTATTATATAAAACTTTTTATTTTTTGTTTAATGCTTTGAAGTCTGTTTTTAAGAAACCATCAGGAGTTTTGGTAGAAATTTTATGAAAATCTACGTAGTAGATGCTACCATCAGTACCCATTACTATTTTGAAACATCTTGCAGCTTTTGGGCTACCTACAGGCGGTCCTACTTTATGTAGAAATGCGATGTTTGGATTTTGATCTTTTATTAATTTCTTTATATCGTCCTCGTCTTTAACTATTTTAAATTTTTTAGAATAAATGGGTTTTATTTCAGCATCTGTGTTTACATCTTTGGCTAATTGTTCGTCTATTAGATATAGAGTTTTGTCGCCTATTGCAGTTACGTTTTTGTTGTAATATTGAATTATGTTTTTTTCGGTTAGTTCAGGGTGTTCTTTTGTAAGGTTAACATGGTTTTGTACAAAACGTACTATTGCAGCCATTTCGTAGTAGTTGTCGTCAGAACTTTCGTAATATGCTATCGGAAAAGAACATAGCGTTGGCATGTGATATACCGAACCGTATTTTCCACCTTGCAATAGCGATAGAAAACGATAATTCATTTTGTCCGCATCGGCTTTGTAAGTATCTTTTGTACGGATTAGAAACGAATAATTGCTGTTAAATTTTCTTTTTTCAAATTCTGCTACGCTTATAAATTCGTATGGTGTAATAGTCCACGATTTTTCAACAGCAGCTTTTACTTCGTTGTTGTAAGTGTTGAAAATGTTATCGTCCAATACGATACATGTTGTTGTTGTCATAAATAATTTAATAACATCGGCACCAGCAACAGATTCTTGTGCTCTTATTGCGTTGGTTGTTAGCATTAACAACGCCGCAACAACTGCGAAAATAATTTTTTTCATAGGCTTGATTGTTTTTATTTTGTTAAACAAAAAAATTTATTCTTTATTCATAAACAGGCAAATAAAGTGGGTGTTTTTCATTAAATTTACGCATATAATAAAAGAGTTTTGAATTTTTTTTCTTTCTTGGAAGTGAGGCGTATTCGTCGTGAAGTTCTGGATCTGACATTAGCAGCATTTCCAAGTTTGTTGGGTTATATTCGTAGATTTTTCCAGTAGAAAATTCCAAAAAATATTGTTGGCTTTCCGCTGTAGAAATAGGTGTTGGTGAATATCCCCATCTGCTATAACCTAAATATGGATCAATTGGTCGGTAACTGGTTATTATTTTTATGCCAATAAAATGACTAATGCTTCCAATTATTCCAAGTCGGTTGAAGTATCCGTTTTGATTGATGAATATTGTTCCCCCAGAGCAATAACCCCATACTTTTTCGGTTTTTATTGTAGTTTTGTTGCCAAGGTTGTCGAATAGTGTGAACTCTTTTTGCGACATCAGTTGGTCGAAAAAAATTAGAGATTCTGGGTCTATACTACTTTCTACACGGTATTTTTCTATAGGATGATTGTTTATCATATCATCTTTTGTAATGTATATGCCGTCAGTAAAGGTGAACTCCTGATCGTAAACTTCTTTATGAGAATATGTTTGTGCGTCAACAGCATAAGCAAGACATATTGCGAGCGTTGTTAAAAACAAAAACTTTTTCATTTTTTGTATTTTTTTGTTATGCAAATATATGTTTTTTGTTGGTTTTATTAAATATTTGCGGTAGTTTTTTGCTATATTTTGTATCTTTGTGGCAAATTTACAACTAATGTCAAGTAGCGTAAAAAAATATTTGCAAATTATTTTATTTGCTACAGCTGGAATTTTGATGTTTTGGCTTGCCTATCGTGGTCAAGATGTTTCATCGTTGATTTCAGCTTTAGATGGTGCGCATTGGGAGTACGTTTTGGCGGCTGGAGTAGCTAACGTTTTATCGCATTATTTTAGGGCATTACGATGGGATTTGTTGTTATCTCCATTGGGTTATATCACAAAAAAATCAAATCTTTTTTTGTCGGTTATGGTTATGTATTTTGCCAATCTCGCTATTCCTCGTAGTGGAGAAGTGGTGAGGTGTGGCATTGTGAATCGTTACGAAAATGTAACGTTTGCAACAGCTCTTGGCACGGTAGCGGCAGAACGGGTTGCTGATTTGGTGGCGTTGGCTATACTAACGTTGTGGGTGCTTGGTGTGCAAGCATCTTTTGTTGGTACTATTCTTGAAAATAATCCAGAAATTAGTGCTAATGTTGGTAATATCTTTGGTTCGTTGCCAATTCTTATAATTGTATTTGCATTTGTAATTGCATTTTTTGTTATTTTGTGTTTGTTGATTGTAAAGAAAAACATATTTGGCATTGGTGATAAGATAAAAAACTTATGGAGTAATTTTAAAGCTGGACTTACTGCAATTTTAAAGTTGGAAAATAAGTTTTTGTTCTTATTTTATACCATTTCAATATGGTTTATATATTTCTTTACGCTGTATCTTGTTTTTTTAGCGTTTGATTTTACATCTCACCTTAGTTTTTTCTCTGCAATGACGCTTTCTGTTCTTGGGACGTTTGGAGTGGTAGTGCCATCGCCAGGAGGTATTGGCACTTGGCATTTTATTGCAATAGAGATTCTCTATATTTGGGGGATAAATCGTAATCCTGATGGAGGTGCATACGCGTTGGTTGCTCATGGTGTTCAAGATTTGACATTTATTGTTGTTGGCGTTGTTTCTTTATGGTTGTTGCCATTTATAAATAAAAATGGAAAACATTCATTATCTTAATTTTATACCTAAACCAATTATTAATATAACAAAGTTTTTGGTTATATTTTTGTTATATTGGGGTATGTACCAAGTCTTTATAGCAAAGGATGGAAGTTTAGAAAGTCTTGTGGCGGTTTTGGATATGTCGGCTTGGCAGCAATTACTTATAGGTGTTGTATTTTTGTTTAGTGTTCCCAATTGGTTGATTGAGGCAAAGAAATGGCAAATTTCTTTGTTGCCAGTGCAGCAGATAAGTTTTTTGCGGTCTGTTTTAGGAGTTTTTCGCGGATTACCATTGGCAATGTTTACGCCAAATAGAGTGGGGGAGGCGTTTGGTCGGCCATCAGTATTGTTTGATAATAATCGAACAGCGGGAATATTTGCTACTTGTTATTGTGGACTTGCGCAAATGCCCGTTATGTTGTTTTCTGCAATTTTGGCGTTAGCATGGTTTGGTTTTGGTTTCTCGAGTTTTGAGTTACAAATTGGATTTATTAAGGAGGTTTGGTTTATAATTTTGCTTTTGTTAGGAGCAATTTTTGTTAGTATAGTTTTTTTTAGCCCACAAAGTTTTATTCCATTTGCACGTAAGAAAAAGTTTTTGAGAGAGATAATTGTTAAATTAGATTTTTTTTCTCAATATACCGTTATACAAAAAATCTATCTTTTGATTTTTGCTTTGATACGCTATTTGGTTTATTGTGTCCAAAACTACATTTTATTAAGAGCATTTGGCGTAAGGGTTGATTTTTGCGATGGTTTAGCAGGCATTTTTATTGTTTATGTGATGATGAGTTTTATTCCACGACCTGCATTAGCAGAATTTGGAGTAAGATGTTCTTTTACCGTTTTAATTTTTGGTCAAGCGGTTGATAGTTATGCGTCGTTGGCATTGTCATCAGCTTTGCTGTGGGTAATTAATATAATGATACCCAGTGCTTTATCAATTTTTACTTTTTTTATTTCTAAAAAATAAAAAAAATAATGTAAAAAAATTTGGTTTTATAAAAAAAGTATTTACTTTTGTGCCGTTGTAAATCAACGATGCCCGGGTGGCGGAATTGGTAGACGCGTTGGTCTCAAACACCAATGGAGTAACATCCTTGCCGGTTCGATCCCGGCCCCGGGTACAATCCTTTGAGAGGTAACTTTCAAAGGATTTTTTGTTTGTTTTCTGTTTTTATAAATGGTTTCATATTATTTCTCTTTTGTTTTTTTTCTAAATAATTTTACTTTGAAAAATTTAAATGTAAAAAAAACGCTGAATAATGAAATATTAAAAAAAATTTATATTTTAGCGCGTAAAAAAATATTGACATTTTGCATAAAGCACCAATGGCAAAGAAGATAGTTTTTTCCACCGATTTACAAACTTACCGTCCGTTAATATGGTATGGTGAGCCAGTATATGCTCGTTTCCAACAACTTAGTGCTGTTTTGCGCGAAGGGCTTGGAGATATGTATGCTGATTTTTTAACAGAACCTATTGTAAAAGATGGGCGTGGTAGTTGGCTTGGAGAATTTATTGGAGTGCCATTCCCTCAACTACAAACCTCGGAGCAGGAGAACGCAAGACTTATACTTCAAGGTATTATTACAGAAATTAAGAATTTTGCTAATAAGCTTCAAGAAGGTGATGCAATGCAGAAACAGCTTGGAGAGTTGCTTTTACTTGCAATGGAAGTTCCTGATCTTGATAAAGTTTATGTACAAGGTAAAAATTTACAACTTGTTTTATGGGGCTTTAGTAGTGAACAATCGAAAAAAAATGATTTTAGGCTTGAAACTAAAATTTCTGTACCTGTAACTGCTACTAATTCAATAGTTGATAGTGATAAAGATTCGCTTGTAAATCAGTCAAATAATCCACCTGATTTTAATAAAGAGATAGTAGATAATCAGTCAATTTCTGGAGTTTCGACAGATACTACTAATTCAATAGTTCCTCCTTCTCCTCCACCTTTTGATAAGTCTTTCTCAGATTTGCATGATGGAAATAAGGATAATAGCAAAAAAACTTTTGGTGGTTGGTTTTGGTTTGTAATTGGTGCATTGGTTATGTTGTTGATAATGTTGGCTTTGTGGTTTTTGTTAGGTCGCAAGGCTGTTGAAACTGGACAATATTTGCCAATTAATAGGCATAGAGTTATTCCGCCAGTTGATACGGCCAAAATTGTTATTGACACAACCGATCCAGGAAAGCGTAAAGTTTTTTCCGACAAGGTTAATCTTGCTTTAAATCGTGGCGAAGATATGGAAACATTTGCAAAATATCTTCATGATAATTATTCCGATGATTTAGAGATTGTTTATTTTGATACCGCTATTATGCTTATGCAGGTGGAAACTCCCGAAGGCGAATGGAGAGCATGGCGCGACAAATTAAAAAAACATAAATCAGTAAGACTTGCATTTAGTAATACGTTGTTTAGTAGTGATGCTTTGCCAAATGATGTAGGTTTTAGAGATGAACAAGCGTCTTGGTATTTTAAGGAGATACAAGCAGAAAAAGCTTGGACAAAAACTACAGGCGACGAAAGTTTGATAGTTGCAGTTGTTGATAATGGTTTTGATTTAACACATCCCGAAATTAAAGATAAAGTAGTTAATCCATACAATCTTCTTACTGGCGATGATAATCTTTTTCCATGCTCTGGTGAGGGAGGAAGTCATGGAACACATGTTGCTGGCACAGCCGTTGGAACGAAAGATAATACATTGGGACTTTGTGGCATTGCGCCCAATTGTCGTTTAATGCCAGTGCAGATTGGAGATGCTGATGGTAATATGCAAACCATAAGTGTTGCGGCAGGTATTTTATATGCTCTTCATCATAACGCAAAGGTGATAAATCTTTCGTTAGGTTCTTATTTTGGCGATGATATTACAAGCCTTAGTGAGAGCGAACAAAGAGAAATTATTAACGCTGGATATAGTGATGAATCAGACTTTTGGAATGAGTTATTTGAATTTTGTCGTGAACAAGATATTGTTCTCGTTCTTGCTGCAGGCAACCAAAACATTCTTGCAGGCATCGATCCTTTTGCACGTAGTACCAAAGCTCTTATTGTAAGTGCTTACGCAGGAGAAAGTGATGTAAAAGCCGATTTTTCTAATTATGGAGAATATTCTACAATTTCGGCACCTGGTGTAAATATTTATAGTAGTGTGCCTGGTGGTGGTTTTGGGTATTTGCAAGGAACAAGTATGGCTGCCCCTATTGTTACTGGGGCCGCTGCACTTTTAAGGAGTGCAAATTCTTCAATGTCGTCGCAGGATGTTATTAATGCCTTGGTAAAGACTGCAAAACCGTTGCAAAGTAGTCGTTACATTGGTCCTTTGATACAGATAGCTGATGCTCTTGATTACAAACCTGATAGTTTGCTAAATATACCAAGCGATGCTCGCAATACAGATTTTGCTATTGGAAAGTGGAAAAGTACTTCAAATCTTACCTCTGATAGTGGTAGGGTTAATGTTGAACTTTATTTTGATATAAAGCCAGATGCTACAGGAACTGTAACTTTTGTTGAACAAGATGGGGCAATGTTTTCTTCGCCAATTGATGTTATTTTTAGCGATGGAAAACTTTTGCTAAAGCAACGTAGTGAGGCTGTTAATAGTCAAAATGGCGAAACGTATTTTAAGTATAATTATACTTGCAGCCAAGAACAAGGGCAAGATAAGGCTGTGTGTGTAGCGCAGTCGCAAGAGCAAGAAAATAACGTGATAGATTTTTATATGAAAAAAATCAATTGATGGGGCATAGTTATAATGTAACATTATCCCATAATAACAAGGAATATAAACTCAAAAACACAATGAGCCAACCAATAATTACAACTGATATATCGGCAGTTAGGCCGGTATTTAGCGAAGGCGCGGCCGAAAACATAAAAAGGTTTTCTCAACTAAAAAAAATGTTTGCCGACGGTCGTGAGTATGCAGTGCTTGCCGAGCCAGTGGCCGACGGGAAAGATAAAATAACATGGCATACCGAGTTTGATGGTACGCCAGAGCCATATTCTAAACTTACCGAAGAAGAGCAAGAACTCGCTAAAGGTAGGATAAAATATCAAGTTAACCGTTTGTTTAAATCGGCATTCAAGCAACTTTATCATGGTAACATGAAAGATGTTGAGGATTTGTTTAATATCCTTGATAGTTGTATTGAGATTCCCGATTATAATAATATCTATCGTGTTACGGACGTCTCAGGCAAAACAAATTACGTGCTTATAAAATGGGGTTTTACAAGCGACGACTTTAAAGCACAGACAGGACTTATAAAAAAACTTGTACCATTGAAAGTTGACACTATTAGATTGAAACTTATAAAAAACAAAAAGCCATTTGCTGGAGAGCAAGTTTGTCTCGAATATAAAAAGAAAGTTCAACACCTTACCACCGATAGTTATGGTTATGTTGAACTTGCAGATATTCCTCTTGGCGATAAGTTTTACGCATGGGCAAGTAGCGACAAGTCAACGCTTACCGAATATTTGTGTGATGGTAGCGATGAGTATCATTTGCTAATAGGTACACAGAGTACCGATATGGTTTTTAGTGTGTTAGACCAAAATAGCAATCCCCTTGCCGACACCGAGATAACGTTTACATACGATGGTAAGACATATTTTGAAACCACAGATGCTAATGGACGGATAACGTTACACAACATAGCTGAAGGAACGGAAATTACTGTTGTTCAGAAAAATAGCCGTCAAAAATTTGTTTGTAATCCAACTACAGTGGATTATGTTTTTCATGGAACACGTCCAGCGTCAGAAATAGAAGTTTCTGTTACCGATGATAGTGGACTACCAGTTAAAAGTGCTAAAGTAACTTTTGAATATCAAGGTAATGTTGTTGAACTTGATACCGACCGAGGTGGTAGGGCATCGGTTGATAATATGCCTGTTGATATTGAGTTTGCAATTAATTGTAAACTTGATGGCTATAATTCTGCAAAAACACGCTTGTTTACACACGAAGGAATTAATCTTGTTGAGCTTAAACTAAGAAAAATTTCACAAGCAGGCAAGATGGTAATTTCGGTGGTTGACGAAGGTGGAAATCCTATAGAAAATACTCTTATTCGTTGTGAAAACGATGACACTAAAACCGAAATTTATACCGATGAAGAAGGTAAAATTATTCTTGATAAAATAAATTTTGGTTCAGAAGTTATTTGTACTCAAGTTATTAATGGTCTTGCAAGCCATCGACACACATTTTTGTTTTCCGAAGGACAAAGTAAATATGTACTAAAAGGTAAAAAGATTCTTACAAAGTCGGGTATGACTTTGCTTGAAATTCATGTTATTAACAAAAAGAAACAAGATATACCTAATCTTAGAATTTCAATAGACGATGGTCACAATGTTATCAATCGTATAACCAACAGCGAGGGTCGTATTGTACTTCCTGAAATGGAACGTGGTAAAAAACAGACTATTAGTACGGAATATCGTGGTCAGAATACCGAATTAGAATATACATGTAGTCAAGAAAGTGAGTTACTAACTATCACTGTTGGACGTAGTCCATTGGGATTTTTGTTTTGGCTTATACCTTTGATTTTAGCAGGATTATTCTGCATTTGGAAATTTTTAATTCCAGCAGTGCAAGACTATATTGAAAATCGGCCTGTTGTGGTAGCTGATACTACTCAAAATGAGCCTAATAACAATGAATTAACACCTATTACTGAAACAGATACTTTAGGTTCTACACCTGTTGTTGAACCAGTTGTTGAGGTTCCAAAAGAAGGTTTAACTATCACAGTTATAGACGAAAATGGTAAAAATGTTTCAGGTGCTAAAATTGAGTTAAAATATGGTGCAGAAAAGTTAAATGGCACAACAGATGGCGATGGTAAATTTTCTTTTGATAAAGTACCTGCAGATTCAACTTTGCAGATAACTGCTAACGTAAAATCGTCGGATGGTAAAAAAGAATACCTTGGCACGTTTTATTATACTCCAGAAAAAATAATATCAATATCTACATTGTCGCAAGAGATATCTGACGAAATATTGCCATGTGGACAAACTATCAAGTCAAAAGGTTATCATAGTACTATTAAGACATTTGATGTTAAAAAAGCTAAAGGTACGTTGAAAATTTTGTATGATATGTTTGATATTCCAGATGAGATGATTGTTTATTCTGGTCCTGCGTCAAAGATAGACGATAGTAAGATTATTTATAAAACTGGTAAAGTAAAAGGTCCTTACAAAACTGCCAAGTTTTCTTACGATACACCCGATGGTATTATAACAGTGCGTATAAATGGTGGCGATAATTCTAAGACGCAATGGTACTTTAAAGTGTATTGTCCATAAAAAAGCTTAATAATCGGCGGGCATTTATAACGTGTCCGCCTTAAAAATATAACCGTTATGAACCTAATTGCAACAAAACAAATAGCCGACACAAGGTATATGCTTGGAGCGGCAGAAACCGCCTCTGGTCATTATAAACAGATACGAGCCACGTTTCCTGACGGCGATGAATACAAGGTTTTTGCCGAACCTGTTATCCTTGATGGTGGTTTTAGGATTTCGTGGATGACCGAGTATCCTGGTACTCCCATTTGTTATGATAAATTAACAGACGAGGAAAAGGCGATGGCGAGGGACTTGTTGTCTGATAAGATAAAAAAACTACTATCATCGTTAAAAAAATTTAACGATGATAGTATTGTCGATTTTATGTATAAGTGTATTGAAATACCTGGAATGTCAGATGTTTACCTTATACGTAAAGATGGTCAAGATAATGTGGTAATAACTCAATGGGGATTTGTTAACGATACACCAGGTGCAGAAAAGGGATTGTTGTATAAAATATTGAATGTTAAAAAGATACCGATGAATTTTTCGGTAGTTTATAGCGATAGTGAACAATCAGCACCATTTGAAGATATTATCTTTGAGTTTGATGGAAACACTATTTCGGCAAAATCTGACGAAAATGGAAAAATAGTGCTTGAAAAGGTTAAAGAAAATAGTTTTGTTAAAGCTTTTGAACCAGATGGAGAACAACGCATTAATATGCAGACGTTTACATGTTACGAAGATGGTAGATATAAAATAAAGGTTACGCCAAAACCTGATATGTTGTTTGTGGTTACAGATCAGAAACAAAGACCACTATCTGGATTTGAGTTTGTGTTTGAATATGGAGCATCACGGGTTACTGCAGTTTCGGACGCGGAAGGAAAGATGACATTAAAACGCATTAAATCAGGTACAACGGTAAGAGCTTTTCAATTGGTCAACCAACAACAGGATAATGTTAATACATTTGTTTGCAATCCGCAAACGGCATTTTATCCTATTGTAGTTAATGTTGAAGATGTAGTGGTTAAAGAACCTGAAACTCACAATATGCGTTTTAAAGTTACCGACGAGAAAAACAATATTGTAGCCAATGCCGAGGTAACTGTTAAATACAACGGAAAAACCGAAGTTTTACACACCGATGAGAATGGTTATGCGGTATTGCCCAATGTTCCGCCAGGTACACAAGTTGAAGTTAAAGCAAGGAAATAATTGCTGTTTTTGCCCTAATTTGGGTGGTGAAATTTAATGCCAAAGACAAATAATTATGAAAGGCGAAGAAAAATTTACATATTCCGACTTAGATGCTGATTATGTTGTTAAGTTAAAGTCGAAAAGTTATTGGTGGTTGCTTTTATTTTTGCTCCTGCTTTTACCTTTGCTTTTGTTGTTGAGGTTTGACAAAACATTGGTGTTTAATACTATACACGAGCAAACAGGACAAAAGTTGAGTAATGTAAACGTAACATTTAGATATGTTGATAGATGTTTGTTTAAGACCTCTCCGTTGCGTTTTTTTACTGCCGACACCATTGTTTTTGATGCGTTAACTGACGAATCTGGAACAGCAATATTTACAAATGTAAACTATTCTTTGTATTCAAAATTAATTTATTTTGGCGATTTAAGTTTTGTTTATGCTGAGGGCCAATGTATTAGAGGGGACACTCTTTCTCCTAAATTTCATTCGTTAAAAAATTACGTTCCCGAAAATATAAAACTTGGTTATCGAGAATATGATGTTGATTTTTTAGTTGTTGATGCCGATGACAATCAACCATTGCCCGATGCAATGGTCGAATCGGAAATGACTGCAAGTCCTGATCCAAGGCGATGGACCAATGGTAGCGATGCCGACGGACGGTTTGTTTTAGAAAAAGTACCTCTCTGCGCAAGTCTAAATGTGGTTGCATCTCTTGATGGATATGCGTCTGACACCGTATCGGGCGATTTGGAATGGTTGTGTAATAACATTATTAATCGTACTTTGCGACTCAAACCGCTTGGTCAAACAATATCCTTTATTGTAAAAGATTTAATTTCTGGTCAGCCAATCCCTGGTGCTACGGCAAAGTTAATTGTTGTTGGTACTGGTCAAGAAATTACTGCTACAACCAACACCAATGGTACAGGTAAGGCTGCATTTGAGGATATATTATCAAATAAAACATTTAAAATAGAACTTTCGCATCCTAATTATTTTGATACCTTAACAGTTGAATACAAAACTGTTAAATTTGTAAAACTAAGCGAAGATCAACGTTCGGTATATATGCGTCCAAAAAATGAATCAATGGTTTTTCGCGATGTTGATGCTATGGGTAATCCGATAAAAGGTGTAAAAAATATTATTTATGTTAACGGTTCTAAGGTTGGCGAACAATATTCAAATAATATTGGATGTTTTACTGTAGGTTCGCTTGCTTCAACTGATAAGTTGAGTATAAAGGCTGTTAAACCAGGTTATAAAACCAATAGTAATAAAATAAAAGATAAACTTTTATCTCAACTATCTAATCAAATAGATAGAGACATACCGTTGGAACTCAATTTTTTGCCAGGAGAAAGTAAACCAAAGAAAGATTGCGGTGTGCATTTTTCTGGTACGTTGCTTTCTGATGTTGCTGTTGCTGGTCATATAAGTAAAATTTATTCTCCAGACAAGTTTGGAGAGTATGTAGGCAACGGAGATTATCCCAACAATGCGTTGGCGTTTCCTAATGCTGTTAAATATACTTTTGATGCTATTGCTGTTGATAAAGGTACTCGTTTGGTGATTTATTCAAAACCAAATTTTGAAGGTGAAATAGTTTTGGATGTTACTGGTCCTGCGCTTATTAATAATGTTAAGTGGAAAAATGATAGTCGTATAGCATCTGTTAATACAAAAGATTTTGTGGGTGGTCTTGAAGCAAATTATCCAAAGGGATGCCGTCGTTGGAGCGATACCAATATGAACGAATGGGATAATGGTTCGGTGAAGATTACTTGTGGACACGAACCAACATTTTATCCTTCTACTCCGACACCAGTGCAAAACGACGATAAAAACGATAAGAAAAAAGATAAGGATAAAAAGAAAAAGAAGTAAGCAATGAAAAGATACTTATTGATATTTATGTTTTTGATGTTTTCTGTTTTTTCGTGGGGACAAGATCAAAATTTTTACATTTATCTTTGTATTGGACAATCAAATATGGTTGGACAGGGCGAAATTTCAGAACAGGATTTAAATGTTTCTGATAGATTTTTGAATATGTCGGCGGCTCAATGTGGAGAACGAAAAATAGGAGAGTGGCAAAAAGCTGTACCGCCATTGTGTAGATGTGATACAAAACTATCGCCTGCCGATTATTTTGGACGTACAATGCTTGATTCTTTACCTTCTAATTATAGGGTTGGAATTGTTCATGTGGCTATTGACGGTTGTGCATTGCAACTTTTTGATAAAGACAAATATCAAGATATTGTTGCCACTATGAATGAAGATTGGCAAAAGTATGAACTATCATTTTATGATAGCAATCCTTATCAAAGGCTCATCACTTGTGCCAAACTTGCTCAAAAAGACGGTGTTATAAAAGGAATACTTGTCCATCAAGGCGAAACCGATGCGTATTCCGATCAATGGATAAAAAATTTGCAAAAAATATATACTGATATTCTTTCGGAACTTGGGTTGAGTCCCGAAAATGTGCCGTTGCTTGTAGGGCAGACTGCCAATTCAGATATGAATGGTGTTTGCGCTCATGCAAATCCAACTATAAGTAAAGTTCATAATTTTATTCCTACAGCATTTGCCATTTCTTCGTCAAAGGTGGCTGTTTCTAACGATAATGTACATTTTAGTGCGCAAGGGTATAGAGAACTTGGAAAGCGTTATGCTTTAAAAATGCTTGAGATTATGCGATGTGGTATTACCAATACAGATAATAAATTAGTGGGTTTTGAAAGTGTAGATGAAAGTTTTGTTGTTGATGTTTACAATTCTAAACTTTTGGCAATTAGTTCGTTGTCTGTATCTAAATACGTAGTAACAAGTTTTTCTGGAAAAGAAATTCTTTCTCTAACATTATCTAAACCTTTAAAAAAGATAAAACTTCATCTTAAAAATATTGCAGATCGCCCGCTTATTATAACTTTTTATACTGATGATGGTAAGCATGTATCAAAAATGTTAACAAAATAGTCTTTGTTCTCGGTAACATGTTTAAAAACATAGAATTCCCCAGAAACGAGTTATTTTGTGTTAATCTAATATAGCAAAAATCGCAAAATGGTATTTTTATAGGTTAATAAATAGCTTTTTCTTTCTAAATTATTTGTAATGGTTTGATGTCCAATTATTTATTAAATAATTAGGACATTTTTTTTTGGATATTTTTTATCAAAACAAAAACGTATTATTTGATAAAAATAAGTTTATGTTTTTATATAAAAAAACGGATTGATTTTCAATCCGTTTTTTTATACGTGGTACCACCAGGAATCGAACCGGGGACGCCAGGATTTTCAGTCCTGTGCTCTACCAACTGAGCTATGGTACCTCGTTTTTGACGTTGCAAAAGTAGATACGTTTTTTTTATTCTCCAAATTTTTTTGAACTTTTTTTTAAAAAAAGTAATATTTTTTTTTAACTTTCTACTAACATTTTGTTTTTCAATAACTTTTGTTCTCTGCTGGATTTTGCTTTTGCAAATTGTTCTGAATATAGCAAATAATCTTGATAATTTTCTTTGTTTTTTCCTTTCCAAATGCTTTTGCCTATGGTAGAGTACTTTACAAGTTTTTCGTATAAAGCGCATCCAAGTTCTCTACGTTCTTTAGTATGTTTGGTACGGTTTTGACGCGCAGTTTCCAAGTCTTTCATTGCATTTTTTAAATCTTTTATTCTTGTTTTAAAATCATCAATGTCGGCTTGTCCAAGACCTGATTCGGCAACTTTTGTGGTGTTTTGAACCAAATATTTATATATTTTTTCGGCAGTTTCTATCAGTTGTTGCGGGCGAACACCTGTAATTTTTTGACTTTTAAAGTTTTTGCGCATTTCTTCTTTGCTTGATACAATGCCGATATGTAGAAGCATATTTTTTATCAGGTTTCTTAAAATGTTTTCTCGGGCATTTTTTAGTTGTGTTTTGTCGCAGACTTTCTCCGCAAAAATTTTATCATCGGGATATTGTTCGTATTTTATTATATCGTCTGCCAAACGGTCTATATCAGATGTGTTAACTCCATATTTGTGAAAATATTCAATGTCTTTTTCCACCAAATTAATCACTATACGGCATCGCTCCGCTATCTCTTTGGCAGAGTAGTTGTAAGTTATTGGTTTATTCATTTTCTTATACGTTTAAATTTGAGCGTTGCAAATATAATAATTTTTTTTATGTTTTTTATAATTTTGATTTAAAAAAAATATAATTTTGCATTATGGTTTTAAATTATATTTGGGTTGGATTTTTTGCTGTTGGCTTTTTGGCAGCAATTGTTCGCTTTTTTATGGGCGAATCTGACGTTTTTACGCTTATGGTTGACAGTATTTTCGACATGAGCAAAACGGGTTTTGAAATTTCGCTTGGACTTACTGGCGTACTTACATTTTGGATGGGTATAATGAAAGTTGGAGAACAAGGTGGTATGACAAATGTAATAGCAAAGATATTTGGTCCGTTTTTTCGACGACTTTTTCCTCAAATACCAGAAAATCATCCAGCATTGGCAAGTATTATTATGAATTTTAGTGCCAATATGCTTGGGCTTGATAATGCAGCAACTCCGCTTGGTCTTAAAGCTATGGAACAGATGCAACAATTAAATACTGATAAGCAACGTGCTTCTAACGCACAAATAATGTTTTTAACACTCAATGCTTCAGGTCTTACGCTTTTGCCAGCCACAGTTATGGTTTATCGTATGCAAATGGGGGCGGCTAATCCTTCTGATATTTTTATACCTACGCTTTTGGCAACAACTGCCAGTACTGTTGTGGGGCTTATTGCTGTTAGTATCTATCAGAAAATTAATCTTTTTAATAAGGTTGTATTAAGTTATGCTTTGGTGTTGAGTTTGATTGTTGGGTTGGCTGTATGGCTTGTTTCGGGGCTTGAGCAACAAGAAGATTCAAGAGTGAGTAATATTGTTTC
>ERZ842401.4087-NODE-4087-length-17344-cov-78.698768_pt1 | contig 17344 bp, 34 predicted proteins | sample MGYA00521270_ERZ842401 | MGnify/ENA primary metagenome ERZ842401 (study PRJEB31892, sample SAMEA3878208) | bioreactor metagenome | biome: Moose rumen | place: Sweden | collected 2011-10 | study: EMG produced TPA metagenomics assembly of the PRJEB12797 data set...
CATATCATCTGTAAATTCTAAGTAGCCAGTTCTTTTTCAGCAAGGTAGCCTCCTTTGTGAAAGGCTCGTCGAGATTTTCTGCCAGTTTCGGGGGCAGATTCTTCCACCCAAGGCAGTATTTCATCGGCTCTTTGATAAAGCCGCCAGTGATGTTGACAATCCAGCTTTTAGCGTTAATGCGCTGGTTGATGTTCAACTTCGTGTAGCATTCGTTATGTTCCATAGCCAACTATTTTGTTTCGACAATCTTTAGGCCAGTGATTTCTTCTAACATCTTAATGCCAGCGGGTGTGACCCTATACCACCATCCCTTGTAAATAGAATTGCCAGCAACACGTTCCGCATATCCTTCTTTTACAGACTCCTCCCAATCGGCATCCTCCTTTTGGCCAGCGTCATAGTAATTACGGTATGCTTCAAACTTGCCCCTTTTCGGCTTGATATTGTCAAAGCCGAGGGCATGTTTCATCTTTCTGATACTTTCTACAGTCATAGCCTATAACTCTGCCTTGATGACACAGAAACCGATAACAACAAGAAATGCACCTATAATATCAAGGATTGCCAGTAACAGGTTATGCGGGTACTTTGCTAATCCGCTTGGTACTGTCAGCACTGTTCCTTTTTCGCCGTTGTCAGTAAGTGACTCGCGCACCTTCATCAGCACATTGGATTTCTCCAACTGTGTGCCGTCCAAAGCCTCGTTAAGTTCTTTCTGACATGCCTTGATGTTCTGATACCAGTAGCCGATGTTTTCATCCTCAGTCTTATAGACAATAGAAGTGTAGCCGCTTGTGTAGCCTTTTTCTTCGATGTACTTAACTGCAAGATTCAGCCTTTCAAGAGCCAGTTCAACAGTGTTTGCGTCTGCCGCCTGCTTGAGGTAGCCGCCGCAATTCTGATTAAACTCGATGTTCATACAAATGGGGGTTACAAACATGAATGCCCCGACCAAAAACATTAAAATTCCTTTTGCCATAGTTCTTAATTGTTTATTTTATAAATCCTTTTGTTCTGTTATCATTTTTCTGCAATCCGCAATATCTTGTGCGAAATTTGGATGCCTACGATTAAAAGCGTCTATATGTTCTCCTTTGCCAAATTCATTAACTATAATGTAGGGGAATGTGATGTAATCCATTTCGTACCCTTGTGCTAATTGAAAACACATGTGCCTATATTCCTCGCCTTTTGGTATCGGCATAATAATATTTTTAGACCGCGAATCAATCTGTGCGCACAATTCTATTGTTGCCTTATAAAAGGCTTCTTTTTGACCATCCATATATTTACTTTTTAATTGATAAATCTTCGTTTTTATGTTTCAATATATAGTTGTAGAATTTGGATAGTGATTCAATCGCACCGACATGCAGGGTAGTAACTTCATCGCCAAAGAACTTCCCCAATCGTATGCAGTACCAAGTTCCATCGACATTCACCGTGTACTGATTGGATGTTCTGCCTCCAGTATATGATAGGCAAAACCTGTCATACTTGCCACCAAACAGTTTTTGGCCGCAGTTGTACCATAGTCTTGTGCTGGCGTTCATCTTCAAGAGGATTTTGACGCAAGCAGTCAGATACGCCCTGCCATACTGTTTCTTGATGGTGTCGTATGTTATTGGCAGATGCCTGTTTATTCGTTCTATCATAGCGTAATCTTCTTTTTTATTCCGCATATCCGCATGACGTGTTGCAGTTCATGCACGTATTGAATATCCATATCACAAATGAATCTGTAAAACCCATGACCACAACCCGTATGGCTTGTTTTGTGGGCATTGAGCGTAAGAACGGCGTGATGTTTGGGGTCGGGTACTCCGCTTATCTGAATATCATCATACCCGTTGCCGTCAATCTTCCAATGTGACGTGTGACCATCCACCAGCTTAAAGCCATTATCTTCCAATATCTGCTGTGTTATAGGGATAGGCTCTATACACCAACCTCTAACCCATGTTGACTCGTTTTCGTCCCAGCCAATCTCATTACTTTTATTTCTGTCATAGAGTGATGTCACTTGGATATTTGTACCCCGATAGCACACCCAATCTCCAATCATCAATTCTTCCGCTTTCATACGCTATTCCTTTGTTATGTCATCAAGATACGCCCACTTCTTTATAGTGCGCCATGTCAACTCACTATATCCAGTTACATCATACTGGCCATTGCTATATTCCACTAATAATGCGCCGTCACGAAACGGTGTCTTGTCTGCATTATGCCATGTATGTTCGCGTCGCCATTCAGCCCCATCGTGAAAAGCCTCCATGATGTCGAAACCATCAGCCTTGACCTTACCCAAGAAACTATCTGAATCTTCACCGTACAAATCCTGTTCGGCTGCAAAATCCCTTGCATAGTCGCTTTCGGCATCTTCCAAGGCTGTTTCAAACCTTCTCATACGCCCTATATCATCTTTTATGGCCTTTCGCGCAACTTCAAAAGCCTCCCTGTGTCCTTTGTCGCCAATAAAGCCAGCAAGATAGGCTTCAAATCTTTCCAGTGCTTCGTCGTAAGTAATCATAATTCTGTTCTATTTGTATATCCACTTTCTTTTTTGTCCGAGCCGTTTCCCACATCGTTCACAGTAGGTAACAGTAACCAGTTCACGAATCCATGTGCGCCACCGCTTTTTACTACGTCCTTTATTCGTCGTGCGGCATTTGTGCTTGAATGTATGGTGATACTGTACGGGCTTGTGTATTCCCAGCTTGCATTTCAATAAGCCAATCATCCATATAGATATTTTAATTGTTGGTCATCATGTAAATTCCCAATCACTTCCACGTCCTTTGCTTCAACGGCTTCGCCGAAATAGTGCAGAAACATGTCCTGTTTACGTTTGAGACAGAAGGATGCAAACCGCTTACTGCGAGTCACCTCATAAACAAAGGTGTCGCATTTTACAATATCACCCTCATAGATATTCTTTCCATTCTTGTCATCCAAGCCAATATACTGCCCGACGGTGTTCTCATCTACCGTGCAGTGCAGGCCGTTGTCGTTAATCCACAGCAGGCCGTTTTCATGCAGCAAGTCACCATGCCGCCACAGCCCATCGTCCGTGCATTTGCCCCTAAACTTGATTTCACGCATAATCCTAAAGGTTTTCGTACAACAATGTTAAGTGATTCTTCTTGATGTCGGGGATGGTTTCAAACCGATTTCCGAAATTGGCGATAAACCCATCCTTGAACTGCTTGAGGTTGAACGGGCGCGTAATCAGATGTACGCCGTTCCGCGTCGGCATGACAAAGACGAGTTTCTTCTCATAGCGCGAATCCATGCGGTCGATGTAGTTCTGTAGGTCATACAGGTCATCATCAGAAACCCATCCGTCAATGTCGATGACCCACATGCTGTTATCGCGTTCCACGAATTTTCCCGAACATGACTCAAAGATGGCATAGAACTTCTTATAGTCGTGGGCTGCAATGCGCCGCGCCTGTTCTGCCATTGTGTCGAGTGCCACCTGTGACATCAGTTTGTAATTCACGGAGCAGTATGCCCGCAAGCGAAGCAGTTCACAGATATTCTTGATTTCCTCCTTGTATCTTTCAAGGTCACGCCATGAATAGATATAGTAGTTCTTAAAGTGGTAGTTGGCCGCTGGCAGGTCGGGGTTGTCCTTTCCGCGCCGCATCAGTTCTATCACATAATACTTATCCAGTATGCCTTTCTCGTTGTCAGCAGGCAGGCCACCGTTCAAGTGAATCAGCTTTTCGTAATTCTTGAAATTGTCTGTCATACCAATTTGTCCTTTAATTCGGGATTGTCATAGATGTTTCCGGCAATACAAAACTCTCGCAGGTTTTCACCGTCTCTAATGTAGGCATCCAGTGGCGAATGTCCGATATAGAATGTGAACTTTTCGGGATTCCACCAAACTTTGCAGTATCTGTTTGTCTTGATACCTTCAACCATTAGCACGTCACCCTCATAGATTTCCATTCCGTTCATATCGCAAAGGCCGACGAACTGGCCGATGGTCTGCTCTTCGACTTGGTACACATCTAAGGCATCTGCCCAACTCGGTACACCTACGCTGACGCAATAGATGTCTTGCGGGGCTTTGATACCAAATTTGAACAGGTGGCCGTAAAGCCAAACCTTCTTTCCGACTGAACGGCCACGAAACTTGATTTGCCTCATAATGATTCTACTTCTTTGTTTATATCTTCGATACGCTCGTTGATTCCGTCAAGAAGGGCATCTTTGGCGGTTTTGCTGTTCACAACTTCCCATGTGTCGCTACTGCCATATACTTTTACTGTGCCACCGCCTTGCAGAAGGTCACGGCACATTTCCAATTCTTTAAGTTCTTTGGCTAACTGTTGAGCCCTTTGTAGATTCTTGATGTTCATAGCTTTTATATTTATAAAATTGCAACATACGGCATACCTGCTGGCAGAACATCCCACATCCTTTTGGGTAGAAGATATTCCATCTGTTTCGTTGCGATGCTCATAGTCATCAACTTTTCCATTGTCCGATGTAAGCCAGTCCATTGATAATCATCTTTGCGCATACACAACTGCAAGAAAGACCAGCCGCCACCTCTCGATTTCTTGAAATTGTCGGGCAGTTGATTCAGCATGTTTTTTATATCATCCTTGTGCTTTTCCAAAGATGTCTTGTTATAGGTGTCAGAGTTCTGAATCCCCTCGATGGTGATACTATTCTTACTTTCTTTATCGCAGTGGCATTCTTTATAGATTTTCTCCACGTTTTCAGCTGTCAGTTCCATATTTGCTAATGTAAAATATTCATTGAAGTTAATGCCGTTATAATGGTTGGCCGCTCTTTCTCCATCGAAAAAGTCAATTTCCACCCATATATTCCGCATTCTGAATTTTCTCGCATATACCCTGTTGCATGGGCAGGCGATAATGTCGTATTCGTCTCTTGGCGGCAAGAAAGGTCTGCTTTCCCATCCGCAATCCTCTTCCTCCATCTTCAAGTAGTCACCTGCTTTGCAGATACGCTTGCTGTCAACATACAGGTCTTTGATGCACAAGGCTTTTATTTCTTTCTTCATAATTTGTCTGGTAATAATAAGTATGAAATACGCTTTCTGTATTCGGGATTGTTCAGAGGGGATTCGGCCAGCCTGTTCATGTTGTGGCCAATCATATTTCCGCAGTTCGGGCATTTAAAACCGTATGGCTTGCTGACGGTACGCGGCATCTGCTTACAGCACATGCAGTAAGGCGTATAGTTGTCATCGTACCACGTTCCACCTTTGGCCTCCTTGCGCCGACGGAGTTTCTCTTCGGGTGACAGGCTTTCATTGTACTCCTGCGTTTCCAGTTCAAAGCCGTCTATAATCTTAGTCTTTATCATATACTTTTTCGTATTCGTTGTTTTTGATGCAATCTGAAATAATCTTGGTAAGAAAGCCGTCATTCACCCTGCACTGGTAACGGTTTGTCAGCCATTTCAGAAGTGAAGATGTGATGAAGTGGTAGTTCCCAATAGGCTGCTGCCTCTTAAACTCCCCATTTCTACAATGGCTACACTGGATTTCGCGTTTGGTTGGCACACTGCCTTTGATTTCACCTCCTTCCAGTGCTTCAAGAATCGCTTCCTTGGCTTTTGACGGCATGAACAGGCGGGCAATAAGTGTTGCAACACGCAGGCTGCAATATGACGGGTTTTTGATTTCCACGATGGCATCCCTTGCGTCGTTATTGCTAATACGCACCCTTGAATAGATGATGTTGTCAATAGTCTTTTCAATCATTTTCTGCTCTTCTTCATAGTCACGAAGATAAGCATCAACACTATTTCCTTCCGCATCTTTTGGCTCTTCGTCATCGCACACCCGCGTATGTGTGACCCAATAAAACCATTCATCGGCCTTTTTGGTGTCTGCTCCAGCGGCAATAGCGGCCTTTGCCAGTTCCAATCTAATCTCTTGCTCTGTCATTCTATATCAGCATTTAGTTTGTCCTTTGCATATCCCTTTACCATTATGGCGGTAGATTCGCTGACCCAAGCCATCTTGATAGCCCATTCAATCTCGCGTACTTCAACAGCAGCTTCATCCATGACCCTGTAGGCGGTTGTGGAGTCGTTGTTCTGTAAATAGAAAGATTCAAGGCAATTCCACCATCCCTCGTTAAAGCGTGACTTGAATGTTCGTTTCTCCAACCTGTTAGCCCATTCCACGCCTGCCTCAAAAGACTGGCGCATCTGTGAATACGTGAAGCCGTTATGCCCCTCTTCAAGTGGCACGTTAAACACATATATCTGCGCTGCCTGTTTTGGCTTGAATACCTTATGCAGATTCTCCAGTTTTCTTTCTTCGTTATTCATTGCTTTATCTGTTTCAACAAGTTTTTTATTCCGCGTCCATCTTTCACTGATTTGCCAGTGAACCATCCAGTATAGGGGTACACCATGACGCGCTCACCCTTGAATGTGAAGCTGATGGCATTGTTCCCTTCCATCGTCACGACATAGCCAAGTCCTGTGATTTGCTTGATGGCATAGTCAACCCTGCCACCTTCTTTGTTCGCCCTGCGTTCTCTTCGCAGTTCTTTCAGCATATCACAATCAGTACTCATGACTATCCGATTTGTACGTTTCTGATTCCACGGGCGAGGTCTATCAGACATTCGCCTACATGCTTCACCTCCTGTTCGTCACTGAATGCCAGTGCAAACGGCTGGCGGTCATTGATAACAACATGTGCTATCACCTTATCGTCTTTGTATTCCTTTGATGCTTTTACCATGATTTTATTGAATTTTAGTGTTTCTGTCGGGCTGTCCGTAATATTTGCGCTCGTAGAGGTCTATGCGCCATGAATCACCATGTTTGGTGAAAGTCAGCACAGAATCGGTGTTATTGTTACTGGTCACTATCTCGGCAAACTTGAATCCCTCTCCCCATTGATTGAGCATGTTCCATACCTTCATTTGGTACTGGTTATCGCATACCTTTCTTATATAGGAGTCAATGGTCGAGTCATTCTTCAAGCCGACAAACAAGAATCTGTCACCATACAGACGCATGATTTCATTTTTCAGCCTGTCATCTGAAAGTTCAATGGCTATTTGCCTGTGACGCTTTGTTTCTGCCTTATACATTATTATATATGCCTGTTTGTGCAGTTGGCTCGTCTGCTATCTAAATGGTTTTATGGGTGCAAAGATAAAGCAAATAAATTTAATTTCAAAACATTTTGCCGAAAAACTTTAATTTGATAACTTTATTTAGTAAAGGTTAATTTTGTGTTAAAAACGATAATTTGTTTGGTTTGTTCAGATATTATTCGTAAATTTGCACTCAGATAAGACAAACAACATTTAGAGCAGCCGCCGACTGTTGAAACACTGGCAAGACGGTTATGACAATTCAAGAGGTTTACAACAAGCACTACACAAGGCAGATTGCAAAGGGCAAAAGCCATGACGAGGCTGTTTTGATTGCACTGGATAATGTCAATGATACTGGTCGCACAAGCGAAATCAAGGCATTCTTTGCTGCGAATCCCGAATTGAAAGCCGTTTGGGATGCCGATTGCGATAGGCTTGAGGTAGAACATTACAAGGCCAATGCAGCTTTTTCTTATCATGAGGTTGGCAAGGTGTTTACTGTTAAGTTCAGTGACGGTGAAAAGAAAATGGTAGCAGTCGAGAGAGGGCATGGGTGTTACGGATGCGCATTTGCTGTAGTTGTTGGCAGGCTTGCAAATCTTCGCCCTGTATATGGATGCAAGATATACAGAAACCATCATAAGCACTGTAATTGTAGTGCAACCTATTTCACAAAAAACGGCAACGATATACAGGTTAGAGCTGATAATAAGAATGTAATGTTTAAGTTCGTGAAGTAATATGAATAAGCCAGTAATCAAATCAGCACAGGAGATAGCCGTCATGCTTCATGGCAAGGGGCTTGAACCTAACAAATGGTATCACATTGCCATTCGCTTCGGATTGCGCGACACTTTCAGACTCTATGTGAACGAGCCGATGAAAGGCAGCATCACAATAGAACTGGTTAGGGTGTGCGGCTTGTATGAACAGCAGCACGAAAAGAAGATTGGCACTTATTCGACGCTGACAACAGACGAAAAGAGGTTGTTGGTCAGCCTACTGGAACGCGGAAAGTATGAACAGGTGGATGACGAAACGGAGCAGTACATCTACAGGCTGCGTAACTTTTGCTTTATACATGAGGCTCCGCTGATAATGAGAATCTTTAACAGCAGAATCAATGAGGACGATACGCGCTACATTCAAGACAGATGGTAAGACCATCAGCCGCACGGCCATTCTGAATAATGACCTTTCGGAACTGAGCAGCAGCAAGAAGAATCAGTGTGGCGACATCATAGATGACACTACGGATGACGGGTACTGGTCACTGATATTCTTTGAAAGCGACACCTTGCAGTATGAGGTGGAACTGGAATACGACAAAGAAGAATGGCGTAAGACCCTCAAGCCGATTAAGTGCTTGGTATGGGATAACGACGTGATAAGTGACGAAGTAAAGGTAACGATAAAAGTATCATAGATATGAAGGATGAAACAAAGCTGCGGAAATTGGGGCAACGTGCATCTAACGCATTGGCGAAATACCTGCAAGAATGCAAGGCCATGACAGAACTTGTCAGACCTTACATCGAATGGGATGCTGGCGCAAGGTGCGAGTTTGACGGTCGGCTGAATGATTTAGTCGTGGTGGCCTCGGTAAGCGGAAGGGCTCACAGATGCCCGATAGATGTATTTGCACAGGTGATGCGCGTACAGGCTGGCGAAAAGATAACAGCTTCGGATTTCGTGGATGCCTGCAAGTGGCAAAATGGATTTCGGAAGCAGACATTGAGATTACCAAAAGCATATAATATGAAGTATCTTGAATTTGATGACTACGGCAGGGCGTATGTCAGCGAGGAGGAGTTCATGGCCTACTTGCAACAGACAGCCCAAGATGATGACTACACCAAGGAGAAAGACGGTGTTGTGTACTATTTCAATGGTGGCGGCTGCAAGCTGGCTGAATACCATCGTAACGAAGGATATGGTGAAACATTCTAAATTAAACAGTGATAAGATGAAAGACAAGAAGTTTATGCTCTTCACGATAGAGCACGATTTGAAAAGCATGTCACGCTACTGCGAACATGATGAGCGGTACGAAATGCGGTTTGAAAGAAAAGACGGCGAAAAGGTCGAGTTCATTTCATCAAGAACGGAAGTCGCTGCAAAGTACGGTGACGAAAGCAAAGAAGCCAGTGTTGGCCATTTTGAGGATATGGCGATGGACTGGTATGCAGAAAAGTACAAAAACGAAGATAAAGAATAATTCTTGATTATGGAAGATAGAAAACTGATTATCGAGACCCTTGAAAGAAAGGTCGAAAAGCTGACGGCTGAAAAGGATGAAGCCGTTAAGCTGGGGTTATATGACAATGCCGCAAAGTGTCAGCATAAGATTGAAGCGTACAATGATGCTTTGGTGTGCGTCAAGACCCTTTAATGATTAAATACAAAACCATTTAGAAGAAAGAGTATGAACAACGGAATCATCAAGAAATCGGATTTGCAGGTGGCCGTCAATGAAGAGTTGAAGGTTGGCAGCTATCTGTATGACCGTGACGGCCTATATAGGATAAAAGCCATTCGGGATGACGGCAGAATCATTACTGATGAAGTGAATCCCGAAACGCTGGAGGTGATTGAGGGCAGTTGGCGCAACAACGCATCACATGACGCAAAATCACTGACAGAGCATTATAAGGTGCTTGGCACTGATGCCAGTGCCATCAAGTCACTTGCTGAACGTCTGATAAACGGAGAGACCATTGAAGATTTTGCGGAAAGTAGTGATACGGCTTTGATGTCGCTTGGCAGCAAAGAGACACTGATGATTCTGCGCGAAAATATCAGCAGGGCTTCATTGGTTGCAGAACATACCCGACGATATGCAGAACTGATGATAAAACAGAAGACTGCGGAACTGGAGGCAAGGCTGCGACCTATGAAAACCATGATAGAAAAGATGGGGCGTGAAGTCAAAAGACTGGATTACGTCATTCAGACCATCGAGACCTATGCGGGCATCAAGGAAAGCGTGGTACAGTTACATGCTGGAGAACCTGCACCCGAAACCACACCTATAGTATTCAGACAGGCCGTTATCTTCATGGATGAGGAACTGGCATTGATTGATGATGATTTCGACTGGCAGAAGGTTGATAAATTCGACGAATGGCTGTTGGAGAAAAGCCGCTATAAGGATTTTATGCCCGATGAGAAGTCTATGGTGGCAGTCAAGCCAAGACGGACGGATAAGGCGTACACAAGCGGGAAAACGACGAGTGACCGCATGTATAACTGGATGATGAACCAGCCGAACCATCAAACGGTATTCTTGATTCGGAACGGCGAAAATCTGTATAAGATAGAGTCGGAGCATATTTTTCTGCTGGATAGGATGTACCCGAACATGGATGAATACAAGGCCATCATGGAAAAGGAGCAGAAAGATGTCTTTTATGAAAGCAGAAAGGAGAAAGACGAATTGGAGTCAGACAATTTTCGCAAGCGTTTTACGCAGGTGGCTTTTCTGATGCAGGGCTTGATAGACCGTTCAGATGTCTTTGCACCGCACAATGTCACAGGCAGTGTCATCAAGATGGAAGGGTTTACGGATAAGCAGATTCAGCTTCGATACGAACTGGATATGTCACATGCCCTTGGTGACGGTAGGCCGTCTGTTAAGGATTGGTTCATCGAAATGAACGGAAAGCTGTGCGAGGGTAAGCGCATCATATTAGTGCGTCAAAAATACGGCATGGGATATGGCTATAGTTTTGACCGTGAGCATGATTTTGTGAAATGGTACAGAAGCGAATATTCAGCCCCCGAACTGCCTAACGATGGTATCTACACGCTGGAAGCATTGAAGCAAGAAAAGGCAAACGGGTACTATAGAGAATATGACTTTGCCATTAAGTACATGCCTAATGATGAAGTGCGTGGATATTGGGAAGATACACCACGGAAGCAGCGTGTCACCATTCGCATACAGGTCAAGCCGCGATATAGTGAATACGAAAAGGGTATCTTGAACTATGACGATGTTAGGATTGAAGATGTTGAGTACTACCTCAATTCACGTCTGCACAGGTCACAGTATTATCGTTTCGTGCGCATATTGAAGGATTTCAAGACCCTTTATCTGAAAGAACTGGAGGCCGAAAACGAATATATAAAGATGTTTGTCGGTCAGATAATGGCCAAGGGCTTGCAGACAAAGGACGGCATAACGCCCGAATCTGTTGTAAGGGTTGCGATTGACACGATAAAGAACCGCTTAAAGTGGAAGCGGCCTATCACTGCCAAGGAGAAAGAGACCTATACACTGGTGGAGCGCACATTGTTTTCACAGGCATTCAGAACTAAATATTTCAAGTGACATGGATATTATAAGTTATACCACATTCAAGAAGCGCGAAAAGCCAACCATCTATGAAGTACGTGATGGCGGTGGCAAAGGCTGGTGCTGTGAAACGGTGCAGCCAACGATGCACAGTGCTGGATGGAACGATTGCATCCAAGAATATGACTATGGGCTGTTTGACAAAGAAAAGCCGAAAGATATGGCCATTCGGCTGTTGAAAGAATCTTATGGTGAAAACTGGTTGCAGGGCAAAAGATTTGTCTATTACCCGTACTATTATCATGGCGATAATAACTATATGGATTGCTTATATGTTTATTGGAAGGAAATAGTTGATTGATTATGAAACGTGAGGATATACTAAAGAAAGCAGAAGTATAATGCGTAAAGGCGAATTTGGCTCACTATCTGATTTTGAGGTCACTACGCATGTAGCTTTGGAAACCGCAGAATGGGTAGAAAAGGCCACGCTTGATAAAGTGTGTGAATACCTGCATAATAAACTATATACAAGAGCCAACGGTGCGGAGCATTATGTCGCATCAAAGGCAAAAATAATGCAGGAGGAATTTGTTGCCAAGCTGCGTAAAGCAATGGAGGAATAAGGTATGACGAAGAATGAGCGTGAAATACTGGCTGGCATTGTCGATGATGTAGAAAACAGCGACGATAAGATTTGGCCGCTTGAAAGGCTGTTATCAGAAGTAAAACGAATGATAGGTTATTGATTATGATTACGGAAAAGACATATAAGGCTTTGAAGGTGCTGGAGTCAACATCTGTAATAAATGTAATGACTGCCACCACCTTTGCAATCAAATACTGGGGTAATGATGAAGATAAGCGTTACCTGTTTACTGCTGTCACTAACAATGGCAATGGTGCGTGTGCTGGCAAAAAGGGATGGCTTTGTGCTGGCTCTTTGCTTGGCAAGCTGGCAAAGAAGAAACTTGTGCGCTGGGAGTGCAGAAGGGATGGAAGCCACAGGGGATATTTTCTGACGAACATAGGCAGGCAAGCCGTTGAAGAATATGAAAGGAGTCACGGTGAAGGTTAAGGCACGGGAATTGGAACTGCCTTTGGATGCTGATGTCATTGACTTGGCTACGCTCAAGCCAGTGCCGCGTTTCAGCGTCGGCGATACGGTCTATATCCCATGTCTTTACGGGCTGGATGAAATCGAGAAGGTGACAGCCCGCAAGATAAAGAATATTACCGTGACGAAATCCGACATAGACGGAAAGTATCACGTACATTATTATATCACTGGCCATAATGTGCCGTTCAGCTATGGTGCAGACCACTGGAACTACTGGATGATTTATGCCACACCACGGGAGGCGATGGAGCAGAATCTAAAGAAATTGAAAGCGTTTCTGCAAAAGAAGTCTTTTATGATACGCGATGAAGCCATGAAGATAGGCTATTCGGAACGCGAGGCAAGAAACTTGCTACAGGTGAAATGAAAAAGGACGGCCATTTGGTCGCCCTTTCTTGTTAAAGACCATGTTTGCCCCTTGTTAAAGACCATTTTCAAACAAAGCGAAACAATCAGAATTTCAAAGGATTACGCTTGTTAGTTCCTTGTTATTTGTTTGTTAAATACCGTTTCTTTTGTTCATCCAGCAGTCCAAACACATAATCCAGCACCTTTTTGTTTGCGGCATTGATGATGATGAAATCCTTCTTGATATAGACATCATCTATTCGCGTCTCTGCGTCGATATGGTTCAAGCACTCATGAACGGTGTACTTGTCTATTCCGACGTTGTTACGGGCTATCGTTGCCCATGTGTGACGAAACTGGTAGAATTGCAGGGTGTCAATCAGCCTTACCCTGTCCTTTGGTTTCTTCTGTCTGTTTTCCAGCGAAATCTCTGCATTGATGGCATCCATAATGCTTTTCAGCCCGATGTTTATTGAACGGTTGAAGCTGGCGGCGGTCGCAAACCGTCTGTGGAAGCTGAAAGCATGGGTGCTATCCGCATATTTGGTGATAAGAGCCTTGATGCGAGCATCTGCCACCACTTCAATATGGGCATTGTCGGAACGTCGCCCCTCGGTTTTAGAGCGATTATAAGCCAGTACTCCACCTTTGAATGATGTCGCATGGTATAAGTCCACGGAGTTCATTCCCATGAAGCAGAAAGACAATATGGCACAGTCGCGGGCAAGTGTCTCGCGCTTGCCAACAGGCTTGTATCGGAAAACACGGAGCAGAATATCCAAGTCCATTGCCCGCCCGCCTTTAAGCTGCTGGCGTGGGAAGTCGAAGTTTTCAATGGCTGTAGAAGGTATTACAATGTTGCCATCTGAATTATATGCTTTCCGTGCGAGGTTGTGCATGTGACGTATCAAGCCAAGATAATGCGATTGCGCCCGTGGGTACTGGCTCATGTAATCGGAATATCCTTTTAGAAACATGTAGTCAATATCCTTGAATGACAGTTTGCGCCGCCCAAGGTACTTTTCCACAGAGTTCAGCATCGTGGCATAGTTCTTTTTCTCTTTGCCCTTACCTTTGAGCCATTCTTCCGTGAACTGGAAGAAATCATATTCATCATTCGTCGGCTTCGCTGACGTGATGCGCTGGTAGATGTAATCGGCATCCACCCGTGCGCCAGTCAGTTCCAAGTCCAGCTTGTAAATCCTGTTTTTGTATTCCGCCACCAAGTCATCAATAAGGTGCTGCTTCTGTGACGATATGATTCTGCCAGTTTTGACAGATACCTCCCTTCCTTCGACCGAGATAGTTGTCGGGATGCGCTTACGGGTGCAGGCGTGTGAAAGGATGATGTAAAGTTTGCGGCTACCGTCTTTCGCGGGATTGCCAAGTTCTACTTTTAGTGTTGCCATAATTCGGTTATTTTTTTGCGGTGAATTTGCGGTGAATTTTCCGAATTGAGGCAAATTTGCGGTGAATTTTCCAACAAAAAAGCCTCAAAAATTGCATTTCTGTGTTCGTTGTTCAGCTACGGCGGTATATCGCGTAAAGCCGATAAACACTGATATTTAGCAATTTTTGAGACCTTTCCAACTTTGGGGTGCCCGCTCGGACTCGAACCGAGGACATTCAGAACCACAATCTGACGCTCTAACCAACTGAACTACGGGCACCATTTCTGAATTGCGGGTGCAAAGGTAGTAAATATTTGGGATACCACCAAACTTTTCTTGGAAATATTGAAAAAAAATTGTGGGTTTCTTCATTTTTTGCTATCTTTGCAGTTCAGAAGACAAACAGAATTAAAGAATTAGCACTTATGGAATATATGTCGCAAGAAGGCTACGACAAATTGGTAGCCGAGCTATATCAGCTGGAGCATGTAGAGTTGCCACAGGTCAGGGAAGCCATAGCCGAGGCACGTGACAAGGGCGATCTGAGCGAGAATTTCGAATACCATGCCGCCAAGCGTGAACAGTCGCGGTTGTTGGGCAGGATCCGATTCAAGCAGCGGGTACTGGAGCATGCCCGTGTGATAGACACGTCGCGGCTGGCAACGGACAGCGTGGGACTGCTGTCGAAGGTGGAGATGACCAACATGGCGAACAACGCGCGAATGACCTACACCATAGTGAGTCCGCACGAGGCCAACATACAAGAGCGGAAAATATCCATCAAATCACCTATCGCCCAGGCGCTGCTGAACAAGAAGGCTGGCGACGTGGTGGAAGTGTGCGTACCGGCAGGCATTCAAAAGTTCAGGATAGAAAGTATAGAGTTGTAGCGCATTCTTGCGTATTTAACTTTTTTTTACACTCCTGTCCTATCAAAAGATTTGGAATATATCGATAAATTCCGTATCTTTGCCCACAAAGACAGTAATGATAGAAAAGCCGAATTTCGAATATAAATACGATCTGGCGTATCAGAAGTCGTTTGCTGCAAGACTCAGTTTCAGAATCATGGGTATTGCAGCAGCCGTTTTCTTGGTTGCTGTAGTCCTGTTCTTCCACTTTACAGGCGACAGCATGACACTACCGCTGACCCACCAGATTGTGAAATACGGCACCATCGTATTTATTGTGGGACTGACGTTGCTATTCGTGTTCTGTACATGGGCCATCTACCAGATGGTAAGACCGCTCAGGCAGTTCACCGAATCGGCCATCAGCATTGCCGACGGTAATCTGGACACTCCCCTACCCGTGATTCACTCCGAGGACGAGTTGCAGCAACTACGCAGGGCCTTCGAGCACATGCAGTCGTCGTTGAAGCAGCACATCAACGATCTGAAGGTGACTACGGCGGGCAAGGAGCGACTGCAGAGCGAGCTGAAGATTGCCCACGACATCCAGATGGGCATGATTCCGACCACCTTCCCCCAGCGTGACGACCTGGATCTGTTTGCGTCGATGACTCCGGCCAAAGAGGTGGGAGGCGATCTCTACGACTTCATCATCGACAACGACGAGCTGTTCTTCATCATCGGCGACGTGGCAGGCAAGGGAGTGCCGGCTTCACTCTACATGGCCGTGACGCGCGCACTCTTCCGCAACATGGCAGGCAACTACCAGAGTGCAGCCAACATCATGCGTGAGATGAACCACGCCATCGCGTCGACCAACGAGTCGTTCATCTTCGTGACGGCATTCGTCGGTGTGCTGGATCTGAAGACGCACCACCTGACTTACTGCAATGCGGCACATAACGCTCCCGTGATGGTCGGCCAGGACGGCAAGAGCGTGCTGCTGGATGTCGAGACCAATCTGCCCATCGGCGTAGAAGACCATTATAAATATGAGGAGCAGCAAGTGAGTTTCCCTGAAGGCTCGGCGCTGCTACTGTATACCGATGGGCTGACCGAAGCCACCTACTACTCAAGCGACGGCAGCCGACGTCTGTTTGGCGAGGACCGCGTGCTCCATGATGTGGAGAAGACGCATCATCTGTCGCCCGTCGAAATCATCGACTACCTGCGACAGCACGTCAATGTGTTTGCCGACGGTACCGAGCAGAGCGACGACCTGACCATGATGTTCATCCGACACGGCAAGACGGCTAATGCCAAGAAGGTGGATAAGCGCCGCATCATCTTGAAGAACGAGATGACAGAGGTGGGCCGCATGCGAGGCTTCTTCTTCTCCATCTGTCGCGAATACGGCATTGACGACAATACCGCCAAGCAACTCAATCTGGCCATAGAAGAATGGGTAGTCAACGTCATCAACTACGCATATCCTAAAGGTACGCGTGGGCACGTGGAGGTAGTGGCCTACATGATAGATGGCGTGCTGACGCTGGTGGTCAAGGACCACGGAGTGCCTTTCGACCCTACCAAGTATGCGGAAGTAGATATTGATGCCGAGCTGGACGATCGCTCAATAGGCGGTCTGGGCATCCATCTGGTACGTACCATCATGGACACGATGGACTACGAACGGACGGAGAACGGCTACAACGTGCTGCGAATGACTAAGCAACTAACGACAAACTAAAAATAAAACTGGTTATGGAAGATATTGTTTTCTGGGGGTTTAACCTCTACGCCTGGACCACCATCGCTACGGTGCTCACCATGTTCAGCATCCTGCTGTTCACGAAGTTGCGCGCCGACCTGGTATTCCTGGGTGCCATCGCTATCCTGTTCGTCACAGGAGTACTTAACGCCAAAGAAGCCTTCTCGGGCTTCAGCAGCACCTCGGTAGTTGTCATCGGCGTGCTCTTCGTCGTCGTGGCCGGACTGACGCATACTGGCGTGTTGCAATGGATTGTAAAACATCTGCTGGGACAACCCTCCAGCTATTCCAAGGCTGTGGTGCGTCTGATGATGCCCGTTGCCGTGCTTAGCTCGTTCCTCAGCAACACGACGGTAGTAGCCCTGTTCGTAGGCATCGTCAAGATGTGGTCGAAGAAGTTGAACATCTCGCCATCGAAGCTGCTCATCCCGTTGAGCTACGCCTCGGGCATGGG
>ERZ842401.4088-NODE-4088-length-17341-cov-10.040900_pt1 | contig 17341 bp, 16 predicted proteins | sample MGYA00521270_ERZ842401 | MGnify/ENA primary metagenome ERZ842401 (study PRJEB31892, sample SAMEA3878208) | bioreactor metagenome | biome: Moose rumen | place: Sweden | collected 2011-10 | study: EMG produced TPA metagenomics assembly of the PRJEB12797 data set...
ATAAGCAAAAATTTTCTGAACTTTTTCTTACACGCTGCAAACTTAGAGTTTTTGTCTAATTTTTTTCGTTTTAGTTTTCGTATTCGTTAAATTATTTATATCTTTGCAGTCGAAAGCTAACCTCCGCTTAACGCTAAACAATAAATAATATGAACAACCAAGTTTTAATTGACAACCTACGTTGGATTTATGATTTCCCCAAAAAGGGTATTAATTTCAGGGATGTTACGACGCTCTACAAGAGTGCCGAATGTATGAAAATCATGCTCGACGAACTTGAGGAGCTCTACAAGGACAAAGGCATCACCAAGATTGTCGGCATAGAGAGCAGAGGTTTTGTTATGGCATCAGCTCTTGCAGCCCGTCTGGGATGCGGAGTGGTATTGGCACGCAAACCCGGAAAGCTGCCTTCTACCGTCATCAGGGAGTCATTTTCAAAGGAATACGGTGTTGATACGATAGAGATACATATCGACGCCATCACGTCCGACGACGTAGTGCTAATTCATGATGACCTTCTGGCAACAGGAGGTACTGCAATGGCAGCATATAAGCTCGTGCAGTATTTCCATCCCAAGAAGACATACGTAAACTTCATAGTAGAGATTACCGACGAAGGCCTTCACGGCAGAGACCAGTTCAAAGACGTAGACCTGACAACGCTGATAACTATCTAAAAGCCACTCACCACTCACCTCTCACATCTCACATCTCACATCTCACCTCTTACATCTCACCTCTCACCACTAACCCCACATTATTATTTACTCATACCGAGAAGCTATCACCTTCCAGTCCACAACCTGCCACAGAGCAGCGAGGTGATCAGGGCGGCGATTCTGATAGTCCAGGTAGTACGCATGCTCCCAGACATCGAATGTCAACAAAGGCTTCAATCCCTTCTGAATAGGATTAGAAGCCCCTTGCTCTTGCGTGATAATCAAAGAGCCATCAGCATCTGACGACAACCAAACCCAGCCAGAGCCAAACAGACCTACGCCTTTTGCCTCAAACTCAGCCTTGAAAGCCTCCACACTACCCCACTGCTTCACTATCTGTGCAGCGAGAGCACCCTCAGGACCTTGAACAACTTCACTTACAGGTTTAAACTGCCCAAAATACAGGTTATGGTTCAGTATCTGTCCTGCATTATTAAATACCGCCCCTTCACTATGAAGGACAAGCTCTTTAAGCATCTCGAGTTCTCCAAGACTCCCCTCGCCTATTGGAGAGGGGTTAGGAGGTGAGGCTAGTTTGTTCAGATTATTCACATAAGCCGCTAAATGTTTCCCATGATGAAACGAAATCGTCTCCTGGCTTATCACTGGCGCCAATGCCTCAGGCGCATAAGGAAGTTCAATTAGTGTAAACATAATATTTTGATTGGTTTGATTCTATTAAGCAGATTTTCGTCTATGATTTTCATCTGTCAACGTTAAGTTCATTGTTAAGGTTAACGTTAAAGTTGTTTTTATCATGAACCATTCACCATGAACCATTAACCCTTAACCCTTAACCCTTAACCCTTAATTCTTAATTCTTAATTGACTTCGTCGTAATCGTATCTTTAGCACGCTTATACCTTTAGGTGTAAGAAACTCGCAAGATTCTCACACAGGTCACATCGAAGTGCATTCTTAATTCTTAATTCTTAACTCTTAACCATAAATGTTCCATCTTCCCTCAGACTTCAGCCTTCTTCCATCAGTCCTCTATCAGCCTGTCCGCCAGTGCCTTCAATGCCACTTTTTGTTCGTCTGTAAGTACGAGAACATCCGTACCCCACGCCTCTGCAGGCACGGCAATGCCCACCTGTTCCTTCAACACCTCAGCCTTCATAAAGGTGAGCAACTCCGAGAGCTTAGCCCTGCAATCCGCTGTTGCAGCCTTACCACCTGCCCCAGTGATAGCTACCCGCTTGCCGTTGATACACGTCGGAGTCCCATAGTCCATCGGTTTCACAGGACGCGACAGCCAGTCAAGCAGATTCTTCAAGTGCCCCGGATAACTCATGTTATATTCCGGCGTAAATATCCACAGCCCATCAGCCTCACTCACCGCCTTACGAATGCGAGCCACAACCTCAAGCTCCGGCTGCTCAATATCCTGATTCAGCAGCGGCAAATCGCTATAGTCCAGTTCCTGCACCTCAGCTCTCTCTCCGATAATCCCCTTCGCCACACGAGCCACTTGTCGATTAAACGACTTCGCCCTCAACGACCCAATAATAAACAGTATCTTTTTCATATTGCTTGTATTTATTTTTTAGCTATCGTATAATACCCACCCGTCTTCTTACTACCACGACGCTCAATCATACCTACTTTCAGCAACACGCGCACATGCTTATCAATTGTACTGAATGGTATTTTAGTCATTTCAGAAATCTCTGAAGCAGTACATCCTTCATGCTCAATTATGAACTGCAGTGTCGCCTTTTGAGACGCATTTAATTCGCCATTTAATTCGCCATTTAATTCGCCATTTAATTCGCCGTTTAACTGACCATTTAATTGACCATTGCCCGCTACATTGCCTGCTACATTGCCTGCTACATTGCCTGTAACTGTATAATCTACAGAGTAAATAATCGTCATAAACTGACTGGGCGAAGACTTGAACACAGGCCGTCTGTCATCCTTATACGACTCCAGTGCCTTCGTCTCGTTGCAGATACGCTTCAGGCCGCTACCACGCTTTTCCATATAGTCCAACTGCGCCATCACATCAGCCAGCACTGGGTTACGTCTCAACGAAGAAATATCCTCCAGTCCCTTCACAGTGCCGTTGTTGTCTATACCGAAGAACAGAGAGCCGCCCATCGTGTTAGCAAAAGCACTCACACTCTTCAGCCAACTCTTCGGTCTGTTTTCCTCCAGCATCACTTTATAATCGTATGCAGTACATTCTGCTATCAAGTCTTCTATTGTCATTGTGTCGGATTTAAAAAATAACCTTTCACTAATCACTAACCACTAACAACTAATCACTAATCACTAACTTTTTCCATAAATTATTGCAATTCTGGTACAAAGATAGTGAATTTTTCCAAAAGAATATTGTTTTTATGGAAAATTTTCCAAATTCAGCATTATTTTAACCGTTATAAATCGTTTATCGATTATATGTTATTGACATGATAACGTTATAGCGTTGAGCAATTATCGATGTGCAACGGTTTTTTAGGTTTCAACAACGTTGAACCGATGTTTTTGCTCACGAAGTATGTGAGGCTCTGTAAGAGACAAAGATGAAAGGGAGATGTTTTTATCTGGGAGCTCGCTCACAAGGAAAAACAGAAACCTTGCATCTTGTTAGGACTGCTAAGTCCGACACATACTGAAGTGAGGGTTTTCCTGGTTTTTGTTTAAATAAACATCCGTGTTAATCTGTGCAATCCGTGTTCGCTTCTATTTTCGAAACGGGGACCAGTCCCTGCGTTTCACGAATAAAATCGAGTGATTTTTTGCATATATTAGAAGTTTTTTGTACCTTCGCGCCCTAATTATGGAAACAAAAGATTATAGCAAAACGAAAATAGCCTGTTATCTTGGATTTGTGACACAGGCTATAGTGGCAAATTTCATTCCACTTCTGTTCATGATTTTCTATCGTGAATATGATATACCCCTTGCAAGCCTGGCTCTCATTCCGGCAGTGTTTTATGCCGTGCAGTTAGTGGTCGATTTTCTGTGTGCAAAATTCAAGAACATCGACTATCGCAAGAGCATCATCATCTCTGAGGCTACATCCGCCTTGGGACTTGCCGGCTTGGCATTTGTGCCGTCGCTGTTCCCTGACAGTCCTCTTGTGGGTATTCTCTTATGTGTCTGCATATATGCCATCGGCAGCGGTCTGATAGAGGTATTATGCAGCCCTATCATCGAGGCTTGTCCTTTTCCCAACAAGGAGGGCATGATGAGCCTGCTACATTCATTCTACTGCTGGGGAGCCGTGGGAGTAATTCTTGGCTCTACCGTGTTCTTTACACTCTTCGGCTTGGAGAACTGGCGGATATTAGCCTGCCTGTGGGCGTTGATTCCGCTTTATAACATCATAAATTTTGCCACCTGCCCCATCGAACCTATCGTAGAGGATTCTGAGGGTATGAGTATGTCGCAACTTCTTAAAAACAAGATGTTCTGGATATTCCTTGTCCTGATGATAGCAACAGGAGCCTCGGAGGCATCTATGGCACAATGGACGTCAGCCTTTGCCGAAGCCTCTCTTGGTGTTGACAAGGCTATTGGAGACTTGGCTGGTCCTTGCGGCTTTGCCTTCTGCATGGGACTGGGCAGGCTATGGTATGGCAAGAAGGGTCTGAATATGGATTTGTCGTCCTATATGACAGCAGCAGGCATCTTGTGTTTCGTAGCCTATCTTATAGCGGCTCTGTCATCCGTTCCGCTCATAGCCTTTGCGGGCTGTATGGTAAGTGGTTTGGCGGTTGCCATCATGTGGCCTGGCTCTATCAGCCTTACCTCGGCACGTATCCCCTGTGGTGGCACTGCGCTCTTTGCATTGCTTGCCCTTACAGGAGATGTCGGGGGAACAGTGGGACCATCACTCGTAGGACTTGGCACTACTTCCGGCGAGAACAACATACAGAACGGACTTTTGCTGGCGTCAGTGTTCCCTGTCATTTTGGTGATATGCCTGTTTATCGTCAGAAGACTGAAGATTGAATAAGAATAAAAACTCATGAACCCTTAACCATGAACCATTAACCATGAACCCTTAACCATGAACCATGAATCATTCACCATTAACCATGAACCCTTAACCATGAATCATTAACCCTGAACCATGAACCATTCACCATGAACCCTTAACCATGAACCATGAACCATTAACCACTAACCACTATTGTGTCACAAACACCCGCCAGCTGCCATCTTTCTCACCCCGCTCCACATACTTTTTCTCAATCATTCTGTCCAGCAACTTCTGGATTGCAGCGATGCTGATGCCCGTCACATCTCTCATGTCCGCCAGCGTCAATGTTGGCTGTGTTCGCATGGCGTTTAGAATCTTCGTATAGTTAGGCGTACGGAAAGCAATCCTTTCTCCATCATACCACCACACGTTATCATCCCGCTCGCTCACGAACAGCACATCGTTGTACACCTCCGTAGCCACCAACTCATTAAAATACTTCAGGAAAGGCCTGATGTCCTTTATCTCAGCATGAGCGCCATCACTGGGCACAGGCCCTACTTCAATATCAGCCTGATGGAGTGCCTCCAAGTATTCACTCTTCTTACGGCTCCTCACCACTATCATAGGATAGTCGTGTCGTGTCAGAATGAAGTTCATCATCAGGCGAGCTATGCGACCGTTACCATCCTCGAACGGGTGGATGCGGATGTAGCGGTAGTGGAACAGAGCAGCCAGTTCTATAGGCGACAGTTTTCCTTCCTTTTCTGCCGTATTATACCAATCCACCAAGTCCGTCATCAATCCAGGAGTCTCTTCAGGCGAAGCATATTCGAATCTATCGCCATATCGTGTTATCACACTGTTCGGTCGCGTTTTATACTGCCCTGCATGTATAACGTAGCTCGTCTGTTGTCCTCCTGGCAGATTGCGGTAAACCGTATAATCCTCCCTCAGCAACGTCTTATGCAGCGTACGTATGAAGTTCTGCGTCAGCGGCATTTCTTTCACGCGAGCCTCCTCGGTCATCATCTTCAGGCCCACGTTACTCGCTGTCATCTCCTGCACAGCATGTACGTCAGCCTCTCCAATCACCTTACCAAACAGCAGCAGTATCTCCGTCTGGCCATACGTCAGCGTATTACCCTCAATATGGTTGCTGTTGTAGTTAAAGTCCACAGTAAACCTGCGGCTCAACCTCTCCCTGTCTTTTTCCGAGAGGGGCTGCAACTCCTGCCATGCCGCCAGTGCCTTTTTTATATTCAGATACTTCATAGATACCTGTTATTATTATTTTGGTGGCAAAGATACAAAAAATATTGTTAATGGTTGTAATCCTACAACCTTTTTAACATATTTATCATAAAAAAAGGCCAATTTCTCACTATTTTATATCATATTTCCATCTTCCCTCAGACTTCAGCCTTCTTCCATCAGCCCTCTATCAGCCTGTTCAGCATTATTTTAACCGTTATAAATCGGTTATCGATTATATGTTATTGACATGATAACGTTATAGCGTTGAGCAATTATCGATGTGCAACGGTTTTTTAGGTTTCAACAACGTTGAACCGATGTTTTTGCTCACGAAGTATGCGAGGCTCTGTAAGAGACAAAGATGAAAGGGAGATGTTTTTATCTAAGTGCTTGCACATAGAACTATCCACTATAAACTTACCACTGTCTTTAAACTTTAACCTTTAAACTTTAAACTCTAAACTTTACAAATCGGTTTTTGTTTAAATAACTATCCGTGTAGATCCGTGCAATCCGTGTTTGCTTCTATTTTCGAAACGGGGACCCGTCCCTGCGTTTCACATCGGCATCGCTCCATCCCTACATATCCTCCATCGACAGTCCGGCTATGCCCGTTTTGTACTTTCCGTACTCGCCAGTCACCTCTTTAAACCGCTGTACCTTCCCCTCCAGCAACTTCATGTCCAACTCATCGTGTTGGCGCTTCACCTCGTAGAAGGTAACACGCTTCTCCAGGTCGTCAGCCGCAATGATGTCAATCTCGTTCTCACCCTTGCGGTCCCACCAGCTGTCAATGTGCGTGTATTGCTCGCTTTCGCGCATCACCTCCTTAAACCAGCGCTCCAGCACCTTACCGCTGTAAGTCTCATAGTCACGCGCCACTATCTCGGCCAGTTTCCCGTAGGCGTTTGCCTCAATAAAGTAAGTATATTTGTAGATAAATCGGAACCAGAACTGCAGGAACAGGTCGCTCAACGCATACACGATGTTCTTGTTGGTCGACTTCTGGAACATGGGCTTCGTCTTCGCTATCAGACCGTAGTCGTTCTCCAGTCTTGTCATATGGCCCGACACCTCCACATGCAGAATGCCCTCAATATCACCTCTGGTGTTGTGACCCGTAGCTATCAACTTCAGAATGTCGAAATAGCGTCCATAGTCGCGCCCGAACTCCTCTATCAGCATGTTCTTCCCTTCAGGGATAAAGTACGAGTTCTTGGCGATGATGCGCCCCAGCATCTTCTCTGCCGTAGTAGCACCTGCATCCATCAGTAACTCTACGTACTTGGCCACACCACCAGTATAGGTATATAGCGCCAGCAAGTCCTCCTTTGTATAGTCGGGATTGTAGCACTTCAGTATCCCCTTCATCACCGACGGTGCGAAAGGCTCTATCTTCAGGAATTCCGTCTGACGTCCATACAAAGGCTCCTTCTTGTCGCGAAACAGCTTTGTCATCATCGAATACACCGATCCGCACACTATCAGGTTTATCTTCGCCTCCCCCTTCTTCTTGTCCCATATCTTCTGTATCTGCGAGAAGATGGCACTGTTCACGCGGTTGAAGTCCTGAAACTCGTCAATCATCAGTGTCAGGGGGCGCGTCTTCGACAGTTCCATCACGTAGTCAAAGATGTCAGCAAACCGCTCCACCTTTCCCAGGATAGGTATCTCCAGTTTCTCTGTCAGCTCCTGCTGGAACTCCTCGCACAGCACACTCTCCGTACTCCTTGTCACAAAGAAGTACAGTATCGTCTCATCCTCGTAAGCCTTCATCACGAGCGAAGTCTTACCTATGCGCCTGCGTCCCGTCAGCACGGTAAACTGAGCCGCACGATGCGAGAGGTCTCTTATTTCCCGCAGTTTCTGAATCTCATATTCCCTGTCGAAGAACTTCATAACTTACTCTTTTTATTAATGTTACGCCTATTAAAGGTACCGAAACCGCCAGTTCGGAACTCGCTGTTTCGTTTGCAAAAATACAATTTTTCTTTGATATATCAGAAATAAATTAGGTAAAAAATACTATTTTTTCAAAAATTAGGTATTTTTACCTAATTCAATCCAATCATTTACGAAGCAGGGCTGACAATATCAGCTTTTTCTTAGATATTTTTATATTATCAGGTTCATTTTTGGAAATTATTCACAAAATTTTCAAGGATTTTCAGTTGGTTACATTTTGTAACCGACTCAGATTCCTCAATTATCATCTCTTCCATTTCTCTAAACACTACACTTTAGAACAATCTCTAAACTCTAAACACTAAACTCTACACTAATTAAACCCACTGGTTGACGTGTTTATACTTCTCCATTAATTCGAGAAGATTTTTAAACATCTCAACTCTATTGGGTTTGAGAGCCCCCGCATTCATATGCTTCCTATTCGCCTTGAGCCAATTCAGCATATCATGCTCCTCTAACTTATACTTAGAAGGATTGCGCTTATTGATTTCAATGAAGGTCTTTACTTCTTTGTATCGAGTAAGCCATCTCGTTTCTTGATCCATACTTCATACATCAAACATCAGACTTCTTTACCAACCAACGTTCATCTTGGGTCATAACAATTACGGTTCATGATTAATGGTTCACGATGCAAGGTTACATCATTTGCTCTTTACTTTCTGATTCAACGTCTTCACGATAGAAGTCAAAAGTTTAAGTATACGATCAATATCCTTCTTAAGTGATTCGTATTGCGATTCGTTAATGTAGCCGTTATCGTGCAGCAGATTCAGCCAGTAATCAGTCTCATCCGCTTCTTTATATGCTATTGACATCTTGCTAAGGAAGTCCGCATCACTTTGAGCGTGTTTACTCTCACGTACATTAGCTCCAATAGAAGTTCCACTCCTGTAAATCTGCTTTGATATGACGAACTCCTTGTATTCAGAATCATCAGTTAGATATTGGAATAATCTGGTTATTCTGCATCCAAAGTCATAACTCAATTCATGTATCCCAGCATTGGCCTTGTCCTCTTCACTCATTAACTTAGACAAAGGTCCACGTTTCGGCTTATACTCTGCTTTTTGCGAAGAGCTCTTTTTATTTATGTAGATTTCTTTTTGTATTCCATTAAATTAAATCATTAATCATTAATCATGAACCATGAACCAAAAAGTAACCCTGAACCATGAATCATTAATCATTAACCATGAACCATTAATCATGAACCATTAACCATCAATCATTAACCATGAACCATTAATCATGAACCATTAACCATCAATCTCCTGTCCCCGTGGCGTCCCTATCTTATAGCAGTCCCGTCATATACAGCGGCAGATACACCAGTCCGTCCTTCTGCTCCACATCCTTCGTATGCAGCACATACGGTGTGCTCAGGTACTGCCCGAACTTCTTAATGCACTTCTGAATCGACGTCAGCGTATAGCCCGTGCCGCTCTTCACCTCTATAGGCGAGATATTGTGTCGCGAGGTCACCACCTCCTTCTGCACCAAGAAGTCCACTTGCATACGGTTCTCAGCCTCCTCCTTGTCGTAGTTCGAGTAGAAGAACAGTTCATGCCCAGCCGCCTTCAGCATCTATGCCACGATGTTCTCCACCAGCATCCCCTCGTCAATCTCCAGTTTGTCAAACATCAGCTTCTGGTAGATCTCGTGCGTCACGATACCTCTTGCACTGAATGCCAGCGAAATCAGCAGGCCCGTATCGCAGTAATAGCACTTCAGCACCGTGCGGTCCTCGTTCAGTTGCAGGCCGATGTTCGGAGCCGTGGTGTTGTAGCTGATATTCACCATCTTCGAGTCCTCCAGCCAGAAAAACGCACTATCGTACTCGCGCATCCTCGCCTCGTCCTTCAGAGCCGACAGCATAAACTTCTTCTCTTTCTTCTGTAACTGCCCGGGGATGGCGTCGTATATCGCACTCACGCGAGCTGTAGCCCCGCCTGCATATTTCTTGATGTCGTTCCTGTACAGGCGCAGAATCTGCCGCTTTACTGCATCCACCTTGGTAAAGTCGCGCGATGCTGCATATTCCGCCACTGCCTGAGGCATACCACCAACAATCAAATACTGGCGAAAGTAATGCAGAGCCTCCCGGTGGAACTCGCCCATAGGTTCATGCTTTTCAAACCTTTCGCGAATATAAGGCATCATAATCTCATTGCCCATCGCCCATAGGAACTCCTCAAAGTCCATAGGGTACATGTCTACACCATCCTCCTCCGACGGAATCAGTATGCCGTCCACGTTCTTCTTTATCGATATCAGCGAGCCCGTCTCCAGATAGTCAAACCGATGATCTGCCACCAGTGCCTTGACAGCTTCACGTGCCCGGGGGCACTTCTGCACCTCGTCAAAGATGATGAGCGAGCGCCTCGGTGTCAACTGTCGCTTGTAGTGCAACTGAATGTTCTGCAGTAGCGTGTCCACATCCTCCAGATACTCATCAAACCAGTCCGTCACTCGCTTAGGCGCCTTACTGAAGTCTATGAGGATATACGAGTCATATTCGTTGCGGGCAAACTCCTCAGCGATATAACTCTTTCCCACACGTCTGGCGCCCTCAATCATCAAGGCCGTCGTGCCGTTCTTTTCCTGCTTCCATTGAAGCAACCTGTCATATATTTTACGCCTCATAATCACGTTTCCTAAGAGTTTCAAAACCTATTTTATACACCTTTCCGCGATATAGAATTCAATTATAACTATTTGTTTATCAGCTACAATAGCTCATATTTATCTTTAATTTCTTTCAAATTTCAATGCAAAAGTACAACTTTTCCTCGAATCACACAAACATTTTACCAATTATTTTAAAATCGGTTATTGGTTATCGACGTGCAACGGTTTTTAGGTTCATAGAACCGAGGTTTTTCTTCCAAGAGTATAAAAGTCTATAACCAATAACCAATAACCCATAACCCATAACCTTTCTAAAGTCTATAACCTATAACCCATAACCTATAACCTTTACAAATCGGTTTTTGTCTAAAAACATCCGTGTTAATCCGTGCAATCCGTGTTCGTTTCTATTTTCGAAACAGGTACCAGTCCCTGCGTTTCATGGCCTTTCTCACTTGCCTCTCACTTGTTTCAAGCCTTCTTGCCAGTTCTGCTCTTGAAATAGCATGATTCTCTTTTATCAAATCATAAACTGCGTCCAACAGATTTGGATCAGTTTTGGAACGCTCTGGATCACTCTGGATCACCTCTGGACCGTTCCAGACCCTTCCTTCCTCCACAGCGTCACCATAAAATCCTCATCCTGTCTAAATTCCGGCTTCCCCTCCTACTCTTATCTCTTATCTATTATCTTTTTTAGTCCGATACCCGACACCTCCGATAAGTTTGTTTCTTATCAGTTTTATGTTTCTATTTCTCCAACGCCCTCTCATCCATCAAAAACTCCTGGAGGCTCATAATCAGAATTCCATTCTCATCATTGTGCCGTATCACATTGTCCTTGGTCACAACAACCTTCCTGAACCCGTCACCCACATTCACCAGCGGACGCTCCTCCTGCTGCCGTTTTTCTGTAGTGGGTATCGAGAATGCCGACTGTACATACACCCGTTCATCCGCCTTGTTGCAAACAAAATCCACCTCTATCTGCTTACGCACATATTTGCCATCCTCCTGGCGCTCATTAATCTCCACCACCCCCACGTCAACAGAATACCCTCGCAGACACAACTCGTTATACATCACATTTTCCATCAGGTGAGTCTCCTCAAGCTGACGGAAGTTCAGCCGAGCATTCCTCAACCCTGTGTCTGTGAAATAATACTTATACGGCGTTGAAATATACCGTTTCCCTTTAATGTCATAACGCTCTGCCTGTTCTATCATGAAAGCATCGCACAGGTAATCCAGATACTGCTTTATCGTGACAGCCGACAACTTTCCCGTACCGGAACTTGTAAAAGTATCCTCCAGTTTCTTAGGATTCGTCAGCGAGCCAACTGCCGATGATATCACATTCAGCAAACTCTCCAACTGTGCATCATTCTGCACCCGGTTTCGCTCAATGATATCCCGCAGGAAAACCTCGTCAAACAAGCGTTTCAAATAATCCGCCTTCTCCTCCCTCGATGGCAGTAAGGCACAATAAGGCAGACCTCCAAAGGTCATATATTCAGTCCACACATCGTCAAACGGTTTGTCTGGCTGAATGGTCTTGAATTCCTTGAAACTCAACGGACGCAGATACATCTCGTCACCGCGCCCCCTGAATTCGGTAATAATATCTTTCGATAGGAATTTTGAGTTAGAGCCTGTCACGTAAGTGTCAAGGTTCTGTATATGCAGACAGCTGTTCAACACATCTTCAAACTCATCCATCAACTGCACCTCATCTATCAGTAAATAATAGGACTTCTGGTCCTTAATCTGCTTCTTAATGAAAGCTAGGCAAGCATCCGGGTTACGTAGTTCCTTATTGGAACGATCCTCCAACTGTATCTCTATGATGTGATTCAGTTCCACTCCCGTCTCTATCAGATGCCTTTTGAAGAGTTGAAACAACAAGTATGACTTCCCGCATCGCCTGATGCCGGTCACTATCTTCACACGCCCGTTGCCCTTGTGTGCAATCAGCCTTTCCAGATACCTGTCACGCCTAATCTCCATTATTACCTATTTAATATTTTTGCAATTCTTGCACTTTTATAAAATGCTTTTGTCTACAAATATAACGAAATCAATTTAAGTTTTATTGCCCTACACTTCAAAATTCCCAAGATTTTCAATCAAAAAATCCCAATATTTTTCAACTTTTGGAGCTGTGAGCGCCATCAAAGCTTGCTTGGTAATGGCCGAGTCGTGACAAAAATCAACGCAGTTAATCAAAAAGTTCTTTTCGTTTTCGTTATGGTTAACGTTGATAACGGTTTTTCTGCTCAAAGCCGTGAGTAAGCGAGTACAGACGAAAACTTGTTCTCAGTATGTCGAGCGAGAACGGGTTCGACGAAGTCAAAGAGCAGGGTTTTTTCTTTTTATGAGATAGAGTCCCTGAAAGGGATAATGGAAAAGTCTTTAACCTATAACCAATAACCACTAACCCTTCAAAAGTCGCTAACCTTTAAACTTTAAACTCTAAACTTTACAAATCGGTTTTGGTTAAAATATCCGTGTTAATCCGTGCAATCCGTGTTCGTTAACTTTTCGTGGTTTTAGTCTTTTTCGATGTTAACGGAATCAAAATAGGCCGATGCAAATTGCACCAGCCTATTTCCGTTATCGTTAAGGTTATCGTTGAATATCTTGCTTCCCCAACTGTTCTTCCAGCCAACCATCCTGCCCATAATCTTTAGGGTGTTTCTTCAGCACAAACAAATACTTACAAAATTCCCATACACCCTTGAAAAATTCTTTTAAGCATTTAAAGCTTACACCTTTTCAAAGAACGTATCCGGCCTCTGAGGGTCAAAGATCTCGTTGCAGTACATCACTGTAACCAGATTCTCAGTTTTTGACAGATTGATGATGTTATGCGTATAACCAGGCAACATATGGATGCACTGAATGTTGTCGCCACTCACCTCAAACTCTATCACCTCATCACTACCCAACTTGCGTTCCTGAATCAGTCCGTGACCGGCCACCACAATGAAGAACTCCCATTTGGTGTTATGCCAATGTTGTCCTTTTGTGATTCCCGGCTTGGAAATATTGATGCTCACCTGGCCGCAAGAAAGCGTATGCACCAACTCCGTAAAGCATCCTCTATCATCTACATTCATCTTTAAGGGGAACGCCACCTTCGAAGCAGGAAGATAACTCAGGTAGGTGCTATACAGCTTCTTCGCAAAACTACCATTAGGTATCTCCGGAATCATAAGCGTCTTTGGCTGCTCTGCAAAAGACTTAAGCAGCTCTACTATTTCACCTAAAGTTACTTTATGAGTTATCGGGCAATATCTGTACTTACCTGTTTCAACGGGCTCAACATCCAGACCATTGAACTCGCACTTGTGACCTTTACCCTCCAGGATAGCGATCATTTCGTCAACCAAATCATCAATGTAGAGCAATTCCAGTTCAACGGATGGATCATTGACAGTATAAGGAAGGTCATTTGCAAAGGCATTGCAGAATGTAGCTACTGCAGAGTTGTAATTAGGTCTGCACCATTTACCAAACAAGTTTGGAAAACGATAAACATGCACATCTGCACCTGTCTCTTTGCTATACTCCAAGAATAGATCTTCCCCAGCTTTCTTTGAGCGTCCATACTCGCTGTTGCCAAAACGGCCACTCAAAGATGCTTGTTGACTGCTTGACAGCATAACAGGGCATTTATTGTCATACTTTTTAAGTGTGTCAAGCAGAGTCGAAGCAAATCCAAAATTGCCCTGCATAAACTCCTCCTGATTCTGCGGACGGTTCACTCCTGCAAGGTTAAACACAAAGTCACAATCCTTACACCAAGCATCAAGTTCTTCTGGAGTTGAGTCCAAGTCATACTCGTAGATTTCCTCAATCTTTAATTCAGGAAACCTCCTGTCTTTACCTTGGGCGATATTCTTCAATGCAGCACACAGGTTTTTACCTACAAAACCCTTTGCTCCAGTCACCAATATACGCATCAGAACTTCCTCCAAACCATTTTGTTAACAACTCCTACATAGCTCTGAATGATGCGTACCACCTTGGTACTAACATTCTCATCCACATAGTCTGGTACTGGAATGCCGTGGTTACCATTCTTGATGAGTTCAACTGCTACGTCAACACTTTGGAGCAAGCCTTTGGTATCAATACCACTCAATACGAAGCAACCTTTATCCAATGCCTCGGGACGCTCGGTTGAAGTACGGATGCATACAGCAGGGAACGGATGCCCAACACTAGTGAAGAAGCTGCTCTCCTCAGGCAGTGTACCACTATCACTAACCACTGCAAAGGAATTCATCTGAAGGCAGTTGTAGTCATGGAATCCCAAAGGCTCATGCTGAATGACACGCTTGTCCAACTGGAATCCTGAAGCCTCCAAACGCTTACGGCTTCTTGGATGACAGCTGTAGAGAATCGGCATATCATACTTTTCTGCCATCTTATTGATTGCGGTGAAGAGACACATAAAGTTCTTCTCGGTATCAATGTTCTCCTCACGGTGCGCAGAGAGAAGAATATACTTACCCTTCTCCAATCCAAGGCGCTTGTGAATATCACTTGCCTCAATCTCTGCGAGGTTATTGTGCAGCACTTCAGCCATAGGTGAACCAGTCACATAAGTGCGCTCCTTTGGCAGACCGGTATCAGCCAGGTAGCGACGTGCATGCTCTGAATACGCCATGTTCACATCAGAAATGATGTCCACAATGCGACGGTTGGTCTCCTCTGGCAAGCATTCGTCCTTACAGCGGTTACCGGCCTCCATATGGAAGATAGGTATATGCAGACGCTTTGCACCAATCACACTAAGACAGCTGTTGGTATCACCAAGTACCAGTACAGCATCAGGCTTCACTTCAACCATCAGCTGGTAACTCTTGGCAATGATATTGCCCATAGTCTCGCCCAGGTCATTGCCTACTGCCTCCATATACACATCTGGATCTGCTAACTTCAGGTCTTTGAAGAACACACCGTTCAGGTTATAGTCATAGTTCTGACCCGTGTGTGCCAGCAATGTATCAAAGTACTGACGGCACTTATTAATCACAGCTGCCAATCTGATAATCTCGGGGCGTGTACCCACGATTATCAGCAGCTTTAACTTTCCATTATTCTTAAATTCGGCCATAATTACCTATTACTTGAAACATGAAACTTGGAACCTGAAACTACACCAAATTAGGTATACCTGCAAGCTCATTTTGGATGTATGTCAGAGACGCAATCTTCTCCTTGGTCTCTTCAAGATTGAGGCGCTTTGTATTGTTAGAATTGAACTCCTCTATGGTAGCACGTTTCACGTCACCTTCTTTAAAGAACTTATCGTAGTTCAGGTCACGGTTATCAGCAGGCACTGCATAGAAGTTACCCATATCAATAGCCTTGGCTGCTTCCTCTTTAGTGAGCAAAGTTTCATACATCTTCTCACCATGACGGATACCAATTACGCGGATCTCCGGTTCAGCAGGTGCCTGATGCTTGAACAGCTCAACAACAGCTTTCGCTTGTGTCTCAATCGTACAAGCAGGTGCTTTCTGAACGAGGATGTCACCATTCTGACCGTTCTCAAATGCAAAGAGCACGAGGTCCACAGCTTCTTCGAGAGACATGATAAAGCGAGTCATTGAAGGTTCTGTCAGTGTGATAGGATTACCCTTGCGAATCTGGTCAATCCAAAGAGGAATAACCGAACCACGACTGCACATCACATTACCATAACGAGTGCAGCAAATTTTTGTTTCACCACTCATGCGGCTCTTAGCCACTGCAATCTTCTCCTCAATAGCCTTAGTGATACCCATGGCATTGATAGGATAAGCTGCCTTATCTGTGCTCAGACAAATGACGCACTTTACGCCTGCATCAATAGCAGCATCCAGTGTATTGTCCGTACCAATTACGTTTGTCTTTACAGCTTCCATTGGGAAGAACTCACAAGAAGGCACCTGCTTCAGGGCTGCTGCATGGAATACATAGTCCACGCCCTTCATGGCGTATTTCAGATTGCTCTTGTTGCGCACGTCACCAATGTAGAACTTAATTTTATTTGCTACCTCCGGCATACGTGCCTGAAAGTCATGACGCATATCGTCCTGTTTCTTCTCATCGCGAGAGAAAATACGAATCTCACCAATATCAGTGCGAAGGAAACGGTTCAACACTGCATTACCAAAACTACCTGTTCCTCCCGTGATAAGGAGTGTTTTGTCTTTAAATACACTCATAATGTTATTATTCTAATTGATTAATTTGTCTGCAAAGGTACAATTTTTCTGTAATATATAAGAAAAAATGTTGTAAAAAACACTATTAAGTTGTGTTTTATCCTCATTTCTTGATAATTTCTACATCCCCACAACAAAAAAGCCGATGCAATTGCATCAGCTATTAAAATGTCAATAACCTATAACCACTAATCTCTAACCTTTAATCTCTAACCTATCACCTTTCACGGCGGTGGTATTATAGGCAATATAGCCTTCTTTATTTCTCTTACCAGTTCTCTGAACAGTTGTTCTTGCACTTCCGGTTGCCCTTCGTAATGGGTCATCACGTCGCGCCAGATTTCAATCTGTTTACTGGATTTTAACTCGAAGCTCTTCGGTAACTTTCCGTTTTAGGCTCCATAAATTGTACCATTGGCTAGCTTATAATCCCGCTCTTTGGTACGATGCATGCGTTCAAAGGCACGGTCTGCCTTTTTCAGCACGAGAACTGTCAGCGAATGTGCCGCTGACAGAGGATCTAAAACATACTTGTTTTGCATCATTAATTTGTTTGGTTCTACAGGATTTAGTGTGAGTTAACTTAACGAATTTAACACAAGGTAGTC
>ERZ842401.4089-NODE-4089-length-17337-cov-7.602650_pt1 | contig 17337 bp, 19 predicted proteins | sample MGYA00521270_ERZ842401 | MGnify/ENA primary metagenome ERZ842401 (study PRJEB31892, sample SAMEA3878208) | bioreactor metagenome | biome: Moose rumen | place: Sweden | collected 2011-10 | study: EMG produced TPA metagenomics assembly of the PRJEB12797 data set...
ATATTCAAATCTTTCACCAGAAGTTGCCAAGAATTTTTTTGCAACTTCAGGACTCATTCCTCTTAATCCAGTTTGTGTATCCGTAATATTTAAACCAATAAATATTTTAAATACATTTCTTGTAATGATATTTCCGTATCTGCTTTTAAATGGTACATTACTTTGTTTAAAATCTCGTGAACCAAGAATATAAGCATTTGGATTTTTTATAGCTGAATCCCCAACTTTTTTTATATCTTTAACACTATGTTGTCCATCAGAATCAGCTGTTACTATGGCTTTTATATCCTTATACTCGTTTAGAATATAATTAAGTGCTGTCTTTAAACTTCTTCCCTTACCATAATTAATATGGTTTCTTAAAACAACTATATTTTTCTTTTTTAAGCTATCAAAATATTTATCATATTTTGATTTAGAGCCATCATTAACAACAACTATATTTGAAAATGATTTCACTAATTCTTCTATAAAGTTATTCATTATTTCTTCATTTGGATCAAGTGCAGGAATAACAACAACTATGTTTTTATTTTTCATAAATATCCCCCTAGATAGATTCCATACTTAATAATTTCCATCCACCATTATAGTAAACAAAAGATAATCTATCATTCATTTTCATAACTCTATCTTCGCCTTTAACTGTCATGTTCTTTTCTAAAGTAACATCAACGCTAAACGCTTTATCTGAATAAATAACAAAATTACTTAATTTTTCATTCGTAAATGTAGGATTTTTTAATGTATGTCTTGATGTAAATGTAATATCAATTCCATGTGCCCAATCATACATTATTTTATACATATCAGTTCCTTCTATTACATATTGTGATAATGTTCCAAATCCATGTGAATATCCAGATAAATCATTAGTTAAGAATAAACTATATTTTTCAGCAAATGACAAAACATCAAATGATTCAACTAGTTTACTTTGTGCTTCTTCATTATTATCAGTTTTAAAATAATTAAAATGTCGTTTTCTTATAATATAATTCAATAAATAAGTATTATTGTAATAGTAAAAATATTAATTTTGATTAGTTGCAATTAAGGTTATGTTTAATTACATATCTTTTTTCTATTTTTAATATTTCGTAAAATAAATAATATTTCGAATAAAATAATTTTAAAAAGTATGGTATAATATATTTGAATGTGAGTTGATATTATGGATAAATTCGAACTTCAAGACTTTAATAAAAGAATAAAATTAAATACTGATTTAAAGAATATTTCTGAACAAATTTGTAAATATTATGATTTAGGAGAGTTTATTTCAAATGATTTAATTACTATTGGGTATGAAGACTACAATTATTATTTAACTACTATTAAAGGAAAATACTGTGTTAAGATTTTTAATAAAATAAGAACAGATCAAGATATTAAAAACTATTTAGAAAGAATAAGAACTGTAGCAAATAGTGAAATTAGTTCACCAAAACCACTATTAATTAATAATGATATTTATTTATCATTAGATTATGAAAATAATCATTATGATATTTGTGTATTCGAATATATAAGTGGTAAGAACTATTTTGAGATAGGTGAAAATCCAAGTGCTGAAGTTATAAAAGAATTATCTAGGCAAACTGCTTTGATTAATAATTTAGAAATTAAACCAGAATTTATATACGATACATGGGCAATAGTTAATTTTGAAGAAGAATATTCACAAAAAAGGAAATATCTTTCTAATAAATACAAAGAAGAATTTGATCAATTATTAATAGAATTAAAAAATATTGATTTTAATAAATTACCTAAGGGATTTGTTCATGGAGATATAATAAGTACTAATGTTATGCTTGATGATAATTCTAAAGTATGGATTCTTGATTTTGCGGTATCTAATTATTTACCAAGAATAATTGATTTAGCTGTAACTTCATGTAATATGTGTTTGGATGAAAATTCTAGAGATAAAACTTATGAAAACATCACATTACTTTTAAGCGAGTATAATAAATACAATAAATTAACAGAATATGAATTAGAAGTGTTTGGTATATTCTATAAATTAGCTAATGCGATGCATATTTTACAACCACAGTTTATAATTCAAACTGATGGAGATTCAGAAGAAAACCAATATTGGCTAAATGAAGGTATTGTAGGTTATTCATTTAGTGAAGATGAAAGATTATCCAAAATATTAAAATAGAAATGATTGTAATTTTTTGATATTACGATAGATTATTTTATTTACAAAAAAGTATCTATGTCTGTCAAGGGGTCAGTATCTACCCAAGTATCCATTTTGATTTTTCCTTATTTTATAATGCTTAATAGGATTTTAGTAGAACATTTTATAGAACATTTTGTAGCACAAAAGTTGGTTATTGACTATGCACATTTACGTGTTATAATAAAGTAGAATATGAAAAGACTATGCAATAGTAATAGTTAAAGCACAAATTCTTACTATAGAACTTGTGCTTTTTTCATATTTAAATTTTCATAATCACCTTCAATTTTATTAAAATATTTGTACCAAAAAAATTAGAAAAATTTAATATTTATGGCACAAAAAATCAAGAAAAAACACCCGAAAATTCGTATACAAAAGTATACACCCATTGAAAAATAAGGGTAGTGATGTATACAATTGTAATACAAATAGTGATTTTGTATACAGTATGTATATTTTAAAATACCTTATGAAATAAGGGAAAACTCACCACTGGTGAGTTGTTTGTATACAGGATTTATCCTGCTTTAAAACAATACCTAACAAATATTAAAAATTAAGCATTTTATGGTACATAAAGTTTGTACCATAATTTTTAAAAATATTTGTAATAAAGTGAATAATCTTTGTACCTATTAATTTTGATAAATAAAAAAAATTAATTTTTTATTAAAAATAGCGCTGACATTTTTTTTAAAGGGCGTTATAATTCGTTTAAGGTGATCACTATATTAGAAAAAGGAGGTTGTTATAAGTTAACTTATTAAAAGTAAAATGGATGATATTTATAAAAGAGATACAAAAATAAAATTTATATTTTTGTATACTGAATTAATAACTGAAATCTTATTATCAAAATATGAATGTGGCTATAATAATGAAACAAAAGAAAGTATATTAAATGAAATAATTGGTTTAAAATATTTTACTAAAAAGGAAATTAATATTATTTTTAATAAAGCAATTAAATTGTTAGAAATTAAATATAACATACAAATAATTAATTTAAATCCGATAGAATTTAAAAATATAAATGAATAATAAAATAGTTAGTTATATTTATGATCTAGCACTATATTTTCCTAAAATGCTTAAAAGAGATAATATTAAATTAGAAGATATAAAATTACCAGAATACGCAAAAGAGATTAAAAGTTATAATGAATATTTTGTCAAATATGATTTTAGATATTATAAAAAGAAAACAAAAATAAAATCTTATAAGTTTATAGAAAATGAAATTGGTACAATAGATGGAGCAATTACTTTACTACAAAAAATAGATACATTAAGAATAAATGCTAAAAGGATGTATCAAATAAGTAAATTAGTTAATGAAAATTATGATAGAGAATTTGTAATGAATAAAGTATTAGAAACATTTGGTGATGAATATTTAGAAACAGCAGATATTTTTATAAAAGAATATGAAATATTAAAATTTATTGAAGATAAATATATTTTATCAAAGTTTAAATAGATATGTATTAATTACATATCTGTTTACAATTTATGAAGAATAAAAAGTGTTGAATAATTGTTAAAAAATAATGGAAAGGATTTGAGATTAGTTATGAAAAATTAATATTAAAAAATAAAAGGGGGTTAAATTTATTTATGAAAGAGGCTGATAATAAAGAAAAAGTATTAAAACAAATAGAAATAGATAATATTATTGATAAATCAATAAATATGTCTATATTATCTAAATTATTTAATTTAAAATTAATTAGTGAAAGAGAATTTACAATATTAAAAGAAAAAATAAAAAGATTTTATTAAAATAAAGAAAGAAAGAGAGGTATAAATGGCACAAGTTGAGATTATTGCAGCTAATCTCAAAAATAATATTAAAAATTCCGTTAAAAGAATTATTAAAAGAGTATGTGCTTATGCAAGAGTAAGTACTGATTCTGAAGAACAATTAACAAGTTATTCTTCACAAATAAATCATTATATGAATTATATTAAGTCTAATCCAGAGTGGGAATTTGTAGGTGTATATGCAGATGAGGGTATTAGTGGGACACAAGTTAAGAAAAGGACAGAATTTATGCGAATGATAGATGACGCTTTAAATGGAAAAATAGATATGATTATAGCAAAGTCTATATCAAGATTTGCAAGAAATACACTTGATACCCTAAAATATGTTAGATTACTTCGTGAGCATAATGTAGATGTATATTTTGAAAAAGAAAATATTCATACTCTAGAATTAGATAGTGAAATGTTTTTAACACTTTATAGTGCATTTGCACAAGCAGAAAGTGAATCAACATCTCAAAATGTTAAAATGGGTATGAGAGCCAAGATGAAACGTGGCGAAATGAATGGTATTGCAAGAATTTATGGATATGTTTGGAATAAGGAAACAAAAGAACTTGAAATAAATGAAGAACAAGCGAAAAATGTTAGACAAGTATTTGATTGGTATATTAATGGTAAAGGAACACAAACAATAGCAAGATTATTAAATGAAAAAGGAATATTAACCTATACAGGTAAAAGATGGACAAGTAGTAGAATAAGAAATATGATTATCAATGAGAAATATGTTGGAGATTTAATTAGTCAAAAATGGTATATTGAAAATCCTATTTCTCATAGAGCTGTTCAAAATTTTGGTGAGAAAGAAAAATATTATGTAAAAGACCATCATATTCCTATAATAACAAGAGAAGTTTGGAACAAATCACAAGAGATATACGAAAAACGAAGTAGTAAAGTAATACCTGAAGGAAGTAAACACCCAACAAATTATAGTAAAAGGTATCCTTTTAGTAGCAAAATAACTTGTGGATTTTGTGGAACAACTTATGTTAGAAGACATGGAAGTAAGAAAAAAGATGGTACTATCCCATATTATTGGATGTGTTATCAAAGAGTCTATGATAAAAAAGATTGTAAAGATTCAAGATATATCAGAGAAGATATATTAGAAAAAATGTTTATTGAACTTTACAACAATATTGTTAAGAATAAGCATAAGACTAAAGAACTTCTTTTAAATACAATAAAAGGTGTTATAAGTGATAATTATTATCAAAAAAGTATTAACGAAATAGAAAACAATAAAAAAGTATTACAGGATAAGTTATTAAAATTAGTTGATATGAGATTAGATAATAGTATTACAAAAGAAGTTTATGATTTAAAAGAAGAAGAAATAAAGACAAAATTATCTAATTTAGATGAGGAATTAAAGGAATTACAAGAATTAAATGAAGATAGCAAAAATATTTCTAGTAAAATAAAAGAAATAGAAAAAATTGTAAATGTTCCTTGTGCTTTAACGGAATTTGATGAAAACACTTTTGAAAATTTTGTAGAGAAAATTGTAGTTGGAGAAGTATTACAAAATGGAGAGAAAGTTCCTAATGTAATAAGATTTATATTAAAAACTGGTTCTGAATTTAAAATCACTCTAACGCCTCAAGATGTTAAGACCCAAAACGTGTCATTTGGGTCTCAACAGAGAACCTTTTAAAGTATGGTTGGCAAAACTTGGTAGACAAAAAGTAGATGAAGTGTTTGATCCATCTAAAGGAATTGATGAAATGATCGATTTTTATTTAAAAAAAGGATATACACTTGAATGGATAGAAGCTAGAATCAAAGCAATTATTGATCGTAAAAAACTTACTAAAGTATGGTATGATGGTGGTGTTAAAGATGGAAATGAATACGCTATTTTAACTAATGCTATATATAAAGAATGGGCAGGAATGACTGCTCAAGATTATAAATCATATAAAGGAATCAGAAAAGAAAATTTAAGAGATAATATGACCGATATTGAAGTAGTATTAACTAATATAGGTGAAATTGCAACTCGAGATATAGCTAAAGAAGAACATCCTAATGGATTAGGTGAGAATATTAAAGTTGCTAAAAGAGGTGGAGTAGTTGCAAAAGTTGCTAGGAACGCATATGAAAAAGAAACTAAAAAATCAGCAATTTCAAAAGATAATACATTAAATTATAAGTATATTGATGATAATAATAAATTAGAGAACAAATAAATTATAATAAGTCATTTTAGTCTAATTCGCCCCGAACTTGCTTATAGTATAAGCTGCAATCAAAGCAAAGAAGAACTAATATTAATGATAAAAGACTAGTTAAAACTAGTCTTTTTTGTATGTTCGGAAAATAGTAATATTACAAACAAAAGAAATTAGAAAATGTGTGGTATAATTGTTATAGGTTGGTGATGTTATGAACTTTGGTGAAAATCTAAAAAACTTCAGAAAAAATAGTAAAATGTCACAGGAAGTGTTAGCGGAAAAAGTTGGAGTTTCAAGACAAGCAGTTAGTAGATGGGAAGTTGGGGAAGCATACCCAGAAATGAGTAATATTGTTGCTTTATGTTCTATATTTCATTGCAATATAAATGATCTTATTAATGACAATATAGTAGATATAGAATCATTTGATAAAGAAACTCAAGATAGCATAGTTAAATTTAAAAAAGAACAACAAAAGAGGATGAAAGGTTTAAGTAAAGCTATATATATAATTACAAATATTGTTAAAACAATAATTGCAATTCCAACAGTATGTATGATTCTTTTATGTTTAATATTTCCATTTGTTTCGAATACATTTGAAATAAATAATAACAAAATTAAAATAATAAATAAAGAAATAGATTATCGTATAAATGGAAATATAATAAATATTGATGGAACTGATCATTATGTTGAAACAAGAACTAATATAGATGAATTTATAAAGAGTCATGATAATACATTTTTTAGAATAAGTATTGAATATATATTAATATGTATGACGATTCTTTCAATATTGACAGTCTTATCATTACATTGTTTATATAAATTATATAAAAATATTTATAATGGTAATACACCATTTACAATAGAAAATGAAAAAATAGTTCATAAAGCTTGTTTATTTGTGTTAGTAGAAATGGTTCTACAAAAAATAACAGCACTCATTTATTCTATAATAGCTCATTTAGATTTAGCAATTGATATAAATATAAAAGATATAATTGTTATTTTAATAGGTGTAAGTATTATTTATATATTTAAATATGGTAGAATGATTCAAGCAGATACTAAAGCCAAGATATATGATTAATAAAATGCAATCTTTTGATTGCTTTTTATTATGCAATTAAAAAGTGGCAGACAATAATTATAGTTTTTAGTATGATTAATGTGTCGAAAGGAGAGATTATCGTGAGAATAATCATAACACATATTTTAAGAAATATTAAAGAAAAGAAAGGACGTAGTTTATTAATTATATTATCGTTGATGATTGCTTCAGTTGTATTTATTTTAAATTTAACTATACCTAATCAAATAGTTGAAACTAAAGCAAAACAATCAAGAGATGCAATTGGTAAATCAGATGTTCTAGTGGCATCATATGTTCCATTTAATATTAATGATATTAAATTATCTAATGAAGAATCAAAAATAGTAGGAGTAAATGATTTGTATACAATTCATAAAGATAAGACATTAGTAATATATGGAACTGATATTAAAGAAGCATCTAATATTAATTTAATTGATAATATAGATTTATTAGATAATGAAATTATTATTAGTAAAACAACTGCTGATAAATATAAATATAAATTAAATGATATTATAACTATTGATTTAATGGATAGTAAATATGAATTAAAGATAAAAGATATAGTAGAAGCTAAAGGTTTATTATCATTTAAATCATTATCAGGAATAATTAATAATGATACATATAATAGAATTACTTCTGATGAAAACAATAAATATAGAACATATTATATAGATGTATTAAATAATGAAAAAGTAGATGATGTTAAAAAGTACATTCAAGATAATAATGATAAAAAAGAATATATGGTAGAAAAACTAGTAGATGAAGAAAAAATAAGAGAAGATAATTATTATACTCAATTTATATTATTGGTTATAATGATAATGGCTACTATAATGATATTCTTTGTAGTAAATACATTAAATAAAATGATAGTAATGGAAAGAATGCCTGTTATAGGAACATTTAGATCAGTAGGTGCATCTAAATTTAAAATGAATATGTTATTAGTATTAGAGAATAGTATATATGGATTATTAGGTGGATCAGTAGGTGCATTAGTATCAATTTTAATAAATAATTTTGCTGCAAGTATGTTAACAGGAACAACAATAAAAGCAAGTGTACCAGTTAATAATTTAATATCAGGAATAATATTTACTATATGCTTAGAAGTATTTATGTCTTTAGCATCAATTATTAAATCTAATAAATATTCAATTAAAGAAATAATGTTTGAAGGTAAAAATAGTAAAGCAGGATTTAATATTAAAGAATCAATTATTAGTTTTATATTAATTCTTCTTTCAATAATAACATATTTTGTTATAGGTGATACTAATTCTTTATTAAGTGCATTAAGTTTAATAATGTTCTGGGTAGGCATAGCGTATTTTATACCAACTATGATGTTATTCTTATCAAAGATAATATGTGGTATAGCTAAAATGATTAACAGTGGATCACTTTTGATGGCAGGTAAAAATTTAGGCTTTAATAAATTACTTATCTCTTCAACTAGATTAGTAGTTATATCAACTTCAATTATGTTAGTTATTGTTAATATATCAATGTCATTTAATAGTATGATTGACTCATATAAAGTTCAATTTTCTGGATATGATGGGACAATTAGAGATATATCTAAAAAATATAATGAATATGCTTCAATAAATAATGTTGATAATGTTAAGAATATAGAATATACATTTATGTATTCTAATGATGATATTACATATAATGATGGGAAAACATTAGATGCTGGGCCTATGTTTTTAGGAATGGATAAATCAAATCCATCTATTAAACAATTGGATTATAAAATAAATGATTTAAAAGATGATGAATGTTTATTTGATGAAATACTATTAAAGAATAACAATCTTAAAGTAGGAGATACAATTGATTTTTACCTAAAAACTCAAGATAGTCATATTAAAGTTAAAATAGTTGGAACAGTTAATTCATATTATATGAGTACTCAAAGAGAGATTGTTGTATTAACTGATGATGTATTCAAACAAAAAATAACGGAAGTTCCATTCTCAATTGAATTTTCAGTTAATGATAATAATAAAGTAAGAGATACAATTGAATTAATGGAAAGAGAATTAAAAGATCCAGATATAACTATATGGACTATAGATGATTTCTGTAATATTCAAAGAAAGAATATAAATTCATTCATGAGTTTATTCTATATAATTATTGCATTATCATTAATACTATCATTTGTAGGTATAATTAATAATCAATTAATAAGTTTTATGGAAAGAACAAAAGAAATTGCAGTACTAAATTCAATATGTATGAGTAAATCTCAATTAAGAAGAATGTTAGTTATTGAAAACATTACATCTAATATTGTTGCATGTGCATTTGGATTTGGAGTATCAATTATGTCATTAAGATATATGAATAAATTAATGTATGGAATTAAAATGTATACAGATGTTCAATATCAGTATAATGTAGGATTAATGATCATGGGTATTGTATTAGTAGTATTATTATCTACTGTGATTGTACCAATTAAAAAGATGAAAAAAATAAATGTAGTAGAAGCTATAAAATATGAATAGGAGGATTAATATGGGAAATATTAAAACAGTTAATTTAATTAAAGAATTTGGAGAAAAAGATAATAAAGTTAGAGTATTAGATGATATAGATATTGAAATTAAAGATGGAGAATTTGTATCATTAATGGGACCATCTGGATCTGGTAAATCAACACTTTTATATTTAGTAGGAGGATTAGACAAACCAACTAAAGGCAAAGTATTAATCAATGGTAAAGATATATCTAAATTATCTGATAATGAAATGTCTAAGTTAAGAAGAAGAGATATAGGATTTGTATTCCAATTCTATAACCTAGTACAAAACTTAACAGTAGAAGAAAATATCATGTTATCAGTTGTTATGAATGGTGAGAAAGAATCTAATTATAAAGAGAGATTAGATTATATTTTAAAGACAATCGGACTTGAAGATAAAAGAAAAAGTTTACCTAAAGAATTATCAGGTGGACAACAACAAAGAGTTTCAATAGCAAGAGCAGTTATTTTAAACCCATCAATTATATTTGCTGATGAACCTATAGGTAACTTAGATTCAAAATCAGGTAAAGAAGTTATGGAATTATTTAAAAAGATAAATGAAGAAGAACATATAACTATTCTTCAAGTAACACATTCAGAAGAATCAGCAAAATATGGTAATAGAATAATAAGATTAAAAGATGGAAAAATAGTATAAGAAGAAAAATAAAGGTGTTCGGAATATTAAGATATTAAGAAGGAACAATTTGCTCCTTTTATATTGATATAAATAGTACTATATGGTACAATTATATTGGTGATTTAAATGGTTATTAAATGTATTAAAGATACAATAAAAAATATTAATATTGTAATAGGTTGTAACATAGGATGTGCATATTGCTATGCAAGAATAAACAATAATAGATTTCACACAATAGATGATTTTAATAATCCTGAATTCTTTGAGAATAAATTAAAAATGTTAGATAATAAAAGACATAAAGCTTATTTCTTAACTGGGCAAAGTGATTTATCTGGTTGGAATAATGATTGGTTAGAGAAAGTATTTGAAAAAATAAACAACAACATAGATACTCAATATTTGTTTTTAACTAAAAGACCTGAAAATATTAAATTAAACAAAACTCCAGATAATGGATGGTTTGGAGTAACGGTTACATCATCTAAAGAGAAACATAGAATAGATGATTTAAGAAATAATATTAAAGCCAAGCATTATCACGTTACTTTTGAGCCAATGTTTGATGATGTAGGAGAACTTGATCTAACTGACATATCATGGGTTGTTATAGGGACAGAAACAGGTAATAGAAAAGGGAAAGTAGATTCTAAAAAAGAATGGGTATTTAACATTTATAATCAATGTAAAGAACAAGGAATACCAGTTTTCATGAAAGAAGATTTGCTAGGTATTATAAATGAAAATGAAATGATTCAAGAGTTCCCAAAGGAGTTTTTAAGCAATGAAGAATAATGGCGGATATTTAATAAATCAAATTCAAAAAATAAGTTCAAGAAAATTTAATGAATTATTAAAAGAAAAAAATATTGATGAGTTTAACGGATCTCAAGGAGTAATACTATATTCTTTGTGGAATAATAAAGAATTAACTATTAAAGAAATAGGGAAAATAACAGGATTAGCTAAAACCTCTCTTACAAGTATGTTAGACCGAATGGAAGAAAAAGGCTTAATAAGAAGAAAAGATAATAGTGAAGATAAAAGAAGTATAAAGATAATGCTTACTGATAAGGCAAAAGAATTAGAAAAAGATTATAACGATATATCAAATAAAATGAGTAATGTTTTTTATAAAAATTTTAGTGATAAAGAAATAAATGAAATTGAAAATTATCTAGAAAGAATAATTTCTAATTTGGAGGAATAATAATGGAAGCAAAAGATTTAAAAAATATAGTTATTAAAGAAACAAAAGTAGATACAGTATTAACAAAATCTAATTTACCAATCGCTGGTTATTCAATTAATCCATATGTTGGTTGCCCATTTGGTTGTAAATATTGTTATGCCACATTTATGAAGAGATTTACTGGTCATCAGGAAGACTGGGGAATGTTTTTAGATGTTAAGATGTGGGATAAAATTAAAAATCCAGAAAAGTATAAGGGAAAAACAATGATTGTTGGATCTGTAACTGATGGTTATAATTATTTTGAATCAAAATATAAAAGAACAAGAGCATTTTTAGAAGAAATGCAAGGAAGTGGTATAAACCTAATAATTACAACAAAATCTAATTTAGTAACTAGAGATATAGATTTAATAAAAACATATCCTAATCCATTAGTTGCTTGGTCAATAAATACATTAGATGAAGATTTTAAAAATGATATGGATATAGCACCATCTATTAAATCAAGAATAGATGCTATGAAAAAAGTTCATGAAGCAGGTATTAGAACAACTTGTTTTATCTCTCCAATCTTTCCGGGAATTACCGATGTCTTTTCTATAATAGAAGAAATAAAAGATTTTTGTGACTATATATGGTTAGAAAATTTGAATCTAAGAGGTACTTTTAAACCTACTATTATTAAATATATTGAAGAAAAGCATCCATATTTAAAAGAATTATATACTAAAATATACACTAAAAAAGATTTATCATATTGGGAAGAATTAGATAATAAAGTAAAAGAATATTCTAATAAAAATGGTTTTATGTATGTTATAGATGAAGAACCATTTTTAAAGAATCCAACTGGTAAACCTATAATAATTAATTATTTTTATCATGAAAAAATAAGACAATCATCTAGGAATAAATAATCGGAAGATTAAGACATTCCGATGTTCGGAATATTTTTACTTTCATGAACACAGCTTCTTTACTCTGACAACAACTATAAGCGTGTTTTTTTAGGGTAAAGATAAAATAGAAATTTTAATGAAAAAAATCGCAAATTTTATAAAAAAAGATAAAACGTTATAATAAAAATGACAAAAAAGTCAGATTAGTCCGTACGAGAGTACCTTATTTCGTTCCGAACCTTTATGCAGTACAAGCTGCAATTAAAGCAAAGAAAAATTAATAATTCTAACTAAATTTCATATACTAAATATGAGTATGCTATTTGACATTTTCTAAAATTTATAGTATACTCTAATTACATTGAAGCAATTCATATGTAAATGTTTAACCGCTTATGGATGGTGCGGAATATAAATGATTCCAATCGCGAAATGTTAGTCGCTTACGGGTGGTGCGAGATATAAATGATCCCGAAGGAAAATGTTTGAAAACTCTATTTTAATGATAGAGTTTTCTTTTATCTTATGGTAAAATTATAAAAGAAGGAGGATTTATGTATGGAAGTAAAAACAGGTTATATATACCATATAAAAGATGAATTCTTTGATAGAGTAAACGATAAAGGATTAATGATTAATCATGAAAATGGAAAAGCAAGGCCAACATATTTTACAATAAAAGATAAGGATATATTGTGGTTTATTCCATTAAGTAGTAGGGTAAATAAATATAAACCAATTATAGAAACAAAGATTAAAAAATATGGTTCATGTAAATCTATTATGATTAGTGAAATAGTTAATAAACCATCTGTTGTATTAATTCAAAATGCATTTCCTACTTTAGAAAAATATATAGATCATCCTCATACTGAAAATGGTGCACCAGTTAGAGTACCAGATAATTTAAAAAAAGAAATATTAGCTAATTTTAATTCACTATTGGCTATGAAGAAAAAAGGAAGAAATTTGTTTTTTGTTGACATTGATAGAATAAAAGAAATTATGATAGAGGAATTTAATAAAGACAATAAGTAATTTAGTAAATAATACTTTTGCTACCCAGACTCGGATGCTGCACAAGCTGCAATTAAAGCAAAGAAAAATTAATATATAATTACTAGAAGACTAGAGAAATCTAGTCTTTTTTCGTTCAGAAAATAGTAATATTCCGTTAAGATTAGAATGAAGATTTTGGCCTTTTTCATTGCTTTGAATTTTAAGATATTAGGATTTAAATATTTCTAAATCTATATCCAAAAGAATAAAAATTAGCACTCTGTATTGACAATTGCTAATTTTTGAGTATAATTATAATTGTAGTGAGAAAAAGATACTCACTATGGTATTAAAATTATATATTTGATATGTGCTTACCTCAAATGGCTCAACACATTTAGGAAAGGAAGTTGATGGATATGATGTTAGTACCAAGAAGAAATTTTGATTTGTTTGATGATATCTTTGATGATTCATTCTTTATGCCAAAAAATGACAACAAGATGATGAGAACAGATATTGAGGAAAAGGATAATAACTATGAACTTGCCATTGATTTGCCAGGAATGAAGAAAGACAATGTTAAAATAAGTTTAGAAGATGGGTATTTAACAGTTCATGCTAAACAAGAAAGTAAAAATGATGAAAAGGATAAACATGGTAAGTATATTAGACGCGAAAGATATTATGGTGAAGCATCCCGTAGTTTCTATGTTGGAGATGAAGTTACAGAAGAAGATATCAAAGCTAAATTTGAAGATGGAACATTAAAGATTGAAGTTCCTAAAAAAGAAAACAAACAAATCAAAAATAAAAAGTATATCGAAATCAAATAATGAATTGCAAAAGGATTGGTTTAATCCTTTTGCTTTTTATAATTATGATACGTAAAATTCTCTAAAAAAAGAAATATATCTAAAGATTAAGATATTAAGAGAATGCAAAAATTCTCTTTTTTCATGGTATAATGGATATGAGGTGTGAACTATGAATGAATATATTAATTTAGATGAAAATAATATTGTAGAAGAACATATTTGTTGTGCAATTGGTGATCCTAAACATCAAGATGGTGTTGATAAAAAGAAAGAATGGATAAAAAGTAAATTAAAAGATGGACATGTATTTAGAAAACTAAATGCAAGGGGTAAAATCTTTATTGAATATGAACCAATAGAAACTGCTTGGGTTCCAATTAAAGGTAAAAACTATATGCATATTTATTGTTTATGGGTAGCAGGTAGCTTTAAAGGAAAAGGTATTGGCAAAGAATTATTAGAATATGCTATTGAAGATGCAAAAAATAAAAAAAAGAGTGGTGTATGTACATTAGTATCACAAAAGAAGAAACCATTTATTGGAGATAAGAAGTTCTTTGAACACTATGGATTTAAAGTAGTAGATACAATTAATGATTATGAATTAATGGCATTACAGTTTGATGATAAAGAAACACCTAAGTTTAGTGATAGTGCTAGAAAGATGGAAATAGATAGTCAAGATTTCACTATTTACTATTCTAATGAATGCCCATATGTTGAATATGAAGTAAAAGAATTATCTGATTATGCAAAAGATAAAGGAATTAAGTTAAACTTTATAAAAATGGATTCATTAGAAAAAGCTAAAAATGCACCATGTGTGTTTAATAATTGGGCTAATTTCTATAAAGGAAAATTTGTTTCAAATACAATTTTAAATGCAAATGCATTTGAAAAATTAATTAAATAAAGTAATCGTAATATTAAGAATTTATGATAAAAAAAGAAAATCTGAAATATGATTTTCTTTTATTTTAAGTAACTGTTTTCTATCATATCTATGTTTGTATAATAGTCTTTTCTGTTTTTAAAAATATTAGAAAGTTCTTTTGGTGATTCTTTAAAACCTCTTTTAATCCATTCATCTACAAATCCAAATACTCCACCAGAGACCCAACCATTAGTATAAGCAACTTTGTTTTCTAAATCATTACTTGGACCAGAACAATCTAAAATATTTTGATAAAGAAGATGTGACAATCCAGCTTTGTAAATAATAGATAATTTATCTCTTTCTGAATAGAAATGATTAAACATTCCTAGAATAACATCACCAGATCTATCACTAATCTGTTTTTCCCACCATTGATTTGCTTTATCATCTAAATACTTAACTATTATTTCTTCTTTGCTATTATAATTTCTATAAAAAGATAATCTACTAACTCCAGCCTTTTTTGAAAGTTCAGTAATAGTGATATCATTAAATTCTTTTTTAGACATTAAAGTAAATAATGCATCAGTTAAACTTTCTTTAACTATATTATTCGCAATTTCATTTTTATTCATGATGTAACAAAACACCTCCATTTGTTACAATTCCTGTTCAGGATATTGTTGAAATTAAATTTCTATAATATAATTATAACAAGATGTAACAAATGTTACAAGTATGAGGAGTTGTATTATGAAAAAAGTTTTAAAAGTAATTGGAATTATATTTGGAATATTATTATTAATCGTAATTGGTGGCTATTTCTTTTTAATGACACATACTCAAATAATTGTTGGATTTATTCAAAAAGCATCTAGTGAAACTGTAAATACTAAAAATTCTTATGAACCATTAAGAGAACCATATACAGTGGTTAAGAAAAATGGGCAATATGTTATTGCCGAAATTAATTATTCAAAAGAATATCCTAATAGTTTTTTAGATATAACATATACAAATGAAAATACTGAAGAAGATAGACCTACATTATTTTACTTTCATGGTGGTGGATTCTTTGGAGGAAGTAAAAATGATGGTGATCCATTAGCAGAAAGTGATGTTACTGCTTTACTTGATGATATATGTGCAGAAGGATTTAATATAGTAAATGTTGATTATGCTCTCGTTCCAGATTATCATTTTCCAACACCACTTATTCAAGCCAATCTTGCATTTCAATATATGATAGATCATTCTCGTGAATATCATATTAATATGGATAAAGTTGTTATAATGGGTTCATCTGCTGGAGCAATAATGACAAGCCAAATAGGAAGTATTATTACTAATAGTGAATATGCAAAATTATTGAATATAACTCCAGTATTAAAACCAGAACAAGTCAAAGTATTAGTAATTGATGATGCACCACTTGTTTATAATAAATTTAGTTTGGCAACTAAAATATTAGTTGGTAATTATATAAAAGGTTCTATTTATATTAATAAAGAAGAATTAAAAAAATATAATAATATTTTATCAATCGATTCAAATTATATTCCATCAGTTTTACTTGGTAGTGAATATTATGTTGATATGAGAGATATGGATGCTAAATTAAAAGAGATGAGTGTAGAACATGAACTTGTAGATCCTCTTGCTGAAAGAGGAAAAGAAATGCAACACTGTTTTGTAGCCAATGAAAGAGCAGATGAAATATCAAAAGATGCATTTGATAGAATGATTAAGTTTATAAAAGAAAAAGTAAATTAAAAGGTGATAAGGAAGTATGAAAAAAGTGTTAAAAATAATTGGAATTATATTTTTAGTATTAATAATAATTATTGGTATATTAGCAATAAAAGGATATATTGAAAGCAGGCAACCGGTGTATGAAGATGATTATTATAAAGATTTTAAATCTGATTCAGAACTTGAAATGAAATATTCTAAACTTGGAGATTATGAAGTTGCTTATGAAGAACATGAGTCTGATAATAAATCTATAAAAAAGATTAGAATTTGGTATCCAAAAGAACTAGAAA
>ERZ842401.4090-NODE-4090-length-17334-cov-5.347069_pt1 | contig 17334 bp, 12 predicted proteins | sample MGYA00521270_ERZ842401 | MGnify/ENA primary metagenome ERZ842401 (study PRJEB31892, sample SAMEA3878208) | bioreactor metagenome | biome: Moose rumen | place: Sweden | collected 2011-10 | study: EMG produced TPA metagenomics assembly of the PRJEB12797 data set...
TTACTAATTTTTTTTTTGACTTATGCACTGGTCCGAAAAATCGGGAGTATTATAATCTTCTCTCACATCCAACAACAAATAATCATGGAATCTTTTTAGTTTCGCAATTTGATCTGCATTCTGCAAGAAAATGTCCATGCACATGACATCACCACTATCATTGGATAATACTTGAATGGCGGATTCTTCATATTTCAACGGGTGCAATGTCGTAATAATTACTGCATGAGGGCACCTTTCATGTCTTTTCCAATGAGCAGTTAATGCATCATAAAGTCCAGGTAAGAAAAGTGATTTGTCATAAATTTTAGCAGGGGGCATTTGTAACGAAATACCTTTATCTACAAAACGAACTAACAGACTACCGCAATATTCGCAGTTCTGATGATTGGTTGCATTCGCACCACAATTAGGGCATTTTAATAGTTTCTCTACCATTGTAGTATTTTTTTGAAGTTAATAACAGATTATTCTATTGTTTTTGATACATTGTTTGCACCAAGCAGTAAGATAACCTGAAGCAAGATGAGTAACAAGACAAAAACGACTGCTCCGTTATCTTCCAACTGGGGGCGACTAAAGGCAATGCACAGGAACTCGATGAATCCAAAGAGAGGAAACAGTGAGTTGAGCGACACGCGGAAGCCATCCTTTAGCGTAATGGTGCCAACCAACCAAATGAGGATGACATTGGCAATAATCACCACACAGTTAGCCCACATATTGAAAGGGGCATAGGCGGAAAGTATTAGGCCAAAGAGCAGGTTAAGTACCAACAGAATGGCTCCAATGACGAATGATAGATTTTTCATATGTATCTTGATTTAATGGTTAAGACAATGGAGGCAAGGGAGGAGGCACACTACCGAACTTATCAGCAAACTCAGGCATCGAGGAAATGGCTGCCCAACTGGGCATTCCATTTTTCCATACCAGCGTGTCCTTTGTGATTTGTCCTTGGGTAATATAGCCACATACGGTGTTGAAATCAAACGGACCTTGCTGCTGCCCGTTTACAGCCACATAGTACGAGGCGGCTTGTGGCATAGGTGGAGGACCTGCCTGTGTGTTAAGGTTCTGTCCAACGATGCCTGCCATCTGTCCACCCATTCCTGCGCCAGCATTCATACCCATACCAATCCCAATGGCACCACCCATGGCCCCTTCATTCGAGGCGGCACGTTCCATAACACCAAAGCTGCGGTCAGTCTGGTAGAAGTCACGTCCCATTATTTTCAACTTGGCCACTTGCTCCTTCGCTTCCTTCAGCTTAATGAAACTTGGGTCGTCCTCGGGCACATTGATGGACATGATGTAGAAGTTCTCTAACCCAATTCCGTATTTATTGAAGTCCGGCTGCAATGTCTGTTGGGCATATTCCGAAATCGCAGTGAGATGGGAATTAAGGTTAAGGATGGAGATGCCGTCCTTGTTCATCTTGTCGCTCAAGATGTTATTGAAGCGAGACATCATCATGCCCTTGAAGTATGATTCTATCTTATCCACCGTGAACGAGGACATGTTGCCTGCGAGGTTCTCAATGAGCGTTTTGTCATCACTTACACGAAGACCATACTGTCCGAAAGCACGGACGGGAACAATGATTTCGTACTTCGGGTCTTCAAGTTGGATGGGCGTAGGCGTACCCCATTTCGAATCGAGTACTGCCAAGTGATTGACGAACCACACTTCGGCTTGGAAGGGCGAATTACCACCAAAGGGCAAGTTGATAAGTTTGTTCAGCAGAGGAATGTTCTCCGTCTTGATAGTGTAGGTTCCTGCCTCGAAACTATCGAGCACCTTGCCGCCTTTCACGAAGTAGGCGGTCTGGCCTGTGTACACTACCAACTGCGTTCCCAACCGCAGGTCGTTGGAGGGGAACTTGTGAATTAGTTCTCGTGAGTTGACCTCCCATTTTACGACATCTATAAGTGCCATATCATTTTTCTCCCATTCCCCCGTTCCTCAGAGAACATTTAATTATTTATATGAGAAGCGTGGAACTGTATATTCCATCTTCAAGTGGAGGTCCTGGTAAAACCTATAGCACGGATGTAATGATAGCAGCCCACGCTTTACACGTGGAAGCCATCATGCCAATCTCTTGTGCTATTGAGTACAACTTACCAGGTTTACCACTCGACAAGAAAGAGCATAACGCTTCTTTTATCAGTATGTAAAGTGGCCACTGCCACGATTGTGTGGGTTATCCCACGCGACAAAGTTACGAAAATCTTTGTACGAAAACAAAAAAAACGAAAAATTATTTATACGGAGTAGTTTTAGGACATTCTTTTAGTCACCCCACCAGCCTAAGCAAGAACGTCAACGAAAACGATACGCCTCGCTACGATAACGAGAACGAAAAAAATTGTATAGACCTAACGTCTCTCGAGAAGGACGACGTTTTCGACGTGCTGGGTGTGGGGGAACATGTCGACGGGCTGGATGCGTATGACTTTGTAGGCGGAATCCATGAGTTGGAGATCACGGGCCTGTGTGGCAGGGTTACAGCTGACATAGACGATGCGATGGGGGGCAGCACGGAGTATGGTCTGAACGACATCGGCATGCATGCCGGCACGAGGAGGGTCGGTGATGATGATGTCGGGACGGCCGTGCTCGTGGATGAACTCATCGGTCAAGATGTTCTTCATGTCACCTGCAAAGAAGAGGGTGTTGGTGATACCGTTGAGCCGGGAGTTCACGCGGGCATCCTCTATAGCCTCAGGAACGTACTCTATACCAATCACCTGACGGGCCTGACGGGCTACAAAGTTGGCAATGGTGCCTGTGCCTGTGTAGAGGTCGTAGACTAGCTCGGTACCCGTAAGGCCAGCGAAATCGCGTGCAACCTTATATAGGATGTAGGCCTGGTCGGTATTGGTCTGATAAAAACTCTTGGGGCCTACCTTGAAACGAAGGTCTTCCATCGTAAGGAAGATGTGGTCGGTGCCGGCATAGGTCTCGATGGGAAGGTCGCCGAAGGTGTCGTTCCACTTGGTGTTGTTGACCCATAGCAGGCTGCTTACCTCGGGGTGCCGGGTATGCAGGTATTCCATCAGTGCCATTGCCTGCTGTCGCTCCTCGTCGGTGGTGATACAGAACTGGACAAGGAGCATGATTTCCCCTGTATTGGAGAGACGAATCATTATGCCACGCAACAAACCGGCATGGAGACGCTGGTCATGGAAGGCGAGACCATGCTGAAGAGCATAGTCGCGGATGTCGTTACGCAGGCGGTTGTTCTCGTCGTCCATCAGCTTGCAGTCCTCGATGGGCAGAATCTTATCGAAGGCTCCACCAGCATGGTAACCTATCGCCCCTGCCGGAGCAACGGACAGTTCTTTGTCGCGCTGTGCTTCTTCACTTCGGACGGAAGCCGATGCAGCCATCTGCTCCTTCGTGAGCCATACTTTGTTGGCACAACCAAACTCCACCTTATTACGATACTCACGGGTGCGACGACTGCCTAAGATGGGCTGACACTCGGGCAGCTTCACCTTTCCGATATGCGTGAGGGCATCCATCACCTGTTTTTGCTTCCAGCGCAACTGCTCCTCGTAGGGCAGACATTGCCACTTACATCCACCACACACTCCGAAATGTGGACAAAAGGGCGTAGCACGACGGTCGCTGTATCTGTGGAAACGGATGGCCTCAGCCTCAGCATAGTGGTGCTTCTTTTTCCGGAGCTGGAGGTCGACCACATCACCCGGCACCACCCAAGGGACGAAGACTACCAGGTCGTCTACACGCACCAGTGCCTTCCCCTCGGCGGCTACGTCGGTGATTTCAATGTGTTCCAGTACGGGAAGTTCCTTGCGTCGTCTGCTCATCGGGTGGTGTTATTCCTGCGGAAGGTTTACTTGCAGACAGAGTTCGTCGAGCTGACTCTGGTCAATCTGGCCAGGAGCGTCGAGCATGACATCACGTCCACTGTTGTTCTTCGGGAAGGCAATGCAGTCGCGGATGCTGTCGAGCCCGGCAAAGAGACTGACGAAACGGTCGAGACCATAGGCCAGGCCACCGTGAGGAGGAGCACCATACTTGAAGGCATTCATCAGGAAACCAAACTTCTGCTGAGCCTGTTCGGGTGTGAAGCCCAGTATCTCGAAGATCTTCTGCTGGAGTTTGGCATCGTGGATACGGATGCTGCCGCCACCGACTTCCACACCATTGATAACCATATCATAGGCATTGGCACGCACGCTGGCGGGGTCGGTGTCCAAGAGGGGAATGTCCTCGGGCTTGGGTGAGGTGAACGGATGGTGCATGGCCATGAGGCGCTGCTCTTCGTCGCTCCACTCGTACATGGGGAAGTCGATGACCCAAAGGCAGGAGAACTTGTCCTTCGGACGAAGGCCCATACGAGCTCCCATCTCCAGACGCAGTTCGCAAAGTTGTTTGCGAGCCTTCAACGTGTCGGGACCGCTGATGATGAGGATAAGGTCACCGGGCTTGGCATTCATGGCTTGTTTCAGTCGCTCCAGCACTTCGGGAGAATAGAACTTGTCGACACTGGACTTCACGGTGTCGTCCTCTCCTACCCTTGCATAGACGAGGCCCTTGGCACCAATCTGCGGACGACGGACGAAGTCGGTCAACTGGTCGAGTTGCTTGCGCGTATATACGGCCTGCCCCTCGCAGCAGATACCGCCGATGTACTCGGCCTCGTTGAAGACGGAGAACTCGCCCGTACCTTTCAGTACGTCCACCAGTTCGACAAACTTCATGTCGAAGCGCGTGTCGGGCTTGTCGCTTCCGTAGTACTTCATGGCATCTGCCCAAGTCATACGAGGCAGGGCGGGAATGTCGATGCCGAGGATGGACTTGAAGAGGTGGCGACTCATGCCCTCGAACATCTGCAGGATGTCCTCCTGCTCCACAAACGACATCTCACAGTCAATCTGAGTGAACTCCGGCTGACGGTCGGCACGCAGGTCCTCGTCACGGAAGCACTTCACTATCTGGAAGTAACGGTCCATTCCAGCCACCATGAGCAACTGCTTCAGCGTCTGAGGACTTTGCGGCAAGGCATAGAACTGACCAGGATTCATGCGCGAGGGCACCACGAAGTCGCGGGCACCCTCTGGCGTACTGTTGACGAGTACGGGAGTCTCTATCTCCATAAAGCCCTGCTGGTCGAGATAACGACGTACCTCGAAGGCAAACTTATGACGCAGTTCCAGGTTCTTGCGGACACACGAGCGGCGCAGGTCAAGATAACGATACTTCATGCGCAGGTCGTCACCGCCGTCCGACTGGTCCTCGATGGTGAAAGGAGGTGTCTGTGCCTCGTTCAGCACATTCAGCTGACGAACGATAATCTCGATATCGCCCGTCGGCAGGTTCGCGTTCTTGCTGTGGCGCTCGCTCACCTCGCCTGTCACCTGAACGACCCATTCGCGCCCCATTCGGTTGGCACGCTCGCAAAGGGCGGCATCCGTTGCCTCGTCAAACACAAGTTGAGTGATGCCGTAGCGGTCGCGCAGGTCAGCAAACGTCATGCCTCCCATCTTCCTCGTCCGCTGCACCCATCCACTCAAGGTTACGCTCTCTCCCACATTGGCCAGCCGAAGCTCGCCACAAGTCTTTGTCCTATACATCTTTTATTTTGTGATTTTACTATATTTACAATTTGAGCATTGTATGGTTAAGGATTAGCAGCACAAAATTACGCAAAAACGGGGATTCAACAAAATTTTAATTCTCCAAAATGCTTATTAGCTCGTCTGGACGTTGAATGAAGCAGGTTGCGCCGGCAGTAGTGAGTTGTGCTTTGTCCCGAAATCCCCAGAGAACGCTGACGCAGGGCAGGTGGCTGTTGCGGGCTGTCTGGATGTCCACTTCACTATCTCCCACATAGATGGCTTCCTCGGATCGGACATTCAATAACCGAAGGACTTTCTCTACCATATCGGGAGCAGGTTTACGCCTGATACCAGGCTGCTCGCCCAATGCCAAATCGACGCAGCCACGGAAGTATCGCTCGTAGAGTTCGTCAACCCCGGCCTGCAGCTTATTGCTGACGATGGCAATGCGATATCCTCTTCTCTTTAATTCGGCAAGCAATGAGGCGATGCCGTCGTAGAGGCGAGTATGGTCCTGACAATGGAGGACGTAGTAGTCCTTAAACGTGGAGAAGCAACGCTGGAACTGGTCTTCCGACAATGCGTGGCCGACAGCACGACGCATGAGGGTCTCCACCCCGTTGCCCACAAAGCGACGGACTTCTTCTAATGTGCGCTCGGGAATATGGTATTGGCGAAGGGCATAATTGGTGCTCAACCACAAATCCTCAAGGGTATAGGTCAACGTCCCATCAAGGTCAAAGATAACAGCAGCGTACTTCAAGTCGGACATTATTTTTCAAATCGGTCACCCCACAGCTGACGCATACGCTCTGCCAGACGGTCCTCCTGAGCATTGGGCTGGGGAGTCCAGAAACGGGCAGACTGCAACTCATCGGGGAGAAACTGCTGGCGAACGAAATGGCCCTCGAAATCATGGGCATACTTATAGTCCTTCCCATAGCCAAGTTGGGCCATGAGTTTGGTGGGGGCGTTACGCAAATGAAGAGGAACAGGTTGGTTGCCGGTCTGCCGAACGTTCTCCAGAGCTTCGTTGATGGCCATGTAGGCGGAATTGCTCTTGGGACTGGTGGCCAGATAGACGGTGGCTTCTGCCAACGGGATGCGTCCCTCGGGCCAGCCAATCTTCATCACAGCATCGAAGGCCGCATTGGCCAACAGCAGGGCGTTGGGATTGGCGAGGCCAATGTCCTCACTTGCACTGATAACCAACCGGCGGGCAATGAAGGCCGGGTCTTCCCCTCCCTCTATCATGCGAGCCAACCAATAGATGGCTCCGTCGGGGTCGCTCCCCCGTATGCTCTTGATGAAGGCGGAAATAATGTCATAGTGCATCTCGCCGTCCTTGTCGTAGGCAAGCGGATTCTGCTGTAGGCGTTCGGCTACCAGCGCATCGGTGACGATGAGTTTTTCACCTTTCACAGCCGACTCACTCAATAGGTCGAGAATGTTCAGTAACTTGCGTGCGTCCCCACCACTATAGCGAAGCATGGCTGTGGTTTCCTTCAGTTCGATGTCCAACTCCTTGAGCACAACATCCTTCTCCAAAGCCTGACGGGCAAGGGTGAGTAGGTCATCTTTCTCCAGGCTCTTGAGCACATACACCTGACAACGGCTAAGCAGCGGACGTATGACTTCAAACGATGGGTTTTCCGTCGTGGCACCGATGAGGGTTACTATGCCCTGCTCCACTGCGCCGAGCAGCGAATCTTGCTGGGACTTGGAGAAACGATGTATCTCGTCGATGAAAAGTATGGGGCTCTGGCTGTTGAAGAAACGGTTGTTCTTAGCCTTATCGATGACATCGCGCACGTCCTTCACGCCACTGGTGACGGCACTGAGCGTGTAGAACGGAGTCTTCAACTGATGGGCAATGATGGTGGCCAGCGTGGTTTTCCCCACTCCCGGAGGCCCCCATAGGATGAAACTGGAGATGTGACCAGAGTCTATCATACAACGCAACACAGCACCCGGACCTACCAGGTGTTGCTGTCCAATGTAGTCGTCGAGCGTCGTGGGACGCATTCTTTCTGCCAATGGTGCCATATCTCGACACAAATATACGAAGAATTTGCGAAATCCAAATTATGAATTAGGAATTATTTGTATCTTTGTACCCATGAAACTCTCGGTGTTGATACCTGCCTACAACTATGACTGCACAGACTACGTGCGTTCGCTGCTCTCTCAACTGGACGAGGAGGACGAAATCATCGTGGGTGACGACCATAGCGAGGACGAGGGGACCAGAAATGCCTACGATACCATCGGCAGATGGCCTCAGTGCCGGGTGTGGACCTCGGAGGAGAACATCGGCAGGGCCCGCATGCGTAATCAACTGGCTTCGATGGCGAAGGGCGACTGGCTGCTGTTCACCGACTGTGATGCACAGGTGGCCTCTCCTACCTTCATAGCTTACTACAAACACGAAAGCGAGGGGCGAGAGATGGTATGCGGAGGAACAGGAAATCTAAACAGATGTCCTTCAGCATCAGTTCGTTTAAGGTGGTTATATGAAGTGAATGCGGAACATAGACTTACGCTTGAATACAGGCGCAAACATCCCTACGACTGCCTGACCACTTTCAACTTTATGATTCGGAAAACGCTGTTTGATTCCATACATTTCGACGAGCATTGCCTGACGTATGGACATGAGGATACAGCCTTCGGTGCAGAGTTGAAACGTCGAGGTATTACCGTTCACCATATCGACAACAAACTTATTCATCTGGGACTGGACACTAACGAGGAATATCTGAAGAAGACGGAGACAGCCCTGCATTCACTTGTTGGCATGAGCGAGGACGTACGGCGACATGCCCGTGTGTCCCGACTGCAAATTGACCTTCATCGGTGGGGAGGTGACAAGCTGATTGGGTGGTTGTTTGCCTGTTGTGGGAAAACCCTGAAAAAGAACCTACTAAGCGACCGGCCTTCATTGCGCGTGTATGCGTTATATAAATTAGGATATTTTTGCCGACTTGCGGGCACTAAATAACGAGAAAGGCCGAGTCTCACGACTCAGCCTTTTCGAATAGGTATTAGTCTTTTAAGGTAAAAAGATTGTTTATTCACTCGCAAAGTTAGGGGTTTTTGACACTCAAAGCAAGTACTCAAACATGTTGTTTAACATAAATGACATTTTTTCCGCAATAAAAGGGTACTTAATGGACCTATAACGGAGAAAATTTGTATCTTTGCAAAGGTAAAAAAAGAGATTATATGGCAACAATTGAAACAAAAGAGACCAACGAGAAGAGAAGTCTGAATTTCATAGAACAAAAGATAGAGGCCGACCTGGCCGCAGGGAAGAACGGAAACAAAATACAGACCCGTTTTCCACCCGAACCCAACGGATATCTGCACATCGGACATGCGAAAGCCATTGCCTTGGACTTTGGCGTAGCTAAGCGTTACGGTGGAACATGCAATCTGCGATTTGACGACACCAACCCCACGAAGGAAGACACAGAATACATTGAGAGTATAGAGAACGACATCAAATGGCTGGGCTATGAGTGGGACAATGTGTACTATGCCAGCGACTATTTCCAGGAGTTGTGGAACTTTGCCGTATGGTTGATAAAACAAGGACGTGCCTATGTGGACGAGCAGAGTGCCGAGGTGATAGCCCAACAGAAGGGAACGACCACTAAGGCCGGCACGAATAGTCCCTTCCGTGACCGTTCCGTAGAGGAGAACCTGCGTCTGTTCGAGTTCATGAACAGCGGTGAGGCCGTGCCCGGAACGCTGGTGTTGCGTGCCAAGATTGACATGTCCCACCCCAATATGCTGTTCCGTGACCCGTTGCTGTATCGTGTAATGAACATTCCTCACATACGTACAGGCAACAAATGGAATGCCTACCCGATGTATGACTTCACGCACGGGCAGAGCGACTATCTGGAGGGTGTCACCCACTCGCTGTGTACACTGGAGTTCGTAGAACATCGTCCACTCTACGACTTGTTTGTAGACTGGATGAAAGAATACAAGGGCGAGGGAGACAACTTGGATGATTTCCGTCCGCGTCAGACGGAATTTAATAAACTGAACCTTTCGTACACACTGATGTCGAAGCGTAATCTGCTGGCATTGGTGAAAGAAGGTATGGTGAGCGGATGGGACGACCCTCGTATGCCTACCATCTGTGGATTCCGCCGTCGCGGTTACAGTCCCGAAAGCATACAGAAGTTCATCGATAAGATAGGCTACACCACCTACGACGCACTGAACGAGATGGCTCTTCTGGAAAGTGCCGTGCGTGAGGACCTGAACAGCAGGGCAATACGCGTGAGTGCAGTTTTAGACCCGCTGAAAGTAATCATCACAAACTACCCCGAGGACAAAGTGGAGGAACTGACGGCAGTGAACAACCCTGAGAATGAGGCCGACGGTACGCACACCATAGCCTTTGGCCGTGAGTTGTGGATTGAACGTGACGACTTCATGGAGGTCGCAGAGAAGAAGTTTATGCGCCTGGCACCTGGCAAGGAGGTGAGACTGAAGAATGCCTACATCATCAAATGTGACGAGGAACATCCCTGCGACAAGGATGCAGAAGGCAATGTGACCGTGGTATATTGTACTTACGACCCTGAGACACGCAGCGGAATGCCTGGGGCTGACCGCAAGATAAAGGGAAAGACTTTGCACTGGGTAAGTTGTGCCCATGCACTGAAGGCTGAGGTTCGCTTGTACGACCGTCTGTGGAAGGTGGAGAATCCACGTGACGAAATGGCCGCTATCCGCGAGGCCAAGGACTGCGATGCAGTGACCGCCATGAAGGAAATCATCAATCCCGACAGTCTGCATGTGCTGAAGGACTGCTACATCGAACGCTATGCTGCCACGATGGCTCCCCTCTCCTACCTGCAGTTCCAGCGCATTGGCTACTTCAACGTGGATACCGATTCCACTCCCGACCACCTGGTGTTCAACAAGACGGTGGGACTGAAGGACACGTGGCAAAAGAAATAACCCCGAAAACTGGTAAACAATTGTGCTGAATGAGAGAGGATGACTATTCCTTTTTCGAAGAAGACCAATTCAAGGAGACACTGGCTGCCTACGAGAATATGGTGAACAGTGGGACACCCACGTATATGGGGCCTGACGAGCTGACGGACATAGCAGAATACTACGTCGTAAACAACCGTCGGGAAGAGGCCATGAAGTGCATCGACTATGCTCTCTCGCTCCATCCCGATGCTGTGGACCCCATGGTGTTTCTCGCCAGGCAACACATGTTCGAGGGCAATACGCAGAAAGCCCGTACCATTTGCGAGTCCATCAACGACCAGAGCGACCGCGAGGTGATTTTTCTGAAAGCCGAGATACTCATCCGTGAAGGTCAGGCCGATAAAGCCTTCGACCTCTTGTTTCGTACCTATGAGCAGTTGCAGGAAGAACAGGATGTTTTTCTGAACGACTGTATCGACATCTGCTACGACTATTACTATAATGAGAAAGGTCTGGAATGGGCCCGTCTCTTGTATCAGGAGTTTCCCGACTATGAAGACAGGACGATGGTGCTGGCCGACATGCTGGTGCTGAACGGCAAGAACGACGAGGCTCTGACCTTGCTGGACAAGGAACTGGACGAGTCGCCTTACAACATGAAGGCTTGGCTACTGCTTACCGATGCGTTGTGTGGGAAGGGAAACTACAACCATGCCTTAGATGCCGCAGATTTTGCACTGGCCATCAATCCCACAGAGGAGCACGCTATGCTGGTGAAGGCCAACTGCTATTTTCACCTGAACAAAATGGAGGAGGCGCACAGGCAGTATGTGGAATATCAGAAGCTGTATCCTGCCGACGATAATGGTCTCTACCTCGATGGCCTCTGTCTGATAAACATGGAGAGGTTTCCAGAAGCCGTAAGTCAGTTGGAGAAGGCACTGGAGATGGACCACACGCGTTCGGGACTTGGGTTGCAGATATGCAGTCAACTGGCCTATGCCTTGAGTAAACTGGGCAAGGCATCACAAGCCTTGGACGTACTGGAGCGGGGTGATGAGTTTACAACACCCGACGACAGGTTTGAGAAGGAACTGATGAGGGGCCATATTTTTCTGGAGAACGGCATGGAGAGGGAGGCTTATCGGGAATTTCAAATTGCAGTAGAGAAAAGCAGCGACCCAAATATAACATGGTTGACGATTGCCATCTCCATGTGCGAATGTCAGCTATACGATGAATCGGCAGGTATCATGGAGAACCTGGAATCGACGCTCAGCGACGAGCAATTGGTTCTGGCTCTTCCCTATATGGCTTATTCGTATTACTATCTGCAGCGCTGGCCTGACTTCCTGCGTTGTCTACCCTTGGCTGTTGAGAAAAACCGTGAGACGACGGAATACCTCTTCTCCCCCATCTATCCGGGAAAGAAGCCTGAAGAGTACATAGAAACGGCCATGCTGCATATTCGCGAACAAGAGGGGCAGTGAAGGTGTTTTAGGAACGTGTGACCTGAAGCCCTTTTTCGCTTAATCTCATTTCGACGAAACAGGCTTTCTCATTCGGAGCCTCGTGGGTGAGAATCTGACGAATCTGCCGGGCAGCCTCAGCATCACGTGCCACCATGTAGAGAAATCCTCCACCTCCTGCTCCTGGCAGTTTGTAGCCCAGACACAGGTGGTCCACTTTCTGTATGATCGCCTCTACTTCGGGAGGATTGGTTCCCTCGTCCAGCGTCTTGTTTTGTTCCCAGCTCTTCCCTATCAGTCGTCCGTAAGCCTGGAAGTCCCGCTGCCGTATGGCTTGGGCCAAGTCGTCGGCATGGGCCTTCATCTCGGTTAGCAGGTTTATGGTGGAAGGTTTGAAATCGCTCATGTCGTGTACGATCTCAGCCAATATCTTCTTGGCCGTTCGCGTGATACCCGTATAGTAAAGCAGATGACAGGGAGCAAAACGCGGGTCGGTGAATAGCGCGTCGTCGAGCCATTCGGCCTGTGGGGTCTGTTCAGGCCCGGCTGAGGTGGTGAGCAACTTCAGACCATGCAGCACTCCGCCATACTGGTCTTGCCAGCCTCCGCCTGTGGTGAGCAGCTGCTCGAGCAACAGGGTGCGGTTGCAGATGTCGTTTTTGTCCCAGCCCAAGTTACAGAATTCTCCTAACGTACCCAATAACGTGGCGGCAAGTATACTGCTGGTGCCCATGCCACTGCCGGCAGGGAGGTCGCTGTGCAGGGTCACTTCTATGCCGCAACCAAAGTCCCTCAGCTGTTCCTCCAGCGTGTTAAATTTGTATTTACAGAAACGGGGCAGGAAGCCTGCGATGGACAATGCAGCCTTGGGAATGGAGAAGGGACTGCCTACCTGGGCATAGTCGGCCAGTTCCTCGTAGGTGGTGAGGGTCTCGGTGACACCGAAGTCCACGCTATGGAGCACTATCTTGTATTCGTTGCAGGTGGTGACCTTGCTGTGCAGGGGGGCCTTTCCGTCAATTTCTAAGGCGAAATTCACCACGTGGCCTCCGTGGGTGAAGCAGAAGGGCGGTGTGTCAGTCCATCCTCCGGCGATGTCTATGCGCACAGGGCTTTGGCCTATCACGCTTTGTCCCTTTTCTACGCTGAGGTGTGGAATGACGCTGAGTTCGGGGTACTCGGGGTCGAGCATGCGCCGGTGGCGTTGCATCACTTTCTGCAGGGTGTGACTACCACAGATTTGTAGTCGCTGCTGACGGAGACGCAGGAGATTAGCCTTGTCGCCTATCTGGTCGGCACTGAGTTTCGGGGCCTTGCGGTAAAGCGATTCTCCTTCTCCTTCGCTGGTGAGCATCCACCTAAGCAGGAGTCCCATCTCGGAGATGTCGGTTGTGACAGGGAACAGCGCACTCGATTGCAGGTCGTCGCAGCCTGGAATGTCGGTGGCTTGCAGGTGATGGGCCGAGAGCCACCGGGTTACGGGCGTTCCCATATAGAGGGTGGAACTGTCGGTGAGCGGACCACGGAACTTGTCGTCGATGCCATAGGGGCGCAAAACATAGGCGTCGGTCCCTATGGGCACCACGTCGATGCAGCAACCTTCGGGGAGTGTGATGTTCCACTCGTTACGAGGTATGCCTGTGACGATGTTGTCACGGGTGAACTGCCATCCATCCCCTATCCAGGCGTTTTCTATCCATAGGTTTTGGGCCTCGCGTGGCAAGGCTGCGAAGAGCGTGGTGTTCTGCACAAAGACAGTGGAGCAACGGCCGGTGATGGCTGCCGTGCTGGTTATCATTTCGCGGCTGGTCCCGTAGTGATGAAACTCCCCTCCTGGCAGGGGCAATATGACTACGGTCAGTTGACGGAGATTGTCGTCCTGAAGTGTGGGCGTGGTTCCCAGTGCGAGTCCGAACTGTCCATAGAGATCGTAGAAACATAGGTTCCCGTCTGCCGTTTGGCTGCGTTGCATGAGCATACTGACGGCTCTGTCGCTAAGGAGCCATATTCCGATGTCCATGAGGCAGACGTAGGTCTCGGAGAGCCGAGCGAGCATCTCTATAGAGGGTTTCTGCAACATGTGAGAAAGTTGGCTGGGTGTCTCCTTGCGTGAGAGGAACACGCCATGGTTGGTGGCAAGAGCTGGTGAGGCGGGGAGTCCGTAGCACACGACGTCGGCATCGGGTATGGGCTGGAGGTCTGTGGCGCGGATGAAGATGTCTCCACTGGCCACGAGTGTGTGCAGTCGGTCTGGGGCCAGGCGCATGATATTCTGATAAAGGGGCAACTGACATTGCAACAGCGTGGGCGATTGGTCTTCACAGTCGCTGTCCAAGGGTATGGGGGTGAGTATCTTTCCGCTTGGCGCATAGCCGGGCAGCCGTCGGCTTTGTCCGCCAGCGTGCAGGAGAATTCTCTTCTCCTGGGCCAGCCACGTGGGAAAGTCAGTCTGAGGGGCTTCGGTCTGCCGGCAGGCTTCAAGCAGCCATGCGGTTCCTCCGCCAGAGCCGAGCTTGCGGCCTACGGGGTCGCTGGTGCAGAAGTATTCTTCCTTGCTCAAGTGTTCCACCTCGTGGAAGTTGTCCACAAGGTTGGGTGGCAGGGAAAACAGTTTTTTCATCGAAATAATGGTAATGCTGAGTTAATTAAAGGGTTCTTATTCATCTTGGGCCTCTTATCTTTCGGCTCTCATGGGGTTGTGTAGGAAGTCGTCGTAGGCCAGTCGTATGCCGTCCTCAAGTTTGGTCTTGTAGGTCCATCCCAGGCTGGTGGCTTTGCTTACGTCCAGCAGTTTGCGGGGTGTGCCGTTGGGCTTCGAGGGGTCCCACAATATCTCTCCTGTGTAGCCTACCACTCGGGCCACTATTTCGGTAAGCTGGCGGATGGTGAGTTCCTTTCCTGTTCCTGCGTTGACGGTCTCGTTTCCGCTGTAGTTGTTCATGAGGAAGACGCAGAGGTTGGCCAAGTCGTCGACATAGAGAAACTCGCGCAGCGGGCTACCGTCTCCCCAACACTCAACGTGGGTAAGATGTTTCTCCTTGGCCTCGTGGAAGCGTCGTATGAGTGCGGGCAACACGTGGCTGTGGGTGGGATGGTAGTTGTCGTTGGGACCGTAGAGGTTGGTGGGCATTACGGAGATGTAGTCGGTGTCGTACTGGCGGTTGAGGAATTCGCAGTATTTGAGTCCGCTTATCTTGGCCAGTGCGTAGGCTTCGTTGGTTTTCTCCAGTTCGCCGGTAAGCAGACAACTCTCGGGCATGGGTTGCGGGGCCATGCGGGGATAGATGCACGAGGAGCCGAGGAATTCCAGTTTCTTGCATCCGTTCTTCCAGGCGGCATGAATGACGTTCATCTCGAGTATCATGTTGTCGTACATGAAGTCGGCCAGTGCGCTTTGGTTGGCTTCGATGCCTCCCACCTTCGCTGCTGCGAGGAATACGTATTCGGGCCGCTCTTGAGCAAAGAAGTGTTCTACTTCTGCCTGGCGCGTGAGGTCCAGTTCGCTGTGGGTGCGGGTCACGATGTTGTGGTATCCTTGGCGTTCCAGCTCACGCACAATGGCCGAGCCCACCATACCGCGGTGTCCTGCGACGTATATCTTTGATTCTTTCTCCATTACTTCACGACTCCTTTCTCCAAGTACTCGGCCAGATTGGTGCGTACGAGCGATGCCACGTGTTCGGCGGCCACCTTCTGCATGTCGTGCTTCACCATAATGTCCACCAGTTGTTCGAAGCTGGTCTTGGCGGGGTTCCATCCCAATTCGCGTTTGGCTTTCGAGGGGTCTCCCCAGAGGTTTACCACGTCGGTGGGACGGTAGAAGTCTTCGCTCACTTCCACCAGGCAGCGTCCGGTCTTCACGTCGTAGCCTTTCTCATCGATGCCTTCGCCCTTGAACTCCAGTTCTATACCTGCGGCCTTGAAAGCCAGGTAGCAGAACTCCCTGACGCTGTGCTGCACGCCGGTGGCGATGACGAAGTCTTCGGGTTTCTTGTTTTGCAGGATGAGCCACATACACTCCACGTAGTCCTTGGCGTAGCCCCAGTCACGCAGGCTACTGAGGTTTCCGAGGTAGAGGCGGTCTTGCTTGCCTTGTGCTATGCGTGCAGCAGCCAGTGTTATTTTGCGTGTGACAAAAGTTTCTCCCCGTCGTTCACTCTCGTGGTTGAAGAGTATGCCGCTGCAGCAGAACATGTTGTAGGCTTCGCGATACTCCTTCACTATCCAGTAGCCGTAGAGTTTGGCCACGGCATAAGGGCTGTAGGGGTGGAAAGGTGTCTGCTCGTTCTGCGGGACTTCCTCCACCTTGCCGTAGAGTTCGCTGGTGGAGGCTTGGTAAATGCGGCACGTCTGCTCCAGGTGGTTGGTGCGCACAGCTTCCAGTATGCGCAGTACGCCTACGGCATCCACGTCGGCGGTGAATTCGGGTGCGTCGAAACTCACCTGCACATGACTCTGTGCGGCCAGGTTGTATATCTCGTCGGGGCGTACCTTTCCGACCAGTTTCACCAGCGACATGGAGTCGCCCATGTCGGCATAGTGGAGGTGGAAGTGGGGCTTGCCCTCTAGATGGGCTATGCGCTCGCGATAGTCCACCGAGCTGCGGCGGATGATGCCGTGTACGTCGTATCCTTTTTCAAGCAGGAACTCGCTCAGGTAGCTTCCGTCCTGTCCTGTAACGCCCGTTATGAGGGCAGTTCGTTGTTTTTCCATTTTGTTTGCTTAGAGCTTAGTGCGTTAGTGGTTAGTGTGTTAGGATTCACTAAAGAGGCGTATGCGCTGTTCCTCGCTCAGTTTGCAGATGAGCAGTGTGTCGTCCTTCTCTGCCACGATGTATCCGTCCAGTCCCTGTACCACGACGCGGTGTTCCTCCGTGGTGTGTACGATGCAGTTGGTTGTCTCGAAGGTTTTCACGTTGCCCATGAGGCTGTTGCCGTAGCGGTCGTGGGGGGTATTGCCGTGCAGCGAGCCCCATGTGCCCAGGTCGCTCCACCCAAAGCTGGCGGGGTAGCAGAATATCTCGTCGGCCTGTTCCAGTATGGCGTAATCCACGCTGATATTCTCACACTGGGGGAAACGATCGTCGATGAGCTGCTGCTCATCGGCTGTGCCATAGTGCGGGAGCAGGCCTTCGAAGATGTCGGAAATCTCGGGGGCATAGATGCGCAGGGCGTTCACTATGGTGTTCACGTTCCACAGGAAGATACCTGCGTTCCAGAAGTAGTTGGTCTGTGCCACATAGCGTTTGGCGGTCTCCAGGTCAGGTTTCTCGCGGAAGGAGTCGACACGGAAGATTTCCTTGTTGC
>ERZ842401.4091-NODE-4091-length-17330-cov-3.978292_pt1 | contig 17330 bp, 15 predicted proteins | sample MGYA00521270_ERZ842401 | MGnify/ENA primary metagenome ERZ842401 (study PRJEB31892, sample SAMEA3878208) | bioreactor metagenome | biome: Moose rumen | place: Sweden | collected 2011-10 | study: EMG produced TPA metagenomics assembly of the PRJEB12797 data set...
AAGCCCCCGTCGCCGCCCCGCCATTCTCTCCCATTCTTCCTGCCATCTTTTGCCCCGGAAAAGGCGGACAGGAAGTCGATCGGAAGTTGGGAAGAAGTTGGGAAGAAGATGATCCCTATATGTGGCTGGACGCCAGCAGTTTGCATCCGCATTGACACAGAATGGCAAATGCATGGAAACCAGCGTGTTGCGGTTTTGGACACACTGTTTTTCCGACACCGGTTGCGAACACCGGCGGCACGGAGCGGCCTCAGAAGCCGGGAAGCGAGAGCCTGAGGGTGGGCAGCATCAGCACAAAGCCGAGCACTATCAGCGCGACGATGAACTTCCACACCCAGCGCAGCCACACACCGTAGGGGATGCGCGCGATGCCGAGCACCCCGATGAGCACTCCGCTGGTGGGGGTGAGCATGTTGGTGAAGCCGTCGCCGAACTGGAAGGCCAGCACGGTGGTCTGGCGCGAGAGGTGGATGATGTCGGCAAACTGGGTCATGATGGGCATGGTGAGGGCGGCTTTGGCCGAGCCGCTGGGCATGACCACGTTGAGCAGCGTCTGGAAGAGGTACATGGCGCCGAGCGAGGCAAGTTCGCCCGTGCGGGCAAGGCTGCGGGTGAGACCGAAGAGGAGGGTGTCGATGATGCGGCCGTCGCGCAGGATGAAGATGATTCCGCTGGCCAGCCCCACCACGATGGCGGCCGAGAGGATGTCCTTGCAGCCGGCGAGGAAGAGCTTGGCAATGTCGTCGGCACGGCGGCTGTCGGCCACCCCGGCGGCAATGCCCATGCCGAGGAAGAGGGCCGAAATCTCGCGCACATACCAGCCGTAGCCCAGCACACCCACCACGAGGTAGGCTATGGTGAAGACCAGGATGTCGAGAATGAAGAAGTGGACGCTCCGACGGAGCATGAACCAGCCGCTGGCCACGAACAGCAGCGCCAGCACGGGCAGGAGGACGACGTTGGCCTGGCCGTGGCCGACGGCAAGCACGGTGGTGGGATGGAGCACCGCCACCGCTGCCAGCACTGCCGACAGCAGTCCGTAGACCACCCATGCCGCCCGGGGCGAACGGTAGGCGGCGGCAGCGGTCTGCTCGGAGCCGACCTTGTCGCGCCAGTAGGCGTCGAGCCGGTAGACGGGGCTGCGCTCGGGCGCGGCCTTGACGCGGCGGGCATACCACAGCACGAAGCCTATGCCCACGGCGGTGAGCACCAGCCAGCATACCGCCCGGTAGCCCAGACCCGAGAAGAGGGGCAGGCCTGCAATGCCCTGGGCGATGCCGACGGTGAAGGGGTTGAGCATGGCCCCGGCAAAGCCCACATGGGCGGCCACATAGCACATGCACACCCCGACCAGGCTGTCGTAGCCCATCTGGATGGCCAGGGGGATGAAGATGGCGGTGAAGGCTATGGTCTCCTCGCTCATGCCGAAGACGGCTCCGAACAGGCTGAACATCAGCATCACCAGTGCGATGATGATGTTGTCCACGCCCAGGCGGGCGAGCAGACGGCTGCGCTCGAGCCGCCGCACGCGGCGCAGGAAGGCCATCACACCCACGTCGATGGCGTGGCTCTGGTTGAGTATCCAGAACGCACCGCCCACCATGAGGATGAAGACTATGATGTCGGCCTTGTCCCTGAAACCGTCGAACAGGGCCGAGAAGATTTGCCAGGTCTGCGGGGCGGCCTCCACGCGGTGGAACGATTCGCCCACCACCACCTCGCGCCCGTCCACGTTCTGTCGCGCAAATTCGCCCGCAGGCACCACCCAGGTGAGCACCGCCGCAAGCACTATCAGGGCGAAGATGATGGTGAAGGTGTGCGGAATGCGTTTCATCGGTTACTTCTTTCGTCGCAGGTTGCTGATGTCGATGTACGAGATGCGGCCGGGCCACATCTCAACCCCTATCGCTCCCGGCCAGTTGCCATGATTGCCGGTTGGCTGCCACTGCATGGCGTGGTAGTCGTATATTCCGCTGTCGAAGTCGATGGCTTTGGTGCACCTGTTTTTGGTGATTAACAGGGTGTGGGTGGTGTCGGCATCGTGGCCAAAGTAGCCTTCGATGGTGCCCGGCTCGCCGGATTCGGGGAAAAGACTGTCGGAAGTGTGAATACTCAGCGGCTTGTTGTAGGGCTCCATCAGCACGATGTCGAACTTGCTGTTTTTGCCTTTAATGGAACGAGGCCTGAGCACAAAGTGCCGGCCGGCTTCTATCCTGACTTTTTTTTGTTTAAGGGCCTTGGTCTCGTTGTCCTTGTCTCTGTCCCAGAATTTGAGGCATTGGCTTATCTCGAAATAGAGTGTGTCCTCATTGCCCTCCTCGTCGACAACAGGGAATACGTCGCATCTGTAATGGTGCACTGTGTCGTATACGAGCAGCTGCTTTTGGGGCTTCACTCCGACGATATTCATTATCATGTAGGAATGGCCCACCGATGTGATGAAGAATGGGCTTTCGGCAGTGCCACCGCCTGTAGAGGCGATGGCAATCTGCAGTTGCTCAAACTGCAGGCGGGACAGATTCAATTCTTTGCTGTTCTCGCCAAAACCATAGTAGGCGGCAATGACTTTCCAATAGGCCAGCGTCAGGTCGGAGGGTTTCTTCGACAGTCCTTTTTCCGCCACTTTGTAGGCCTGTTTGAATTCGGCAATGCTTGGATTGTCGCCACGCAAGATGCCGGTAACGGTCTCCAATTCCGTACCTCTGGAATATGGATTAAAGTTGTCTTGCGTGGGATAGCCAAAGTAGAGGCAGCGAACGTCCTGCATGTCCAATGTCGTATCGCCGCGCAAAAAGCGCTCGGTTAGCCTTGGGTAATAATACCTGCTGTCTTTATCCTTCACCAAGAGGAAGATGCTGTCGTAGGCGGGGGCTATGGAGGGCAGCATGTGTCGAGCGCTGCTGTCCGCCTCCTGCGCCGTGGACAGACATGGACTCAGCATGATAAAAACAGCGGTTGCAAGAATGCCTTTTTTCATAATATTGTATGCCTTAAATGGTCGTCCTGGTATTGCTGTTCGCCGACAGCCAGCTGTTGCGATAGTGAGGGTCGGTGCTGACGTCGGGGCCGAACCAGGCGGGCGCGATGAAGGCATCGGCAGCCTCGACCGACGGAAACTCCACCTCGACAAGACGCAGCCCCTCGTGAACTCCGTGGAAGATGTCGAGTTCGGCGGTGTACACTCCTACAGGGATATAGTAGCGTGTCTTGCACACCATGACTCCCTCGCACTTGGTCCGCAGCCGTGCATAGGTCGCTGCCGGGAGGGCAAACTCCTCCTCGCGGTTCACGATGGCGGTGCTGCCGCCCGGCAGCGGCTGGCAGTGTTCCTTGACTGTCAATATGCAGGCATCACCCGCCTTGCGGATTCGCAGGGTGGGCGATGTGCACAGGTAGCCTTGTTCAATCTCGGTGTGTGCGAAAGCGTCGAGGCCTTCGGGCAACCGCGACACGAGGTATTTGCGCTCGATTTCCATCTCCCGGTCAGAGGGTGGAGAGGTAGGCCTTCACGTTGTTCTCTATTCGCGATTCGATGTCGGCGCAGTCATCGGCCTTGACGAACTTCTCACCGGTGATGTGCTCATAAAGTTCGATATAGCGCTCGCTGATGCTCGCCACAATTTCGTCGGTCATCTCGGGCACCTGCTGGCCTTCCTTGCCCTGGAAGCCGTTGGCCATGAGCCACTCCCTGACGAACTCCTTGCTCAACTGGCGCTGATGCTCGCCGCGGGCCAGGCGCTCTTCGTAGCCGTCGGCATAAAAATAGCGGCTGCTGTCGGGAGTGTGTATCTCGTCGATCAGGTATATCTTGCCGTCGCGTTTGCCGAATTCATACTTGGTGTCCACCAATATCAGCCCCTTGCTGGCGGCGATCTCGGTTCCACGCTCGAAAAGGCGCAGGGCATAATTCTCCAGCTGGTCGTAGTCGGTCTGGCCCACCAGGCCAGTGCGGATGATTTCCTCGCGACTGATGTTCTCGTCGTGCCCCTCATCGGCCTTGGTGGTCGGGGTAACTATCGGGGTCGGGAACTTCTGGTTCTCCACCATGCCCTCCGGCAAGGGCACACCGCAGAGGGTGCGCGCTCCGGCTTTGTATTCGCGCCAGGCGCTGCCGGCCAGGTAGCCACGCACTATCATTTCCACCCTGAACCCCTCGCACTTCAGCCCCACGGTTGCCATCGGGTCGGGGGTAGCCAGCTTCCAGTTGGGAAGAATGTCGGCTGTGGCATCGAGGAATTTCGCCGCTATCTGGTTCAGCACCTGCCCTTTGTAGGGTATACCCTTGGGCAGCACCACGTCGAAGGCCGAGATACGGTCGCTCACCACCATGGCCATATACTTGTCGTCGATGTTGTACACATCGCGCACCTTGCCCACATAGAGGCTTTTCTGCTTGGGAAAGTTGAACTGGGTTTTGACTACTGCTTTCATATCAGATTATTGTACTTCGGGTTATTGTTCTACCAATTCGGGTGCGAAGAAAGTGAAGTTCACCTTGCCATAGGTGCGGTGCTGCCAAAAGCAGGGATGCTCCTCAAACGAGTATTCTCCCGGGTGCTCAAGCACCATGATACCGCCTTTGTCCAGCAGCCCGCTTCCCATCACCAAATCAGGCAACTGCGGCAGCTCCGAAAGAGCATAGGGCGGGTCGGCAAACACTATGTCGAACTTGCGGTTTGCACGCTTAAGCAGGTCGAATACATCAGCGCGTAGCACTCGCATATTGCCTATGCCCACACGGGCAGTCTCGGCTTTCATATAATCAGTGCATTGGTTATTGATGTCGACACTCACCACCTCCCGCACACCTCGCGACACAAATTCCATCGACACCGCTCCCGTTCCAGCAAAGAGGTCTAACACACTGCACTCTTCATAGTCCACATAATTATTGAGAATGTTGAACAGGCTTTCCCTCGCCATGTCGGTTGTGGGGCGTACTGGAAGGTTCTGCGGTGGGTTGAGCCTGCGACCTTTAAGGCTTCCAGCAATAATTCTCATATTTCAAATGAATAAGAGGGCATGGCGATAGGTATGCAGCCGCTTGAATGCAGGGTTAAGATAGTTCACCGCTTCTCCTGTATAGAGCGTCGCCACCGGGAAATAGGGACAGAAACGCCTGTAGCGCTCCCTATCCACTTCTCCCATCATCAGGACCTCGGTTCCCGCACCTTCGCACTTGAACGCCTTCATCACCTCAATCACACGGAAGAGGGCATCCTCCTCGCTGCTAAAGCTCAAGGTATTGCCATAAAGGTACTGCCCGTCGCGACAGCCTGCCACATCAACCCTGCCCTCGCGCCAATGGAGGGCAAGCACTGCATGGTCGGCACTGCGACAGGCAAGTTCCGACAACTTCACGTGCTGGTTAACCACATTCAGTCCCGGCAATGCCACCTTGAATGCAGTAGCCAGCTGGTCGTCGGCCGTAAAGACTGATGTTGAAGACAGAGCCTTGCTCACGCTGGTCATCACCGAGAACCCCTTGCCTCCCACCAGTTTTAGGTACTGGCGCGTCAGCGAGGGGGAAAACAATTCGTTTGGCACCCATACGTTCTCGTCGGAGAGCACCACCAGTTCCATGGCGGCATAGCCAAGCGGCGGCAAGCCGACTTCTGCAAAAAAGGCCTTGATTTCACCTATAGCCCCTGTCATCGAAGACTGATGCATGCCTTCCGCTTCACCAAAAGTGAGCAGAACACGATCGGCGGTCGTCTCTGCAAAAGAAAATCCATCGGCCCGAAGGCAAATGGACAATCTTTTGTCGCGGGCGGCGAAACTTCCTTCCGTCGTTGTCAGGCTCTTGCAGACGTAAGGCATGGCATGGGGGGATTATTCGAAGTTTCCGTCGGTTACCGCCTGGGTCATATCGCCCACCTTCCAGCCGGCATAGCGCCCGTTCACCTTCTCGATGTCGGCAATCTTGTTGATTACCTGCTGTTCATCCATGTCTTTCAGGAGGAGCGACAGCGGCACCTTGCACTCAAACACTGGCACCATGAAGCCACTCTTGTCGATGCTGCCCGCCTTCAGTTCAAACTCGTTGGTCTCGCCTTTGGGATAGGGCACATAACGCAGGTTGCGGATTTGCTCGTCGCTCATCTGCACTGTACGGCCATTGGCATCGGTAGTGGGCAGCTTGCCGTTCTCGCGCAACTTGGCTATGGGGTTGATAAATGCCTCCACCTGCGATTTGTAGCCTTTCTCGATGGCTTCCTTGTCGCTTATCTCGTTAATGTCGACGTCGGCAGGAATCTTGTCGTAGTTGGTAACTTTCAGCACGGTCTTCATGCTGTCTTCGGTCAGGAGGCGGCCTATCAGGGTGTCGAAACTGCCGGTATAGGTGCCATAGGTCTGCTTGTAGGCATCCTCGAGGGTGCGGATGGCTTTCAGTTTCTCGGCGCAAGCCTCGCGACGCTTACCATATTCGTTTTCAAAACGCACAGGCTTCATAATGCTGTTGTAGAGCACAACAGCGAGGGCTACAATGGCTATGCCCAGCACAATTTGGAGAATGGTTTTGCCTTTCATTTCAGTATTTTATTTTCTGTTTTGTCTCTTTTCATTCAGGCTGCAAAAATACGAAATATTTCCCACACGGCAAACTTATTTTTCACTTTTGCTTCCAGACGCTGCTTTCTACGAAAAATAAAGTTCAGTCGGACAAATGTTTACCCAACCAAATGGTGACTTCTCCCCTGCGGCTTATTGAAGGCCGTCGCAGAGGGTCAGCGTGCGGCTTTCCATCGAATAGACCGCAAAGTTGCGGTGTTTGAGCCAGTCGCCGGTATTGACGTAGGTGGTGCCGCCGCCAAGGTCGACCACCACCGGGGTGTGCCGGTGGCCGAACACGCAGTAGTCCAACTGCTCGTTGAGCATCAACGCTTTGCAGTAGCGCACAATGCCTTCACGCTCCTCGCCGAGGTAGGCGTTGGTTCCCTGCCTGTCGTGCCTGCGCTTGTTGCTGGCGCTCCAGCGATGGGCAAGGGGGAAGGTCAGCGCGGGCGGAAGCGCGGCAAACAGACGCTGGTTGAAGCGGCTGCGGAACATGTGCCGCCAGAGGTTGAACATTGTGTCCCGGCTTCCCAGGCCATCGCCGTGTCCCACCAGGAAACGTTTGCCGTCGATGAGGAACCGGGCGGGGTCGGTGTGCATCCGAAGGCCGCATTCGCCTGCCAGATAGTCGAACATCCACATGTCATGGTTGCCGGTGAAATAATGCACCTCGGCGCCACCGTCGCACAGTTCGGACAGTTTCCCCAGCAGGCGCGTCCCCCCTCGGGGCACCGTGTACCGATAGGAGAACCAAAAATCGAACATGTCGCCAAGCAGCATCAGGGCTGCACCGTCGCGCTCCGCCGCATCGAGCAGCCGGCAGAGTTCGCGCTCGCGCTGGCGGCTGTCGGCACCACTGCCCAGATGGGCGTCGGACACGAAATAGACCGCCTTGCAGCCCCGGACCGCTCCGACCGCTATGAGCCGAGTTTCTTGATTCATTTCAGCCATGTGCGGGGATTGAGAGACGAGGTGCCTTTCCACAGCTGGAAGCTGAATTCGGCCGTGCCGTCCGACTGGGTATACACAGTGCCGAGATTCTGCCTCGCGGCCACCTTGGCGCCCTCTTTCACCGCCACCGTGCCCATGTTGGCATAGACGGTCATATATTCGCCGTGGCGCACAATGATGCCCTTGGTTCCGTTGGGGCAGGTGAACACACGGCTCACCGAACCCTCGGCCACACACTGCACCGCCGCGCCCGAGCGGCAGGCCAGGTCGATGCCGTTGTTCATGTTCTGCCCGCCCGAAGCGTGGGTGTAGCGGCCATATTCGCGCACCACCTTGGTGTAGGCCACCGGCCAGGCATAGCTTCCCTTGTTGGCCGAGAAGCCGTTGCTGGCCGCCACCTCGCCGCCGTTGGCCGCACCTTGGGGTGCGGAGGCGGCTTTCTTGCGGGCCTTGGCGATCTCCTCGTTGATGATGCGCTGTATCTGCTGCTGCAGCTGGCGCTTTTGCTTCTCTTTCTTGCTGATTTGCGCCTGCAGGTCCTTCTCCTGCTGTTTCGACTGCTTCAGGCTTTGCTGGCGCTGCTTCTGCTCGCGCGCCAGCTCGTCCTTCTGCTTCCGCTCCTGGGCCAGGAGGTCGGTCTTCTCGCGCTGCTGGCGGGACAGGGCCTCGCCCGCCGTGTGGAGCTCCTCCTCCTTCTGGCGGATGAACGCGGCCTGGCGGCGGCGGTAGCGGCTGTAGTCGCGGAAATATTTGGTGCGCAGGTAGGCATAGTTGTAGCTCCGGGTGTCGAGCAGGAGCACCATCTTGTCAAGGTTCCCCCTCTCGCCATAGAGCACCCTCACCACACGGGCGTACTCCTGCTTCAGGCTGTCCACCTGCGACTGCATCAGGCTGATGCTGTCCTGCGTGCGGCCCATCTGCACGTTGAGCAGGTTGAGCTGCCCGCCGAGGTTGTTGATGAGCCTGGTGCGCTCGCCGATTTTCTTTTCGAGCAGGCCAATCTGCTGCTGGTTCGACTTGCTGCTGCGGCGCGCCCTGGTCAGGTCGGCGTTGAGCTTCTTGATTTCCTGCTCCACCTTGGCCTTGTCCTTCTCCAGCTGCTTCTTGCTCTGGGCGACGGCCGGAAGCGAACAGGCGGCCAGCAGCACCCACGCCAGAACCATCCGGCGCGCAAGCCGCTGCCGCAGCGGGACACGTGCCGGCATGCTACCAGTTGAGTATACGCTTGAAGTCATACTCCTCGGGCCGGTCCACATACTTGCGCGCAGCCTCGTAGTCGGCAGGCGTCAGATAGTCCATCAGGTCGTCCACATACGACATCACCTTGTTCGACTCCACATTCACCCGCCGCGGCGGAATCTTGCCCGTGGCCGGATCCTGCATGTCTTTCAGGTAGAGAGGCTTGACGTTGCCCTGATGATCCACATAGACCATGCAGCCCGTGCAGCCCTCGTTGAACAGCGTGTGCACCCCCATGCCCATCTGCGAGCAGTAGGTCAGGTCGAACGCTATCGGCGTGTGGCAGCGCACCTCGTAGCCTATCTCGACCGGGCGCGTCTTCACCCCCAGCGAGATGGAGGCCAGCTTGCGCTCCAGTAGGTCGTTGAATATGTGCGCCTTCGACACCTTGCCCAGCTCGGGGTGCCCGTGCTCGTCGTAGCTGAAATGGATGCCGCTGTTGCGTATCTCCTCGTCGCTCAACGAGTGGAACACCCCCTCCGAAATCATCGCCGCACCATAGTTGATGCCCATCAGCTTGCGCTTGATGATGCTGCTCACCACCATGTTGATAATCTTGTCCACGGTGATCTCGGTGCGGTTGAAGAACTCGGGGATGACCACCATCGGATAGTGGCAGGCGCCCGCGATGCCGAGGGCCAGATGGCCCGCCGAGCGCCCCATCGCGCTCACCACAAACCAGTTCTCGCTGGTGCGGGCATCCTCCATCACCGCCGTCGCCAGCACACACCCCTGCGCCTTGGCGCTGTTGTAGCCGAAGGTCGGGCTGCTGTTGGGCAGCGGCAGGTCGTTGTCGATGGTCTTGGGCACATGGATGTTGGCAATCGGATAGTGGCGGTCGGCCAGGAACTTGGCCACGCGGTTGGCCGTCGAGGCCGTGTCGTCGCCACCCACGGTAACGAGCAGCTTCACCTCGTTGCCCACGAAAAAGTCGAGGTTGAACCGCTTTTCAAAATCCTCGTCGGTGGGTTTGAAGCGGCTCATTTTCAGTATCGAGCCACCTTTGTTGAAAATCTCGTCGGCCAGCAGGAAATCCACATCCTGCTGCCGGGGCTCCTTCGTGAACAGGGCGCTGTAGCCCCCGTGCAGACCGATGACGCGGTAGCCGTCGCGCAAAAAGGTCTTGGCTATCGAAGCCACCACTGTGTTCATTCCCGGCGCCGGGCCGCCACCAGTCAATATAGCAATGCTTTTCATAATAACAATAGGTTTTTCAAATCAAACATTATACTTCCATAACGCACCCTGACGGCCATTATTGTACAATATGCGACAATTTTTCGCCGCCCCCTCACCCGCCCTCCTCCGCCAAATGCACAGAGGTAAAAATGCAACCCGCAGGGAAACAGATTGTTGCGAAATCATAAAAGTGCAAATACAAAATGCACATAATCAAGCACTTTTCCCTATCATCTTCCTACCATCTTCCTACCATCTTTTTTCCATCTCCCAATCCCCCTTTTTCGGGGCAAAAGATGACCGGTAGATGGCGACAAAATGCGACAGGCTTCGGAATGATGTGGAAGAGGGACGCTTGGGGAGGAGAATGGTGGGTTTCGGAGGCCGAAAAGTACACTACGGAGGCAAAGCCGGTTTGCATATTGGAAAAAATTGATTATTTTTGCAGTCTTAAACACTTTTCAGCAATGATGCCTAACAGAAAGAATATCATATTGGTCGCTATTTTTTTAGGCAGTATGTCCGGTTCCATGGCACAGTCGCCGCTGACGCTCGGCGAGTGCCGTCAGCGGGCGCTGGAGGCCAACCGCGGTCTGAAGCAGGCCGAGGTGAAACGCCAGCAGACCGAGGCTCTCGAGAAGGTGGCTCTGTGGCAGATGCTTCCCAAGGTGAGCGCCAACGGGGGCTACCTGTGGATGGAGAAAAGCATCAACCTGCTCAGCGACGAGCAAAAGGACAGGCTGAGCCACATGGGCGACAACATCGGGGCCGACATCGGGCTGGCCCTGCACCGCGAGCTCGACGACATACCCCTGGTGGGAAACCAGATAGCCACACGCATCGACAATGCACTGGGCAGCAGCAACCTGCCTGCCTATGTGAACGGCATCGGGCAGGAGCTGGTGGACGGGCTTGCCACCGACACCCGCAACATGGGCATGGCCACCGTAACGCTGACGCAACCCCTCTACATGGGCGGCAAACTGCTGGCGGCCTACCGCACGGCACGGCTGCTCAACGCGATGAGCGGCATAGAGTACGACCGCGAGCGCGAAGCCACCCTGATAGCGGTCGACGAGGCCTATTGGCAGGTGGTCAGCGTGATGCACAAGAAAGAGCTGGCCGAGCGCTACGCCTCCCTGCTCGACACCCTGGAGCAGAATGTGCAGCTCGCCGTCGAAGCCGAGATGTCCACCAAGGGCGACCTGGCCAAAGTGAGGGTGAAGCGCAACGAGGCGCAACTCTCTCTGACCAAGGCCACCAACGGGCTCCAGTTGGCCAAGATGCTGCTGGCACAGCGGTGCGGCATGCCGCTCGACACGGTGTTCGACATCGTCCTCGAGGAACTGGCTGGCGAAGCGGCCGACAGCCTTGCACCGGTCATCGCGATGGACAGCGTCTACGCCCACCGGGCCGAAATGCAGATGCTCCGCATCGGCGACAGCATAGCCCGGCAGGGGGTGCGCATGGCCGCCGGGGCGCTGAAGCCCAACATCGCGCTGACGGGCGGCTACCTGATGAGCAACCCCAACCTCTTCGACGGCTTTAGCAACACATGGGGCGGGTCGTGGATGGCCGGTGTGGTGGTCAATGTGCCGATAGTCCACGTGGGCGGCATCTATGCCCTCAAGGCCGCCAAGGCCAAGCAGCGCGAAGCACGCTACCGTATGGAGGAGGCCGAGGAGATGATAGAGCTGCAGGTGAACAAGCTGAGCCACGAGCTGGAGCTGGCCAACCGCAAGCTGGTGCAGTGCCAAAGTGCCCTCGAGGCCGCCGAGGAGAACCTGAAGCTGGCCGACGAGAGCTTCAAGGCGGGCGTGTGCAGCAGCAGCGACTTGATGGCTGCCCAGACCGCCTGGGTGCAGGCACGGGGCGAAGTGATCGACGCCCGCATCGAGATTGCCATGAGCAAGGTATACCTCCGCCAGGCCCTCGGCCAATGAGAACGCTCAAACAACGGGAAAACAAAAGAACAACTAAAGCAACAGACAAGCGACATGAAAGAGAAGAACAAAAACTTGCTCTCTGGATTGGCAATACTGATTGCCACCGTGGCATTGGCCGCCATTGTGGGGCTCTTCGCCATACGTCCGCAAAAAGAGTTGATTACCGGCGAAGCCGACGCCTCGGAATACCGTGTGAGCAACATGGTGCCCGGACACATCGACACCCTCTACGTGCATGAGGGCGACCACGTGCAGCGCGGCGACACCCTGGCCCACATAGCCAGCCCGCAGGTGGACGCCAAGATGATGCAGGCCAAGGCCGCCCGCGAAGCCGCCAGCGCACAGAGCCGCAAGGCCCGGGCCGGCGCGCGAAGCCAGCAGGTGCAGATGGCCTACCAGGTGTGGCAGAAGGCCAAGGCCGCCGAGGAGGTGTACCGTAAGAGTTACGAGCGCGTGAAAGGACTGAAAGAGAAAGGCGTGGTCAGCGCACAGCAATTCGATGAAACCGAAGCCAAATACAAGGTGGCACAGGCCGACTGCGCCGCCGCCGAGCAGCAGTATCTGCTGGCACAGGAAGGTGCACAGGAGGAGGACAAGGACGCCGCCGCCGCGCTGGTCGACCGTGCGGGCGGTGCCGTGGCCGAGGTGCAGAGCTACCTCGACGACAGCTACCTTTTGGCACCGTGCGACGGCGAGGTGGTGGAACTCTTCGTCAAAACCGGCGACCTCATCGGCACTGGCAGCCCTGTGATGTCGGTGCTCGACATGAGCGACAGCTGGTTCTTTTTCGCAGTGCGCGAGGACCTGCTGAAAGGCCTCAACACCGGACAGACAGTGAAGGTGAAGGTGCCGGCACTCGGCGACAGCACCTACGAGTGCAATGTTTCACGGGTGCAGGCCATGGCAAGCTATGCCACCTGGCGTGCCACCAAAATCAACGGCCAGTACGATGTGAAGAGCTTTGACGTGAAGACGGTCCCCACTGCTCCCGTCCCCGGCCTCAAACCCGGCATGACGGCCATTCTTGTCCAGGCTGAAGACAAGTGATAAGAGTAATCCATAGAGAACTGCGCCACCTGCTGTGGAATCCGCGCTACCCAGTCATCCTGACGCTGGGCATCGTGTTCACATTCGTGTTCTTTGCCACCGTAACCGACAACGGGCAGCCGCAGCAACTGCCCATCGGGGTGGTGGACAACGACGCCAGCTATGTCTCCCGCCGCCTCTGCCACGAGCTGTCGGCCACCTCGGCCATCCGTGTGGCAGCCGTATACAACAACCACTCCGAAGCGCGCCTGGCCATGCAGCGGGGCGAGATATTCGCATTCTTCGAAATCCCCAAAGGCACATACAACGAGATACTTCAATTCCACTCACCCCACATGGCCGTCTACACCAACTCGGCCTACATGCTGGCCGGCACCTTGAGCTACAAGCAGCTGGCCACCATGGGGATGCTCGCCACCGGAGCCGTGCAGCGCGAGGTGCTGCGCAAGAAAGGCTACAACGAAGCACAGATAATGGGCATGATACAGCCTGTGGAATTCGACACAAGGATGATAGGCAACCCATGGTCGAGCTACAAACTCTACCTCATGACCACTCTCATCCCCGCCGTCATCGCCTTTGTGGCACTGATGCACACCGCCTACGCCATTGCCCGCGAACGCCAGAAGCGCACTGTGCGTACCTGGCTGAGAAAAGCACGCGGCAACACTTTCACGGCTCTGCTGGGGAAAATGCTTCCCTACACCCTATGGTACAGCCTGCTCTGCATTGTAGCCAACCTGATCATGTTCGGCCCCATGCACTTCCCGATGGAAGGAAGCTGGCTGCTGATGGTACTCAACAGCGTGCTGCTGATTTTTGCCTCGCAATGCGCAGGCTGCCTGATCAGCTCTTGCCTTCCCGACGCACCTTTCACCATGAGCGTGTGCTCCATCTATGCAGCCATGAGCTTTTCGCTGTGCGGATTCTCTTTCCCGGTGGACAGCATGCCGCGGGTGTTTCAGGCGTTGTCATGGCTCTACCCCATACGCCACTACTACCTCAACTTCACCGACATCGCCATCTTCGGCAACGGCCTTGAACATTGCTGGCTCCACACCTGCACCCTGCTGGCCTTCTCCCTTGCACTACCCCTAAGTGCAGCCATACTCGGCAAGCAGGAATCCTCCACCCTAAAACCCACAGCGGCATGAGCAGGATTGGCCATCACCTGAACGACATCTGGACGGTGTTCAGCACCGAGGTGAGAAGAGTGTTCAGCGACAACGCAGTGTTGCTCATATTCTTCATCGGACCGATTATATACCCCTTGATATTCTGCTCGATGTACAGCAACGAGAACGTGGAGAACATGGCCGTGGCAGTGGTGGACGAGCATCCGAGCGACGACTCACGCCGCTTTGTGCACAAGCTCGACGCCACCCCCGAACTGACAGTCGCCTGCCATGCCAACAACATGGATGAGGCCACCCGGCTGCTGCGCGACCACCGCGTGCGGGCCATATTCTACATCCCGCGCGACTTCTCGCAGAGGCTCTCCCAACAGCGCACCGCACGCATCACGGTGATGAGCGACATGAGCTCGTTCTACTACTATAAAGCCGCCCTGTTGGGAGGCAACAGCGTGCTGGCCGACGAGATGTACACCATCCAGATGGAGCGCATGGAGGCGGCAGGCACCGGCAACAGTGATGCCGCAATCCAGGTGCAGCCCGTCATCACCGAAAGCCACACCCCCTTCAATCCTTCGGGAGGCTATGGCAGCTTCTTCCTGCCCGGACTGATGGTAATGGTGCTCCACCAGACGCTTTTCCTCGGCATCTGCATCCTCTGCGGCGACGCCTCCGAGAACCGTAAGGCACTGCATCTGATTCCCCCGCGGCTGCGCACCCAAAGCACCTACCGTGTTATATTCGGGCGCACATTGTGCTATCTGCTCATCTACATACCCATCACCCTATTCTGCCTGTGGCTTGTGCCACGATGGTTCAACCTGCCGCAAATCGGCAGTCTCGCCACCGTCGCCCTCTTTGCGCTTCCCCTGCTGCTGGCTGTGATATTCTTTGCCATGACCATCGGTAACCTCTATGTAAAGCAGAAAATATCGCCCATGCTCTGCTTCGTGTTTTTAAGCGTGGTGCTCTATTTCATGAGTGGCATGGTTTGGCCCCGGAGCAGTATGCCTCGCTTCTGGCTTGCTTTCAGCTACCTCTTCCCCTCCACCCCCGGCATACAGGGATTCGTGCGTATTACCTCCACCGGGGCTACATTGGCTGCGGTCAGGGGCGAATATCTTGCCCTCTGGCTCCAAGCCGGATTCTATTTCACTACGGCCTGTCTCTCGCTTCGGTTCATCAAAAAATTCAAGTAGCCCCATGCCATCACACCTCACCATCGAACGGCTGCCACTGCACCGCTGGGTTCAGGCCATAAACAGGCTCCACCCCTACCGCACCCCGCGTGCCATATGGCTTGCCGCCATCTCGGCTGTAATCATGTCCGGCGTCATGCAGCTCGGGGCCATCGACCCTACCACCCACCGCGTCCATGCCGACTTCCACATAGCCTTTATCTCTGTGGCCAACCTCTGCATCTTCACACTGCTCTACAGCTTCAACTTTTGGATCATACGGTGTGGGATGAAGGGGACAAAACTCGTAGCCGTCGGCATCGCGGGGGCAATCATCATTGCTGTGGCCTTTACCGCACTGAGTTTTGGGCTGGAGAGTGCAGTCTACGGACAGGGACACACGTCAAACAGCTTCGTCCTCAATCTGATTATCAATGCCACAGCAGCATTGATTGCCTACCTTATCACCCTCTTGATAAACAATCTCACCAGCTACCAGCAGATGCTCATCGAGAATGAGCACCTCCAGGCCGAGAACATCCTCATCCGCTACGAGACCCTCGAACGGCAGGTCAGCCCGCATTTCCTGTTCAACAGTCTCAACACCCTCGACGGTCTGATCGGCATCGACGACAGCATGGCTCACGCCTACCTGCGGCACCTTTCCTCCATCTTCCGCTACAACATGCAGAAACAGCGTGCCGTCGCCCTTGCCGACGAACTCGAGTTTGCCCACAGCTACATCTATCTCATGCAGATTCGCTACGGCAACGCACTATCGGTCGCCGAGCACATCGACCCCGAGTTCCTCAACTGCCAGCTGCCTGCCATCAGCGTCCAGCTGCTTATCGAGAACGCCATCAAACACAACGTTGCCACCTCCCACCTCCCTCTGGAGGTTGACATAGAGACCACCCCCGAGGGGGTATTGCGCGTCAGCAACCGTATCCAGCCCAAGGCCGACCAGGAGGGTTCCTCCGGCATCGGGCTCGACAACCTCAACCAGCGCTACAGGCTCCTCTTCGGCAAGGGCATCACCATCCACAACGACGGCCATGTGTTCGCCGTAGAAATCCCACTAATAGCCAACCCGTGAAACGCATAGTAATCATCGAAGACGAGGCCATTGCTGCCCAGCACCTCGAGCGGATGCTTGCCGAGGCGGCTCCCGGTGCCACGGTGGCCGCCGTGTTGCAAAGCATCGACGAGAGCGTCGACTATTTCAACCGGGTCTCTGCCTCGGACGGGGCGATGCCCGACATCGTTTTTATGGACATACACCTTGCCGACGGCCTCGCTTTCCGCATTTTCGACCGGGCAGAAATCCCCTGTCCTATCGTCTTCACCACCACCTACGACCAATACGCACTCGAAGCCTTCAAGGTAAACTCCATCGACTACTTGCTGAAACCCATCGGAGTAGACGACCTGCGCCACGCCCTCGGCAAACTTTCCTCGCTGCGAAGCGGCACCTCCAGCGAGGTCAAGCAACTGGCCCAGTCGTTCCACCGTTTCCGCTCCCATTTCCTCATTCCCGTCCGCGACAAGCTGATACCCGTCGAGGTGAACCAGATTGCCTGCATGTATCTGGAGGACAAAATCACACGAGCCATACTCTTCAACGGCACCCACCAGACGCTCGACCTCCCGCTCGACACCCTCATGGAGCAGCTCGACCCCGTCCTCTTTTTCCGGGCCAACCGGCAGTACATCGTGGCCCACCGCGCCATCAAGGAAATAGCCCTTTGGCCCATCGGCAAACTGGCGCTCACCCTGTACGACATTGATATCCACTGCGGTCTGATTGTCTGCCGCTGTGGAGAATATCTGGCTATGCTTAGTCGGAATCGTGGTGTTGCGTTCGATCAGCTTCGTCGCTACGCCGCCCATAGTCTCGATGGACAAAGACAGAGGAGTTACATCCAACAGAAGGATATCACCGGCACCTGCATCGCCTGCCAGCTTACCGCCCTGTACGGAAGCACCCAGTGCCACGCACTCATCAGGGTTCAGGGACTTGGAAGGCTCCTTGCCGGTCAGCTGTTTTACCTTATCCTGTACTGCCCGAATACGGGTGGAACTGCCTACCAGCAATACCTGAC
>ERZ842401.4092-NODE-4092-length-17324-cov-12.155423_pt1 | contig 17324 bp, 16 predicted proteins | sample MGYA00521270_ERZ842401 | MGnify/ENA primary metagenome ERZ842401 (study PRJEB31892, sample SAMEA3878208) | bioreactor metagenome | biome: Moose rumen | place: Sweden | collected 2011-10 | study: EMG produced TPA metagenomics assembly of the PRJEB12797 data set...
ACAACCTTCACACTTGAACCAACTCTGATTCCTGGGTGCAAAGGTAAAAGACAGGCACGGTGTGTCCAGCGAGGCTGCCACGAAGGTCTTCACCAAGAACGGAAGCAACATCGGCAGCGGTGGATTCGACACTGGCCAGGGCTAAGTGGATTGTAATGACTAAAGAACGGCGGGCCTCAAAAGTGAGACCCGCTGTTTTTTTTTGTGTTATTTGAATCTTATGTAGCGTACTGGCTTGTCAACATCTACGCTGTCGGATGCGGCATCAGAGCGAGTGCGTGAATACCAGCCATCATAACCCCAGTAGCTATAACTGCCCCAGTTAGGCGAGGAAGTGTGGAAGAGCTCGAAGTCTACCTTGTTGTCACCATCGTAGAAACTGCCACAGAAGCGGTCGTCTCTCAGACGGTAGTCGTAGATCTTAAGACTGGTGCCCTCCTCGATGAAATAGATGAAGATGTCGCCATACTCAACCTTCCAGTCGATGTGGTTAGCCACATAGTCCCAAGGGGCATTGCTGTAATAGTCTACCCAGTAGCCGCTACCCTTAGCATACGACATGGGGTCTTTGAGAAACGTTATCTCCGTATATGTGGCATCGTAAGAATTGCCGCCGTAATACGAGGAGATATACATATTGCCTCTCCATGTGCCCTCGAGGGTGCTTGCGATTTTCTCGTCTTCACAGGAAGTGAATCCTATTGCTGAAGTGGCGATGAAAGCCATCATCAGGATGTTGCGTAATACCTTCTTCATAATCGTAACGTTTTTATTGTTTCACGATGCAAAGATATGGAGAATATCCCGTCAGAGCAAGTTAATTTTCCTATTTTGAGGTAGGGAAATCCCTAATCCTGCTTTTTCTTTCCGAATTCGGGATCAATCTTCAACATTGCGGTTACGATATACGTCAGCGAACAAGCCGCGATGACAATAAGGAAGAATACCGGATAACCAACCCTCTCCTGCAGAGCTCCAGCAAAGAGACCTGGAATCATCATCGACAGAGCCATGAAAGCCGTACAGAGAGCGTAATGGGCGGTCTTGTGCTCGCCCTGACTATAATATATAAGGTATAACATATAGGCAGAGAATCCGAAGCCATAGCCGAACTGCTCGATAAATACGCACACATTGACAATAACAAGACTCTCTGGCAAAGCGTAAGCCAGATAGACATAAACAAGGTCGGGAAGAGTGATAGCCATCACCATAGGCCACAGCCATCGCTTAAGACCATCGCGACTGGCAACAATACCACCCAGGATTCCTCCGAGCGTCAGACCGATGACACCCACAGTGCCCTGCACAAGTCCGTATTCGGCCGGGGAGAGACCAAGGCCACCGTTGTGCTGGGCATCGATAAGGAAGAGAGCACTTACCTTTGCGAGCAGTCCCTCAGGCATGCGATAGAAGAGCATGAAACAGATACCTGCCCACACCTGAGGCTTCTGAACGAAGGTCTTCAATGTGATCCAGAACTCCTGGAGAATCTGCCGGCTTGACATCCTTTCAATGCCCTTATCCTCTGAAGGACGAGGCAGCATGTAGTGGTGATAGAGCCAGAATGCGATAAACAAGCCCGCCATGCCGTAGAACATAAGACTCCACGAGAACTTGATATTCCGAGTGAACACCTCAAGATTACCTGCGAGCATCACCAGCAAGCCCTGACCTACGATGGTGGCTATACGATAGAACGTGCTTCGTATGCCCACGAAATATGCCTGCTTGTGCTGGTCAAGACCCAGCATATAGAAACCGTCGGCAGCGATGTCGTGAGTGGCACTCGAGAAAGCCATCAGCCAGAAGAACGCCAGCGAGCCCTGAAGCCAGTATGGTCCGGGAATGGTGAAAGCCACACCTCCAAGGGCTGCTCCGATAAGCAGCTGCATGGTGACAATCCACCAGCGCTTGGTCTTGATGATATCGATGAACGGACTCCACAGAGGCTTTATCACCCAGGGCAGATAGAGCCAGGAGGTGTAGAGCGTGATGTCGGTGTTCGACAGTCCAAGACGTTTGTACATGATAAGCGAGATGGTCATAACAGCCACGTATGGCAGACCCTCGGCAAAATAAAGAGTGGGCACCCATGCCCAAGGATTTCTTTTACTACTCATATAAATGTTTTATTTCTGCGTTGCGGTAATAGAAAAGGAGTATCTCATCGTAGGTCTTGCCCTGTTCGCCCATCACGGCGGCACCTATCTGGCACATACCTACACCATGGCCCCAGCCCTTTCCGTGAAGGATAAAGCGGTCGCCCTGCTTCTCGACATCAAAGGCAGAACTCAAGAGATGAGTCTCACTGAGAGCACGACGTATCTCAAGCTCCTTGCCTATAGAGAATGTCTTCTTGGTACCTACTATCTTAAGTTTCCAGATACGGCCGCTCTTGCCTCGCTCCACAGGGATGAGGTCGGTGATGGTGCCGAAATCGTCCTTAAGCTTACGGTTGACAAGCTCAGAGAGCTCCTTCTGGGTATACTCAACAGTCCAACGATAGAAATCTATCGTCTCCTGATCATAGTCATTCAGCACCTGCGAGAGGATATTCTTGTCGCTGGTGTTACAATACGGGTCATGGAAGGATACCAGATACGGCTTCGGGGTGTCCTCCCAGCAGTACTGGAACTCCTCGGTCTCACCTCCACAACATTTCGAGAACCGTGCATCGCAGATCTCGTCGCCATAGGCAAGGATCTGTCCGCGAGTCTCGCTGACGGCCTGTTCCACGGCAGCACTCGACTGCTTGGTGATGCCCTGATAACGCTGGCAGTGGTCGTCGGCACAGACGTCAAAGATGGTATGGTCCTCACGGTCGTACCAGCGGATAAGCTCATCGTCCTTCTTGATAAACGAGAAGAAGGCAGCACCGCCATTATCGAGTTGTTTACGTTTCTCCATCTGTGCCAGGAGCCAGGAACGGGATATCACGGCATGTGCCTTGAGGAACTCCTTCGAAGCCGATGCCGACATCTCGCTGGAGATGACACTCGTGAGATATCGCTCTACGGGGAGTTCGTTGATGGCAACGATCTTGTCTGCCTCGACCACAAGTCGCAAGGTTCCTGAGAACACCTGTGTTTCCTTACGTTCCCAGTGGAAATTGACACCAATGGTGACATCGTGAAGCGAGAACGAAGCCTCATCACTCTGAGGGGTAAAGGTAAGCTCGCGATACTGATTGCCTCGCCAGAGGATACCCCCCTCGGAGAACTCCACCTCCTGATGGCCTGTGAGGGTCTCGCCCTTGGCGGTATAGGGAGCGTTGAGGGTGAAGGCAATCTTCTCGGCAGAGACGATGCCGACCGTGACGTTGGGCTCCTTATGAGTGGAGAGCGGAGAGTGGAGAGCGGAGAGTTTGCTGCCACTGCTTGATTTCAGAGTGTCGATCACCTGCTGGAGGGCATCTCCACTGAGGGTTATTTCGTTGAGAATGCCAAGAGCCTTCTCGGGGGTGATACGTTCGAAGTCCTCTTGTCGTGGAGTGATGATGAGTCCCGCCATATCGAGGGCTCCCGGAGAGATGATATACTGCTCGTTGCCCTCTGCGTAATAGCAGTCGGGGCGGTGCTTGGTTCGCGGGAACACCACGGAGAGGAAATCCTCATCACGCCGCCAGGCCACGATGTTCATCATAGGCTCGGGCGCCATCTCAGGAAGAGCATCGTAAAGACGGCGGAACAGCTGTTCGTCGCCATACTGCGAACGGCTACGGATAAGCAAGGCAGTACAATGATAGTCTTCTATCAGGGATATATCCTCGTGGTCGTTGATACTTACAATCTTGGTGAGGTTGCTCGACAGACGTTTCCACGACATCTGCAACGGCAGCACTCCACATGTGCCAGCCTGGAAATGAGCGTGGTCAGGGGCAGAGGCACCACACTGAGGACCGTTGTAGAACACCATCATCTCAGGATACTCCTCAAGCAACTTATGAATCTCGCCATAAGAATTGAGTATTCGCTGCGGCTGATGCTTCAGCGAGGGGATAGTGAAATGCTGGGGGAGTATGGGGAAAGGATTGACGAGCAACTCATACTGGCCGTCGATATCCTTCTTTATCTGCTCCTTCGGACGATTCTGTTCACAGAGGAAGCAAGGACGCTCCGAGATGGTCTTATTATCAATCTTGGCACCCGTAGACACCATTCGTGCGGGGTTCCACTGCACCTGTATGCTCGAAGAGCCGACAACCAGTTCACGGGTCTTTGAGCCTCTCAGATCATGATAGCGCTGACGTGCTGCCTCCCACTTCTCCAACTGACGGTTGAAGAAACGCTGCAGGGGTGAGTCGGTCATCAGCTCCTGTTTTCCCTGATTCATCTGCTGCCGGGCCTCTATCTCGAGAGTGCGCAGGCGGTCCTTATACAGATTGTTGGCATTGACCTTCTCTACCGAGAGTGCTGCATCGCTGTTTCCTCCCCATCGGCGGCAGAGATAGAGCTCTGTATAGATACGGCCTATACGATAATGACGCGAGAAGATCAGCCCGAGGGCATAGTCCTCACCATAGCTGGTATTAGGGAACTGTATCTGCCTGAGCAGAGGAGTGAAGAATGCACGGGGAGCTCCAAGACCGTTTATGCGAAGGGCATTGTTGGGACCGTTCTCGTCTGTCCACTCCTTATGATCTATAAGTCCGGGGGGAAGGGTGTTCAACTCGAAGTCGCACATACGATACGAACCCACCACCATAGCGGCATTCTGCTTATAGAAGGCATCTACTATCTGCTGGAGGGTCTTTGGCGATGAATAGAGGTCGTCGGAATCAAGCTGTACTGCGAATCGTCCGCAGTGGTCATCGTTGATAGCCATATTCCAGCAGCCGCCGATACCTAAGTCCGTACGCTCCGGGATGATGTGTATCAGACGGTCATCATGAAGGCTGTCAAGCAGTTCTGTGGTCTTGTCGGTAGAGTGATTATCCACCACGATGACATTAAACCTGAAACTCGTCTTCTGTCCCAGGGCACTCTCTACGGCGTCCATGATGGTCTTCTCACGGTTATATACGGGTATAACCACCGATGCCTCAATCTCAAACTCCTGCTCGTTGAAGTCAGGACGACGATAGAATCCGGGGTCTATCTTCGCCCCAATGGCAGCCAGATGAGCCGTTGCAGCATGTTCCATCTCTATCTGGACCTCACGGTTGCGGGGATTGACATAGTCGAACTGTTTCACTCCAGAAGCCCTGAGGTCGGTCTCTTCCTCGGTATACAGACACTCGTTGATGTGGAATATCTCTCCCTGACGGCTCAGGAACAGGCGGAGGGCATAGAGTCCGGCATACTGATAGTCATGTTCTCCTGCCTGCATCGCAAAGGTATGCAACAGAGATGTCTTCACCAGCCAGAGACATCCGAAATCAAAATCGTCGCGGATGCTTCCGGGGAAATAGTCGATTACAGGATGAGCGGTGCGGTCGGAATATACCATTGAGGCATTGGAATCACTCGCCACACGGAGCATTCGCGCCAAGGCACCCTGACCTAAAGTGATACTCGCCTGCTTGGTCATTATCAGGACATAATCAGCCTGGGCATTCTCTGCCATGCGCATCAGGGTGTTGCTGCTGGTAAGATTGTCGACTGTTATCTGACGGGCATCCTTGACATACTCAAAGGGACTGTTCACTAAAAGGAATATATTCTGAACCGTTCTATTATTACGCAATTGATAGATGGTCTGCTTTGCCAGCGACAAATCATCGCAAGGAAGAAAGCAGTCTATTTTTTCTCTCATTTTAGTCGTTTAATATTAAATTATGTGCAAAGATAAAGCATTTTTGTGGGAAAACAAAATTTTTTCAGTAACTTTGCAGCCAAAATAGCAAAAAAATCTGATGGACACAGAAAAGAAGGTACTTATTGGTATGACTCTCGACAATCTGAAGGTTGTCGCAGCAGAACTCGGCATGCCTAAGTTCACGGCCTCGCAGATGGCGAAATGGATTTACCAGCAGCATGTGCGCGACATCGACGAGATGACGAACATATCCAAGTCCAACCGCGAGAAGCTTAAGGAGCACTATGAGATAGGCGCTATGGAACCTATCGACAGTCAGAAGAGCAAGGACGGCACTATAAAGTATCTCTTTCCCGTGAGAGATTCGGGAAAGTTCGTTGAGACGGTGTATATACCTGATAATGACCGCGCCACGTTGTGCGTATCGTGTCAGGTGGGTTGCAAGATGAACTGTCTGTTCTGTCAGACGGGCAAGCAAGGCTTTGAGGGTAATCTCACGGCTGGCGACATCCTCAATCAGATATATGCCCTGCCTGAGAGAGAGATGCTTACGAATATCGTCTTCATGGGCCAGGGCGAGCCGATGGACAATCTCGACAATGTGCTCAGAGCCACAGAGATACTTACTGCCGACTACGGCTATGCCTGGAGTCCGAGACGCATCACCGTGAGCAGCGTAGGAGTAAAAAACAAGCTGAAGCGTTTCCTGGACGAGAGTGAGTGCCATGTGGCTATCTCAATGCACTCTCCCCTACCCGAGCAGCGCCAGACGCTGATGCCAGCAGAGAGGCAGATGAGCATCGGGGAGACGGTAGCACTGCTAAGACAGTATGATTTCTCTCATCAGCGCCGATGTTCCTTTGAGTATATCTGCTTCGGAGGACTCAACGACACTCCAGTCTTCGCACGGGAGATTATCCGTCTGTTGCAGGGCTTGGAGTGCAGGGTAAACCTCATCCGTTTCCACGAGATACCAGGAGTAGACCTTCCCGGCAGTGATGAGAAACGCATGGAGGCTCTTCGCGACTATCTCACTGCCCACGGGGTATTCACTACCATCCGTGCCAGCAGAGGCCAGGATATCTTCGCAGCTTGCGGCCTTCTCTCCACCGCCCGACGAGATAACAAATCGTAATTCGTAAATTCGTAAATCGTAGATATAAAGATGGAAAATTATAAAGTTCGCGTGGCTATCACGCACGGAGATACCAATGGTATCGGATATGAGATAATCCTCAAGGCTTTTGAGGACCCTACCATGCTTGAACTCTGTACACCTATTATATATGGTAACCCTAAAGTGGCTGCATACCATCGTAATGCGATGGGTATAGAGACTCCCTTCACCAACATCACTAAGGCAGAGGATGCACGTGAGGGGAAACTGAATATGCTTGCCACCTTTGACGAAGAGGTGAATGTGGAGTTCGGCACTCCCACCCAGGAGTCGGCAAATGCAGCCCGCAAAGCTCTGCAGAAAGCTAAGGAAGACCTTAAGCAGGGACTCTATGACGTGCTCGTTCAGGCCCCAGTGGTAAGTAGTAATACCCCAGACCGCGAGGACCGTTCGCTGTTGGTAATGTTCTCCGACGATCTGCGTATCGCCCTCGTTACCAACCATCTGCCTATCAAGGAGGTGGCACAGAGCATCACCCAGGAGCTCATCGTAAACAAAGCCACACTCTTCCAGACCTCGCTGAAACGCGACTTCCGTGTCAACAATCCACGTATCGCTGTGCTGGCACTCAACCCACAGCCAGGAACTGAGGAAGAAGAGATTCTGAAACCCGCCATCGAGACACTCACTGATAATGGCATCCAGGCTTACGGACCATACACCGCAGATGAGTTCTTCGGAGGGTATATGCAGGACCAGTTTGACGGAATCCTGGCTATGTACGACAATCAGGGCAATGTACCTTTCAAGACTTTGGCTACAGAATACGGTGTGAAGATGAAGACTGGATTCCCCTTCGTCATCACAACCCCCGATCACGATCCCGCCTTCGACATTGCAGGACAGGGTATAGCCGACCCCGCATCGCTACGTCATGCCATCTATGCGGCAATAGATATCTTCCGTAACCGCAAAGACTACGACGAGCCACTGAAGAACCCTCTGCCCAAACTCTATCACGAGAAGAAGGAAGATGGCGAAAGAGCCCGTTTCCCAAGGAAGCCGTTCCCATCAAAGGCAGATTTTGCCCAAAGTGGCGACAGTGAGAAATCAGAGGCAACTCAGGAAACTGCTACCCCAGAGAATGAATAAATAGTTGTTTTGAGTTAAAAAATCTGCCAGAATTGCAGTTTTCTCAGAATTAATGTGTAATTTTGTCAGCTCAAATGAAGACATCTGAACTTCAAACAATAAAACAGCGCTACAACATCGTAGGCAACTGCGATGCTTTGAACCACGCGCTCGACGTTGCCTTGCAGGTAGCGCCGACAGATTTGTCTGTGCTCATCGTCGGTGAGAGCGGTGTGGGAAAGGAAATTATCCCGAGGGTGATTCACGACAACTCTCCCCGCCGAAGAGAGAAATATTTCGCCATCAACTGCGGAAGCATCCCCGAAGGGACAATCGACTCTGAACTCTTCGGACATATAAAGGGTTCGTTTACAGGAGCCATCAACGACTCTCCCGGATATTTCGGTGTAGCCAACAAAGGTACACTCTTCCTCGATGAGGTAGGCGAACTCCCTTTTGCCACCCAGGCCAGACTGCTTCGTGTACTCGAGACTGGCGAATATATCCCCGTTGGAGCCACAGAGGTGAGAAAGACCGATGTACGCATCGTGGCAGCGACAAACGTGAATATCCGCCAGGCCATCAGCGAAGGACGTTTCCGCGAAGACCTATACTATCGTCTGAACTCTATCCCCATCCAGATGCCGCCTCTCAGAGAGCGAGGTGAGGATATTGTGCTACTGTTCCGACTCTTTGCCCTTCAGATGGCGGAGAAATACAAGATGGACCGCGTGGTACTCACCGAGGATGCCAAGCAGCTGCTGATGAAATATAAGTGGCCGGGCAACGTACGCCAGCTGAAGAATATCACAGAACAGATATCCGTGCTCTCTACAGAGCGCAGCATCACTCCAGAGATTCTGGCGAGATTCATTCCACAGGATCACGAGACTACCGAACTGGCTACCATTCACAAGGAAAACGGTGACCACAGTTTTGAGAACGAGCGTGAGATACTATACAAGATTCTCTTTGAACTTCGCGGCAATGTGAACGATATGCGCCGTGAGATGGGAGCGATGAAGAAGCAACTGGAGGAAGTGCAGGGGGGCAAGGCTGTTACGCCTATTGCCACAGAGTCGCTGCCTACCACACAGCTTGCTCCTATACAACCCATCCAACCTATAAGCCCTGCATTGGTTGATGCAGAGGCCGAAGAATATATCGAGCCGGAGCGCGAGCAGGAGAACCTGAACCTCAACGATATCAGTAAGACCTTACTCGAAAAGGCCCTTGAGCGTAATCACGGCAATCGGAAAAAGGCCGCTATGGAGTTGGGCATCAGCGACAGGACACTTTATCGCAGACTCAAACAATATGGACTGGACAAGTAAATATATAAAGGTAATGATGATGACGGCACTGGCCATCATCATCACAGCATGCTCCGTAAGCTATAAGTTCAACGGTGCCAGTATTGACTATTCTAAGACGAAGACTATCCAGATATCCGAGTTCCCCATCCGCAGCAGCTATGTGTGGGGACCTATGGGACCGATGTTCAACAATCAGCTGAAGGACGAATTCGCCAGTCATACCAAGCTGATTCAGGTGAAACGTAACGGTGACCTGAAGATCGAGGGTGAGATAACCCGCTACGAACAGCGTAACAAGTCGGTATCTGCCGAGGGAAGCTCTGCTATGGTAGAGCTATCGATGACTGTCAACGTGAGATTCACCAACAACACGAACCACGACCAGGATTTCGAACAGCAGTTTTCTTCTCAACAGGCCTTCGACAGCCGTCTGCAGCTGAATTCTGTTCAGGAGGGACTTGTTCAGCAGATGGTGAAGGACATCGTTCAACAAATCTTCAATGCAACAGTAGCCAACTGGTAAAAGGGATGATAGATATAAAAGAACTAATACAGCATCCTGAGCAACTGGATCGCGACACCCTCTATGAGTTGCGCTCCATATTAGCCCTATACCCATATTTCCAGACAGCTCGTCTGCTGATGCTGCAGAACCTGTATCTTCTTCACGACCCTACCTTCGATGAGGAACTGCGTCGCTCTGCTATATATATCACAAACCGCAGAGTGCTCTTTCAGATAATCGAAGGCGCACACTATAAACTATCGGCGAAGAATCAGAGTGCCCAGAGTAATCAGAATGCTCAGAGTGCCCAGAACACTCCTTCACGCACTCTCACCCTCATCGATTCCTTCCTTGACTCCATTCCCAAGGAGGATGATTCACCCGAAGAAAAGAGTAGAAAGCGTAAGCCTACACCAGCAGATGCTGCCGTCGACTACGTGGCTTATCTCCTTGAGAGCGAGGGATATAATTCTCAGGAAACAGACATCCCGGAGATGAAAGGCCAGAATCTTATTGATTCATTCATAAATAATGACAAAGGGCGTATTGTTCTCCCAGAAGAGTCTGTAGAAGAGCCTAAGGAGGAAGATACTGCAGAAAAAGAGGAAAATGTCACCGACGAAGGGTATTTTACCGAGACTTTGGCCCGAATTTACATAAAACAGGGCAGATATTCGAAAGCTCTTGAAATTATTCGGCGATTAAGTTTGGTTTATCCGAAAAAAAATGCTTACTTTGCAGACCAAATACGTTTCTTAGAGAAATTGATCATAAATAACAATAAAAAATAATAGTAAAAAAGATGTACACTTTATTTGTCGTTCTTATCGTGATTGCAGCACTGCTTATGATTGGCATTGTGCTCATCCAGGAGTCAAAGGGTGGCGGTCTCGCTTCTCAGTTCTCCGGTTACAACCAGATCGGTGGTGTTCGTAAAACCACTGATTTCATTGAAAAGACCACATGGGGCCTCGCTGCATGCATGGTTATTATCAGCGTTCTTTGCGCTTATGTTGCTCCTCAGGCTGCAGGTTCTGGTTCTGTTATGGAAAACATCGAGGTTCCAGCAACTAATCCAAACAACCTGCCTGGTTTTGGTGCAAGTCAGCAGAAGGAAGCAGCTCCTGCTGCCGAGACTCCAGCAGCTCCTGCAAAGGAGGCTCCAGCACAGCCAGCAAAATAACAAGTGACAATCGTAGAAGTCACTTCTCTGTTGCAACCGGGGGTGGAGGTGTTCTCTACCCTGACAGAGGCACAGCTTAGAAATCGTGTAGAGCCCTCAAAGGGCATCTTCATAGCTGAGAGCCCCAAAGTAATAAAGGTGGCTCTCTATGCTGGTTATAAGCCCGTATCGCTGCTGTGTGAACGCAGACATCTCGAAGGGGATGCCAAGGAAATTATTGCCCGCTGCGATGACATCTTGTCGCATGCGGGCATTTATAATGGTATTACGGTGTATACCGGTGAGCGAAGCCTGTTGTCAGAGCTTACGGGATATACGCTAACTCGGGGTGTGCTCTGTGCAATGCGTCGCCCTATGCCTCGCAGCATAGAGGATGTGTGCTGCGATGCAAAGCGCATCGTGGTGATTCAGGGAGTGGTCGACACAACGAATATCGGAGCAATCTTCCGTAGTGCTGCCGCCTTAGGCATCGACGCGGTGCTGCTCACAACAGACTCTTGCGATCCTCTTAACCGCAGGGCTGTTAGGGTGTCTATGGGCTCGGTATTCCTCGTTCCCTGGACTTGGCTCGAGACCCCTGTCACATCTCTTAATTCATTAGGATTCCGAACTGCCGCGATGGCGCTTACCGATGATTCTGTAAGCATCGACGACCCAAGACTGATGGATGAGCCGCGCTTAGCTATTGTCATGGGTACTGAGGGTGACGGCCTGCCCCACTCTACTATTGAAGATGCCGACTACGTAGTACGCATCCCGATGTCGCATAATGTCGACAGCCTCAACGTTGCTGCAGCTGCAGCAGTAGCTTTCTGGGAACTCAGAAAACGTTAAACGTATACCAACCATTAATATTATCAACAAGATGAACAACAAACTTTATCGCACACTGGCCATTGTAGTTGGCAGTTTCGTATTATTTATCATTATCTTTACAGCCTGCTGCACAGTTGTAGACTCAGGCGAAGTAGGTATTAAGTTCCATAAGTGGTCTGCCTCCGAGCAGGACTACGGTGGTGTGGAAGGCACCTGTAAGGGTTGGGTATTCTATAACCCTATAACAACTAACGTATTCACCTACCCCACCTTCACCCAACGTAAGCAGTACGAGACATTCAGCGTAAATGCCAAGGATGCGTCTATTTTCGAGATGGATCCAACAATTGCATATCGTATCAATCCGGAGAAAGCTTGCGACATTTTCGTGAAGTATCGTGTGGGGGTTAAGGAACTGGAAGAGGGATATATCCGCACCTGTATCTACGAGGCTTATCGTACCTGCGCCAACCAGTACACCTCCGACTCTCTGATGTCTAACCGTGCCAACTTCGAGCGCGATGTAAGAAGCCGTCTGGAGAAGTCGCTGATGGCAGAGGGATTTATCGTTGAGGAGTTTACGAGTAAGATCACTCCTCCAGGCTCTCTTACAGAGATGATTGATGCAAAGAACACCGCAATACAGAGTGCTCTGAAAGCCGAGAATCAGGTAAAAGAGGCAGAGGCAAATGCAAAGATTGAGGTAGCTAAGGCCGAAGGAAGTGCTCGCGCCATGAAAATAAAGGCTGATGCCGAGGCTTACTACAACCGCACGATTGCAGCATCGCTCTCGCCAATGATTGTCCAGGAGGATATGATTGAGAAATGGGATGGCAAGATGCCTCAGATTGTTGGCGGCAACGGCATGATGCTCGACATATCAAAGGTGATGGGTAGCAAGTAATTGTTCAAAAATCACTTTTTTGCAAAAAAAAAGAGCCAAATATTTGGTGATATCATAGAATTTGTGTACCTTTGCACCCGCAAAACCAACATGGTGCCCGTAGTTCAGTTGGTTAGAGCGTCAGATTGTGGTTCTGAATGTCGTGGGTTCGAGTCCCACCGGGCACCCTCCCTTCAAAAAGCGGGAATCTCCAGTAAATAAACGGAGTTCCCGATTTTTTATGCCCAGAAAGTTGGTTTCCATTTTTGGAAATGAGTGCCAAATTTGAGCCGAAAATAGCCGCAAAATAGCCGCAAAATGGCTCAAAAATCTGAAAATAGCCGCAAAATAGCCGCAAAAATTTCAGGGGGTACGTAAGGAACGGTATTTTTCGAAATTCTTACAAAATTGACGCAGTAAGAGTTCGAGTGACGCAAAACAAAAAATGTAATATGACACAGCGGTGTCAGGATTGAAAATACGCAAGGACGGTACATGATAATAACAATTAAAAAGTTAAAGTTATGGCCACTATTGCAATTGAATTAGGGAAGGTATCTTCCAAGAACACAAGAGAGGTTTATCTCCTGGTTAGACAGGGAAAATCTAGACGCAGAGTTAAGACCGGCGTAAAGCTAGCTGAGTCTGAGTATTCGAAAGAGACTGGCAGAATTAAGTCTCCTGCAAAAGCAAGAATTGTTGAAAAGCTCAGAAATGAGTTTGAGGACAATCTGGAGGCAGTTGAACAAGCCTCCGTGAATGCAGAAACAACAGACGGTGATTTCATCACAAGTCAGATTATCAAGAAGCAGGAAGTCAAGACGCTGGACTTCTTTACTTTCACTGAGGAATGGCTGACTCGATCAACCATCAAGAGCGCGAAGAACTACAGATGTATGTTGAACACGCTTGAAGCGTTCAATGGTAGGCGCAGTCTCCTCTTTCAGGACATCAATGTTCGCTTCCTCAAAGATTTTGAGGTCTATCTCAAAGATCGTCCCAGAGCCAAGTCGATGTATATTGGCCTCATTCGTCATCTTTTCCGTGAGGCGATGATTGAGTACAATACCGATGACGAGACGGTTATCAAAACCGACCCCTTTCAGCGTTACAAGGCTCCAAGACAGGTGATGAAGAAAGGTGTGAGGGCTTTGAGTCTGGAGGATTTCATGAAGGTTGTGAACTATAAGCCAGAGGGAGCAGGGCGCAAACTGCTGGCGCACGACTGCTTTATTCTTTCGTTCTGCCTGATGGGCATGAACTCGGTTGACCTCTACAACGTGAAGAAACTGGAGCATGGCATCATGAAGTATAACCGCACTAAGACCAAAGACCGCCGAAGTGATGAAGCGTATATTGAAGTCCGGGTGCATCCGTTCATCAAGAGCCTCATGGCCAAATGGAAAGGCACTGGTGGCTATGTATTCAAATTCCATGATCGCTTCAAGCATCCAGAGGATTTCAATCGTTCACTCAATGTCGGATTGAAAGCTATTGGCGATGATCTGCACATGCCAGGACTGCAATTTTATCAGGCCCGCCACACCTTCGCCACCCTATCCCGAAACATGATGAAGTTCAGTAAGAGTGATGTCGATGAAGCCCTCAACCATGTAGGCAGCTACGACATTGCCGATGTCTATATCACCAAGGATTTCTCGATTATCAACGAGAACAACTACAAGCTGATAGACCGCGTGTTCGATCTGGAGCCTACTCCGATGGATGTCAAGGCAAAGGCCGTTCCTCGTAAGCACGAAGCCAAGGAGGAAACTGCCGAAACTAAGGGTAAGACCACTAAATCCAAGAAGAAATGACTCATTCACAGGCATTTACCGAGTTCCCGCACCAAGTTTTAAAGTGTGGGGATTCGGTTTTAACTTGTGGGATATGCCACTCTTCTGACGGTTTTAAAGTGTGGGGATTCGGTTTTAAAGTGTGGGGATTCGGTATCACAAACGGCCTGATTCAACGCCATTTCCGCCAATCCGATAGAGCATAATAATAGTCCATGCCAATAACAGGCATGCCGAAGGTCAAAAATTGCTTTCCAAGAATTGATTAATAAAAAATATCGTTATGATTCACGGTTTTTCAGGCCCTCGCGCCCCCGCAGAAAGTAAGTTTTAAAGTGTGGGGATTCTTCATACCTTTGGTATGACCTCAAAACGAAAGTAGCCCGCCAGGCACCTAAGCCGGACGAGCCGCTAACTTATTGATTCTCAGTCGGATAGTAATGATTATTCGTCTTTCTTGGCCGATTTCTTGCTATCCTTTTCAGCCTTTTCAACCTCACCTCTGATGGCTTGAATCACCCAACCGATGCCCATCACCTCGCCGCTCTTTTTCCTTCTGCGGCCTTGGATGTCCTCCAATGTTCCCAACACGTCAGGCAACAGTTTTACAGCCTTCATTAGCAGTTCTTTGTGTGGACTCAAACTATTTCTGTCGAAGCCCATCTGCTGCTTCATGTAGTTCGTCACCTGTGGAGATATGAAGCCCAACGAGACCTTGGCTGTCAGATGTACCCTCTCCAATTCTTGGTCTCTGAACTTCTCTTGATAGACGGGCATCAGCTCAAATCCCACTACAGGACTCTTGCAATTGTTCGGATTCTCGCGCAGTTTCTCGTAGGTGAACGTATAGGGACACGTCTCGTCGAGCATCCGCTTCACAGGCCTCAGTACCCGTTCCTCCAGATGGTCAATACGGTCTTTTCCGTCCTTCCGATACTTCTCTGCAGGTATGCCCAGCCAGCTCTTCAGTTCCGCAATACTAAGGCGAAACGGCCTTTCCTGTCCGCTCATAATCATGTAGAACTGCAGAGCCGACGATGTAGGCAGTGCCAACGCCTTGTTCAACTCAAAACGCTTGAAGCCAAGCGAGAAGTCCGACAGCACATCCCAGATACGGTTATCCACCTCCACCGTAATCATCCCCGACCGATACACATACGTCGCATTGTTGATGAATCCGCACACCGTATAGCGGTTCTCATCCTTGTACTCAAACGACCGGCTGCGCAGTGCATACAGAGCCTTCTCGATGTCGTGGTGCTTCATCTTCGTGTTGAAGAGCACATCAGAGGCAGGCATGGTGATGGTCACGTTAAACAGCCCCAAGTCAATCTTGTGCAGATGGTCTTTCAACTTGATACCCTTCAGATGATTCGAGGCATACTCCATGATACGCAACACCACGCGCTGCTCCAGAATCGACATTTCCTTTTGCCGCGCCCAGGTATAGACAAACGAGGTCACGATGTCCTTGTTCTTCGTCGGGATGACCGCCAGTTCCTTTCTGCTCATGCCTCGTCCTCCATGCCGAACACCGCGCTGGCATTGCCCCGTTTGGCTTTTTTCACTCTGATCTCACCGTTCTTCTGCTCGTAGTTGCTGATGGCCATGTTCAGCCCTGCAGCGAAGATGTCTTTCAGCGCAATACCCTCACGCTCGGCAATCGCCCTCACCTTCGCCATCTGGCCCGACTCAATCAGCGTACACACATGCTCCATCTGCTTCTTTGCCTTGGAGCCTGTTCTCACTCTACGTCCCGTTTCCACCTCCGGCTCACTCGTCAGGTTCTCCACGAGGTCGCTCATATCAAACTCTTTTTTCATCCTACTTATCGTTTTAATGGTTCATACTCTCAATCAGTTCCTCGGCAAATGCCAGATAGTCCTGCGCCCCATTGCTTTTGGGTGCATAGGTCACGATGTCCTGGGCCTCGTAAGGTGCCTCTGCCAGACTCACATTCTTGCGGATCTTTGTCTGATACACTGTCTTTCCCAGGGAGTCGCGCAGTTGCTTTTCCACACCCCTACCAAGCTTTGTTGACTCCCATCGTGTTATCAGAATACCAGAGATATGCGCATTCGGATTCAGCCGACGGCGCACCATCACAATGAAGTTGTTGATCATGGCCAGCCCTTTGAACGGCAGTACTTCGGCCACCAGTGGGATGATGATGTCAGTACTGGCCGTAAAGGCATTCAGCGTCAGCAGTCCCAACGATGGCGGACAGTCTATCAGAATATACTCAAACTTGCCAGACACCTTCTCCAGCAACTCTGCCAACAGTCGCTCCCTGGCCATAGCCGAGGCCAGTTCCAAGTCGGCCATTGCCAACTGAAGCGTAGCTGGAACCAAGAACAGATTTTCACTCAACGGAATAATGGGCATCTCACTCTTACCCAACAGTGCCGAATAGATGGAAGTGTCGGCCTCCCCTTTCATTAGGCTACTGGTCAGGTTCGACTGGGCATCCAAATCCACAAGCAACACACTGTGTCCCTTAGCAGCAAGGATGGAACCGACACTTGCAACCGTTGTTGTTTTACCTACGCCTCCCTTGTGGTTGGCGACCGAAATAATCTTTGTTTTCATACCTTAAATATTTGAATACTTATTATCTTATTGCAATATTTCCATATTTTTGTATGCAAAGGTATAGAATATTTTGAAATATCAAACAATAATTGGTCTAAAATTAAGATAATTTAAAACTAAAATTCAAACTATTCAAATATTCAGTAACTATTTCCTATTAATACATATATACCCGTTGGCGGAATTAAATTTTAAGTAAAATTATGATACAAAAGTTGCACATAT
>ERZ842401.4094-NODE-4094-length-17323-cov-4.143734_pt1 | contig 17323 bp, 19 predicted proteins | sample MGYA00521270_ERZ842401 | MGnify/ENA primary metagenome ERZ842401 (study PRJEB31892, sample SAMEA3878208) | bioreactor metagenome | biome: Moose rumen | place: Sweden | collected 2011-10 | study: EMG produced TPA metagenomics assembly of the PRJEB12797 data set...
CTATCTCGCGGGCGCGGCCCCGAAAGACCTCGAGCAGACTTACAAAGACGCGGGCGTCGACGATTTCATTTCGGTCAAGGCGAACTGCTACCAAATCCTGCGGTTCCTGCAGAAGAAGAAAGGGATGATTGATTGATGGCGTTTCAGAATCCTGATTTCACGAAACTTTCCCTCGACGATGCGCCTGCCCGTGATGAAGCGGCATGGAAAAAGCAGCTGGAGGCGGAAGTCGGCAAGAAGTACGACGACATTGTGAACACCACGATGGAGCATGTCAAGGTTCGCTCGTTCTATACGCATGACGAGTACGACCATATGCACCATCTCGATTTCGCCAGCGGAATCCCGCCCTGCCTGCGCGGCCCGTACTCGACGATGTACGTATTCCGTCCGTGGACGGTTCGCCAGTACGCGGGCTTCTCCACCGCGGAAGAGTCCAACGCGTTCTATCGCCGCAATCTGGCCGCCGGTCAGAAAGGCCTTTCCATCGCGTTCGACCTCCCGACCCATCGCGGCTACGACGCCGACAATCCGCGCGTCTTCGGCGACGTCGGCAAGGCGGGCGTTTCCGTCTGCTCCATGCTCGACATGAACATCCTGTTCAGCGGCATCCCGCTCGACCAGATGTCCGTTTCGATGACGATGAACGGCGCGGTGCTGCCGATTCTTTCCTTCTTTATCCAGTCCGGTATCGAGCAGGGCGTGGACAAGGCGATCATGGCCGGCACGATCCAGAACGACATTTTGAAAGAGTTCATGGTGCGCAACACCTACATTTATCCGCCAGATATGTCCATGCGCATCATCGGCGATATTTTCGAGTACACCACGAACTATATGCCGAAGTTCAACAGCATCTCGATTTCCGGCTACCACATGCAGGAAGCCGGCGCTCCGGCAGACATTGAGCTCGGCTACACGCTGGCCGACGGCCTCGAGTATATCCGCACGGGCATCAAGGCGGGCCTCAAGGTCGACGCGTTTGCGAAGCGTCTGTCCTTCTTCTGGGCCATCGGCAAGAACTACTTCATGGAAATCGCGAAGATGCGCGCGGCCCGCGTACTCTGGGCGAAGATCGTCAAGCAGATGGGCGGCACCAACGACAAGTCCATGGCTCTGCGCACGCACAGCCAGACCTCCGGCTGGTCGCTCACCGAGCAGGATCCGTTCAACAACGTCGCCCGCACGGCGATGGAAGCGATGGGCGCGGCGCTCGGCCATACCCAGTCGCTGCACACGAACGCCCTCGACGAGGCCATCGCGTTGCCGACGGACTTCTCCGCACGTATTGCGCGTAATACCCAGCTTTATATTCAGGACGAGACCAGCGTCTGCAAGATCATCGACCCGTGGGGCGGTTCCTACTATGTCGAGGCTCTCACCAACGAGATCATTCGCCGCGCCTGGGCGCATATCCAGGAAGTCGAGGCTCTCGGCGGCATGGCGAAAGCGATCCCGACGGGCCTGCCGAAGATGCGTATCGAGGAAGCCGCGGCGCGCCGTCAGGCCCGCATCGACTCCAACAACGAAGCGATCATCGGCCTGAACAAGTACCGTCTGGACAAGGAAGACCCGCTGGAAATCCTCGCCATCGACAACACCGCCGTGCGCAACGCGCAGGTGGAGCGTCTCGAAAAACTGCGCCGCGAGCGCAACGAGGACGACGTCCGCGCCGCTCTCGAAGCGATTACGAAAGCAGCCGAGGACCGCAAGAACGGCAACCTCTTGGAGTGCGCCGTCGAGGCCGCCCGCGTCCGCTGCTCGCTGGGCGAGATTTCCGACGCTGTCGAGAAGGTTTCGGGCCGTTATCAGGCGGTCATCCATACGATTTCCGGCGTCTATTCCTCCGAGTTCACCGACAAGACCGCGCTGGACAAGGCGCGCGCCCTTGCCGATCAGTTCGAGAACATCACCGGACGCCGCCCGCGTATCTTCGTCGCGAAGATGGGGCAGGACGGCCACGACCGCGGGCAGAAGGTTATCGCCTCGTCGTTTGCGGATATGGGCTGGGATGTCGATGTGGGCCCGCTGTTCCAGACCCCGGAAGAAACGGCGCAGGATGCCGTGGACAACGACGTGCATATGGTCGGCTTCAGCTCGCTGGCTGCCGGTCATAACACGCTGCTCCCCGAGCTGGTGCAGGAGCTCAAGAAGCGCGGCCGCGAAGATATTCTCGTCGCCATCGGCGGCGTCATTCCGGTACAGGATTACGACCACCTCTACGAGGGCGGCGCAGTCGCGATTTTCGCGCCGGGCACGAACATCCCGGAGGCGGGCATCACGCTCCTGAACATCCTCATCAAGCGCGCGAAAGAAGAAGCTGCAGCGGAGGGTTGAGATTATGCCCGAGTATACGACCTCAAAACCGGAGTGGGCGCCAGACGAAAACGACGATAAATTCGCGTGCGGCGTAATGAGCGGCATCGAAGGCATCACCGATACGACCATCGGCAACGTGAATCCCGCCATCAAAAGCGGGGCGCTGAAGCCGAAACGCCGGAAGGAGCCCACGATTGAAGAATACGTGGACGGGATCGGGAATGGCGATCGTGTCATGCTCTCGCGGGCGATTACGCTCATCGAGAGCAACAACCCCTCGCATTTCCCGAGAGCGCAGCGCGTTCTTCAAGGACTGCTCCCGAAAACAGGGAAAGCGCTCCGAATCGGCATCACGGGCGTTCCGGGCGCAGGCAAGAGTACGTTGATTGAAGCGTTCGGCAATATGCTCTGCGACATGGGACACCACGTCGCGGTGCTCGCGGTGGATCCGACCAGCTCCGTTACGCGCGGCTCGATACTCGGCGACAAGACCCGTATGGGAACCCTGTCGAGAAGGCCGGAGGTATTTATCCGGCCCTCTCCGGCGGGGGGGATGCTTGGCGGCGTCGCGAGAAAAAGCCGCGAGACCATGCTGCTCTGCGAAGCGGCGGGTTATGACGTGATTCTCGTCGAGACGGTGGGCGTCGGGCAGTCCGAAACCACCGTGCGCTCGATGGTGGATTTCTTCATGCTCGTGGTTTTGACAGGGGCGGGCGACGATCTGCAGGGAATCAAGAAAGGCATCATGGAGCTCGCAGACGCCATCGTAGTCAACAAGGCCGACGGCGACAACTACGTCAAGGCGAAAGTGACGCGGGGCGAATATGAGCGCATGATCGAATTTATCCGTCCGGCGACCGAGGGCTGGCAGACGCACGCTTATCTGGCGTCCGCGCTGAAAAAGACGGGGCTCAAGGAACTTTGGGACATCATTCGCGCCTTTGAAAAGGTAACGCATGATTCCGGCGTGTTCCAGCGCCGTCGCGAGGAGCAGCTTCTCGACTGGGTGCACAGCATGGTCGACGAGCATCTGCACAACCTCTTCTTTGACGATCCCGTCATCCAGGGCCGTATGCCGGAGATACGGGAAGCCGTCCTGAAAGGAGTCGTTTCGCCGACGCAGGCGGTAGCCGAGCTAATCAATATGTTCGATATCGAACGGGCGGCAAGGCGTCATGTCGATTTGTTCCATCCGGAAACCAATAAGTAACACATGCAAAAGAGAAGCGCCGTCCCGTAAAAAAGACGACGCTTTTCTTAGCGTTATATCAAAGAGTGAAGAGTTAAGAGTGGAGAGTGAAGATATTCCGTTTTTTATAAGCAGATATCTCATACTAATCTTCGACCCAAATTTTATATAAAATTTGGGTCGAAGATGCGCCTGCTGCGCAGGCTGCATTTGCGCCTATGGCGCAAATGACGTCTCATAAATCTCAGTAAAGATTAAAAATCTTAACTGAGATTAGTATCAACTCTTCACGCTTCACACTCCACTCTCTTAGGAGGGGGCTTTCATGTACACAAAGAAAATTTATTTTTCCGGCGGGAGCTTCCACGAGCTGCAGGAAGTTTTCTCGCGGGTGCAGGGCGTCGTGGCTGCGACGGCAGGATATATCAACTCCGAAGTCGAAGAACCGGAGTACGAGGATGTGATTCGCGGCAAAACCGGCGCGGCGATGGGCGTCGAAGTGAGCTTCAATCCGAAAAAGATCGACGTCTCCATGCTGATGGATATTCTCTTCACCGTCATCAATCCCTACAGCAAGGACAGACAAGGAAACTGCGAAGGGCCGATGTATCGGAGCGGCGTTTACTACGATTCGGCGGAAGATGAGCCGATTGTCGACTATCACATGAACTTTATCCGCAACCGCAAAAAAGTTCCCGCCGCCACCAACGCAGCCCTCACAGTCAACGATCCAAACCACGATCCCAACGGGCCGCGGCAGTGCTACGCGGAAGCCATGCGGCTGAAAAGTTTCCATCCGGCGGACGACGAGCACCAAGGCTACCTGAAACGCCACCCGGAACTTTCCACGCATATCGACTTCGCGCTGCTGGAGGAATTGGGGATTATCAAGTAAATACGGTTATATTGAAAATCTTATCCACAAAAATTAAGGCTTCCGAGACAAATGTCTGGAAGCCTTAATTTTTGTGTTATTTCTGTTTCCTTTTGGTGCGAAGATAGTAATGGAGAATCAAAAATCGTAATATAAGGAGGCAGAAGTATGGAAGGGAAGATGTACGGGTATATTCGCGTTTCGACAAAGGAACAGAATGAAGCAAGGCAGTGGATTGCCATGGAGAAATTTGGCATAGAGCGCGAACGAATTTTTTCCGATCGGCAATCAGGGAAAGACTTTGTGCGCCCGGCGTACCAAAAGATGATGAAAACTTTGCGCTCAGGGGATACGGTGGTAGTCAAAAGCATTGATCGTCTGGGAAGGAACTATGCAGAAGTGTTGGAACAATGGCGTGTCATTACAAAAGAAAAAGAAGTCGCCGTCGTCGTTTTGGATACGCCGCTTTTGGATACTCGACAGCATCGCGACCTTGTTGGCACATTAATTTCTGACCTCATTCTCGCCGTTTTTTCCTGCGTAGCGGAAATGGAGCGTACGTTCAATCGCCAACGGCAAGCCGAGGGCATCGCGGCAGCAAAAGCGAAAGGCGTACATTTCGGGCGGAAAAAGATGAAACGTCCAGCAAATTATGAAGAACTTCGTAGAGCGTGGGCGGTGGGAAAAATCTCCGCACGAAAAGCGGCGGCGTCCCTTGGCGTGACGCACCGCACATTTCTCCAATGGGCGCGCGAATAATCTGGGCGGATACTAACCCATGCTTTGGTATCCGCCCAGATTTCTGCTGATGTTAATATATTTTTACCTATTGTAATTTAACATGCGGTTTTTTTCAAGATTTTTCGTGGATATCAAAGCATAGGTTTCTCCCCGTTTCTGCAACGAGACGGAGGAATAATATTTGCAAACGATAAATAACGGGAAAGAAATGTTCCGATTGGCGGAAGCTATATTTCCTTTTTGCCGTAGCATTACGGGGGCGGGCGTTCGGCAGACGCTCAAAATACTTTCGGATTTCATTGCGAAAGACGGAATGGAGCTTTCTGTGCATGAAGTGCCATCGGGTACGCAGGCCTTCGACTGGACAGTGCCGAAGGAATGGGCGATTCGTGCGGCTTATATCGAGAATGAGCAGGGAGAGCGTATCATCGATATGAAGGAAAATAATCTTCATGTCATGGGATATTCCGTGCCAGTCGATCAATGGGTTACGCTTGACGAATTGAAGCAGTATGTCTATACCCAATCCGATCAACCGGATGTGATTCCTTATGTGACTTCGTATTATAAGGAGCGTTTCGGTTTTTGCATGAGCGAGGCGCAGTTGCGTTCCCTGCCGGATGGCAAGTATCACATAATCATCGATAGCGAACTCTTTGACGGTAGCTTGACCTATGCCGATATTGTCCTGCCGGGAGAAAGCGACAGGGAAATCCTGATTACCAGCTATATTTGTCACCCGTCGATGGCGAACAATGAATGTTCCGGTCCTGTTTTATTGGCGGCGTTGGCAAGGTATGTTCAAAATCTTCCAAAGCGGCGGTATACCTATCGTTTTGTATTGAATCCGGAAACCATCGGCTCTATCACCTATCTCAGCAAACATTACAAACATTTGCAAGAAAAACTGGAAGCGGGCGTTGTCCTGTCCTGCGTCGGCGACGACCGTGCCTTTTCAATGATTCATTCTCGTTATGGCGACACCATTGCAGATAAATCGTTGATGAATATATTGCGGGGCAGGGAAAATTTCAAGGAATATTCTTTCTTGCAGCGCGGCTCGGACGAACGGCAGTATAATGCGCCGGGTATTGATTTGCCTGTCGTGGGCTTCTGCCGTTCCAAGTACGGGGAATACCCGGAGTACCATACTTCCGATGACAACATGGGATTGATTTCGCCGTCCGGGTTGCAGGGAAGCTATGATGCAATGACGGAATGGATTGGGGCGATGGAGCATAACAGGAAATACAAGGTCAAAGTTTTGTGCGAACCGCAGCTCGGCAAGCGCGGGCTTTATCCGACCATCAGCAAGAAAGACAATTATGATGGAATTGCGGCGATGACAGATTTTATCGCTTATGCGGACGGAACGAATGATTTGATGGAGATAAGTGAACGGATTGGGGTATCAGTAGCCGTTCTGATTCCTATAGCTGAAAAGCTATTGACAGCGGGAGTTTTCGAGGTGGATAACTGTGGACTTGAATGCCGATGAACTGAAATCGATTTTTGATGATGCAGGAATAGTCAAAGGGGACATTTTATATGTAGCTTCCGATGTTACCAGATTAATGAATAGCGTTCGAAAAAGATATGGGCTTAAGACATCGGCAGAACGAGAATTATTCTTGAACATGTTAGTGGATGCTTTGCAAGATGTTGTGTCCCCGTTGGGTACTCTTTTGTTTCCTGTTTTTTCGTGGGATTTTTGCAAAGGAGAGCTGTTTGATATAAAACATACATTAGGAAAGGTTGGTGCATTCCATAATTGGATTTTGCTTAATCGTTCCGATTTTTTACGCACGGCACATCCTATGTATTCGTTTGTGGTGTGGGGCAAGGATGCCGATATGCTATTAACAATGGATAATGTTGATGCATTTTCTGCGGATTCTCCCTTTGGATATTTACACAAAACAAAGGCAAAAATGTTGTTGATTGACGTGCATTTGGATCAATCTTTTACGTTCATGCATTATATTGAAGAGCAACTGAACGTTCCATATCGATATTTAAAAAATTTTCGTAGTTTTTACATTGACAGAGAGGGAGAAATAACAGAACGCTCATACACAATGTTTGTACGTGACCTCGCTATCGAATTAAAAATGCATCTTCCTGATTACCTTATGTCTGATAGCGGAGCCATGAAAGAAATTCAATGGATGGATGTACCATTCCGAATCCTTGATTTTGAAAAATCTTATGCGGTGTGTAAAGAGGATTTTCTGCATAATCAGGGAAAAATGTGCTATGACTTTCATGGATATGATTGGAAGTTGGGAGAACGTCAGACACATCCAAATGATTTGGATAATTAGGGAACATATATAGTTTTACAATAAGTTGTGCCTGCAAGCATATATGTCAATGAGATATAAGGGGTTTTTATGATAAATCATGTTTTGAGTTGGTTGGACAATACGGCAGATCAAATGCCGGATAAGATTGCTATTCGAGATGAGCATGGAAGCATCACTTATGGCGATTATCGACGCAAAAGCCAAGCGATTGCCAGAGAAATTGTTCGCGTACGGGAGCAGGAAGGACTGAGCCGAAGGATTCCTGTGGCCGTTTATTTGGAGAAAGGCCATTCTGTGTTAGTTTCCTTTATGGGAGTAGCCTATAGCGGTAGCTTTTATTCCCCCATTGATGTGGATATGCCCGCAGCCAGGGTGAACAAGATATTGGAGATTTTACAGCCTAAAATTGTAATAACGACAGCTGCATTACAGGGAGAGTTTAAAAAATTTCATTATGATGGGATATATATTCTATATGAGGATGCGCAGCCATGCGCAATCGACAGAGACCTTATATCCAACATCGAAAAGGAAATTATCGATACGGACTTGCTTTACGTTTTGTTTACGTCAGGCTCTACAGGAATACCTAAAGGTGTGTCCATCACACATAGGTCGGTAGTGGATTATATTGACTGGGTGACAGAGACTTTTGAAATTTCCGCAAAAGATTCTTTTGGAAATCAAGCGCCGTTTTATTTTGACAATTCGATTTTGGATATATACTCCTGCATGAAGACGGGCGCAACGCTCTACATTCTTCCGAAAAAATTGTTTTTTCAGCCGGTTCCTCTGTTGGAATACTTAAAGGAGCATCGTATCACTACCATATTTTGGGTGCCGTCGGCTCTTATTGTAGTCTCCAAGTTAAGAGCGTTTCGCAATGTGGATTTGACAGGCGCGTTAAAGCGAGTCCTCTTCTGCGGGGAAGTTATGCCAAACAAGCAGTTGAATATATGGAGGAAATACCTTCCTGATGTTTTATACGCCAATTTATACGGACCGACGGAAATTACAGATGCATGTGCTTTTTATGTGGTAGATAGGGAGTTTGCTGACGATGAGCCCTTGCCTATAGGGAAAGCTATGAAAAATACGGAATTATTGGTATTGGATGAAAACGACAACTTGGTACATGGAAATGACGTGGGAGAGCTTTGTGTCAGGGGAACTTCATTGGCAGCAGGATATTACAACAATCCGGAGAAAACACGAGCGGCATTTGTGCAAAATCCATTAAACAAGTGTATTCCTGAAATTATTTATCGGACGGGAGACTTGGTGAAGTATAATTCGTATGGTGAATTGGTTTATCTTGCGCGAAAAGATTTTCAAATAAAGCACATGGGACATCGTATCGAATTGGGGGAAATCGAAACAGCGGTGTCTTCATTGGATGAAATTGCACTGAATTGCTGCCTGTATGATGAGAGAACACAACGTATTGTTTTGTTTGTCGATGCGGCTGTCGATTTTGACGGCATTCAGGGGAAACTTCGTGAGATGATTCCAGAATACATGATTCCCACCCGAATGATTTATATGAAAGAAATGCCGATGAATGCAAACGGAAAAATCGACAGGGTGAAACTAAAGGAAATGGTGTAATGAGCGACATAAGATTTGAAACAGTCGTTGTGATTGGATATGGAGCAATTACAAACCATGTGCTTCAATGCCTACATCGGAGTTCTGAACAATATGGGTATCGATTGGTTTATGTAGAACATGAGATATATCCTTTCAATCAGGCGAAGAAATATGCGTTGGAGCATAGTGTCGTTTACAAAAAGATTGAAGACAAGGAAGAGCTGAACCGCTATTTTTTTGGTATTGCAAAAAATGATGTTTTGATTGTCAGTGCCAGCAATAATTATTTATTCCCTTCGCTCCTGTTGAAACAAAAGACTGTAACGGCGATCAATTTTCACAATGCGCTTTTACCAAAATATCGGGGGCGCAATGCGGCAAGTTGGGTTATTTATGAGCAGGAAAAAGAAACGGGTGTTACTTGGCATTATGTAACGGAAAACATTGATGAGGGCAATATTATTATTCAAAAGCACTGTAATATTGCGGCAGACGACAGAGCATATCAGTTGGCGAGTCGGCTTATGGATTTGGGATATGAAGCCTTTGAAGGCTGCATCGAAGGCGTGTTGCAAGAAAAAATCCAGGCACAAAAACAGGAACAAATTTCTTCATCGAAAGTTTATTTGGCTCGTGAGATTCCAGGGAATGGCCGATTTTCTCTTGCGGATTCACCAAATTATATCTATCGATTGTTACGTTCAATGGATTGTGGGAAAACTAGGATTTTCCCGTTTCCTGTTACTGAATTGAAGGGAGAAGCAGTTCAAATTAAGCGGTATTGCGTGCTGCATGGCGAAGAACGATTACGCGGCAATAGGCTTTATATTCCGTTCGATGATGGAAGGGAGCTGATGTTACAATACTCGAAAGTAAGTTAAACTGCAATCAAAATATGAAGGAGAGATATGCAATGGAAGAAAAGGTGCGAAATGCAATGAAAGCCGTCAACGAGAAATTACTTGATTATGAGGGAGAGAATTTTTTTGATGCGGGGTTGTTAGATTCATTGCAGGTGGTGAACTTAGTCGTTGGTTTGGAAAATGAATTTGATATTGAAATAGATGCAAATTATCTTCGCGAAGAAAATTTTAAGAGCAGGGATGCAATTTTGGATATGATGAAAGGAATTTTAGGCAGTGTATAAAGATAATATGAAAGAGTGGAGGACTGGGCAATGGATCGCAAACTGAAGGGGCTTCAAAGTCCGAAATTTTGGGATTATATTGCAGTCAATGCACACGATGATATAGAAGCAGGTGGATGGTATTCCAGTTTTGGGGGGGAATCATTCTCATTAAGGGAGATGCAGCAATATACGGATAATACAATCGAAAAGCTTCTGCCATATTTATCGAACGAGAAAGTTGTAATTGAAATCGGCTGTGCGTCTGGATTGACAATGTTTCATATTGCTCCTTATGTCAAAAAGTACATTGGAACCGATATGGCAAAGAAAAATTTGTTGCGCAATGCGGAACGAATCAAAAAGGATTCGATTGTGAACATCGAATTGAAGCAATGCTCGGCAGATCAGATTTTGGAGTTGGTCGGTATAAACGCAGATATAATTATCATGAATAGTGTTTGCCAATATTTTCCCGATATGGAATACTTTGAAAACGTTATTCATGATTGCCTGTCAATGCTAAAGGCTGGCGGTGTGTTATATATAGGAGACTTGCTCGACAAAGAGTTGCTTCCTGATTTTTTGGAGGAGTTAACGGGATGGAAGCAAGCGCACCCAAATTCCGGGCCGGTAAAACTGGATCGTTCGGATGAGCTTTGGATTAGTCGTGCATATTTCAAGGATTTGGAGAGAAAATGTACATTGGTTCATGATATTCAAATCAGCAATAAAGTCGGTGAAATTGCAAACGAATTGACAATGTACCGATATGATGTTGTCATCACAGTAAAATGAAAATCCGACTCAAAATTTTGAATTTTGGAGCCAAGCCTTTGGAAATTTCCAACAAACAAAAGGCTGTTGCTGAAAGTTCATTTCTTTCATGCGACAGCCTTGTTTGTTTTGCTTTTTTATTTCCCGCAATGCGGGCATTTGCAACTGTTTCTTTTCGGTGATTGTTATATGAGATGATGGAGCCGTCCCAGTTCTTCCACCTTCGCCAGTGGCAACTCAAACATTTCGGCAATTTCGTCCAATGTGAATTTCTTTTTGGACATGACAGCAAGGGCGCGTTTCTCATTGATGCGCGCCTCGCCCCGCGCTTCGCTCTCGCGGTTCAGTTCTTCCATAATCTCGCACATACTTTGTGTCCCTCCTTTGTCTTCTTTGAAAAATCGCATTCGTTCCGACAAGACACTGTAATACATTTCTTTCGCGTCATCGCAAAAGAAGTCGTGCATCAGGCGCCCCAGCGGGGTGTCGTCTTGGCATTCCCCGTTGACATAGATGATTTCGGATTTATCGTTAAAAGGTGTATTCAATTCTTGGATTGTCCTTTGGACGTGGTAGATTGGCAGCCCGCCGCCCAAGACATCATGTTCGCAGATGAAGATAACGCCGTTTTTCGGGAGATTCTTGTAATCCGTGCCCTTTTGCAATTCCCGTGAGTCCATGAGAGCGCTGTCGTATCTTGCTCGGAGGGGAATCGCGCCTCTGTCGTCACGCTGGATTTCAAAGCAGAATCTTTCGTCCCCGGCGGAAGCGAAGACATCAAAGCGCACGCTTTTGCCGTACCAGTTCTTCACATCTTTTTGGGTGAGCACTTCCTCCGCCACGATGCGGCAGTTGCCGGTGACGGTTCGAAGAATCAACTCCACGCCGGGAATGAAGCCGTCAAATGCGACGCTGAAAAAAATATCGTCGATGAAGCGGAATTTTTGTATTGCCTTTAGTATTTTGGTTCGCAAATTGTCCGTTGCCCCCACCTCCGTTTATATTTTACCCCATGCATTGAAGTGAATCAAGCATAATAAGGAGAATATTCATGCTGCGGGGGAAGCCGCCGTTTCCAGCTTTTAGTTCGACGGTTTGTTTTTCGGTTTTCTGGTGTTGTATATCCTGGACTAAGGCGCGTAATTCTTCGGCTTGCAAGGGAACCCCTCCTTTTATTTTGCAAGTATTTTATCGTTTTGCAACTTGCTTGTCAAAACATCGAAAGTGAAATTATAAGTTTTGCAACTGTTTTCAAGATTTTCGCAACTGGTTGCAAAAAATATGCAAGTAGTTGCGAAGCTTGAAACTGCTATTGATAACAAAAGGCTGTCGCTGAAAGTTCATTTCTTTCATGCGACAGCCTTGTTTGTTTTACGGCTTCAGCCAGTTGAGCGAAGCGAAACAGAGAACCACCCGCTATGCGGGTGCGCATTGAAAGTTCAACAAAATAAATAATCACCTTCCGCTATAATAGAGGTGCTCAAGCCGCTGTCATAGCAAAGGAAAGGTGATTATTTTGGCAAATAAAACAAATTCGTTGGCTCATACAAAATGGGTTTGCAAGTATCATATCGTCTTTACGCCAAAGTATAGACGAAAAATCATTTACAATCAATATCGGATAGACCTGAAAGATGTGTTCAAACAGCTATGTGCATACAAAGGTGTGGAAATCATCGAGGGACATCTGATGGCGGATCATGTACATCTTTTAGTGAGTATTCCGCCAAAGATCAGCGTATCGAGCTTTATGGGATATCTGAAAGGGAAATCCGCACTGATGATGTTTGACCGGCACGCAAACTTGAAATACAAGTTTGGCAACCGGCACTTTTGGGCGGAAGGATATTATGTCAGTACGGTAGGATTTAACGAAGCCACCGTAAAGAAATATATCCAAGAGCAGGAAAAGAAAGACATCATACAGGACAAATTAAGCGTAAAGGAATACGAAGACCCTTTTAAGGGTCGAGGCTAAGTAATACGAACGCCCCTTTGAGGGGCAGCGACGAGTGAAGAGCACAGTGGCTTGAGCAAAGCGAAAGCCAGCGCCTTGAGACGCTGGCCAAGTATTGCGGGCTTATAGCCCGCGTCCCGAGCCACCCGTTTTACGGGTGGGGGCGACTGCTTTTTTATTTCCCGCAGTGCGGGCACTTGGTGCAGGTGGTTTCCGTGCCGCAGCAGTCGTGCTTGTCGTCGGCGAAGTTGCGGTAGATGTGGCGGGCGGCGGCGGCAAGCGCCACGGCGAGGATTGCGCCTAGAATGTACGTTGCCATTGAAACGTCACCTCTTCAAAATCCCATCAGCCTGCCGCCTTGATAGACGAGCAGGGATACAAACCACGCGATGGCGAACATGTAAGCGGCGGAGAAACCCATCCATTTCCACGAGCCGGTTTCCTTCTTGATGGTGCCGAGGGCGGTGACGCAGGGCGTGTAGAGCTGGGAGAAGACCATGAAAGCCACAGCGGAGAGGGTGGTGAACGCCGTTCCCATGCCGGTCTGCATCATCGTCGCGGCGGTTTCCACCGCGTCCTCCGCCTCGGCGGAGATTTCGCCGACGCCGTAGAGGATGCCCATGGTCGAGACGACCGATTCCTTCGCAAGGATGCCTGTGATGACGGCGGCGCCCGCTTCCCAAGTGGCGAAGCCGTGGAAGATGAACAGCTTGGACATGCCCGTGCCGAGGGCGGCGAGGAAGCTCTCGCTCATTTCCTCGGTCATGCCGCCGGAATTGAAGTGGCCGAGGAACCAAATCAGGACGGACATCGCGAAGATGATGGTTCCGGCTTTGATCAGATAGCCTTTGCCCTTGTCCCATGTTTCCAGCAGGACGGTTTTCATGTCCGGCATACGGTAGGGGGGAAGCTCCAAAAGGAAAGTCGAGCCTTGCGACTGGAAGACTGTGCTTCCCAAGAGCTTCGCGGCGACAATCGCCATGACGATACCGAGAATATACATGGAAAAGACGACGTTCGCGGCGTTGTCAGGGAAGAACATCGCGGCGAACAGTGCCATGATGGGCAGCTTCGCGCCGCAGGTCAAAAACGGCGTGACGAGAATCGAGGTCATGCGATCCTTTTCCGAGTCCAGCGCCCGCGCGCCCATAATGGCGGGCACCCCACAGCCGAATCCCATCATCAGGGGCATGATGCCCTTGCCCGTCAGGCCGACGCGGCGCATGATCGGGTCGGTGATGAAGGCGACCCGCGCCATGTAGCCGGTGCCGTCGAGGAAGCTCAGGCAGAAGAACAGGATGAAAATCAGCGGCACGAAAGTCAGCACGCCGCCGACGCCGCCGATGACGCCGTCGAGAATCAACGACTGCATCCAGTCGGCGACTTCCCAAGCTTCGAGGCTTTCAGCCACGGTCTCGGTCAGAGGTCCGCTGATGAATTCCTCCAGCGCGTCGGCAATCGGCTGCCCGATCCATTCAAAGGTAATCTGGAATACTGCGTACAGCATGACGAGGAAAATCGGAAGGGCCGTCCAGCCGTTGGCCAGCACCGCGTCAAATCTTTTCCGAGGTCGCTTCGTCGACGCCCGCCACGGATACGCAATCCGCTACGACGGCGTCGATGAACGCGTACCGCTCCTCGATGATTTTCTCTTCCAGCGCGTCGGCGGCAAGGCCGCTTTTGCGCAATTCGTCAATCCGCGCGATATGGACGCGCACTTTTTCGCTCGGTTGGTATTTCTCCATGACGGTGGAGGTGAACACGTCAAGCAGGATGCGGATACTGTCGCGGCTTCGCGCTGTCGTTTCCACCACGGGCATACCGAGCGCCGCACCGAGTTTTTCCGTGTCCACGCGGATGCCGTGCCGTTTCGCCTCGTCCTGCATATTGAGGTCGAGGAGGAGCGGGATGCCCTGCTCCAAAAGCTGGATCGTCAGATAAAGATTGCGTTCGAGGTTTGACGAGTCGAGCACGTCCACCACGAGGTCGGGCTTTTCGTTCAAGAGATAGTCGATGACGATTTTTTCCTCCGGCGAGCGGGCGTTGACGCTGTATGTGCCGGGAAGGTCGACCACCGAAATGTTTCGCCCTTGATGGGAGAGATAGCCGATTTTCTTGTCCACGGTCACGCCGGGCCAGTTGCCGATTTTTTGCCGTGCGCCTGTCAGTTCGTTGAAGATGGTCGATTTTCCCGTATTCGGGTTGCCCGTCAGGGCGACAGCCAATGAAGCCATGATTTATTTCCTTTCACAATGAAATTTGTCGTTACGCGATTGCTTCTACTTCGATAGACGCCGCGTCGTCTCGGCGAAGCGCCAAGTGGTACGAGCGCACCCGAAGCGCCATCGGATCGCCCAGCGGCGCGGAGCGCAGGATTTTTACCTGCGTGCCGGGGACGAGGCCCATGGTCATCAGGCGGTTTTTCAGGGGCGAGTCGGTGACGGTGCGAATGACAAACCGCTGTCCGGATATTCCTTCCCGTAAAGTCATATAATTTTGCCTCCCAATGGAATCCTGGATTTATCCAGCGTTCCTAAATTAAATTAAAAATCAGTTTAATTTTCTTTATCAATAATACTCCGTTGCCAAAATCACGTCAAGATGTGAAGCGGTCATTTTGTGTCAAAGCCAATGGTTCGCGCAAAGAGTTCTGTTTCGTTTGCGAAAGCAGCCTCTGCATGTGCGGGGAGCGCCGAGAGCAGGGCAAGTCCCTGTTCGGGGCCTGCCGCAAAGAGCGCCGTAGACAGAATGTCGGAGATGATTCCCGCATCCGCTTCGTCTGCTGCGATACGGACAAAAACGGCGGTTACGCCGTTTTGCACAGGGAAGCCCGTGCGCGGATCGAGGATATGATGATAGCGGACGCCGTTGTGCAGGAAAAAATGCTCGTAGTCGCCGGAGGAGGAAAGCGCCGCGTTTTTCATCCATAATACGCCGAGACTCGTGGGCGCGGGTTCGCGCGGGTGGCGCAAGGCGATACGGAACGGCGCACCGTCGTTCTTTCCGCCGACGGCGGCGATGGAGCTTTCGCCAAGGTCGATCAGTCCCGTTACATGATGGGCTTCGTAAATGCGGCGACATTCGTCGAGGGCGAAGCCCTTTCGGACGCCGCCGAGGTCGAGGGCCATGCCTGCGTCCGTCAAACGGGCGCTTTGATCCGTCGCGCGAAGCTCCAATTTTCGCCAACCGATGTTTTGGCGGGCGGCGGCGATGTCCGACTCCGCAGGCGGCGCGCCGTCAGCGATGGCTTTGCGCCACAGGGCGGACAAGGGGGCGATCGTGACGTCCCATGCGCCGTCGGTTAATTCGGAGTATTTTTGAGAGACGGACAAAACATGCCAGATTTCCGGTGGAAGAGCGACCCATACCTCGCTTCCGGCGGCGTCGCGCAGCTTTGCGAGAGGCATGTCGGCGGCGTCGGCGTCGAAAAGCCGGTCGAGCGTGTCGAGGCGCTCCATGCACGCGGCGACGGCGGCCTCCGCTTTGTCGCCTTTGGCGGAAAGGCGCGCCGTCGTTCCAAAGACAATAGCGGCCCGCTCGCATTGGGTTTCGGACCGCGGCAGGGAAAAGCAACCCGTCGCGCAAAAGAACGAAACCATGGCGAGACACAGAAACAGAATCGCTTTTTTTACGCCGTTGACAGGCAGGATTTGTTTACGCTGCAATCCGTTCACCTCAAAAGAAGAATAATTGATTTCAATGAGATATTTTTTTAGTTGACAGTGATTTCTCTTTGCGATATACTAATCGCACATTCTTAAAATGATTTTCAATTTCTTATGAATTTGATGTTTATTTTTATTATATGTTTCTCAAAATTCCATGAAAGGGGATTTTCGTTTGAACAGCATGGAGCTTTTCCAAAAGGGCGGGCCGGTGATGTACCTGCTTTTGCTTTGCTCGCTCTCGGTGGCGGCGATTGCGATTGACCGCTGGCTGTTTTATCGGCGCGCGATGGCAGGCGCGGAAGACTTGATACGGAAAATTGCGGACGCGGCACGTTCGAGACTTTTATCCATTGAGGTGGAAGGCGACAATGTAGCGGCATTTCTCTTGGCGGGGGGGGCGCGTGCGCAGAAGGGCGGCGCGGACGTGAGACTGGCCGTAGAATCCGCTTACGGTGAGGCGGCCATGAAGCTGCGGGCTCGCCTTAATTATCTTTCGATGATTGTGACGTTGGCGCCGCTTTTGGGTTTGCTCGGCACGATTTCGGGCATGATAGATTCCTTCAATATTTTCAGTATTGCCGCGGACCAGCCTCTCGCCATTACGGCGGGCATCGGCGAGGCGCTGATTGCGACGGCGACAGGACTTTGTGTGGCGATTTTTGCGCTTGTCGTACACACGGTGCTGGCGTCGCGAATGGACGCGATTTTGACACTGGCAGATCGGGCGGAGGCGGCGGTACTTTCGGCAGCACGGGTCGGAAACGGGGGCGCGTCCG
>ERZ842401.4095-NODE-4095-length-17323-cov-3.569319_pt1 | contig 17323 bp, 18 predicted proteins | sample MGYA00521270_ERZ842401 | MGnify/ENA primary metagenome ERZ842401 (study PRJEB31892, sample SAMEA3878208) | bioreactor metagenome | biome: Moose rumen | place: Sweden | collected 2011-10 | study: EMG produced TPA metagenomics assembly of the PRJEB12797 data set...
ATAGGTTCTATTGATAAATTCCATACCGGACTCCGACCTATACGGCGTACTTACGGACATAATTAAACCACCTTTACACTTGACATACAAATCCTGCGGCTAACGCCGCAGGATTTGAAAAAGATTAAATACAGCCGAAAGGGGCCAACCCCCTCGTAGTGCTGGCAAGGTTGCTGCCCGCGGTGCCGTTGCTGTAGACACGACAGAAATAGCCGCTGTCGTCCGAATAAGGCGAACGCTCCCACCAGATAGCCGCTGCCCCGTTTACATTCTTGATACGGTTTGCGGTAACTTCATAGTATTTGATTTGCTTGAGGGCGTTTGCCTCTGTTGCATTGCTGTATGTTCGCGTGCCGAAAATTTCTTTTTCTGCGAACAATGCAAAGTTATCAACCGATGTTTTCAACGTAGAACCATTATACGTTTCTGCTGTTATAGTTTTAAATGGCTTGAAAAACTTGCGAGATTTTTCAGAGAACGATCCCGGCAGAACATCGTTGCACCATGTTCTTCTTGCACAACCGTGCCATGAACCAGCGTTCGTGTTTGAACTGTTCATATAACCAGTCTCATTGAAACCTTCTTCCATTCCGACTACAAAATGCACGGGTGTCCCATCTTCAAACACATAACCAGAATTTTCTCCGGTGTCCATAATGACCCATACTCGGTCTTGAGCTGCGTGACTTTCACCTACTCCTGTTGCTGCCATTGCCGAATGATGAATTACTCGTTTGTCGTTTAAATTCCAATAGTCACTAAGATTTATTTGACCATTAAAAGCGGCTTCAAGCATTGCATTTATCTCGTCCTCTGTACCGCCCGCCCACGTTACTATCTTGAGGAAAGCTCCGGTCACGGTTATTGTCGCTGTTGTCGCTTCATAGTTCGCCGCTACCGCAACTGATACCGTGACCGCCGCGGTTCCGCTTTTTTCGCTCGGACTCGATATTGTTATGGTGTTGCCCTCGAGTGTAGCTGTTGCAACCGTCGTGTCCGCGGACGAAACTGTCACCGTTCCGGTCGCATCCGACACCGTGACCGTCGCAGAAAGATGATCCGCGTCCAGTGTTACCGCATTTGTTGATAAGGTCACACTTCCTGCTGCTTTTCCTATCGTCCAGCTTGCAGTTTTTGCCGTGCGCGTCCCGTCGCTCCATTGATAGTTTTCAGTAGGCGTGAAAGACGCGGTATAATCACCCGCATTTGTGCCGGTATCTCCCGAAACTGTGAGCTGCGTGCTGTCAAAGTTGTTCCAAGATGCTGTTTTTTCCGTCCCGTCATAGGTAAGCGTGCCGTTCTGTGACGGCACTGTGGTTATAGCAGTACGCGTCGGAGTCACGCTTAAAGCCGTACCTGTGGTATAAACCCCGTCTGTGGAGTACGGGAAAAATCTGTAATAATAAACCGTGTCATAATCAACGTTATTATCAACGAAAGCTGTTGACGCATACGCTCCGCGAGTTTTATTATCACAAACAACAGTTCCGTCCGTTTCATCCGCAGGAGCGCTCCCTGCTTTGCGTACAACCTTTGTGCCGGCCCATTGTGCGAATGTAGTTCCCTCGATCACAACGTCCGCAGGATCACTCCACGTCAAGCTTACTGTTCTTTGGGTTGTGGTTACAGACGCATTTGAAACGTCGGCCAGTTTCACGGGGTTGTATGTCCCCGTGATCTGCTGACCGTTCGCGGCGTGAGCCGTGACACCTAAAAACATTTTTTCGGCGGTGACTGTATCTCCGGTAAGGTCTATAACGACTTCATTACCGATAATCACCTTATTTGCGTTATTGTATGGCATATTATACTGTCGCTCCTATCGTTACAGTTGTGCCGCCTGCGGCGTTAGGTGTTTCGGTTACGGGAATAGCGTTCACAATTACCTGTGACAGATAATCATAAGCCGCATCCGGTAATACAGTCTGCGGCTGCATTGTAGGTGTTACGGTCTTTGACTGTGCCACAACAGCCTCGCCGCCATACTCGCCTGTAATACCCAGAATAACGATGTCCTTTTTGATGTTGGACGGGATAAGCTTTGCCTTATCTGTAGCCGAAATGCTGACCTCGCCCGAGCCATCGTGAAAGCCCATAGGGACGATAAACGGGGTATCACGATCCGTAATAACCTCGTCTATCGCGCCGCGGTTCGGCATAGTACCCGTAAGCATAGAGCCGCGAGCTGCAAAAGTCTTTCCGGAAAGGACTTCGCCGACTGCCGCGTCCGCTTCTGTTGTATCTACATCATAATCACACGTTCCTGTTACGAGTTCGCCGTCTTTACCGTGCGCGGTTATGCCGCGTAACAGTTTATCGGCTGTTACTGTATCGGCGGTAAGGTCCATTAAGACCTCGTTACCGAGCACTACCTTACTTCTTGCCATTAGTCATTACCTCCAATAATGAAAGTTGTACCCCCGTGAGGGTTGGTTACTTCACGCTGCGGTATCTTCAAAATTGTAAGATCGTGCAGCATACTCCTGTTCGCGGTAGGCAAAACCTTGTCGTCATATACATCCGACACGGCGGTGTATTCACCCGCATAGGGCGGGAGCTGACCACCTGTTACTTTGCCTACCTTGACAACGATTTCTCTGTTCGTATAAGCCACGATTAACCCTCCTACGCGATCTCAAATATCGCCGTTTCCGGAAACCCGTGCCAAGTATCGACCTCCGAACCGTCCGCGTTCAGCAGCCGTATCGTGTAGCTGTACTTGTATCGGCTTATGTTTGTTTCCTCCGGCGAAAACTCGAAATACACCGTACCCTCTTCACTCTGCTGTTCCTGTCGCACTTCTTTCACAATTGCGGGGAAAGCGTCTTTTGAAACGAATACGGAAAGCTGCGCATACTGCCCGTTTTCAAACAGATAAGGCTCGTCATTGTCCTTGTATTGGAACGTGACCGGAATAATCGCGCTGTCGCCTCGAGGTATGCGAATATTGTACATATCGGTTAAGTACATATTACCACCTCCAATTTTACGGGAGCTGCCCGCGCTTCTTTGAATTTCACTTGCTTTGTACCTCGCTTTCGCTTTTTATACGTCAAGCTCTTCTATGGTGATTAAACCGTCAAGCAGACGTAGATCATCATAGGAAAGTTTGATGTTTTCGGACTGCGGTATTACTACCGGGACAAATTCGCCCTCTACATCAATATCAAGAATTTCATTCAGCTTTTCAACAAATACCGTCTTATTTTCATCATCTACTCGGTATTCGTCGGTATCGTCGATTTTATGCCCGTACTGCATAATAAGGGCGTTTTTGCTTTTATTAAAGAAGTCAAGCTCCTTTTCACATCTGGAAAGGAGCTTGCTTGTCTTGTACAGGGTTTTCGGTGTAAGATCTGCTGCCGATACTTTCTGTAATGCCGGAACTGCTGTAACTATCGTACCTAATTTCATAATGATTGCCTCCTGTGATAAATTAAACCGTGATTAAACCTAAGTGCAGCATACAGTTGACTAACTCGACAAGAGCGCCGCCCGTATCGTTTTTAATTGCACTTGTTGACTTGTAGGAATATGTTTCGCGGGATTGCGGAGAATGCCCGAAAAAGCCGATCGAGCCACCGCTGCCGCCTATACGGACTGTTCCCAATATCCGACAGTCTGAACCATTTGCAGTGATATTTGTGGTTGAAACCGTACTTGCAGACACCGTACCGGAACAGCTTACCGTTCCTGCTGAAAGCGTTCCGGAAAGAGAAAGCGACGAAAGACCGGTCAATGACGATGCGCTCAATGTATTTGCACTTATCGTACCGCTTACGCTTAACGAGGAAAGTCCGGAAATACTGCTTACGGATAATGACGATGCTGATATGTTGTTTGACACGGAAAGGCTATAAGCGGAGATCGTTCCATTTGACGCGCTTACATTCCCTGCTGTTATATTTCCGGTAACGCTTAATGACGAGCCGCTTAAAGCTCCGCCGGAAATAGAGCCTGTTCCTGTACTTAACGATGACGCGCTGATAGCTCCGCAGTATATCGCACCCCATTGAGTTGATGACGTACCGAGCGACCATGAACTTGTACCGTTTGGCACAATGGCGTGTGTATTTGTCAGTATTGCGAGTCCGCTGACACCGTTATGATCATTACCGATATAAACATCATAAGTTGCATATAAACGCAGATGACTTGAACCTAAAGATGACGAGCCGTCACTACCGATGTATAAATCACCGCCGCCGCCAGCTATCACGGGATATACTTGCGTTCCAACTTTGGGATAGAGGGTGTAAAGTTTTAAATCGGTAGTATCTATCAAATCTGCTGAAATAGTACCGGATTTAATGTTATTTGCGTTTATATTTGTGACGTTTACCACAGACGCGTCTATCGTGCCTGTGGTTATGTTACCGCCGGTTATTGTGGTCTTTCCTGCGGTTGACAGGTCGGATTTTATTGAACTTTTTACGTTGCTCGCGCTATCGTCGATTTCCTGTTCTATTTGACTTTGGAAAGTAACAAGACCGTTTATTGTCACGTCTGCCGAAATAACGTACTTTTTGGCGGCTGTATCAAAATAGATACAGTCTTTCCAACCGGTACTCGCATCATACGACTGCATTTTAAACAATGATGCGTTCGCCGTGAGCCTTGCAAGAACCGTATCATTTACGACAAGCTCCGATACAAAACCCTCCGCGCGTGTGATACGATTGCCGAAATAAGTCTGATTTGTTTTGACTGTCCGGGATAAAGACAGATCACGCGCCGTCATATACGGAAATTCATCATCTGTTTCGTTTTCGACTGCCGCAGTCGCTTTTGCGGTACAAGCTACAGTGCAGTTCAAAATGACAGTTTGCAGAACGACTTTATGAACTGTTCCGTCACGTTGACTAAACGATAATGTATCACCCAGCTCCATACACGGATCAAGGTATGCTTTATCAAGCTCGTAAGGTTCATAGGTCACACCGTATAATACCGAGCCAGTTCCATTGCATAATGTGTTTGCTACTTCCTGCGTCGCATAATTACATTCTGCGCTTATAGTCAACCCTGTATCGTCGCCGGCCGCAAAATCGTTATCTGCATCATCTACGAGTATGACACGGGACACGGTTTGTGTTTTTCCTTTATAAACAAAACCGCCATGTGTTTTCCCTATGTCCTGTGTAGCGGTTGCGAGCGGCTTTGCCAGAACAACGAGCCTCAGCTCGCCGCGTTCGGTCATTATCCAGTTACCACCGTGCGCCGCCGCGATCATTCCCAGAACCTCGGACATAAGCATATCCTCGTTAGGGTAGTCAACAACGTATCGTCTGCCGCTATTGATGTTTGTACGGTTGTCTATTGAAACGTGCATTATTTCAGCGATTTCATTAACTACCGCCTGCATAGACTGCGGCCATTCGGTGAACGCCGTTTTATCAAGATACGTCTGCCCCGCTAAAATCATACGGTCAAGACAATTCAACGTGAGAATATTTGTACCGCTGCGAGACGATACATAAAACTTACCCTGCGGGACCCAGTCTGTCACCGTCTCTCCGTCCGTTGACGTAAGGCGGCAATAAGCATCTACCGTAGCCGCTTTTGAGATCTCGCCCTGCGGATAAATGTTTAAGCTAAGCGAGCCCGTACACGTCCTACCAATTGCCGGTTTTTCAAGCAGGGGCTTTGTGATAGTCGGTGTCCCTTTTACGTTATCGCCGTAATAGTCAACCCCACCTATCACATACTTATATTCAGTTTTGTGCGCGCCGTTAAAAAGAGTTTCCCAGTTATTAGGTCTTGTCTGCATTATACTGTTTCCTCCTTTACGGAAATTAAGTTAAAATTGACGTTATCGATTATGATACCGTCCTCGCGGAACTGTTCCTCGGCCGCATCTATCGACGTATTATAGAACAGTCTTGTACACATTCCGTCTTTTAAGTCCGGGTATGTGACTCTTACACCATCATCACCCCCTTGCAAGTCACTTTCAAGCTGCTGTGCGATTTCAAAGGGCATAGGTCCCATTTTAACTGCAAGCTTACGCTGGTGGGATAAAACATTTGTATGCATTACGTCGCTCTTATCGCGCCCCGCGTCCTCGTCGTTGGTGTTTTCACGGGACCACCCTAAACCCGTTTTCTGCTTGACATAACAGGTATAATCGTGACCGTTGATTAAAAATTGTCCTTGTATTGTAGCCATATTTACACCCCATAACTGCGGTCAGCCATTCTTAAAGCCTCTATCGCTCGTAACAGCGCGTCACCGTCAACGTTCTTAAAACGCTGAATAAGGTTAAGGATTTGCCGCAAAATATACGTTTGGTCGGAAAGTCTTTCGTCAAGATCATCTGTAAAACTGCCGCCGCCCGTTCCGGGTGTATCTGCGGCTATTCGTGTCTTGTACGGTATTTCTGTACCGGACGCGATAATCGGAACATTGAAGTTTCCGGCATCCGTCAAGAACGTGTTTATCGCTCTGAATTGCAGCGCAATATCGGAAAGTCTGTCTGCAATGGCTGTTATCTGCTCGAGAACGCCGTTGCTTGCAACATCAAAATGAACCTGTCCGTTATCGCCGATCATTTCACCGTTTACGTCCCTTGCAAGTCCGGACACCATTGAAATGATACTCTTTTCACCGTCTTTCAGACCACTTAACAGACCCTCATCCAGATACATACCTGTTTCTGCCCATATTTTAGACGGAGAATGAATACCGAAAACGTTATTTAAGGTATTTGTAAGACCGTCCGCACAATTGCTTACGAAAGATGTTAAGCCGTTCCAAGCGTTGGAAATACCCGTTTTAAGACCGTCAACAAGATTTGTTCCTATGCTGGAAAAGTCTTTTGATGCAAGGCTGCCGTGTAGCCCGTTCCAGAGGTTTTCTGTAGTGGACTTAACGTTATTCCACGTTGTCTCGGTGTTGGTCTTGATGTTGTCCCACGCGCCAGAAACGGTTGATTTAATGTTGTTCCACGCGTCAGAAGCGGTTGATTTAATGTTGTTCCAGCCTGTCTCAAGACCGGATTTGATATTGTTGACTGTCTTTTCAACATTATCTTTTGCGGCGTTAAACGTGTCGGAAACTGATGTTTTAATACCGTTCCAGATTTTAGATGTTTTACTTGATATGTTGTCCCACGTCGAGGAAATGAAGTCTGAAACCTTACCGAGCGCATTGCTGAAAAAGTCTGTTATTGAACCCCATGCATCAGAAATACCTTGTAATAAACCTTGTATTGAAAAATCACCGATTTCAGCGAACACAGTCGACGGGGAGTGAATACCAAAAAGTTGTTTTACTGAATTTACAACAGGATCTACTAAATTCTTTTTTAACCAACTCGTAGCATCAGCAAGCGCGTCACCGAGACCCTCAAAAAATCCGGCGATGCCGTCCCAACCTATGGAGTGGAAAAGTCCTGCCAGTAAATCAGAAATGCCGCCTAACAGACCCGTAATGATGCCCGGTATTTCTACCACTATAGAAGCTAACAGACCCGCCAAATCAACCAATATTCCGGCTAAATCAGCGTTTGCTATTGCTTTGCCAACCCCACCTAAAACGTCTTGAATAGTTTTGCCCCAGTCAATACCAGTTATTAAGCCAAAAGCAAATCTTATAGCACCGTCTAAGGCATCATACAAAAGTTGACCGACGTTTTCCCAATCGATACCGCCGTTGCCCTCACCGTCGCCTAACAGAACAGTTTTTAGAGCGTTAACAATGTTGCTACCGAGTTCATCGAACCTTATATCTGTAAACAGTCCTTTGAAAAACTCTACTGCAATATTAAATCCATCGGCAAGCAGCTTACCAATGTTTTCCCAATCCAGACCGCCCTCACCGTTTTCGTCACCATTAAGCATACGGTCAAGAGCTTCGCCTATTGCTGCGCCGATTTCGCCCCACTTTATGTCATCCATAAGCTTGAGAAGCTCTAAAACAGCAAAATTGAGACCCGCCGCCAGTGTAGCTCCCAGCTCCGTCCAATCAATACCGCCGTTTCCCTCGCCATCACCCAAAAAGATGCGGTTTATCGCCTCGGCGAATTTAGTGCCGAGATCAAGGGTAGAAATGTAGTTTATAAAAGAATGGATATTTGAAACTATCTTGTTTAAGCCTGTCGCGATACCGTCAGCCGCCTTGTTTAAATTAACACCGTTTTCTCCGGTAAGCCCCTCAACGAACTTACCCATAGCGATACCGACCTCTGTACTCGGCATTTTATCTACAATGCCATACATTAAGTCGATAATAGCGTTAAGCCCTGCCGCGAAAGTCTCGCCTATGCCGTTCCAGTCAATAGCGTTTTCGCCTACGAACCACGCCGCGACCATATCACCGATACCCTCACCTAAAGACTTAAAATCATAGGTGGTGAGAAATTCTTTTGCAATAGCAAATACGGTATTGATACCGTTCGCGGTGGTCTGCCCTATTTGCGTCCAGTTGATACCGCTTGTAAGTCCGTTAAAGATTTCAGCAATACGACGCGCCCATTCTGTGCCATTCGGGCGGAGAACGTTGTTTATCCAGTCATTGACCTGTGAAAAAACGTTGTTAAGACCGTCTGCAAGAGCTTTTCCTATGCCCTGCCAGTCTTGATTTTCGGCGGCTTGCTTAACTTTATCGAAAACGTCTTGCACCTGTTCCGGCAAAATCGACGTAACAGGAACTTCCTCGAACAAATCAGCTTGTTCATTCGCCTTTTCCATATCAGCGCCGCTGCGTTTATTCAGTTCGTCGAACCCGTAAACCTCGGCTTTCAAGTCTTTTGCGTTGTTTGTGGCATCTTTTAATGATGCAGCATAAGACTCGGTTTGCTTCTTTGCTACGGTAACGGTATTCGAGCCGGACAATACCGCCATAAACGCGTTTATGTACGTTATAGCGGTTGAAAGACCTTGCAGGAGCTGCGTTATCAGCGGCTCTAACGTCTTTATCAAATTGCCTATAGTAACGCTTATATTCGCGCCGATTTCCTTTGTACGGTTACGCATATTCGACATAGCGTTGTCAAATTCCTTGCTGTATTGTGCAAGGGCGTGTATTCCGTCCTTTACGGCGTTTGTGATCGAACTTATAAGCATACTCTTGATACGCGATACAAGTATTGTTCTTATGCTTGTCAGCGCCTTTGTCAAGGAGTGTGCGCTTAATGTTGACTGCTTACTTGTTTTCGTGAACGATTTCAGCTTTGATGTTACAGCTTTTAAACCGTTCGCCATTCCGCGAAAAGTCATTTTCGCCAGTGTAGCAGCCGTTTTCATAGCTGCCGATCCCGCTTTTCGGAGTGCCGTCGCAAATTTCAGCCAGCCAGTAGTTGCTACCTCCGGGGGCTTTTGCCTTTCAGAATTGTTTGCAACGGACTCCGCGATCCGGTTCAGTTCGTTCTGTGCGGCTTTCATCTGTTCAAGCGCCGCCGCTCTTTCGGATGCGTTCTGTGCGCGAATAACGCGCTCCTGTGCAGCTTGTACGTTCAGACGTGCCTGTGCGATAGCCTCGGCATTTATAACAGCCTTGTTCCGGTCAAGTTCTGTTTTAGTTTCGTTCACCGCCGCTTGCATCTGCTTGAAAACGTCGGTGTCCGCACCTAAAGTAAAATCTTTACCCAGATATATAAGACCCTGTAGATCGTTCTTATAGGTTGTCAGCTTTTCATTTGCAAGCTGTATTTCATACTCAAGACTTTTCCAGCGCTGTGAGTTTTCGCTAACGCCGATAGTTTTCAGCTTTGCTTGCTTATCAAGAAGCTTATCACATTCTGCCTCGGTACGTTGAATAGCCTCCGTAACCCAGATATAGTCATCCGTCGGTATCTTTGTAGCACCAAACGCCTCGAGCTTTTCCCGCGCACCGTCAAGCCGGTGCTGCATTTCTGTAAGCTTATCATCAAAAGCAAGAACGGATTTCCCGTTGGAGAACCCGTTCTCTGCTAAAGATGATATTGACCGCATACCACTTGATATGGAGTCTATTTCGTGTTCAAGAGAGGAGATATTCGCACTTGCATTTGCGGTTTTGGTTGAAAAATTCACCATTTCCGCATTTTGACTGTTTATCGCTTGTGCGGTCTGCTGTGCGGTGTTGGCTACGGTCTGTTCTGTAACTGCGATATCTTCATTCGCCTTTACGACCTTTTGAGCCGCTGCCGCCGCGTCCTCTTCCGTTTTGATGATCCGTTCATTCGCGTCTGCCGCCTGTGATGCAGTTTGCGTTATCCGTTCGCTTACGTTGGACGCGGATGTCGCTATACTCTGCAACATAGGCGTGATACGGGAGAACGACTTCATCATGTTATCGCCCAGATTATCAACTGCATTTGTCAAGTCCTTGACTGCCGCGAGCAGCTTATCCGAGCCTTTTTCAAATCCGCTGTTGTCAAGTTCCGTATCAAATATAAGAGAACCGTCATTTGCAGCCATTACGAACCGCCTCCTTTCAGCAGATCATTGTAAATGCCCTCGAGGTCTTTTATCCCGTTTTCTTTTGTCTTTACCGAGGCATCTACTAAACACAATTCGGGATTTGCCGCGAAAAACGCTTGTTCGTGCTTTTCGAGCTTTTTGTGTTTTGCTTTCTTTTGCCGGATAGTAAGGATAAAACCCCAAGTGTCGTTAGCGTCAATACCTTGAAAGTACCCCATAAAGGTCCACCAATGCATATACTTGACAGAACGCACTTCAAATCCGGCTACTTTGTTTATTGCAGGAAAAACGAGCGGCTCGTCCTTTTTCCAGTCTATCAGTTTAGGTCCGCGCCGTTCGCCTTTCATATTACAGTCGAGGAAAGCCATAGCTGATTTATAAGCGGTTTCAAGATGTTCATTCGGGATCGTGTCAAAATCAATGTAAAGCTGTTTCAAACAAATATAAACCTTTTCGCTGTCTGTCAGCTCGTCATCGTTGAACGCGGCTACGATCCGCAGAATATCTCGATAGTCGGTTCTGATTTTATAATTTTGGCCGGCTATCTTAATCGTTGTTGGTAAATACCCCAGCATCACCCGCGTCATCCTCCGTTGTATCAGCAGGCGGCGTTAAGTACTTGTTGACCTTTTCGGAATGCGCTACCCTGTCACTTTCAGCGTTTATCGCATCCGCGATAACACCGCCGAGGGCGTTAAGTACGTTAAAGCAGTAGAAATTACCGTGTACAGACGCAAAAGCGTTACGCGTTGCAAATATATCATCTGCCTCGTCCATATCGAAAAGATCATTGAAACGTTTCTTGATTTCTGTTTCTACGGACTTAATAACTTCCCAGTCCTTTTCAAAAGAGGCTGTACCATCACGTTCTATGCTGATATTCTGTAACGGTTCAACTATCTTTTCAAAATCGGACTGAAACTTTTCATATCTATCCAGAATGGAGAGGTCTGTAGGACGGATATAGATGTTGCAGATAAACTTTCCGTACTTATTCCTTATCGTGATTTCCCGTGTACCGTCATCAACCGTCACGCTCAAAGGCTTATCCGGCTGTGTAGGCTGCGTGAGCTTTATCGCGCTGGTCGCTTTTCTGTTTGCCGCCGTTGTGTTCTTGTTCATCTTTGCCATTGTAAAGTACCTCCATTTGATTTATCGGAACAGTGAAAAAGGCGCGGAGGATAAAATACCACCGCGCCCTCGTTTGCTTATGTGGTAGCTGTGATAGTAACCGCTCTTGTCTGAATGGTATATACTACCGTTACGGTTGTCATAGGACCGATAGGGTTTACCGTAAAAGGAATACCCAGACCCGAGGTGTCACCGCCGGTTGACTGCGGCACAATATACGCCTCGCGCTGCTTACCTGTGCCGGACATGGTACCCGCCTCAGCATTTACGGTATCAAAGATAACTTCTACGAATTTACCCTTGATATCGCTGTCGCCGTACTTTTCCTCGATAGCAGCCTTTGAAAGCTTCGTATAAAGTGCAGACTCTTCATCCGCATAGTACGGATCGACTGATACCTCCGGCTCATAGCCGTTGTGCTTAAATGTAGCCTCGCCCAGAACGTTCTTTGACGTTTCGGTATCAGGGTTCAGCTCTTTGGAAAGATCATCATTATCTCTACCGAGAACCTCCCATGTTGTACCGTCCAGCGTAGCAAAATACATAAGCTTATTACGGTCAAGTTTTGCCATTGTGATTACTTCCTTTCTTACTGCCGTTTATAGGTCAGTTGTAATTGAATTTGATATTTTGCGGCATCAGAACCTATTTCCGCGGGAAATGCGGTAAGCGTCGGTATTATCGACTTAACTTTGCCGCATGATAAGGTTGGAAAATTCCGAACGGAGTTTTGTTCGATTATCCAAGCAATGACATCCTCATAAAACCCGAGATTATCAAGGTTCTGCTGCACGTCCGAACCATAGGACTCTTTCGACGCAAAAATAAAGTTTTGCGTTTGAATATCATCCGGCACTTCTTCCCCTAACACGTTTTCGTGATAGTGAATAGCAGACGGCACAGCGTAGAGCGCATATTCCGTCGGACTTCCCGAAAGATAGTCAACTCCGAAACGGTTGTTGACTGATAAAGCAGGACAACTACGAAACCATTTCCGGAGCTGTTCTGTGCTATTTAATTCCGGCAACGGATTTCGCCTCCTTTAAAATATCTTTCGCATGATCCGCTTTCATACGCTCAAACCAAAATGAACCCGCGAGGGGGTTCACGTCTGTACTGTACGTCAGCTTTTTTCCGGTCAAATGCTTTTTCTGCCCGGGAGGAGAAAAGAACCGTGTAGGTATTCCCGTGTTGTCCTCAAACACAGGTATGTTCGGTCCCATTACATTACCGTAGTATAAGTATCTCGCATACGGTCCGGGATAGACCACCCTGCCGCTGCCGATTTCGGTAGCACCATACGCTGATTTTGCCAGCGTGCCGGTTTCCCACGGCGTATATTGCAGATTATAGTCTATGACCGCTTTGTCGATTGCCATTTGAACGGGACCGCCTTTTTGTAAACCGTGCTTATTCAGCAACTCTGCGCTGCCGTTAAATACGATTTTAGGCTTAAAAAAACCGTTCACGTTCCCACCACCCTCCAATGCGGCGCATTAGGTGCGCGGCGGTTATCCGTCACACCTAATATCGTCACTATTTCCGGATAGTTTTGTTTAAGCTCCGCGGGTTTTGTTATTGCGGTAGTTACCGCGCCGCGCACGATCAAATCACCGTTTTTCAATGTGAATATCATATCGGAGTTATCGCCCGTAGAATAGGCTATAGGATCAACGTAGGTTCTGCCGTTAAAATCAGCATCCGTAGGTATGCGGATGCTGAACTTATTCGCAGATTTAAGACCCGATCCGTCAACGGTTGATGCGATCTCACAATGCCACGATACGCCTTTAATCACGGTCCCCGTGTATTCGTCCCGGTCTGTTTCCGGGTTATGACGGGAATTGATAACGGTAATTGTCTCATTACACAGACGCATATCCACCCACCCCCCTATACAGTAAGGGAACGCCGTTATCGTCTGTTTCGCCGTACAAGTATTCGTGAATGATCTTGTCGATACTCTTTTGCGCGTCCGATGCGCTTATTGCGTTTCCATACGTTTCAGAGTAACCGTCGGTGCTGTACGACGTAACTGTAGGGTTGGCGAGCTGCGCCTCTGTCCCCGCTTTGCCCTCAACGTTTATAAGCGAAAACATACAGAATTTTACCGCCTCGGGTACGTTCTCCATACGCTGTATTCGATTATCGGTCAGATAGTCGATCCGCTTACGACATTTGAACTCTACAGGGGGATATTCAAGCAGAGATAAAGCTGAACCGCCGCGTCCTTTGTACTCGTCAAAAGTCAAATACATTTCGTGTGCCATACTTTACCCCCTATATCCTTATGACTTCGTGACTGTAACGGTATAACGCTTTGTTGCAGAGCCATTTGTTACCGTAATAACAAGCGTATTCTCACCATCAGCCCATGTAGCTGTAGTTCCGGATAACACTGAACCGTTCAGTGTTATCGTTACCGTTGCATTACTGTCTGCTGCCGTCGCTGTTACACCGTTTGACGTGTTCGTTGTTGTTGCTGTGTACGCTGTCACGTCCGCGTCAAACGTCGGTGTCAGCGTTAGCGAGCCTATCCGCAACTGTGACAGGCTCGCGTTTAAGGGTTTGTGATATTGAACTGGAGCGCGTCCGCTTTCTTATTCAGAATGAATACGTCCTCGAACGACTCCTCATAGTAGATGTACTTACCCTCGGTAACAGCGGACGGTTCATCGAGCGTCGAGAACTGATACGAAACAGGGGTAATGACCGCAGACGGGTGAACAAGGAACATATTGATCTGCTTTGCATCCGCTTTAGGTGTCCAGCCTGTAGCAAAGTTATAGAGAGTTTTCATAAGTTCCGAGGGAACGCCGATAACTTCTACTTCTTCGATACGACTGATAGTGCGGTTGATAGCTGTGCCGCCGTTCTGAACGTCATAGTTTCTGGTAAGACCCGCTGCCTGTTTAAGCATAGTCTTGATAGGATATGTAACGTAAAGAATACGACCGTTGACAGGAACACGCGCCTCATCCATATTCTGCATCATATCGTCAAATACGGTCAGAATATTTTCGGTCGTCAGCGCAGTTGTGTTCGCAGTCTTGCCTGTGTAACCTGTTTCCGCATCGTCTGTTGTCCAGAGCTTATAGAGCTGCGAAATAAGATAAGCGTCCATTTCGGGGAACTTCTGCTCCTCGTTGTACGCCTGTGTGATGTTGACGATAGACGCAACATGATTTGTCTGGTCGATATCTTTAGGGTGTACAAGGGTTGACCACTTACGCTGATGTGTAAGGGTTTTCGGCTCCCATGCGTTATCGTAGTTTCTTACCGCTGTTCCGATAACGTCACGGCTTGCATCTACTCTACCGGTTGTGGAAATGTTCGGAATGTAGATAGTCTTACCGTTATCGCTCCAACGATAGCGGCCATTGTTCGGGGTTGCATAGAGCGCACCAAAATTAAGGGAATAGGGGTACGCCTGTGCAAGTGCTGCTGAATACTGTTCAGCGTAGTTAAGTGCGTTAGGCATAGTTTTCAAATCCTTTCATAAATAAACTTTGTCCTGTTGTTGTTACTCCTGCGGCGTAGGACGAACGCCGTTGAAGTGGAAATTAAACGCGTTTTTATCGGGGTTATTGCCCTGCGATCCCTGCGGTAACACTATCTGCGGTGCTTTATCACCGCCTGCCGTGTTCTCGTCCTCGGGGGTTTTCGGCTCTTCCTTGACGAACGCGCCGGGGTTGTCGGTATCGTACTGTGTCAGAAACTCGTCATAGCCGTACATCTGTTCACCGTCGATCTTGAAATTCTTGCTTTTTGCCTGTGCAAGAAAATCACGCTTTGCTGCGGGGGACGAAAATTTAAGTGCGCCGGACTTCTCACGGAGCATAAAGTCGTAAGCCTGTTCAGCGGTTTTCTTTTCCCATTCAGCCTTGTCACCGTCGTATTTCGCCTGTAACGCTGCAAGCGCGGACTGTGCCTCTGTAAGCTTTCCTGTGTCGGTCTGTGCCGCCGTAAGCTTTGCCTGTAAATCAGCCATATCCTTATTGCGCTGTTCAATCTGTGATTGCAGATCGCCAACCTGTGTGGATAAAGCATTGACCTTATCATCGTGCTTACCTTTTGCGACGTAGCCGCCCTCGGAAAGATCGACAAAACGTATCTGCTTTGCCTTGTCGGTCACTTTAGCGTTTGCTTCGTCAATAGCCGCCTGTACCTGTGCGTATAATTCCGGTGCTAAAACCTGTTCGAGCGTCATAGTTGCTCCTTTCTTTCGTGACAATATCTGTCCCGAAAACGACACTTTAAACCCCATATCGAGGGGGAGATATACAGACAGTTTAAACGTCATACCTGTTCTGGACAAATTAAAAAGCACCTCATTTTTCAATGAAATGCTTTCAAAACGTATTAAAAAGCGTAAAACGATTTAAAAAATGGCTTAAAAAGTGAAAATTTCACTTTTATATTCCAGATTTTAATGCTTTTTTGGAAAATCAATGAACTTTAATAGCCCTAAAGCCCTCTACCGTCATTCTATCCTGCCGCGGTGTAATTCCTGCCGTGTTTGCAACGTTGTAATACTTTGCCGCTAAAGCATTTATCCGCTTTTGGCATTCCTGTCGCAGCTCGGTATCTCCTGCCGCTTTTGCGGCTACAGCCGCGTCCTTTTGCCGCCGTACAGCCGTTTCTATCTGCCGCATAAGTTGTACCGCCTGATAGGTCGTATAGTGCTTACCGTCGATTTCACAGCCTTTAGCGTTTGCGGCTTTCCAGTCATCAAGCTGTTTATCCGTATATCGCCGTACCGAGTATCGTGTTGAAAACGACATAGCAATATGCATACAGTTCCATTCACCTATAGGTCTGCGGAAACCGTCATACATTCGCCCGTCCACGTCGATAAAGTCCTCACCCGCTTGCATCTTTTCAAATTCAGCCTTGAGAAGTACCCTGCCCTGCACGGGTTCGTGATCCGGCGCGGATCGTGCGTGCGCCGATATTTCAAACGCGTCGTACACCTCTGCACCGACTTCCTCGTTGATCTCTTCGCCTATCAGAATAGACGCTTGCTGTTGAAGCTGGTTTGAACCGTCGATTATGTTCTGCCGGACTGCTGTGTCAAGTCTGCGGTGATAGCCGCTTTCATATTGCACCTGCATCCCGTTCGTTCCCAGCTCGCGTACTGTCTGGCGTGTAGCTTCTTTGTAGTTCTCCACTCCAGACGAAACCGCCAGAATAGACTTGTCAACCGCCTGCCGGTATGTTTCCGAAACCGAGGTTGTGTTGGATATGTTCACCATACGTTCAGCAGTTTGAACGCTTATAAGCTGTGCAAGTCTCGAAACCCTTTCACGGCGCGGCTGCGGTAGTGGGTTTGTTTGCAGATACGCCGCAAATCGCTTGTCGGTGTATGTATCATTCAAGGCTTGATTATAAACCGTGAACAAGTCTGCTGTATTCAGCTTTGTTGCTGTGCGGAGTTTGTTGTTGATTTCCGCTATATCCGCGCCCATATCAGCCATTATAAGCATACGGTTGATACTTGATTGATTAAGCTCGCCTATCTTTTGGATAGTTTCAGCTATTTTGGTGATATAAAGCAGATTTATCACATCAAGGCGATCAAGTATTCGGTCAATAGCCGCCTCCATTTGTTTCTCGGTCATTTAATCACCCTTTACGGCGTTACCTGCGGCATCAAAGACTGCAAGTCAGCCATTTCGGACAACTTTTCGTCATTGATAGCCTTGACCGCCGCCTCTGCTTGAGCCTGCGTTTCCCCGAAATACCATTGACGCATTTCAGCTTTACCATACAGACCTGCATTCAACAGT
>ERZ842401.4096-NODE-4096-length-17316-cov-5.303575_pt1 | contig 17316 bp, 17 predicted proteins | sample MGYA00521270_ERZ842401 | MGnify/ENA primary metagenome ERZ842401 (study PRJEB31892, sample SAMEA3878208) | bioreactor metagenome | biome: Moose rumen | place: Sweden | collected 2011-10 | study: EMG produced TPA metagenomics assembly of the PRJEB12797 data set...
ATCATCGGCACAGAACGTCACGAGAGCCGCCGTGTTGACCGCCAGCTGCGAGGCCGTGCCGGTCGTCAAGGCGACCCTGGTTCGTCGGTGTTCTACGTCTCACTTGAAGACAAGCTCATGCGCCTGTTTGCATCCGAGCGCATCGCCTCAGTCATGGACCGTTTAGGTTTCAAGGAGGGAGAGATGATTGAGCATCCCATGATCTCGAAGAGCATTGAGCGTGCCCAGAAGAAAGTCGAGGAGAACCACTTTGGCGTGCGTAAGCGGCTACTGGAGTACGACGACGTGATGAACAAGCAGCGCAAGGTGGTCTACGAGAAGCGCCGCCACGCCCTGATGGGTGAGCGCATCGGTATGGACATTGCCAACGTGTTCTGGGATCGCGTTTCACGCATTATCGAAGAGAACGACTACGAAGGCTGCAAGGAAGAGTTCATCCGCCTGTTTGCCATGGAAGTGCCCTTCACCGAGGAGCAGTTCATGGACACTCGCCATCGTGAGGAACTGATGGAAAACAGCTTCCAGGCCGCCCTGGCCAACTTCAACCGCAAGACCGACCGCATTAAGGAAGTGGCATGGCCTGTTATCAAACAGGTCTATGAGAACCAAGGACAAATGTACGAGCGCATCATGGTCCCCCTCACCGATGGCCGCCACATGTACAACATTGCCTGCAACCTGCAGGAGGCCTACGACACAGAATGCAAGTCGGTTGTCAAGCAGTTTGAGAAGCAAACGCTGCTCCACATCATCGACGAAGCATGGAAAGAGAATCTGCGCGAACTCGACGAATTGCGCCATTCCGTACAGAACGCCAGCTACGAACAGAAGGACCCGCTCCTTATCTTCAAATTGGAGAGTGTCAAGCTGTTCGATGAAATGGTGAACACCATGAACAACCGCACTGTCAGCATTCTGAACCGCGCAGCTATTCCCGAGATACACCAAGTGCAGGAGGCCGCTCCTGAAGAGCACACCGACCGCCAGCAGTACACTGAGCAGAAGGCTGGCTCCCAGCCGCAGGAGGAGCGCCTCGTGGACGAAGGACAGCGTGCTGCCGCACAAAACGACACCCGTGCCCAGCAGCCTCGCACCCCTATCGTGAGAGACAAGTTGCCCGGACGCAATGATCCCTGTCCTTGTGGTAGTGGAAAGAAGTTCAAGAACTGCCACGGAAAGGGGCTGGTATAATAGAGAAAAGCCCATTGAGAATGGACAATTGAAAAAAGAGACTGGAAAATTGAGACTGGAGAATTATGATTAGCATATCGAATCTCAAGAAACAATTTGGAGAGACCATTGCCTGCGATATTCCTTCGCTTGCAATCAACGATGGTGATATTCTTGGTCTTGTCGGCAACAATGGTGCCGGCAAGACCACACTTTTTCGCATCATGCTCGACCTGCTGAAGCCTGACAACGGCCAACTCACCATCAACGGCATTAATCCAGCTGAAAGCGAAGACTGGAAACAGACCACTGGAGCCTATCTCGACGACGGATTTCTGATTGACTATCTGACACCCGATGAATATTTTGCCTTCTTAGGAAAAATTTCAGGCATCAGCCAGCAAGAAATGCTTTCCCGGCTCACTTATTTTGAAAAGTTTGCCGGCGGCGAAGTGTTCGGCCAAAAGAAGCTGATTCGCAACCTGTCAGCCGGCAACAAACAGAAAGTAGGCATCATTTCTGCCATGGTAAGCCATCCGCAAGTAGTCATACTGGACGAACCGTTCAACTTCCTGGACCCTTCCAGCCAAAACCACCTCAAGAGTCTTATTACCGACTACCATGCAGAGACGGGTGCAACCATCCTCATCAGCTCACATAATCTTCAACACACCATCGACATATCAACGCGCATTACTCTGCTTGAGAGCGGAAGAATTTTAAAAGACCTGCCAAACGATTCTGGAAGTTGTAAAGAGGAACTGACCAACTATTTTGACGAAAAATAGCCAATAAATGGCCAATAAGTTGATAAAATATCAAAAAAATACGTTCAAAATTTCCGTATCTAATTGAAAAACAGTATCTTTGCAGTCCAAAAAAAGTAATATACACAAATTATCAGGTAAATCGCAATATGACGAAAGCAGAAATTGTCACCAATATCGCTGAGCAAACAGGCCTCAACAAGAAGGAAGTTGCCATCACTGTTGAAGCCTTTATGGAAGAAATTCGCAACAGCCTTGCCAACAACAAAGAGAACGTTTATCTGCGTGGTTTCGGAACATTTATTGTCAAGCACAGAGCACAGAAGACCGCTCGCAACATTTCGAAGAACACGACATTGGTGATCGAGGCTCACGATCTTCCGGCATTCAAGCCTGCCAAGAGCTTCATTGAGCGCATGGATCCCATCGAAATTATCGGATAATAATAATCAAAATAAATTTCACAACAAACAAATTTTCAAATTATGCCTAACGGAAAGAAAAAGAAGGGCCACAAGATGGCTACGCACAAGCGCAAGAAGCGTCTGCGTAAGAACAGACATAAGAGCAAGTAAGCACTTGCATGTCTGAACGAAAAAAGAATGAAAGGAGTGTACCACAGCATCACGACATGCGGGGTGCACCCTTTTTTGTTTGAAAACCAATTCAAGTAATCCAAAAATGACAAGCGAAGTAATCATCGATGTTCAGCCTAAGGAGATTTCCATCGCCCTGCTTGAAGACAAGCAGTTGGTGGAATATCAGAACGAGCCGCGTTCTGCCTCCTATGCCGTGGGCAACATCTACATCGGAAAAGTCCGTAAGCTCATGCCCGGACTCAATGCCTGCTTCGTGGATGTCGGCTCTGAGCGCGACGCATTCTTGCACTATCTTGACTTGGGACTTCAATTCAGCTCTTATGAGAAATACTTGAAACAAGTATCCAGCGACCGAAAAAAGCTCTACCCCATTCAGAAAGCTACCCGACAGCCCGACCTGCCTAAGGAGGGAACCATTCAGAACATGCTGAAGGTGGGACAAGAGGTGCTGGTACAAGTCGTCAAGGAGCCCATCAACACCAAGGGTCCCCGACTGACTTGCGACCTGAGTTTTGCCGGCCGCTACATGGTGCTCATCCCATTTGGCGACAAAGTGTCTGTCAGTTCAAAGATTAAGAAGGGCGAGGAGCGCAGTCGTCTGAAACAACTGGTGCAAAGCATGAAGCCGAAAAACTTCGGAGTCATTGTACGTACCGTTGCCGAAGGAAAGCGTGCTGCCGAGCTCGACCAGGAACTGAAAGTGCTTTTAAAACGGTGGGAAGATGCCATCACGCGCGTCCAAAAGACGACAGAGCGCCCACAACTTGTGTTCGAAGAGCAGAGTCGCAGCGTCGCTTTGATTCGCGATCTGTTCAACCCCACCTACGACGGTATTCACGTCAACGATCCCGACATCTTCAATCAGATTCACGACTATGTCGCACTGATAGCCCCTGAAAAGGCCGACATCGTGAAACTTTACAATGGTAACGTGCCCATTTTCGACAATTTCAGCGTTACCAAGCAAATCAAGTCGGGATTCGGACGCACCGTCAACTACAAGCGTGGAGCTTACCTCATCATCGAACACACCGAGGCCATGCACGTCGTCGACGTGAACAGTGGAACGCGCATCAAGAAAGAAAACGGACAGGAAGCCAATGCACTGGAGACCAACCTCGGTGCTGCCGACGAACTGGCACGCCAGTTGCGTCTGCGCGACATGGGAGGCATCATTGTCGTCGACTTCATCGACATGAACCTTGCCGAGGATCGCCAGCTGCTGTATGAGCGCATGTGCGAAAACATGAAGAAAGACCGCGCACGCCACAACATCCTGCCGCTGAGCAAGTTCGGGCTCATGCAGATTACCCGTCAGCGCGTACGTCCAGCCATGGATGTCGCCGTCGAGGAGAACTGCCCCACTTGTCACGGCACAGGCAAAATCAAGTCAAGCATCCTGTTTACAGACCAGTTAGAGAGCAAGATTGACCGTCTCGTCAACAAGATTGGCATTCGTCGATTCTCACTGCACGTTCATCCTTACGTTGCAGCATTCATCAATCAAGGAGTATTCTCACTGAAGCGCCGCTGGCAGATGAAGTACGGTTTCGGCATCCGTATCATCAGCAGCCAGAAACTTGCCTTCCTGCAGTACGAGTTCTACGACCAGAACCGCCAGTTCATCGACATGCAGGAGGAGAACGAAGTGAGCAAGTAACGCCTTCATCACCTACCAAAAGAAACAGCCGCACTTCCCGTGTGGCTGTTTCTTTTAGTGGCTTATAGCCGCTGATATTCTATTTTCTGGCAAGCCGCTGAAATTCTGTTTTCTGGCATTCCTATTTTCCTTCCATCAAAGCGGCTGTTCGCACGCGGCTCAGCGTCTCCGGGGTCATCTGCAGATAGTTTGCAATATAGACCAACGGGGCACGCAACACCAACTGCGGATTACTCTTCACCAAACGCTGATAACGGTCCTGGGCTGACTCGAAACGAATCATATCAGCACGCTGCTGACTGATGATCAGCGATTCCTCCAGAATCTTACGATAGAGAATCTGTATGTTCACGCTACGCATGGCAACAGCCTCCAGTTCCGCCTTAGGCAGTGCATAGATCAGTGTGGGCTCAAGTGCCTGCATCATCTGCGTAGAGGGTTTCTCCTTGAACAGGCTCTCAATACTCATCATGATGGTATTTTCCACTGCCATATATTCGGTCAGTTCCTTATTGTTCTTATAGTAATACTGCCTAACCAATCCCTTCACGATCCAGTAAATATTCGTACACACTTCGCCCTCATTCAGGATTTTCTGACCTTTTGCAAACTTCATGGGCACGAGCACGCTCTCCAGAATGTCAAGCTCGTCATGGGTCATCGTACTATATCTGCGGGCCAGTTCGCGGGCCACATCGCGCTTTGTTAAACTTAGGTTTGCCATATTGCTTAAGAATTTTAGTCCAGTTTCAGCACTGCCAGGAAGGCTTTCTGCGGCACCTCTACGTTGCCTATCTGCTTCATGCGTTTCTTGCCTCGCTTCTGCTTCTCCAGCAGTTTTCGCTTACGACTCACGTCGCCGCCATAACACTTGGCCAGCACGTCCTTGCGCACCTGCTTCACCGTTTCGCGTGCAATGATCTTCGCGCCGATGGCTGCCTGAATGGCAATGTCGAACTGCTGACGCGGAATCAGTTCCTTCAGCTTTTCACACATGCGGCGACCGAACGTCACAGCATTGTCCTGATGGGTCAATGTCGACAGGGCATCGACAGGTTCGCCATTCAGCAGTATGTCGAGCTTGACAAGCTTCGACGGACGGAACGAGTCTATATGGTAGTCGAACGAGGCATAGCCTTTTGATATCGATTTCAGTTTGTCATAGAAGTCAATCACGATTTCTCCCAAGGGCAGCATGAAATGCAACTCTACGCGGTTGCCGCTCACGTATTGCTGGTCTATCAGCTCGCCGCGCTTGTCCAGGCAGAGCGTCATAATTGGCCCGATGAAGTCGGCCGCCGTAATGATGCTGGCACGGATATAGGGTTCCTCGATATGGTCGATCATCACCGTATCGGGCATGCCCGAGGGGTTGTGCACCTCTTTTTCCTCGCCTTGCTTCGTGTAGCACATATAGGTAACGTTGGGCACTGTCGTGATCACATCCATATTGAACTCACGGTCCAGTCGTTCCTGCACAATCTCCATGTGCAGCAATCCCAAGAAACCACAACGGAAGCCGAATCCCAGAGCTATCGAGGTCTCAGGCATAAAGGTCAGCGAAGCATCGTTCAGTTGCAGTTTTTCCAACGAGGCACGCAGGTTCTCATAATCCGTCGGATCAATGGGATAGACACCAGCAAACACCATCGGCTTCACTTCCTGGAAGCCCGCAATGGCTTTGTCGCAGGGACGTGCCACATGGGTAATCGTATCGCCCACCTTCACCTCCTTGGCATCCTTGATACCGCTGATGATGTAGCCCACCTCGCCCGTACCGAGCTCCTTGTGGGGAATCATGTCCATCTTCAGCACGCCCACCTCGTCGGCCTCGTACTCCATGCCGGTGTTGAAGAATTTCACTTTGTCGCCCTTGGCAATCTTTCCGTTCAGCACCTTGAAATAGGCAATGATGCCACGGAACGAGTTGAACACCGAGTCGAAAATCAGGGCCTGCAACGGAGCATTCTCATCCCCCTCGGGATGCGGAATGCGCTCTACAACTGCATTCAGAATATCGTCGACGCCCTCGCCCGTTTTGCCCGATGCGCGGATAATCTCCTCACGCTTGCAGCCTATGAGGTCGATAATCTCGTCCTCAACCTCGTCGGGCATGGCCGACGGCATGTCAATCTTATTGATGACGGGGATAATCTCCAGATTATTATCAATAGCCATGTAGAGATTCGAAATGGTCTGCGCCTGCACGCCCTGTGTGGCATCGACCACCAGCAACGCTCCCTCGCAAGCCGCAATCGAACGGCTCACCTCGTAGGAAAAGTCTACATGTCCCGGCGTGTCTATCAAGTTCAGGACATACTTGCCATCGCTCGGCTTCTCGCCAGTTACCTCTCGCCCCTCACCTCTATATTCATACTCCATCTGGATGGCGTGGCTCTTGATGGTGATGCCGCGCTCGCGTTCCAAGTCCATATCATCAAGCATCTGTCCCTCAGTCACTTGAATGGTCTTGGTACGTTCCAACAATCGGTCGGCAAGTGTCGACTTACCGTGATCAATATGGGCAATGATACAGAAATTTCTTATATTGTTCATGCGCTCTTATCTGCTTTAAGTTGCAAAAATACAAAAAATCAGTCAAATTCGCTTCATTTTAGCTTTTTTTATGTACATTTGCGGCAAAAATTCATTCAATATGAGAAAAATCCTTCTATTTACAACAGCAATACTCTTGCTGACAGCCTGCCAAGAGTCGCTGGAAGAGCGCGCCCAGCGCGTCATGCAGGAATATTCTGACAAGAACTGCCCCATGCAGGTTCACGAGTACATCATGATGGACAGTTGTGCCTTCGAGATGGAGACCCACACCCTGCACTACAACTACACCTTCATGGGCAGCATGGACAACGACAGCACTATGAATACCGCTGCCATGCGCGACTTGCTCCTGCAGAAACTGAAGAACGAGACCTCCACCCGCATCTTCAAGGAGGCTGGCTACACCTTCAAGTACACCTACTATTCAGAGCAGCATCCTGGGAAAGTGCTGTTTGAGAGCACAATGACCAAGGAAGACTACCAATAATTCAGCCTTCCAACGGAGCATTCTTCAGCCTTTCCAATGCGCGGCATAACTGATCGGGGCACGAAGTGTTCTTCGCCCCACAGCGCACGCCGTCGATTTTCTTGATGACATCGTCAATCTTCTGTCCTCTCACCAGTTGGCTGATACCCTGCAGGTTGCCGTTACAGCCACCCAGGAAGAACACCTGCTGAATCACATCATTCTCGTCGGCGGTCACGTCAATAAGCTTCGAGCACGTGTCCACCGTTTCATACTGTATATGCTTTGTTGCCATATATACTTATTTATTAATAGGTTTCAGGGATGGTCTTTCCGCCATCCCTGAACCTTAAATTAGTGTGTGTGCACAATACTTAGAACCGCAGTCCCAGCCTGACACCATAAGTACTAATGTTCCAATCAATTTTATTGGTATACCAATTAAATCCCCCCCAAGGCAACCAGTAAGAACTAGAACGTTCACCACTATACTCATGGTGCAGTGCATATACACCCAAGTCCAGATTGCCCCAGCTGTAACCTATTGTCGGACTGACGAACAATGGAGCACTGGTATTTTCCAAATCCTTCACAATATCGCCTGTAGGAACAGCTGCTCCAAATTTCAGATCGATAAACCATGTATTGGCCTCTCGTGAGGTATTGAAGCGCAAGTTATAGAAAACGGGAACAATCTTATAGCTGTCATCAACGTCTTTTAACGAGAATGAGCCGTAACCCGTTCCCAGTCCCAGATAGAAATAAGGACCGAACTGATAGCCGAAGGAGGCTGTCATCATGAACGAAGAGTTGATGCTGTGATAGATAGATCCATCGTCTTGTCCTATTCCATAATACAGGTCATAATAGCCGTGCCAACCCTTTTTGCGGAAAGCGGGTGTCTTCTCTTTAGCACCCAGCATCTGCGGCGTTAATGAGCCATACTTGCCATAACGGGAAGAAGACTTCTTGATGACAATAGGCGCTAAGCCACGGAATGCGGGGTTGTTCCACACCGAGTCATTGAGCGTACGGAAATTCTTGTAGAATGCCGGACGTCCACTCACGGAGATAGAACTGATTTTCGAACCAAACAGTCCACGCTTCTTCGACACCACATAGAGCGGGTCAAGCAACACGTCGGCATTGCCGCCCATCTCCAGTGCCTTGGCCTCTACGGCGCGTTTCACGTTGTTCTCTCCACCGCGGCGCAAGTCTTTGCTCACGTGGTCGATGGTTGCTGTCACTCGCTGTTCACTCACTGTCAGGTCGGCCACGGTAACGCTCTTGATATCTGAAGATGCATCTGCCGTCTTGGCTGTCTTCATCAGCGTTGAGCAAGACGAAAGCATCATCAGTACTGCGAGCAAGAAAAGCGAAAGTGCTTTCTTCATAGTCGTTGACCTCCTTTACTTATTTAAGCAGACCTTTCAGGAAACCGCCGTTTGTGGTCTTTACACCGTTCTGATAGCCAGCACGGAAGAAGGGGTTGCACCATACTGAATCGTTCACCGAACGATAGTTCTTATATTTTGCGGGATGACCACTGACGGTGATCAAATCGATAGACTTACCGAAAATCCAGTTATTCGTCATCTTAATAGTGTACTCGGCATTTACCAGCACATCGTCATTACCCTGTTCCAAAGCTTTCTGTTCAGCAGCATGCTTAGCGTTCTCCAGACCACCGCGCTGCTCCTCTGATGTGGGCTTATAGTTAACCACTACACGCTTGGGGCTTACTTCCAGATCAGCGATTGTTGCAGACAACAGTGTTGCGGGAGCGTCGGCAGTTTTAGCCGTCTTGATGGTTGTAGTACACGAAGCGAGCACAAAGGCCATGCCTGCGAGGAGAAATAACTTTTTCATAATTGTTTGTTTTAAAAGGTTATTTTGTTTGTTTTTGGCCCAATAAATTCTGATGGCGCAACCGACTGGGCCGTTTGGCCGACAGCGCCATTGTTTAATAGTGCAAAATTAAACAACAAAAGTAAAAAATCAGCTAACGAATCGTTAATTTTGACTAAATTACAAAACAATTCAACTAAACACAAAAAACTATGCCGCAAATACATAAGATATCTGCGACATAGCTATAACGAATGCCAAAAGGCTCTCTTTCCGATTACTCCTCCTCGGGCTTCATGTTGGTGTAGACGGTCTGCACGTCGTCGAAGTCCTCCAGACGCTCCACCATCTTGTCGATGGCCTCGCGCTGCTCGGGAGTGACATCCTTCAGGTCGTTGGGGATGCGAGTGAACTCAGCACCCGTCACCTCGAAGCCGTTCTCCTCCAAGTGCTTCTGGATGGCACTGAACGACGAGGGGTCGCCATAGATGGTGATGCTGTTCTCCTCCTCGTCCTCGTCGTACTCATCTTCCACACCGTAGTCAATGAGGTCAAGGATCATCTCGTCCATATCCAGACCGTCCTTCTTCTTGAAGGTGAACACGGCCTTGTGGTCGAAGAGGAACGACAGCGAGCCCTGTGTGCCCAGATTGCCATTGAACTTGTTGAACACCGAGCGAACATCGCCCACAGTACGGGTGGTGTTGTCGGTCAGTGTCTCTACGAAGATAGCCACTCCGTGAGGGCCATATCCCTCGTAGGTCACTTCTTTGTAGTCGCTCTGGTCCTTGCCCATAGCGTTCTTGATGGCACGCTCAATGTTGTCCTTCGGCATGTTCTCACGCTTGGCGTTGGCAATACATGCACGCAGTGCAGGGTTCATGTCGGGGTCAGGACCGCCAGCCTTCACGGCAATGGCAATCTGCTTGCCAATCTTGGTAAATGTCTTGGCCATGTGGCCCCATCTCTTCAGCTTCGTAGCTTTACGATATTCAAATGCTCTTCCCATTGGTTTATTTTATTTTTCGTTATTTAATTATTCGAATTGGTCGGAATATTCAGATTACTCTGAATACTCAGAACAATCTGAATACTCTGATAGTTACCTCAGCTCTGCGCCCAACTGCTTCTTCAGGTTGGCGATGAGCTTCTGCATCACGGCATCAATCTGCTTGTCGTTCATGGTCTTCTCCGTGTCTTGCAGGATGAAGTTGACGGCATACGACTTCTTGCCCTGAGGCAGTTTGTCGCCCTCGTAGACATCGAAGAGTTCCACGCGCTTCAACAGCTTCTTCTCCGTCTGACGGGCTATCTGCTCAATCTGAGCGAACTCTACAGCGTTGTCGACCAGCAGGGCGAGGTCGCGGCTGACGGCCGGATGCTTTGAGATTTCGGTGTAGGTAATCTCGTTCTTCTTCGTGGCCTTCATCAGCTGCGTCCAGTTCAGTTCGGCAAAGTAGACGGGCTGCTGCAGGTCGAACTGCTTCAGCAGTTTCTTCGAGAGGATGCCCACCTCGACGAGCTTCTTGCCGCCGCGGTTCTCCATCAAGAGGCCAGCCGAGAAGTTAGGATTCTCCAACTTCTTCGTCACCAGCATGCCTTGCTTCAGGCCGATGCGCTGCAGAATGTTCTGCACGTAGGCAGCCAGTTCATAGTAGGTGCTGTCCTCGTTGGGGTGAGCCCATGAGCCTTCCACGCGCTTGCCTGTCACCCAAAGGCCCAGGTAGTTCTCTTCCTTGTAGGCCTGCATGGGGTTGTCCTCGTTCTGCCGCTCGGGGTCGAAGAAGTAGCAGTTGCCGAACTCGAAGAAACGCAGGTTCTGCGCCTTGCGCTTCACGTTGTGCTCAATGCTCTCCAGTCCACCGTAGAGAAGCGTCTGGCGCATCACGCCGAGATCGCTGCTGAGGGGGTTCATGATGCGAACAAGGGTCTGTAGTAGGCCGTCTTTGTCAATGAGTTGTTCAGGATTTCGTTGAAGCCGGCACCCACCAGCTGCTCCGACACTAGGTTCTGCAGCTTGTGCTTGCGGTCTTCCTCGCCTTTGATGACAAGGCTCGACTTCAACTGTGTGGGAATCTCCACATTATTATATCCGTAGATGCGCAGGATGTCCTCGACTACGTCGCAGGGGCGCTGCACGTCCACGCGATAGGCCGGCACTTCAAGCTGCAGTCCCTCAGCATTTTCACTGAGGATCTTCATCTCCAGCGACCGACAGATGTTCTTCACCGTCTCGGCAGGAATCTGTTTGCCGATGAGCGAGTCAACATAGTTGTATTTCAGGTCGACCTTCGCATTTTCCATTTTCTCAGGATATACGTCGCAGATGTCCATCGACACCTTGCCGCCTGCCAGCTCCTTGCAGAGCAGTGCTGCCTGCTGCAGGGCATAGATGACGCCATTGGGGTCGATGCCTCGCTCGAAACGGAACGACGCATCGGTCGACAGACCATGTCGACGGGCCGACTTACGAATCCACGTGGGATGGAAGTAGGCTGACTCGAGCACCACGTTCTTCGTGGTCTCGTAGGTGCCGCTGCCCTTGCCGCCGAACACACCGGCGATGCACATGGGCTCTTCGGCGTTGCAGATGGCCAGGTCGCGGTCAGAGAGTTTGTGCTCCACGCCATCGAGGGTGACGAAGGGTGTACCCTCGGGCATCGTCTTCACCACAATCTTGTGACCCTTCACCATGTCGGCATCGAAGCAGTGCAGGGGCTGACCGTAGGCCATCATGATATAGTTCGTGATGTCCACGATATTATTGATAGGACGCAGGCCGATGGTTGTCAGTTTGTTCTTCAGCCAGTCGGGGCTTTCTTTCACCTCGCAGTCGGTGATGCTCACGCAGGCATAGCGCTTACAGGCCTCGGTATTCTCAATCTCCACCTCAATGGGTAGGTCGTGATTGTCGACGGAGAAACCGTCGGCCACGGGGCGATGCAGACGGGGCTCGTAGCTGATGAGCCCTTCGGCCTGGCGCTGTTTCAGCCAGGCATAGAGGTCGCGGGCCACGCCCCAGTGCGAAAGACCGTCGGCACGGTTGGCGGTGATGTCGACCTCGATGAGCCAGTCGCTCTCCAGATGGTAATACTCTGCAGCAGGAGTACCCACCACAGCATCGTCGGGCAGCACGATGATTCCATCGTGGCTGGTGCCCACGCCAATTTCATCTTCGGCACAAATCATGCCGCACGACTCCACGCCGCGCAGTTTCGACTTCTTGATTACGAACTCATTATCGCCATCGTAGAGCACACATCCCAGATCAGCCACGATGACCTTCTGACCGGCAGCCACGTTGGGCGCACCGCATACTATCTGCGAAGGCTCGCCCTTGCCCAGGTCGACGGTCGTCACGTGCAGATGGTCGCTGTTGGGATGGGCCTCGCAAGTGAGCACCTTGCCCACATACAGCCCTTTCAGACCACCACGAATGGTCTGTACTTCCTCCAGAGCATCAACTTCAAGTCCCGTAGAGGTCAGTGCGTCGCACACCTGCTGCGGCGTAAGGTCGAAGTCAACATACTCCTTCAGCCATTTATAAGAAATGTTCATTCCTAAAAAACAATTTTAAATTCGAATTCGGCCGCAAAATTACAAAAAAATCACGAAACACAAGCAATATTTCGCGATTTTATACTTTTGTTAGTGTTTAAACTGCTGGACCTTCAACTTCAACCATTTTACAAAGTCGACGAGTTTGTTCAACAAAGTCGACGAGTTTGTTCAACAAAGTCGACGAGTTTGTAAAACAGTTCGATATAGTCCATCACGTAAAATCATATCAATTGAGACTTGAGACAATATTTTTTTCGTCCAAACCGACGTTTTCTCACTTTTTTTCCGTAAGTTTGCAAGCAGAATTCTAAAACAAGACAATCACTACAATATAAATATGTACGTAAACCTATTACTAATTGGTGGCCTGGGCCTCAACGAGGTTATCATCATCGCCCTTGTGGTACTGTTGCTTTTCGGCGGAAAGAAGATTCCTGAATTGATGAACGGACTGGGCAAAGGCGTGAAAAGCTTCAAGGACGGCATGAACGGCGACGAGCTGACGAAAGAGACAAAAGCACCGGCCGAAGCAGACTCAAAGGCAGAGGCATGAGCGAACAGGCCACCTTCTGGGAGCATCTCGACGAGTTGCGCAGCGTCATTCTGCGCTCGCTGCTGGTAGTTGTGCTGGCTGCCGTCGCCGCTTTCTGCATGAAAGACTGGCTGTTCAGCGTGGTGCTGGCTCCACGGTCGAGCGATTTCATCAGCTACAGGCTGCTGGGCATCGACGAAGGTTTCCAAATCAGTCTGATGAACACAGGACTGACGGAACAGTTCATGACCCACATGCGCGTGGCCGTCTACGCGGGATTACTGTTGGCTTCGCCCTATGTGCTCTACCAACTTTTCGGCTTCATCGCCCCGGGCCTCTACCAGAACGAGCGGCGCGCCGCCCGATGGATTGCCGTTTCGGCCTATGCCATGTTCCTGCTGGGCACGTTGGTCGACTATTTGATTATCTTTCCGCTCACGGTACGCTTTCTGGGCACCTATCAGGTAAGCCCCGATGTGACAAACATGCTGACGCTGCAGAGCTATATAGACACGCTCATCGGCATGAGCTTCGTGATGGGAGCGGTGTTCGAACTGCCGGTTGTCTGCGCTATTTTAGGCAAGTTGGGCCTCATCAACCGGAAACTTATGTCACAGTATCGTCGGCATGCCATCGTGGCCATCCTCGTGGTATCGGCCATCATCACGCCCACTACCGATGCTTTCACGCTCATCGTAGTGGCGCTGCCCATTTGGCTGCTCTACGAAGTGAGCATCTGGATAGTGAAACCTAACAAATAACCATATATGCTAAAAAAAATCAGAATCACCCTGGCAACCATCGTCTTCATCGGACTGTCGTTGCTATTCCTCGACTTTACGGGAACGGCCCATCACTGGCTGGCGTGGATGGCCAAGATGCAGGCACTGGAAGCCGTGCTGGCCCTGAACGTCGTGGTCATCGCCCTGCTCGTCGTGCTGACGCTCGTCTTCGGGCGCATCTACTGCTCGGTCATCTGTCCGCTGGGCATCCTGCAGGACATCTTTGCACAGTGGGGCCGGAAAGCGAAGAAGAACCGCTACAGCTACTCGCCTGAGAAGCGCTGGCTGCGCTACGGCATGCTCGGCGTGTTCATCGTGGCCCTGGCGGCTGGAATCAGTTCGCTGGTGCAGTTGCTGGCTCCCTATAGTGCCTTCGGCCGCATTGCAACCATGCTGTTCCAGCCTCTCTGGAAGCTGGGCAACAACGTGCTGGCCGGCATTGCCGAACACTACGAGAGCTACGCCTTCTACTCGGTCGACGTATGGATGAAGTCGCTGCCCGTGCTCATCATCGCCGCCGTGACGCTGGTCGCCCTGTTTGTCTTGGCCTGGCGTAACGGCCGCACCTACTGCAACACCATTTGTCCTGTAGGAACTGTTCTTTCTTTCCTGTCGCGCTTCTCGCTGCTGAAGATTCAGTTCGACAAGAACAAATGCCGTAACTGCTCGCTCTGCTCGAAGAACTGCAAAGCCGCCTGCATCGACTACAAGAGCCACACGGTGGACTACTCGCGTTGCGTGGTGTGCGGCGATTGTCTGGAGAGCTGCAAGTTCGGGGCGCTGAAGTACTCCATTGCAACTAGCAACCCCAGCTCCCCTGTCGACCCCTCCAAGCGTTCCTTCCTTCTCTCCTCTGCCCTACTGGCTACAGCAGCCATCGCGCAGGAGAAAGACAAAGTGTTCGACGGCGGCTATACCGACCTGGCGGAGAAAGTGGCACCCAAACGACAGACACCACTCACACCGCCGGGCTCGCTCTCGGCACAGAACATGGCCCTGCGCTGCACGGGCTGCCAGCTCTGCATCAGCGAATGTCCCAACGACGTGCTGCGCCCCTCGACCGACCTGATGCACCTGATGCAACCCGTGATGAGCTATGAGCGCGGCCACTGCCGCCCCGAGTGCACGCGCTGTTCACAGGTATGTCCGGCAGGTGCCATACAGCCCATCGACCACGAGGAAAAGTCGAGCATACAGATAGGCCACGCGGTGTGGATCAAAGAGAACTGCGTGCCGCTAACCGACGGTGTGGAGTGTGGAAACTGCGCCCGTCACTGCCCTGCCGGAGCTATCGAGATGGTGCCCTCTGACCCCGACGATGAAGAGTCGGCCTATGTGCCGGCCGTGAACGAACAGGCCTGCATAGGCTGCGGTGCCTGCGAATATGTATGTCCTGCCCGTCCCTTCTCGGCCATCATCGTCGAGGGACACGAAGTACACAAGAAGATATAAAATTATGGATAGACGTTCTTTTCTAAAATACATGGGAGCCGGCACAGCCGCTACCCTTGTGGCCGCCTGCACGGGCAAGAAGCCCGAACAGAAGGCTGCCGAGGAATACAAAAAACAGGTGGAGCCGCCCACGGGCCAGATGACCTATCGCAAAAACCGGAAGGGCGAGGACGTATCGCTGCTGGGCTACGGCATGATGCGTCTGCCGACGAAGGTGGACAATGCCGACGAGTTCGACCAGGACATGATCAACCGACAGGTGGACTATGCTATTGAGCACGGCCTGAACTATTTCGACACGTCGCCCGTCTATTGCAAAGGCCTGTCGGAGCGCTGCACAGGCATAGCCCTGAGCCGCCACAAGCGCAGCGAATATGTGGTGGCCACCAAGCTGTCGAACTTCAACCGCCAGTTCTGGAGCAAAGAGAAGTCGATTGAGATGTACCACAACTCGCTGAAGGAACTGCAGGTGGACTACATAGACTACTACCTGCTGCACAGCGTGGGCGGTGGCGGCATGGACGAGTTCAACCAGCGCTACATAGACAACGGCATCATAGACTATCTGCTGAAGGAGCGCGAGGCCGGACGCATACGCAACCTGGGCTTCTCCTATCACGGCGATATCAAAGTGTTCGACTGGCTGCTCTCCATGAACGACCAGTATCACTGGGACTTTGTGCAGATAGAGCTGAACTACCTGGACTGGGACTTCGCCGACGAGATCAACAAGCGAAACACCGATGCCCGCTACCTGTACGACGAGCTGCAGAAGCGCGGCATACCTGCTGTCATCATGGAACCGCTACTCGGCGGCCGACTGGCCAACTTGCCGCAGTATCTGGTGAACGAACTGAAGCAGCGCGACCCACAGCGCAGCGTGGCCTCATGGGCCTTCCGCTATGCCGGTACACCCGAAGGCGTACTCACCGTGCTGAGCGGCATGACCTATATGGAGCACCTGAAAGACAATCTGCTGAGCTATTGCCCACTCGTGCCACTGAGCGACGAGGAGATGGAATACCTGCACGGCGATGTGGCCAGGAAGATTTTCGGACTGGAGAACATACCCTGCAACGACTGCAAGTACTGCATGCCCTGCCCCTACGGTGTGGATATTCCCGGCATCTTCGTACATTATAATAAATGTAAGAACGAGGGCATCCTGCCGCGCGACCGAGGCGACAAGGAATACCGCGAGAACCGCCGCAAATACCTGATCAGCCTGAACCGATCGGTGCCTCGCTCGCGACAGGCCGACCACTGCATTGGCTGCGGACAGTGCGAGCCCCACTGTCCACAGAACATCCGCATTCCGCGCGAACTGCACAAACTCGACCAGATGATTGAGGAGCTGAAACGAAACAACGGCATGCGAAAGCCGGCTGGCGAATAAGCGCAACAGAAGCCAACAGACGAATAACCATAACGAAGAAAGCCACAGATCTTTTGGGAATCTGTGGCTTTCTTACTAAAAAGCATTCTTGAAGTTTTTCTCTCTCTATAATTTAAGCGTATCAGACGCAGCCCCTTTTTAAATATCAAATCCTGTCTACGGAGTTCTCTCGTCTTTTTTGAAAAGCACCTAATGATCAGGACCACAACATAAAACGCGCATAACAGGACAAAAATTTGGTCTTTATTGCTGGAATCCGTTCTGCTTTTTATCCCCTTTTATACCGATCCATACAAGCAGTAGGCTGATAAGCGATAGACCGCCGACAAGCATAAAGATCCAAAAGCTGAAACCGTCAATTACGTTACTGACCACCGTGACATCCAAAAGCACAAATAACGATCCTGTCAATGACACAACGGCCAGTATCAGTTCTGCCATCCATAACGGATTTCTTAACCCTCTGAGCTGCACCATACCCTGCAGGATCACGATTCCCAGTACCATGGAGATCATGCCCATAT